>ENA-USUG01001791-USUG01001791.1-human-gut-metagenome-genome-assembly--contig:-NODE-1791-length-34843-cov-6.290284_pt1 | contig 34843 bp, 25 predicted proteins | sample MGYA00250059_ERZ773394 | MGnify/ENA primary metagenome ERZ773394 (study PRJEB29103, sample SAMN06111957) | human gut metagenome | biome: human gut; feature: ankylosing spondylitis patient; material... | reverse complement strand
TCATCCTGTGCTACGCCTGCCATGACGACCAGCCGGAATTCACTGTCCGGGTCAAGCGTATTGATGTTGTCGTTCTGGAACAGGACGCCGACGTCGTGTTCCAGAAGTTCCTGCGTGTACTGGATGCTGTCCAGCGTAGAACGCGAGAAGCGGGATATCTCCTTCGTGATGATAAAATCAAAGCGCCCGTCTTTGGCGTCCTGTATCATCCGAAGGAAGCTATCCCGCTTCTTTGTGCTGGTGCCGCTGATGCCCTCGTCGATATAACCCGGCACATAGCTCCAGCTTCGTTTGGACTGAATCAGCTCTGTGTAATACTGTACCTGATTTTCCAGACTGTTCAGCTGTTCGTCTCTGTCCGTGGAAACGCGCGCGTAAAATGTCACGCGCAGCGGCAGATCGAAAATTGTCCGCCCGTTTCGCATTTCATTGCGGATTTTTACAATGTTCATGATCGAGCCCTCCTGCGGGGCACACAGGATACCGAAAGAAGCTGGGAAAGTCTATCGACGAATGTACCAAATCAGCCGCGCCCAGATAGGTCGTTTTTGAGATCAGGCCCAGCGTACAGACCGCTTCCAATAAAACAGTCAAAAGCGCTCGCTCTGCATTTTCCATTTTGATCACCTCGGTTCAGCGTATGAAAAAGCAGCTTCTGTCATGCCAGCTTCCGCGTGGCGCTCAAACATTTTTCCGGGTATGAGAAAACAAAGATTTGCTTTCCGGAGGAAAATCTGCTATACTGTATTTTAGTATATGTTTTCTGCCCAAAAGCACGAGAAGTTTCGGGCGTTTCGCCTTGATTCCGGCAAAACGCTACATGATCACAGGAGGTTCGATATGGCAGACGAAAAGACAATCCTGCAATACAAGGGGCATCCCCTGATGCGCAAGGACAATATGATCTACTACGGCTCGATGGCGGACTCGCACATCGTTATGCTGCAAATTCTCGAAACGAAGAAGGTCAAGGATACCGACATCGCAACAAAGGTCAGCGTGGAGCTCCAGCTCACCGACCCCAACGCCAGAGCAAAGGACCGCATCGTAAAGAAGAGCGAGAAGGACGGCTTCTTTACCGCGCTCGATTTAGGCAGCGTTTGGCTCGCCCGCGCGCTGGCCGCAAAAAAATAATTCTCCATCACGTATAGCAGAACAGGAAGCCGCACACAATATGGGTGCGACTTCTTTTTCATTTTTCCATTCCTCTTGACCGCAGCGGTTTTTCCGCTGCGGTTCTTTTTTTGCCTGCACGCGTAATTTTTAAACATCCCGGCCATACTAACCAAAAAGGAGGGTGCGCCATGCAGGAACTGCACCGGGGAAAGCAGAGCGTCGTTTTCCCGAACTTCCCCGCCATTGAGGCAAACGCCGCCATTGTCGGCAAAAAAGAGGGCGAAGGCCCCTTGCGAGAGGATTTTGACCAGATCACACAGGATACGAAGCTGAATCAAGCCAGCTGGGAAAAAGCCGAGAGCGAGCTTCAAAAGACCGCGCTCGAGCTGGCGCTCGGGAAAGCATCGCTCAACTATGACGATCTGGACGTTTTATTTGCCGGAGATCTTCTCAACCAGTGCATCAGCTCAAGCTTTGCCGTCCGGGACACGAGGATTCCGTTTCTCGGGCTCTACGGCGCATGCTCGACGATGGCAGAGTCCCTTCTGCTGGCGGCAAGCTTCGTAAACGCGGGCTATGCCAGACGGGCGGGCGCGATTACCTCGTCCCACTTTGCCTCTGCCGAGCGGCAGTATCGCTTCCCGCTTGGATATGGCGGCCAGCGCACGCCGACCGCGCAGTGGACGGTTACCGGAAGCGGCTGCTGCATCGTATCAAGCAGCGGCAAAGGCCCGTTTGTTGAGTGCGCGACTGTCGGCAAAATTCAGGACTTCGGCATCAAGGACGCCAACAACATGGGCGCCGCGATGGCGCCCGCCGCAGTCGATACCATCCGGCAGCATTTTGAAGACTTTGGCCGCAGGCCGCAGGACTATGACCTCATCGTCACAGGCGACCTCGGCGTTCTCGGAAAGCAGATTGTGCTCGAGCAGATGAAACTGGACGGCTTTGACCTGACCGGCCGCTACGACGACTGCGGCGTGATGATCTTTGATTCCGTGCGGCAGGACGTTCACGCGGGCGGCTCCGGCTGCGGATGCAGCGCAAGCGTTCTGTGCGGACATCTGCTGCGGCGGATGCGGGAGGGCAAGCTAAAGCGGCTTTTGTTCTGCGCGACGGGCGCGCTTTTGTCCCCTGTTTCCTCGTGGCAGGGCGAGTCGATTCCCGGCGTGTGCCATGCCGTATCGATCGTTTCAGAAAGAAGGTGATGGGATGGACTATCTCAAAGCGTTTGTGGTCGGCGGGCTTATTTGCATGCTCGGCCAGATTTTAATCGATAAAACGAAGCTGACCCCCGCACGTATTTTAGTCTGCTACGTGGTGCTGGGCGTCATTTTAGGTGGCGCAGGCGTGTATGAAAAGCTCGTCGACTTCGCAGGCGCGGGCGCAACCGTGCCGCTGACGGGCTTCGGATACAATTTATCCAAGGGCGTGCACGAAGCGGTCGCGGAGGACGGGCTTCTCGGCGCGCTCACGGGCGGGCTCAAGGCGGCGGCAGGCGGCGTGACCGCAGCCATGGTCTTCGGCTTCCTCGCCGCGCTGATTTTTGACCCGAAAGATAAAACCTGACAGGTATGACACGCCGCAAAAGGCGGCATACTACCGTAAATTCAATTATTGGAGGTAATCTCATGTCTCACAGCAAAAAACAGAACCGTTCCCAGCAATCCAGCCAGAACAGCGAAAACAGCCATAACCCCTTGCAGAGGGCCGCGCTTGAAGTCAATCAGGCGCAGAACCAGAACAGCAAGAACTGCAAATAAACGCACGCGCGCCCGCAAGAGTTTCTTGCGGGCGCACAATTTTTATTCCAACCGGTATGCGCAGTCACAGGAGAAAAAGTAGAGAATTTTCTCTCTGACCGGCAGGCCGTACATCCGGGAAAGCGCCTTGGCGTAGGCGCGTAGCTGCGGGGCATAGTGCGCGGCGCGCTCCTCCGGCCCATAGGGCGTTTTGTCGGTCTTGAAGTCGACGAGGACAATGCCGTCCGGTTCCAGCCAGAAGCAGTCGACCACACCTTGCAGCATCACCTGCTCGCCCTCCGCGCCCCGGACATATTCTCCCGCATCGGTCAGGATGGAGAACTTGAACTCGCGCCGGAGCGTTTTTGCCTCCAGGATCCGCGCGCCGAAGGGTGATGCAAACAGCCGCACGATTCGCTCGGTCTGCACGCTTCCGGCCTGCTCCGGCGTTAAAAACTTCTGGGCAGCCAATCTCTCAAGCTCGCCTGTTACGCCGCCCTCCGTCCGGCAGGCTTCATAATTTGCAAACTGCATGAAAAGGTGCGTGGCGCTGCCGCGCGCCCTGCCGGAAAGTGATTTCCGCCCAAACACAGGAAGCCGGAACCGCTCGGGATTTTTCGTCTCCTGCGGCGTCTGCTCGGCGGCCTCCAGATCGAGAAGCCTTCCCTTGAGCGCCGTCGCCGTGAGTTTCGAAGGCGTTTTCGATGCGGCCAGATGCGCATACGGCGTGAAATCCGCCTCCGGCGCGGGCTTCTGGGTCTCTGGCTCCCCCAGCTCCTGCCGCACTGTATTTTCAAGCCTCTCCTGCAAATCCGCCGAATGGTGCAGGCGAATGACCCACGGGTCACTTTGCACCGCGCTTACCTCGTTCGGCCCCGTCTCGGCAAAGAGCTCTCCCGCCTCCGTCCGGCAAAGCGCCGTCAGAAGCACCCAATCGCCGAGGCAAAGCACACTTGCCGCCGTTCTCGGAGGCAGCGGAAGTGTGAGCGCTTCGTTCCACTTTTTAAGTATCGAGGAAAGCCGGGATGCGCAGTAGCTCATGACGAGCACCTCTTTCGCCCGCGTCATCGCCACGTACAATACGCGAAGCTCCTCGGCAATTGTCTGCCGCCTCATTTTTTCGCCAATCGCGAGCCGCGCCAGCGACGGAAAATACGAGCGTGACTTCATATCGACGACGTTCGCCCCCGCTAAAAGCGTCTCATCGAGCAAAACGCCCATCGAAGCGTCGCTCAGATTAAAGCGCTTGGAGAGGTCCGCCAGAAACACGACCGGAAATTCCAATCCCTTGGACTGGTGCATGCTCATGATCTGCACCGCGTTTTCCACTCCGCCTCTCGCCCCGACCGCAGGCGCGTTCCCCGATTCTGCCAGATCGTCCATGTACCGAAGAAAGCCCATCAAACTCTGATTGCCTCCGGCGGAAAAGCTTGCGATCTGCGCGCGCAGAAGCTGCAAATTCGCCCGCCGCACCGCGCCGTTTTCCATCGCGGAAAAGATATCCTCCATACCGGTCGTCTGCAAAACAAGGTCAAAGAGCTCCGGGAGCGGCAAGAGCCTTGCACGGCTGCGCATGTCCGCCAGCCACGATAAGAACGCATCCAGCTTCTCCCCACGCGTATCTAATGCCAGAAGGCTCTCATAATAGTCCCCTTTTCGGATTCCGACGCGCGCGCGCGCCAACTCCTCAGCCGAAACGCCGAATACCGGGCTTGCCAGCGCCGCGACAAAATCCACGTCCCGGTGGGGATTGTCGATGATTTTAAGCGTCGCCAGCAGTACCTGCGCCTCGGTCGTGTCAAACAGGCTCTCGCCCCGGTCGCATTGGCTGGCAATCCCCTGCTCCGCCAGCGCCTTTTGATAGCTTGCCGGGTTTTCCTTCAAAGAGCGCAGAAGAATGACAATGTCGCCCATCCGGACAGGGCGAAGCGTGCCTGCGTCCGTGACCTGCATGCCGTCATCCAGCATCTTTCGGATGCGCGAGGCCACGAACCGCGCCTCCACCTCCCGCTTTTCCGGGCTCTGCTCGTCCGCGTCCGGCTTATCGAGTTCGATGCAGTGGAGCTCCACCTTGGGTGTTTCCGTTTCCGGATAGGAAAGCCCCGCGCGGAGCTTTTCCGCCTCGCCATAACGGAGCTCGAGCGATTCTCCCTGCATGCAGAGCGAAAACACATCGTTTGCCGCTGCAAGCACCTCGCGCCTGGAGCGGAAATTATCCGACAGCAGAATCTTGCGCGGCTCCGCGTCCTTCGCCTCTTCATAGGAAGCATAGCTTTCGTATTTTTGCAGGAAAATACCGGGATCCGCCAGTCGGAAGCGGTAAATGGACTGCTTCACGTCGCCGACCAGGAACCGGTTCTGTCCGTTTTTGGACACGGCCTCAAAGATGCACTCCTGCACCTCGTTGGAGTCCTGGTACTCGTCGACCAGGATCTCGCGGTACTCCTCAGATATTTCGCGCGCCGTCCGGCTTAATTTGCCGTCCTTTGTATACAAAAGCGCGATCGTCTCGTGCTCGAGGTCGGAAAAGTCCAGAAGCTTTCGCCGCCGTTTTTCCTTTGTAAACGCTTCGTCAAACGCGCGCAGCAGCTGAAGAAGGCCCCGGATGGCAGGTGTCGTTTTCTTTAAATCCGCTTCGACTGTCTCCGCCTCCGCATAAAATGCCCGCTGCGCGTCCCGGATGGCCTCTAAGGCGTCCTTGCGGAGCTTCTGCGCGCGTGCTTTTGCCGCCTCATCCGCGCAGTCGCGCACGCCCGGAATCCGCCCAAAGTCCGGAATTTTATGCGCGAACGCGCCATCCCATGTCGTCTCCTGCGCAAGCGTCTGCACCTGCGCAAGATTCTCCTTGAAAACCGGCCCGTATTTTTCTTCCAGCGTCTCGTCCCGGCGCAAAAGCATCATTGCCTTTTGCAGGCTCTCGCTTGCGAACCGGAGCGTATCCTGGAGTTCTTTCATCCAGAACGCGCCCCATGGGCTTTCCTCGAGCGGAGAAATGCGCTCATATGCCGTTTCCGCCTTTTTCATCCAGCCGTCCATATCGCGGCGGCAGCGCACCTCATCGTAGCAGGAAAGGCAAAGATCGATGAGCCGCCGGTCGTCGCGCCCAAAGCCAAGCTGGTCCGCCATGGCGGAGAAGTCGGCCTGATTGGCGCAGTCTTTGTAGAAGTCCTCGAGCGTGTTCTGGAAGATCTCCAATCGGATGGCATCGGCCTCCGTCTGCTCGGCTACCCGGAAATCCGGCGGCAGATCGCGCAGCGCACAGTACCGGCGCAGCAGCATCGCGCAGAAGGCGTGTACCGTTGAGATCTGCGCGAGATGGATTCTCGTGAGCTGGCGCTGGAGATGGCGGTTGTCGGGTCTTACCGCAAGGCGCTTGGAAATTTCGGTGCTGATTTTGCCGCGCAGCTCGCTGGCCGCCGCCTTCGTGTAGGTGATGATCAGAAACTCATCAATGTTTGCCGGATCGATCGGGTCTTCGACGTAGGAAAGAAGCCTATCGACCAGCACCTTCGTCTTGCCCGAGCCCGCCGCCGCGGAGACGAGCAGCGCGCCGCCCCGGTTCTCCACAACCGCCTGCTGCGCCCGTGTCAGCTTCACCTCAGCCATCTGTCTTCCTCCTCTCGAGCGTCTGCCAGAATTCCTCTGCCTTGACCTTCTTCATAAACCGCGCCGCGACCCGGCACGCGTCCTTGTGGCACGCGCTCTGATAGTCGCAGTACATGCAGCTTGAAACCTTCGGCCCGCGCACAATGGGGTTGGGCGCGACCGCGCCGGAGAAGATCTGCCCCGCCAAATCCCGCAGGCTTCCGGCGACAAACTGCTCCAAAAGCGCAAACTGCTCCTTCGTTGCAAGGCTTCCCTCGAGCTCGCCCTTTTTGTTCTGCTCATACGGCAAAAAGACCGGCTTGTCTCCGGGCTCCATCGCCTGCAAAACGTCCTCGTCCCGCAGCAAAAGTCCCTGCCGCACAAGGTCCTTCTGCCGCTTTTTTGTAAGCGTTGCCTCCCCAGCTCCGGGGGCTAAGCTTACCACGTCCACACGCCCCGGCACGTAGAGTACGCCTGCGGGCTTTCGTCCCGCCGCCTCGTGCTTTCCTTTCGAGCGCTCGATGGCGAAGAGGTAAAGAAGCATCTGAAGCCCTTGCCCGCAAAGAAGATCGGTATAGTCAAATTCCTTGTGCCCCGTTTTGTAGTCGATGACGCGGAAATAGCCGCCGTCCGGTGTGTCCAGTGTATCGACCCGATCGACAAAGCCGGAGAGCACCGCCTGCCCATCGGGCGTTTCGACGATCACGGGCGGAAGCTTGCCGTTATCTGAAAATGCGAGCTCCTCGTCGCACGGGGCAAAGCGCGACACACGCAGCTCGTCTGCTACATTTTCAACGATTCCAAGCACCTCCTCGCGGTTTCGTCGGAAGAGATACGCGCACCGCTCATCCGTCTGCTGCGCGGCCGGCATAAAATTCTTCGCGTACTCGTCCATGTGCCGCGCCGCGATCCGGAGGACCGTTTCCCGCGGGACCTCGTGAAACCCGCCTTGCTCCATCACATCGCGCACCGTACACTCGAGCACATGGTGCGCAAACGTTCCGAAGACGGGCGCGTCAAAGCTTGCCTGCCGCCACGGCTCGAGTTTTAACCCATAGCGCAGGAAAAATGCGTACCGACAGCCCGCGAACTGATCGAGCTTCGACGCGGAGAGCCCGACCTTTTCGCCATAGAGCCCCTGCACCGTTTCTCTGGAAATTGCGGAGACAGAAAAACCGCACCGCTTTTCCATCTCGTATTTGATTTGCAGCGTCAGCGGATCCAGCGGCCATGCCTCGCCTTCCCGGATGGCCTCCGCCGCAAGCGCGCGCCTGTCCGGCACAAAGCGGCACGCGTCCTGTAAAAGAACCTTGCACTGCGGCAAAATCGTCTTCGTTCTTGCCATCAGATACGACGGCTGCTCGCTGCCGGAGATGAGCCACACGCGCTTGCGTGCGCTTTGAAGCGCCAGCTGCGTCCAGCCGAGTTCCCGCTCCAGCCGTTCCTCCGCGCACGGAGAAAGCGTCACGCCGAGGCTCAAAAGGCTTCTTCTCTCGCTGTCGGAAAGAAGGCCCTCCGCCTGAGAAAACGCTGGGAACGCGCCCTCGTCCGCACCGAGCACGAGAAGATACTCCGAGCGCAGCGCGCGCATCGCGTCAAGACTTCCCACGAGAACCTCGTCAAGATTCGCCGGAATCGAGCCGACCTGATAGCAGCCAAGGAGTATCCGGAACATCTGCAAAAATAACTCGAGCTCCATCTCCTGCCCGCCAAGAACGAGTTCCGCCTGCTCCATCGCGGTCAGCAAAATCTCATAGAGCTGCTCCTGCTCCTGCGCGGCCTGTGCGGCGCCCTGCCGGTAGAGCTCGTTCGTCTGCTCGCAGGCCGTCTCCGGGAAATGCGTCTGCTCCAGAAAGCTTGATAACGCGCGAAGGCGCTCGGATACCGTCTTTCCGGAAAGCCACGCCTTGTGAAGCGCCTCCAAGGGCTCCAATCCGCCTGCACGCCAGGTATTGAGCTCCAGAAGCGTCTGCTGTGTCTCGTCCGTAAATTCATGTCCGAAGCCGTCCGGGTGACGCGTCCAATCGCTCAGCCACTGGCTGCCCCGGATGTTCCAGAAATACGCGTACCGCTCGAGCCGGTCGCACGCATCAGCCGTAAGCGGTGAGAAGCCGGACTTGAGGTACTGCATCACATCCTCATACGAAAACCGGCTTGCCGCCTGCATAGCGGACAAAACGGCCTGCAGCAGCGGCTTTTGCAGAATATCGACCGTTCCCGCAAAATACGCGCCGATCCCGGCTCTTTGCAGCATGGGTCTCAAGGCCCTGACATAGCCTTCGTCCGTATACGCGACCGCAATCTCGCGCCATCTTGCGCCGCTTCTCACAAGCTTTTGAATCACACCTGCTGCCAGTTCGCACGCGTGCGCGGGAGAATCCGCCTGTGAGAGTGTTACCGCCTCCGCTTGTTCGTCCATCGCCGTGCCGCCCGGCTCCAGCACATGCGTGAGCCAGAATGAGAGCGCTTCGGGCCGCTGCGTTTTCTCTTTGACGCGCAGGCGCGAAACCTCGACATTCCGCCTGGCCGCCATGCGCGAAAGCGTCTTGGCCGTCTGGGTCCCGCAAGTAAAACTCCCGGAATCCGAGCCGTCCGTGCAAAGATATACACGCGTTTCCTCCGCCTGCGGGAGCATTGCGTCCAAAATTTGCAGCTGCACGCTCGTAAAATCCGAAAAGCCCGCCAGATAAAAGCGCTTACCTGCGCAGTAGTCCTCCTGCTCGAGCTTTTCCGCCAGCCTCGTCATCCGCGTCACTGGGTCGGAGCGTCCCGTCTTGCAGACGCTTAAATAGCTTTCATAGAAAAGCCCCAGCTCCGTGAGCTTCTGCGCCTGCTGGCCGGTCATCTGCCCTGCCGCCTGCAAAAGCTGCTGCGGCGTGACGCAGTAGGTCATGAACTCCTCGAGCATTTTTCCGAGCTGCTTCAAAAACTCCGGTCGAAGAAGCGCGGATGCGTAATATTTGATCTGCGACTTCACACGATCGGCCGCCAGATACAGGCAAAGAAGCCGGCCGCCCTCGTCCAGGTATTCCTCGCTCACGCCGCCGTAGATAGAAAACACACGGCTCGCTAACCTCGTAAAGCTCAGGACCTCTGCAAAGCGGGAAATCCCGTCTCCGCCCGTCTGGCACAGTGTGCGCTCTGCTTCAAAGGAATACTGCTCGGGCACGATGAGAATCTGATTGTCTTCGCCCGCCTGCGCGCGCTCGCAGATGGTACCGATGAGCTCGGCTAGTCCTGCCTGCCGGTCCTCTCCCAGCAAAAGTGTCAGCATCCGCGCCCCTCCTTTCGTCCTTGTTCTCTGTTTGTCTTATTATATCAGGTCGGGTGGGTAAAAAAAAGGACGCTTTAAGCGTCCCAGAGGATTTTTTTGAGTTTTCCGAGCAGTTCCAGCGTTTTGAACTCCACTTCTATTTCGCCCGAGTCTTCTGTCAAAGCGGAAATTTCCCCGTCTGTAAAACCCGCCGCCTCGCAGACCGCTTCAAAATCCTCCGCGTTCGCGGGCAGGCACAGCGCCGGAAAAACCACGCACCACCAGTTGTGCCCCTCGCCTGTTCCGATCGTCACCCGCAGCGTCCGGTAGACCCCAGCAGGCAGGCGGAAGGTCTCGTAATCGCGCGTCGGAAAAAGCTCCCGCCGGAGGCTGACCTTCGCCGTGTCCCCGCTTCCAAGCCTGCTGAGCGTTTCATTCGCTGCCTGCTCGATGGCGGGAAGCCCATTTTGAAGCGCCGCTTCCGGGTCGGTTTCTTCTTCCAATGCATCGGCTGCCGCCCGCAGAACTGCGTCGCGCACGAGAAACTTCACGCGCTGGTCTTCCGCCGTGTCCGAATTTGCCACCACATGGAGCCGGATGAGCTTTTGCGCGAGCTGCTGCTGCCGGTTCTGCGAGATGGCACACAGGCACATGGAGCAAGCCGCCAAAGCGGAAATCGCCGCCGTTATGTATCGTTTCCTCATAAAAAACACCGCCTAAGCCTCGAGATACCCAAAGCTTAGACGGATGTTTCAAATTTTATACGTTTTTGGCCAGGAAAACCTGCGTGTACTTGTCTTTCAGCATCGTGCACGCAACGGTCGCGTACTCGAACGAGTCGTAAATCCCGAACACTGCCGAGCCCGAGCCCGTCATCTGCGCGCCATACGCGCCGTAGGTGATCATCATCGAGCGGATGTAGTTGATGTCAAAATGCTCTTTGAGGACGATCGGCTCAAAGACGTTGCACATGCTGCCGCCAATGCCAAGAAGCTCGCCCTTCTGAAGATTTGAGATCATCGCCTTGTGGTCCGGCCGCTTTTCGATGAACGTCTCGTCAAGCTCCCGGTAAAGCTCCGGCGTGGAGACCGAAAACTCCGGCTTACAGACGGCAAAATACATCTCCGGCGCGTCGGAAAGCTTGGTAAGCTTATTGCCCACGCCCTCGACAAGCACTGTCCCCTGCATCACGCAGAACGGCACATCGCTTCCGATCGTGCTTCCCAGCTCACAGAGCGCCGGCATGGAAAGCGGATGCCCATAGTGCTTATTGAGCACACGCAGAACCGCCGCCGCGTCCGCGCTTCCGCCGCCGAGACCTGCCTGCATCGGAATGCGCTTGCTGATGAAGATCTCCAGGCCTTCCTCGGGAAGCTTCGTCGCCTCATAATAGGCCTTTGCCGCCTTCCAGACGAGGTTTTCCTCGTTCTGCGGATAGCCTTCTGTCACAAGCGTCGTGGTCGGGTTCTCGCGGTCGGTCTCATCGAGCACCTCACGGTAGCAGTGCACCTGCCACGGCGCGTTTGTTCCGATGTCGACCGTTACGTCGTCGTGCAGAGAGATGGTCTGCATGACGGACTTGATGTTGTGATAGCCGTCCTCACGCTTGTCAAGCACGTCCAGCGTCAAGTTGACCTTGGCAAACGCGCCTTCTGAAATCGTAACCATTACTTGATCTTTCTGCCTTCCAGATAATATCTCTTTTCACGGCTATGGCCCATGGAGAAGGTCTTTCTGGGAAGCACGCCGTCGGCAATGACGCCGCGGAACAGCTGGCTCTTCTCCATCGCGGGCAGCAGGAAGCCGATGGCGTTTTCCTGTTTCGCGAAGCCAATCAGCGCGTCGTCGTCATGGATGTAGTCGATCTCGCCCGCGTTGTTCTTGAGGTACTCATCGAGGAAGTGCTGGAGGATGCCGACCGCCAGCTCGCCCTTGTTCTCATCGAGAACGATGGTGCCGGACTCTTCGCCAATGTACCACTTCACGGGGAAACCCTCGGTGCCCGCGCAAGCCTCTTCCAAAGCGGCAAGCAGCTTCTTGGGCTCGGTCTTGAAGATGACGCGGTGGATGGGCTCAAAGGCCTGCGCCGGGTCGTGGATGTTCTCGAGCTCGACGAGCGCGTATCTGGCCGGATGGTTCGAAAGGTCCACGCCGGGGTTGTTCTTCTTGAGCTCTTCGTAGCAGCTCTTCGCGGTCGCCAGAGAATGGTTGCCGTCGCCGACAGCGAAGACCATCGGGGTGCCCTTGAGACCCACGTACTTTTCGCCGACAGTCGCGGTGTACTCGGTGAGCGCCTTGTTGAAGTCGTCAACGTCTTTTCCTTCGACGAGCCAGCCGGTGATGTGGCCGCCGCCTTCCATAAGGTCGAAGTCATAAACTTTTTTCAGGCCGTCCTTCTTCGCGCCGATCGGCTCGATGAGCTTCTTGTCGTGGTCATCGCAGAGCATCAGAACATGCGGCAGCTCAATGGGAGCGTCGCGGCGGACTCTCTGACGGGGCGGAATGCGCTCGGGAACCGTGCGCTCGGTCGCGCGGATGGCGGACGTTGCGCCGGGGTTATAGTCATACGTGTCAAGGTCGACCATGCCAACTAAACCTTCGCGGATGGAGCCGTTTTCGAGCGTTCTTTCAACATAAATGAAGCTGTTGGGATACTCGGTAAACACGCCGTCTTCCATGTACTTTTTCATGGTGGCGTTAATTTCTGCCGTGTGCGCGGCTTCCTTCTCGGTGCCGAGCTCGGCTTCGGGGAGAATGAGGTTGATCGTGGAGACAGCGCCCTCGGCGTTCTTTCTCACGCGGTCCCAGTACGCCTGGTCGGAGGTGAACTGGTCACAGGCGATGACGGCCCACTTTTCCATATGGTCGGTCTTCGGCAGCAGAATGTTTGCGGGTAAGAATGCGTTCATAGTATTTTTTCACCTTTCATTTTCATAAGTTTTTTCGCGGAAACAAAAGGACGTTGCGACAAAATCAAAGCGCGGCGCGGATGGCCGAAAGAAGCTCGTCATACGTTTCAAACGCCGGAAGCTGCGGGTAATCGTTCTTGATTTTCTCCGTCGAGCGGAAGAGGAAGCCCGCCTTGCCGGCGAGAATCATGTCAAGGTCATTGTAGCTGTCGCCGCTCGCGATTGTATCGTAGCCGATGGACTGAAACGCACGGACGGTTGTGAGCTTCGTGTCCCTGCAGCGCATTTTAAAATTGGAAATAAAGCCGTCTTCGCTGATGACAAGGTTATTGCAGAGAATTGTCGGCCAGCCGAGCTTTTTCATGAGCGGCTTTGCAAATTCTTCAAACGTATCGCTCAAAATGACAACCTGCGTCACCTCGCGCAGACTGTCTAAGAATTCCTTCGCGCCCGGCAGCGGGTCAATCTTCGCGATGACATTCTGTACATCCGAGAGCTTCAGCCCGTGCTCTTTGAGAATACCGAGCCGCCAGCGCATGAGCTTATCATAATCCGGCTCATCGCGCGTGGTTCTCCGCAGCTCCGGAATGCCGCTTTCTTCGGAAAACGCAATCCAGATCTCAGGCACCAGCACGCCCTCCAGATCCAGACAAACCATGTTCATATCCATACCTCCTGTCAGGAAAGACCGTTTCCTGCGGAGACAATCCGGACGGGAAACTCAAAAACTGTCATAGCGCCTAAAAATTTTACAGGCTATAATTATTATACAGGATTTCGCCAAAAAAGCAATCTCAATTTCTGCACTTTCTGTGTGATTTGCAGAATAGGAGCCTGCCGCTTCGTGCATACTATGGACGTGTTCATAAAAAGGAGGAAATAACATGGATACCTTGGCATTGATTCTGGCCATTGTCGGCGCGGTCAACTGGGGTCTGGTCGGCTTTGCGCGGTTCGACCTGGTCGCGTGGATCTTCGGCGGTCAGACCGCGAGTGTCAGCCGCATCGTCTACGCGGTGGTCGGTCTGGCCGGGCTCTGGTGCATCACGCTTCTGTTCCGCAGAAGCAGAAAAACAGAGGCCTGAACAAAAATTCCCGGTCGCAGGAAAACGCCTGCGTCCGGGAATTTGTCTGTTATTTGAGGTTGCAGCGGATGATGCACTCGAAGCTCTTACCGCCATAGGTGGTGGAGACTGTCGTCGTGCCCTTGCCGGTCGCGGTTACCACACCGTCGGCGTCGACTGTGCACACACCGGTATTGCCGGAGCTCCACGAGAGGCCCTTGATGCGGTTTCCATCCGCGTCCTTCAGAGAAATCTTGAAGTATTCGCCGAGGAACGCCATCGTCACGTCCGAATGGCTGATCGTGCAGCCCTCCGCGTCCGCTTCCGCGCCGGATTCCGCGCTGGAGTCGAGCTTGCAGCGGACGATACATTCAAGCCTCGTGCCGCTGAATTCCGCGCGCACGGTCGTCGTGCCGCTGCCAACGGCGGTGATGGTGCCGCTGGAGGATACTGTCGCAACGGATGCGTTTTCGCTCGTAAACGTCACCTGCGCGCCGTCGGGAAGATTATTGACGATCAGCGGCGCCTGCTCGCCGGGATAGAACAGCGTCATATCCGTCGAGTTGAGCGCGGGTGCAAGCTCTTCTTCGCTCGAGGTCTGCTCTTCCTCTGCAATAAAGTCGCAGGTTACAAGGCACGTTGCCGTCTGGCTGCCGCAGGTCGCGGTGATGACCGCCGTGCCGCCGTTTACCGCAACGACCTTTCCCTGCTGGTTGACCGTTGCGATCGTCTCATCACTCGACGAGAACGTCACATCCTCGTTGCATGTCTCAGGAAGCTTCTGCACCGTAATATTATAGAATCGCTCGGGCTCGTCAAAGGTAATGGAGCTTGTCGCGAGCGTCAATCCCTCGCACACAATGACCGCCTCCGGCTCCTCCTCCGCCTCTTCGGGCTGATAGTCCTCTTCGTTCATATACTGCCGCTCGGTGGGTGCGGCGGGCACGGGCTCTTCCTGCGCAGGCTGCTCCGGCTGAACCTCTGCTTCCTGCTCCTGCATGCTCACAGGCTCGGACGGGCCCAAGAATTTCGGGAACCAGCTGAGCTGATAGAACGCGAACGCCGCGCCCATCAAAACGGCAAGTCCCAAAATCACGCAGATCGTGACCATCATCCACTTTGGGATCTTATACTGGTTTTCCGCGGGCTGGGTTTCTTCCTTCTGTTTTTTCGGGCTCTGCGCAAAGCGGCCGCCCTTCTTTTTGCTGAATTTTCCGCCGTGTCCGCCTGCCGGCTTATAGGCCGCGGGCATGACGGGCTGCGGCTCGGCTGCGCCGGGCTGCACGGCCTTTCCGCAAAGCGGACACTGGCCGAGCGCGGCGTCAAACTCCGTGCCGCAGAATTCGCATTTTCTTAATTTCATGCAAATCCTCCGTTACGCTGCGCGCAGGAAAAAGCACCGTGCGCGCGGGGCTTGTCACAGACGATGCTGTGATTTTCTGATACCTATCGCGTATCATACCACACCTTTCGACAAATTCCAACCCCAATGTACAATATCTTGTATTGCATTTTTATCGAATATCGCTTAAAATAATAAGACGTATGAAAAGGAGGCGAACCATTTGGCCGAACTCAAACTCATTTCGCCGCTGCTGTCCAATATGGAGGTGGTCGAGTGTCTGAGTGTCCGCGGCGCAGCCGCAGTATATATTGTCAAAAGCACCAAGAGCGGTCAGACCTACATCCTCAAGCACATCTCCGTACCGGAGTCGCAGAAGCAGGTCGACGCGCTGATGTTCACCGGCGCCGCCGCTACGACCGAGGACGCGCAGAAATATTATGAGCAGGTCGTCTCGGATTATCAGTCCGAGCTCACCACGCTCGAAGCGCTCTCCGCCAGTCCGAACCTTGACTGCTTCCGCAGCTATCAGATCGCACCTAAGGAAGACGGCGTGGGCTACGATATGTATCTGCTGGCCGAGCATCGAAAGACGCTCGTCGACTATTTAGCGGACAACGCCATGACAAAGCTCTGCGCGGTAAACTTAGCCATGGACCTTTGCAGCGCGCTCATCGATCTTCGGAACGCGGGGCTTATCCACCGCGACGTAAAGCCGTCCAACATCTACTTAAACGCGCAGGGGCATTTCCTGCTCGGCGACCTCGGTATCGCAAAAATTGACGATCTCAAATACTGCACCATGCCCGAGAGCATGCTCAGCTCCTACTCTGCACCGGAGCTGTTCAGTCTGCTCGGCACGATCGAGCCGACGACGGATATCTATTCCGTGGGCCTAATTCTCTACCGGATCTTCAACGGCAACCACGCGCCCTTTGAGGACGAAAACACGTCTGCAAAGGCCGCCGACCGCCGCAGAGTCACGGGCGAGGCGCTCCCCGTCCCGATGTACGCGGACTACGAAATTTCCGAGATCATCCTCAAGGCCTGCGCCTTCAAGCCAGAGGACCGGTACCAGACGCCGCAGGAGCTCAAGGACGCGCTGGTCGAGTACATGAAGCGCAACCAGCTCGACGATACGCTCATCGTTCCCCCCATCGCGGGCGAGCACGAGCCGGTCGACCTCACGCAGGAAGAAGAGGTCGAACCCGTTCAGTTCGCGGACACCGAGGCCATGCCGGAGGATTTTAAGGAAAACTTCTCGCCGGATACGCAGATGCTCAACGACCTCATCGACTCTGTCCACAAAGAAGCGCTCAAGGACCCCGATGGCTACGGCATCGCAGGCTCTTTGGAGCCGGACGAGGAGGACGACGCGCCGCTGGACGATTCGGGCTCTCCCCCCAAAAAGCGCAGAAAGAAGAGCCGCTGGCTCCCCATTGCGCTTTGCTGCCTGCTTCTGATCGCGGGCATCGGCGCGGCGGTCTACTTCTTCATCATCGCGCCCAGCAACATCCACATTGACGACATCACCCTTCTTGATGCGGGCACGGATCATCTGACCGTGCAGGTCGATTCCGCCGAAAAGGACGGCTCGTTCCAGGTTGTCTGCTCCGACACCTACGGGAACAAGTTCCACCAGAGCTTCCAGGCAAAGACCGGCCTCACGTTCTCCGGCCTCGTGCCCGGCACACAGTACACTGTGACCATCGAGCCTGCCAACGGCGAAAAGCTGACCGGCAACTACTCGATCATGGCGACAACGCTGGCGCAGACGGAAATTCTGAGCTTCACCGCGACCGCCGTCTCCGTGACGCAGGCCGAGCTGAACCTCATTATCTTAGACGGTCCCGACCCCGGCAGCTGGACGGTCAGCTATACGGCGGAGGGCTTAGAGCCCCAGACGACGACCTTCTCCGGCCACAGCACTGTCATTGCGGGCCTTCAGTCCGGCACCGAATACACCTTCACGCTGCAGGAGCCCGAAAACACGAAGCTCATCGGCCAGACACAGGCTACATTCTCGACGGTTCCGACTGTCAGCATCGTCCCGCCGCTGTCGGTTGCGATTTCGAGCTCATCCGCAATTCTCTCGTGGAACATTGAGGGCGACGCACCAGAGAGCTGGACTGTCACGATCACAGGCGCAGACGATTACTCCGACACGCAGATCGTTTCCACGCCGTCCGTCACCTTTGAGGGTCTCACCCCGGGCGAAACGTATGAGGTCATCATCTCCACACCAACAATGCTGCAAAGCGTCTCGACCACCATCACGCCGAACATCACGAAGCTCTCCTCGTTCACAGCGAACGTCGACGGCGAAGAGCTCGTGCTCGACTGGACGTGCGAGGTCGACCCGGCGGAGCCCGGCTGGACGCTCGAGGCAAAGATCGCAGGAATCGATACGCCCGTCACACTTCCCGAGACAGAGGAAGCACCTGTTCGCATTCCGCTTTCCAATCTCGTACCCGACGCGGACTATACGTTCACCGTAGCGCTCAAGAGCGGCGAAAAGCTCGAGGGTGAGACGAAAACGACGTATCACTCCCCCGCCGTCACGGACAAGTACACCGACCACGGCATGGCGGGCACATATCTTGGCTTCTTCCTGAAGCCCGCGAATGTGGAAACCGTCAACAGTACGAATATTTCCACCACGCGCAACAACTATTACACCATCAACGAGCAGATGGCCTTTGCTCTGCAGACGCTCGTGACGCTCGACACAAAGGCGGAGGAGGATATCGCCGTCATGCTCGTTGTCCGAGACGATACGGGCAAGCTTGTAAGCTTCGAGGAATCGCAGCGGCAGTGGAGCACGATGTGGGAGAAAAATCTCTTCGTCGGTACGCTCTCGAGCATGCCGCAGAAGGCCGGAACCTACACGCTTGAAATCTACTTCAACCATAAGCTCGTCACCACCAAGGACTTCAACGTCCGCGAATCGTAACTGCAAAACACAGCCACCGGCAAAGCCGGTGGCTGTGTTTTTTTGCCGTCGATCATCCAGCAAGGCGCGTCCCACGCGCGGTGGAAGACAACTTTTTTCGAGGAATGCGGCGATGGCAGTTGCAATATCCGGGAATTTACAGTATAATACTGGTGAATCAAACAAAATTTTGGAGGTGAATATGGTTTTTCTTGCGCATATTGCCGAAGACAGCAGAGAACAGACCGCTGCAGAGCATTTGCGTGGAACCGCCGCGCTGGCGAAGCGGTTTGCTGCAGTCTTTGGCGCGGAAGCAGATGCGGAGCTTGCGGGTCTGCTGCATGACATTGGAAAATGCACACCCGAATTTCAGGCGCGGCTGCATGGCGGCGCGATCGTAGACCATTCGACAGCGGGCGCGAAGCTGGCCTTTTCCCGCCGGAACCTTCCCGCCGCGCTCGCCATCGCCGGACACCATGGCGGAATTCCGGATGTGGGCAATCCGAAAGCCGACGGACCGGACGAAGCCTCGCTCTTTGGCAGGATGCAGCGGCCGGTAAGCTTTGACCAATCGGCATTGCCGCCGCTGCCGGGTCCTGCGCCTGCCCCGTGGCTGAGCTCCGATTGGGTTCAGAACGCGTTTTATACCCGGATGCTGTTTTCGTGTCTGGTTGACGCGGATTTTCAGGATACACAGAATTTTATGGAGGGAGCCCCGGCGCCGCGCGGAGGGTCTGCCGCCATTTCGGAGCTGCTGGACAAGGTGCGCAGCCGCGCGGCAACATATCTTGCATGCAAGCGGGAAAGTACGATCGGCAGACAGCGCAATTCCGTGCTGCGCGCGTGCATTGACGGCGGACAAACGCTTCCGCAGGGGCTTTATACCTTGACCGTACCGACTGGCGGCGGAAAGACGTTTTCCTCTCTGGCCTTTGCGCTCGAGCAGGCTGCGGCGCAGAAGCTGGACCGCGTGATCTATGTCATCCCCTATACCTCCATCATCGACCAGACCGTGTCTGTCTTTTCAGACCTTCTCGGAGCAGAAAACGTGCTGGCGCACTATGCCGGCACGGAATATCAGCTGGCAGAGCCCGAGGAGATGACCGGCGCGCAGTACCGGAAGCTTCTGGCCAGCGAAAACTGGGACGCACCGGTCATCGTCACAACGGCAGTGCAGTTTTTTGAGTCGCTCTATTCCAACCGCCCCAGCCGCTGCCGGAAGCTGCATAACATCGCAGGCAGTGTTGTGATCTTCGACGAGGCGCAGACCATCCCGAACGATTATCTGCTGCCGTGTCTTTCCGCGATCGCGCAGCTGGTACAGTTTTACCATACGACCGCCGTCCTTTGTACGGCAACGCAGCCTGCGGTTGCGCCGCTTCTGAAGCAGCTCTCCCCGACGCTTGCCATACGGGAAATTTGCCCGCATACCGAAGCGCTGTACACCGCGCTGCGCCGGACGACGCTGGCCGATCTCGGGTGCATCAGGCCGGACGAGCTGTGCGGTCACCTGCGCCGGCATGCGCAGATGCTCTGCGTTGTCAATCGCCGGAGCACGGCGCAGGAGCTCTATGACGCGCTGCCGGAGGAGGGGCGCTATTGCCTGACGACGCTTCTTTGCGCGCACGACCGCAAACGGCAAATTTCAGAAATTCGCGAGCGTCTGGCAATGGGCCTTGCGTGCCGCGTGGTATCCACCTCTCTGATTGAAGCGGGCGTGGACGTGGATTTTCCGGTCGCCTATCGAGAAGACTGCGGACTCGATTCGCTTCTGCAAACCGCCGGGCGCTGCAACCGGGAAGGAAAGCGGCGTACAGATGAGAGCCTCGTATACCGCTTTTCACTAGACGGCAAGAATCTGCCGGTCATGCTTCTTAAAAATCTCAGCGCGCTGCAGTACGCGGCCAGAAAGCATACCGATCTGTCCTCGCCGGAGGCCATCTATGCGTATTTTGAAGAACTTCTCCGGCTCAAGGGCGCTGACGCGCTGGATAAGAGGGGAATATTGGAGGCAACAGAGCATGGCATTGACGGCTGCATGCTGCCGTTTGCGCAGATTGCCGGACGCTTTCACCTGATCGAAGCGCCGACCCGAACGATCTACCTGCCCATCGGAGACGGCGCGCCGCTTTGTGAACGCCTGCAAAAAGGCGAAGTCAGCCGGACACTTCTTCGGAAGCTCGGGCAGTTCAGCGTCGCGTGCTACGAGCCGCAGTTTCGCGCGCTGGATGACGCGGGAGCACTGGAGCTGCTGCCGGATGGGTCGGCAATTCTGATGGATTTGTCAAAATACGACGAGAAAACCGGTCTTGCCATGAATGTTGAGACAGGCGTTGGTATTTTTATTTAAGAAGTGCAGCGGGCGGCAAAGCCCATCACTTTGCCGCCCGCTGCGCGAATGAATCATTAATTGTTTCTACCCACTACTGATTGGCGTCAGTAGACCTCTACAGTATAGTTTTTCGTAAGTCATATTTCAAGGGGGATTGACAAACTGTCAGCAATTGTCTATAATCCAATTATGTCCAAGGTTTAATTAATCATTAATTGAAATGGAGCGTGAACGATGTGAAAGAAAAGTCCATTATTCGAGCGCACCCAGAAAGGAGGTGGTGCCCATGTCGATGTTCATTGAGGTCTGGGGCGATTACGCCTGCTTCTCCCGTCCGGAAATGAAGACCGAACGCGTCAGCTATGATGTCATCACGCCCTCTGCCGCGCGCGGGCTGGTGGAGGCCATCTACTGGCACCCGGGACTCCGGTACACCATCGACCGCATTTATCTGTTAAATTCCATCCGCTTTACGAACATCCGCCGCAACGAGGTCAAGTCCACGCTTCTGGCCTCCTCGGTTTTTCAGGCGGCAAAGGGCGGAAAAGCGCCCGCGCTCTATACGGCGCAGGAGATCCAGCAGCGCGCGGCGATGGTCCTGCGGGATGTTCACTATGTAATCGAGTGCCATTTTGACCTGACAGACAAGGCCGCCCCCGGCGACAACGCGGGAAAGTTTCAGGATATTCTGCGCCGGAGGCTTGCAAAGGGACAGTGCTACCACACGCCGTATTTCGGCTGCCGCGAATTTCCGGCATGCTTCCGCGAATGGCCGGGCGGCGCGATTCCCGCCATCGATCTGACGCAGGAGCTCGGCTGGATGCTCTACGATCTGGACTACGCGGACCTGCAGGATATCCGGGCGCAGTTCTTCAGAGCCCATTTAGAGCGCGGCGTGCTGGACTGCCGGAACGTGGAGGTGGTCACATGATTTTGCAGGCGCTCACCGCGTATTACGAGGAAATGCTCCATAAAGGCAAAATCTCCGCCCCCGGCTGGGACGAGACGTTCCGCGTGAGCTTCCAGCTGGAAATCGATGACACGGGCGCGCTGGTCGACGTCATCGACTGCCGGGAGCCGGCAACCAGCGGAAAAAAGCAGGTGCTTCTCCCCCGTCAGATGCGCGTCCCCGCGCATAAACTGCGCTCGTCCGGCATTTCTGCAAACTTTCTCTGCGATAACGCCAGCTACATGCTGGGCGCAGACGAAAAGGGCAAGCCGGAGCGCGCAAAAAAGTGCTTTGAGGCCTGCGCGGCGCTCCACCATGCGCTGCTGGACGATGTGGACACGCCGGCGGCAAGGGCCGTGCTCGCCTTCTTTGACACCTGGAAGTCGGAGCTTGCGCCAAGCCATCCCTTGCTCCAAAGCCGCTGGAAGGATGTGACCGGGAACGCAAATTTTGTCTTTTCCTACGACGGCGCAAGCGGCCGCCATCCGGTCACAGAGGACCCCGAACTACAGGCCGCGTGGCAACGGCACTATCAGGCGGGGAACCCGGACGCGCCCAGCGCACAGTGTCTGATCACGGGAAAAACCGCGCCGATCGTGGCGACGCATCCTGCCATCAAGGGCGTGCGCGGCGCGCAGAGCTCGGGCGGCTCGCTGGTCTCGTTCAACGCGAACGCATATTGGTCCTACGGCCACGAATACTCGCAAAACGCGCCGGTCAGCGAATACGCGGCCTTTGCCTACACCACGGCGCTCAATGCGCTGCTGGCCGACCGGAACCACTGCAAGGTGCTTGGCGACACGACCGTCGTCTGCTGGGCGGAAAATGCGGGCCCAGCGTACGCGGACCTCGGAACCATGGCGCTGTTCGGCATTCCGGCAGACTCCGGCATACAGGAAGAGGACGTCAGCCGGGCGCTGGCGCTTCTTGCGAAGGGACAGGCGTGTGAATTTCTGGAGCAGACGCTGCTTCCCACGCAGCACGTCTATTTTCTGGGCCTTGCGCCGAACGCCGCGCGCATTTCCGTGCGGTTCTTCCTGCAAGACAGCCTTGCACACTTTGCGGCGCATATCCGCGCGCACGAACAGGCGCTGGAGATCATCCGTCCCTCCTTCGACGCGCGCGCGAGGCTCTGCGTCTGGGACCTGGCGCGGGAAACGGCAAGACGCAGCTCCGACGGAAAATACGCCGATCCGGCGCCGCAGCTGGCGGGCGATCTGATGCGCGCGGTTCTGTCCGGTGGGCGCTATCCCGCAACCTTATTGAACGGCGTGACGCTCCGCATCCGCGCCGAGCACGAGATCACGCGCGGCAAGGCCGCGATTCTGAAGGCCTATTACACAAGAAATCCATCACCGCTCTGCCCAAAGGAGGTATTGACCGTGGAACTGAACGAACAAAGCACCTATTGCCCTTACGTGCTCGGGCGGCTGTTTGCCGTATTGGAGGCTGTACAGGACGCCGCAAACCCCGGCATCAACACAACCATCAAGGACAAGTATTTCAGCTCCGCCTGCGCAACACCCGCCGTCGTCTTCCCGACACTCGTAAAGCTGGCGCAGAAGCATCTGCAAAAGCTGGCGCCGGGCAGCAAAATCTTCTATAACCAGCAGCTCACCGACCTCATGGGCAAGCTGTCGCAGCCGTATCCGGCGCACATGACGCTCCCGGAGCAGGGCGCATTTGAAATCGGCTACTATCATCAGACACAGAAACGCTATGAGAAAAAAGACAAGGAGGATGAAAGCAATGGCAGCAATTAAGAACCGGTACGACTTTGTAATTCTCTTCGATGTAGAAAACGGAAACCCGAACGGCGACCCCGATGCGGGCAATATGCCGCGCGTTGACCCGGAGACGGGCTTCGGCCTCGTGACCGACGTCTGCCTGAAGCGGAAGATCCGAAACTATGTGCAGACGCTGAAGGAGGACGCGGAGGGATACCGCATTTACATCAAGGAGGGCACGCCGCTCAACACCAGCGACAACGCGGCCATCGAAGCGCTCGGCATCGATCAGGATCTGAAAAAAGCAAAGCAAAAGGATCCGGGCATCGATGAAAAGCTGCGCGGCTGGATGTGCGAGCACTATTACGATATCCGCACCTTCGGCGCGGTCATGACGACGTTTGTGAAGGGCGCGCTCAACTGCGGACAGGTGCGCGGTCCCGTGCAGCTCGGCTTTGCCCGCTCCGTCGACCCCATCGTCCCGCAGGAGGTCACGATCACACGTGTCGCCATTACAACAGAAGCCGACGCTGCCAACAAAAAAACGGAGATGGGCAGCAAGCACATCGTCCCCTATGGCCTTTACCGCGCAGAGGGCTATGTCTCGGCAAATCTCGCCCGCAAGACGACCGGCTTCTCTACGGATGATCTGGAGCTTCTCTGGACGGCAATTCTCAACATGTTTGAAAACGACCACTCCGCCGCGCGCGGCAAGATGGCGGTGCGCGAGCTCATCATCTTCCGGCACGACTCCGAGCTTGGCTGCGCGCCGTCCTATAAGCTCTTTGAGGCCGTTCATGTCGCGCGGAAAGAGGGCGTAGAGATTCCGCGCAGCTATCAGGATTATACGGTTACAGTCTCTGAGCCTCTGCCGGAAGGAGTGCACTGCGAAAGGAGATCGTAATGTACAGCCCGGACGACTGCCTGATGATCTCAGGCCTGCAGCACTTCCGATTCTGCAGGAGGCAGTGGGCACTCATTCACATCGAGCAGCAATGGGCGGAAAATCTGCGAACCGTGGAAGGAACGCTTCTGCATGAGCGGGCGCACAACGAGCAGCTGCGCGAGTCGCGGGGCGATTTGCTCATCGTCCGCGGCCTTCGCGTGCAGTCGCTCACGCTGGGGCTTACGGGGCAATGCGACGTGGTGGAGTTCCGGCGCGATGATACGCAGGGCGTAACGCTCTCTGGAAAAGAAGGCGCGTGGCTTCCCTACCCCGTGGAATATAAGCACGGCGCTGCCAAGCAGGACGGAAGCGATGCCTTGCAGCTGTGCGCGCAGGCGATGTGTCTGGAGGAAATGCTCGTGTGCGAAATCCCGTCCGGCGCGCTTTTTTACGGCGAAACGCGCCGCCGCTTTCCGGTCAGCTTCACACAGGAGCTGCGCGAGGAGGTGCGGCAGGACGCGGCGCAGATGCACAATCTGTATCGCCGGGGCCACACCCCGCACGTAAGGCCCACGAAGTCCTGCAATGCGTGCTCGCTCAAGGAGCTGTGTCTGCCGCGGCTGCAAAAAAGCGGCTCGGTGCAGGAGTATCTGCGGGAAAGCATGGAGGAAACGCCATGAGAAAGCTTCTCAATACGCTGTTTGTAACCAGTGAAGACGCCTATTTGACGATCGACGGTGAAAACGTCGTTGTGAACCGGGAAAAGCAGGAGGTCGCGCGCTTTCCGCTGCATACGCTTTCCGGAATCATCTCGTTTGGCTACGCGGGCGCGTCGCCTGCGCTGATGGGAGGCTGCGCCAGACGCGGCGTGAGCTTGAGCTTCTGTACGCCTACCGGACGCTTCCTTGCCCGGAGCGTCGGCGAGGAAAACGGGAACGTGCTTCTGCGGCGCATGCAGTACCGCGCGGCGGACGATCCGGCGCACAGCTGCCGCATCGCGCGCAACATGATCTTCGGCAAGCTCCACAACGCGCGCTGGAGCATTGAGCGCACAAAGCGGGATCACGCGCTCCGGGTCGATATCGAGCGGCTTCAGGCTTCGATCGACCAAATCAAGGCACTCTATCCGATCGTTGCCGAGGAACTCTCCATGGAGTCTCTGCGCGGCAGCGAGGGCATTGGTGCAAAGGCATATTTTGATGTGTTTGATAAAATGATTCTGCAGAACAAGGCGGACTTTTACTTCCGGGCGCGAAGCCGGCGGCCGCCGCTGGACAATGTCAACGCGCTGCTCTCGTTTGCATACAGCCTGCTCGCGAACGACTGTGCCGCCGCGCTGGAAGCTGTGGGACTCGACGCGTACGTCGGTTTTCTGCACCGCGACCGCCCCGGCAGAACCTCGCTGGCGCTTGATCTCATGGAAGAGCTCCGCCCTTGCCTTGCAGACCGCTTTGTGCTGTCTCTCATCAATAACCGCGTCCTGCATGCGGGCGATTTTGAGCATACAGACAGCGGCGCCGTGCTTCTGACCGACGCTGGCCGAAAGAAATTCTTGCAGGCCTGGCAGGCGCGCAAACGCGAGACGATCACGCATCCTTACTTAAAAGAGAAGCTCGCGTGGGGTCTTGTCCCTTATGTGCAGGCGCTGCTGCTGGCGCGGTATCTGCGGGACGATCTGGACGCGTATCCGCCGTTCTTGTGGAAGTGAGGGCTTTTCTATGATGGTGCTCATTACCTACGATGTGAATACCGAAGACTCCGGGGGCCGCAAGCGCCTGCGGCAGATCGCGAAGCAGTGCGTCAATTACGGCCAGCGGGTACAGAATTCTGTTTTCGAGTGCCTTCTCGACGCCGCGCAATGTAAGCAGCTCCAGCACAAGCTGCTGTCCATCATGGACAAAGAAAAAGACAGTCTGCGCTTTTATTATCTCGGCAACAAGTATGAAACGCGCGTTGAGCACTTCGGTGCCAAGGCCGGTTACGAGCCAGAGGGCGCGCTGATTGTCTGATGCGAACCGGAAGCGTTCCGGGTTTCCCCGGGAGGTTCGCACCGCGTAAGGCCGGAAATAGCGGCCGCTTTCCCTTTGCCCAACACGCGGCAACGCCGCTCTTTGTTCGGCTTTGCAGAAATTTTGTAGCTTTTGCGCAAATTTGCCGGGAATATTTCGGCAATTTTGCTGTCGCACCCCGCAAGGGGTGCGTGGATTGAAATAGTTAGATCGGAGGGCTGTTTTTATCCTCGTCCTGTCGCACCCCGCAAGGGGTGCGTGGATTGAAATATCCAGCATCGTAATTTCAAACTCGATCGTGCTGTCGCACCCCGCAAGGGGTGCGTGGATTGAAATTAATCAAGGATCTTGGAATTACGAAAACGAGATGTCGCACCCCGCAAGGGGTGCGTGGATTGAAATGTATCGTAAAAAAGGAGAACAGCAATGAAAAAAGGTCGCACCCCGCAAGGGGTGCGTGGATTGAAATACAATAGACCCCGAACTCGGCGTTGTCTCGAATAGTCGCACCCCGCAAGGGGTGCGTGGATTGAAATCGGGATGGCGTCCACAATCGGTCGCCCACATATGTCGCACCCCGCAAGGGGTGCGTGGATTGAAATATCAACGACCGTCCAAGCCTTCGCCGGGTCTTTGTCGCACCCCGCAAGGGGTGCGTGGATTGAAATGTAAAAGTGTCGAATTCGACACGGTTAAAAATAGCGGTCGCACCCCGCAAGGGGTGCGTGGATTGAAATGTGCTTTGTGGGAGTGAGATGCTCTCAAGTCCGGGTCGCACCCCGCAAGGGGTGCGTGGATTGAAATTGGGACTGCGTGCCGAAATAAAACGCGATGATCAGTCGCACCCCGCAAGGGGTGCGTGGATTGAAATCTCGTCCATGTCAAACCTCCTGTATGTCGATTCCGTCGCACCCCGCAAGGGGTGCGTGGATTGAAATGACTCGATCGTCTCCTGCTTCGTCGCCAGCACCTGTCGCACCCCGCAAGGGGTGCGTGGATTGAAATTTCGCTCTTTCGGTGTAGGTCATGACGCTTCCTCGTCGCACCCCGCAAGGGGTGCGTGGATTGAAATTCCTCCCACTGCCGCCTCCTGTTCCCGCTCTCTGGTCGCACCCCGCAAGGGGTGCGTGGATTGAAATTCGCTGCACGTCGGCTGCTCCTGCTGACGGCCAGGTCGCACCCCGCAAGGGGTGCGTGGATTGAAATTGGGACTGCGTGCCGAAATAAAACGCGATGATCGTCGCACCCCGCAAGGGGTGCGTGGATTGAAATTCCATCTTTGCCGAGGGCTTTGCAGCAGATCTCTTGGTCGCACCCCGCAAGGGGTGCGTGGATTGAAATGCCGTGGGAAGCGTCTGCAATTCCTCCGACGGGGTCGCACCCCGCAAGGGGTGCGTGGATTGAAATATAGTCCGTCTGCGTGTCGCCGAGCACCGTACCCGTCGCACCCCGCAAGGGGTGCGTGGATTGAAATTCGGCTGCGGCTTTCTCGGTTGCGGCTTTCTCAGGTCGCACCCCGCAAGGGGTGCGTGGATTGAAATTTGTCGGCATCTGAGTTTTTGCACCACTGGCAGAGTCGCACCCCGCAAGGGGTGCGTGGATTGAAATCCAAAAGATGCTGTTGAGGCAACCGCATATCTGTAGTCGCACCCCGCAAGGGGTGCGTGGATTGAAATATCGACGACCGTCCAAGCCTTCGCCGGGTCTTTCGTCGCACCCCGCAAGGGGTGCGTGGATTGAAATTTTTTTGCGAATACTCTCTTGAAAGCCAGCAAGGTCGCACCCCGCAAGGGGTGCGTGGATTGAAATCAGAAAAGCCGCTCCGGCATGCGCAGCTGGTAAAGTCGCACCCCGCAAGGGGTGCGTGGATTGAAATTTTGCGAATACTCGTTTAAATGCCAGCAGGCCCAGTCGCACCCCGCAAGGGGTGCGTGGATTGAAATATCTGCTCTGCCATGACAGCCACAGACGTTGATGTCGCACCCCGCAAGGGGTGCGTGGATTGAAATTGCACGGTCAATCGTTACAATCCGGTTGATGTCGTCGCACCCCGCAAGGGGTGCGTGGATTGAAATCAGTGATGGTAAACGTCAGCCCCGGCGCAGACAGTCGCACCCCGCAAGGGGTGCGTGGATTGAAATTGTTAGATCATTGGTAATGCTCCCTGCCATTAAGTCGCACCCCGCAAGGGGTGCGTGGATTGAAATTGCTCGACTCCAAGCCCACCCTGCGACCGTGGGATGGTCGCACCCCGCAAGGGGTGCGTGGATTGAAATCGTGTATGTGTGCGGCGTACCGTCAACGTCGATGTCGCACCCCGCAAGGGGTGCGTGGATTGAAATGCCGATGGCGGGCTTACCGTCGCGGCGCTGAAGGGTCGCACCCCGCAAGGGGTGCGTGGATTGAAATAGCCAGCGCAGCTCCGAGAACTTCGCGCCGCGCCGGTCGCACCCCGCAAGGGGTGCGTGGATTGAAATCGGTTGAGGTCGAGTGCTGCCACTGGAACAGTACGTCGCACCCCGCAAGGGGTGCGTGGATTGAAATTGTCGCCCGGCTTTGCGTATCTGGCAAAAATCCAGTCGCACCCCGCAAGGGGTGCGTGGATTGAAATATCGCGTCTACGTCGTCGCGGTTGATACGGACGCGTCGCACCCCGCAAGGGGTGCGTGGATTGAAATTTCGTCGCCTGCTCCTGCCGGAGCGAGTTGACCAGTCGCACCCCGCAAGGGGTGCGTGGATTGAAATAGCGTCGAATGGTCGGACGAGACTATCCGTGTACGCGTCGCACCCCGCAAGGGGTGCGTGGATTGAAATTGGTGTCAGAGTTGGACACCGCGGGGTTGCTTGCGTCGCACCCCGCAAGGGGTGCGTGGATTGAAATTCATCGCTCACAGAAACCGCACCCCCTGTGTGTGTCGCACCCCGCAAGGGGTGCGTGGATTGAAATCGGTCGATGAGATCGGAAGACTATGGGGACTCGGGTCGCACCCCGCAAGGGGTGCGTGGATTGAAATATATGTACAATGTCCACAACTGCGTGTGTTTGTGTCGCACCCCGCAAGGGGTGCGTGGATTGAAATCCCTGTAAGTCAAGTTTAGCACAAGGCTGCCCGGGTCGCACCCCGCAAGGGGTGCGTGGATTGAAATTCAAGGAGGCGGGATATGCTTAAAATGGTGCTTTCGTCGCACCCCGCAAGGGGTGCGTGGATTGAAATGAGACGACCTGAAACTGGTCGGCGCTCGCGCGGCGTCGCACCCCGCAAGGGGTGCGTGGATTGAAATCGCCATCCGCACAACCGTCTCCGACGGCGGGATGGTCGCACCCCGCAAGGGGTGCGTGGATTGAAATGTCCCGGTACCCCTCATCCTCGTCGAGGATGACGTCGCACCCCGCAAGGGGTGCGTGGATTGAAATCCCGCGCAGCCCGTCATGGCAGCAGGCCGCGCCAGTCGCACCCCGCAAGGGGTGCGTGGATTGAAATAGCCAATGCAGCTTGCGTTAAACCTGCGGCACAGGTCGCACCCCGCAAGGGGTGCGTGGATTGAAATCCCATGCGGAGCAGCGTCCTGCAAAGCTCTGTGAGTCGCACCCCGCAAGGGGTGCGTGGATTGAAATTGTACAGCGTAGACATTACGCTAACAGGATTTTCGTCGCACCCCGCAAGGGGTGCGTGGATTGAAATATAGTTTTACCCCCCTTATGTACTTGTCAAAATAGTCGCACCCCGCAAGGGGTGCGTGGATTGAAATTTTACAGAGGCAGGTGTTTTGCATGTACGCCCCCGTCGCACCCCGCAAGGGGTGCGTGGATTGAAATTGGGACTACGACGGGACGCTTCTTTACAGTTGGAGTCGCACCTCGCAAGGGGTGCGTGGATTGAAATCGTCTGGTCAAAGTCATTGTGGCACTTATCGCAGTCGCACCTCGCAAGGGGTGCGTGGATTGAAATCTCGGCGGCATTGGGAACCACCGCCGGTGCCCGGTCGCACCCCGCAAGGGGTGCGTGGATTGAAATTAATAAGGACGGTCAATACTCGTTGGACGTTTCGTCGCACCCCGCAAGGGGTGCGTGGATTGAAATCATCATTTCTGTTCGCCCTCCTGCGGCGTACCCGGTCGCACCCCGCAAGGGGTGCGTGGATTGAAATTTGTCGTTGTCCACGACCTCGCCATCGAGCATCGGTCGCACCCCGCAAGGGGTGCGTGGATTGAAATTTTGTAAGAATCATATATCCGCTTTTCGAGCGCGTCGCACCCCGCAAGGGGTGCGTGGATTGAAATAAAATTGTCTCATCATCGAGGTAGTTTGCCGCAGTCGCACCCCGCAAGGGGTGCGTGGATTGAAATTGTAGTCGACTTGAAAGTATCTCTATTCCACAGAAGTCGCACCCCGCAAGGGGTGCGTGGATTGAAATTGAGCTTCGGCATGAGCCTTTGGTAAATCGGCAGGTCGCACCCCGCAAGGGGTGCGTGGATTGAAATTGCTACACATGCACGAATCCACCCGAAGCGCCGCGTCGCACCCCGCAAGGGGTGCGTGGATTGAAATTCCCTCGAAGATCACCGGTGCGTCCTGCGGAAGGTCGCACCCCGCAAGGGGTGCGTGGATTGAAATTGCTGCGCAGAGATGCCGCTCTCCGTGACGGACTGGTCGCACCCCACAAGGGGTGCGTGGATTGAAATTGTGCTTCGGAAAATAAAGTCCATGTAGCAAAAAGTCGCACCCCACAAGGGGAGCGTGGATTGAAATATGTGGCAGGACATGATGACGCGCGAGCAGCTCGGTCGCGCCCCGCAAAAAGAGGGCCGGTCACTCGTGCGCCTGTTGGCTCGCGGATGACCGGCCCTTCGTCTGTGCGTCAAGCCCGGGTTATATTCTAATTGTTTACTTCGGCAAAAGCCCGGATAGGAACGCATGATTCCAAACGGAAGAAACGAAAGCACATCCAGGCATCGCGCGGACCGACGGCAGGACGCGTTTACATACAGACGATTTTCCGGACGGTATTCGCGGTTCTGATTGTCAGCTTCGAGCCAATATCCGCGCGGGCCGTCTTCGGCCACCAGTTGGTTTTCTGATACTCCTTTCGGCTGAATGACCAGAACACGGCGGACCGATATTCCTGTATTTGTTCCAATCCCTCTTTCGGCGCGCCAATCTCGTGATACACTTCCTGGAAAGTTACAGGCGGCAGGATGAAAATGAGGTTATCGTAAACTTCCTGATTCTCCGTTCCCCACCACTCCGGGGCATGGCGCAGAATGTCCGCAAGCTCCTCCTGTAAAATAACAAAAACGGGAATATCCAGGCCAAATTCACACTGCATCATGCGCTCGATGCGGTCGGCCAGCGCTGCCGCATCCGCTTCCTCGCAGGAAAAGACTACGTTTCCACTGTTCAGCCAAGTCTTAACCTCCAGAAATCCAGCCGCTTCAAAGCATTTCTTCAACTCCGCCATCGGCACTTTGTTTTTGCCGCTGATGTTGATGCCCCGCAGCAGCGCGATATGCCGCTTCATCCAGTTCACCTCGCGTCACATTTTTTGCAGTCCGGCCCGCAGCAGCCGATTTGTTGGGTTGTGTGTTTTATGGCTGCTTCCGCAAATCTGCATCAAAGCAATTTTTTCGTGTAATAGTGCCGTTGTCCGGTGTACGGATATTCTTCGAGGGTAAAAACCTCCCGGTAGTCATGCTTTTTGTAAAATGCAGGTGCCTGAAAGGAAAAGGGGTCCACAAAGGCTATTTGCAGCCACGTTTTCTGGCCTCTTCCTCCGCGGCCTGAAGCAGCTTGCCTCCAATCCCCTGGCCCCGGAGCTGTTCGCTGACAAAAAGAAATTGGATGCAAAGCCAATTGCCAAAGGTTTCTCCCGTCAATCCCGCAAGCTTCCTGTCCGCCTCGTCTTCCAGAAAGACGCCGATGGAAACATTTTGGGATGCCTCGCGGCGGCTGAGATTATACGCTTTCAGCAGCTCATAGATCTCATGGATATCGCGCGCATCTCCATCATCTGTTATTCTAAAATTCATACATCATAGCTCGTAACACACATGGCCGTTTTTCTCTCCGTTCAAAAAACAAACGCTGTACAAACCGATTTGACCGGATTGCACCGCGTCTATGCGTCCGGCATTTTGATATCGACGGTTCTGCCGTCTTTGAAATGAATCACACAGGCGTATCTGCACTTCGGGCAGAACAGAGGAAAGTCTTCCAGCACCGTGTGTGGCCGGACCTGTGTTCTCGTCTTGCCGCCGCATCTAGGGCAGCGAAGCCACTGCAAACTCGATTGAAGCTCTTCCTTTTTGTCCATTCCGTATTCCCTTGAGGCCCACACGGCCCGCGCCGCCGGTTCTTCCTTCGTGCGCTTGTTCTTGGGGCCATGGCCTGTGGTCTTTCGTTGTCAATATGTACCGTTCGATATGTATCATTAATTATACTTAGAGAAAGCAGCTTTGTCAATAGGCGCGCGCCGCGCCTTCGGCGGAGAGGCTATCATGACAGAATATAAACAGGCAAGTCCTTTCTTGGCACAGTGATCGTCGAACCGAATACGATCCATTGATTTGTGCTGCTTTTCCGATTCCGGCGCACCATCAGCATCTGCCGGTCTTTTTGAATAAGTTCCCCTTCCGCTCCTCGCATGCCGTTACATAGCCCGCATTAGCTGCTTTGATACTGTCTTCCTTCAGCCGTTCCGCTGCTTTCAAAAAACGCTTCACTTCCCAACGGCGCACGCGGCAATGCAAGATTCGGCAGAAAGGGTGGTTTGTCTCCGCTGCAAGAATCCCCAGATGTACCTTGTTTTCCGCACAGTACGTACACAGCTTCTCTGCATAGTCGACTGCCGTATAGGAACAGTACAGCAGCGACCAGCGCTTTTGAAGAACCACATTGGAAACTTGCCGGAACCGTGCGCGAAGTTCTTCCTGCTTTTGCGCCAGCGCTTCCGCTTTGAACCGCTCCACGTGCTCTGGCCACGAATAATGGAATATCAGATTGATCAGGAAGCGAAACGCGTGCGGCTGCGTTCCGGTTTGCTGCAAATGAAAGGTCGGCTTCAAGAGCCGCTCGTAGTTTTCCAGCACCTCGTAATTGTTGTGATAAAGAGAAAGCTCCGCCTGATCGCCGCACAGCATCCACGTATCTTCTCCGCACCGAATGCACACACTGTCCTGCTTAACACCAAGAAGCTGCGCGTGGTTGACAAAGATCAGTGCGTAAAGCTCGCCGGTCATTGCGCCAAACCGCCGCAGAAGATCCATATATGCATCCATATGCTTTGCATCATCGCAGGAAATGCCCGCACGGACAATCGCTCTGCGCCCGCAAAGCCAGCAGCGTTTCAGATCCGTTCGATATTCCGTCAGCATCTCAAATTCCGCATCCGGAATCTTGGAAACTTCTGCGCAGTCGCAGTCATGGATTCGCTTTTCGACCGAAGAATAGGCATGCCGCATTGCCCGGTTGCTCATCAGGCTGTCTCTGCGCCGCTTCTCCGGCGATACCCGCGCGGTTTGCACCACCTTTTCCTGCCCGCGCTGCGGCTTTTCCGACTTTGGTTCGCTTTCTGAATTCTGCATCTGTGCAAGCAAGCTCGGAAAAGTCTTCGCGCTGATAGTTTCTGGCAACCTTCGGCATATGTTTCACCTCTACGACCATTATATCAGGCAAAACGGCAGTTGAAAAGCATTTTCACACAGAAGTCTTTCTGCTCTTGCTTTCCTGTTGCTTCATCCGAATAACAAGGGTTGAAGCAATCGGATGTTTTCCGGTGCGAAAAAATGACCCGCTGCGGGTCACCGAATTTCAGGAAAATTTCAAGCTCGACACGTTCGCGCGTGCTTCCCTTTTTCACTACGATATGATCTAAGATCGTTGTGACAAGTGCTGCATCCACGCCGTTTTCAAAGGACAACTTCTGTTCCAGTGCAGTCCGAACCGCCTGCATCTGTGCTTCCGTGGCTTTGCTCTTTTCTTCTTCCTGCCGGATCTCGGCAAGCTGCAATTCCAGCCGCTGCATCTGGTCGTTGAAGCCGTCATTTCGTTTTTTGAACTCCGCCATATTGATCGCACCGGCAATGCTCATTTCAAGCAGCCGGTCTTTTTTCTGTTCTAGCGATTGCAGCTCTTCTTCGACGCGGACACTTTCGCGTCGGAAGTCGCGATCATTCGGCACAGCCTCGATCACCTTCATAACTGCGTTGATCACTGCTTCTTTATCCTGTACAAGCCCCTCAAAAATCCGCGCCATGATCTGGTTCAGATCCGATGTCCAGAGCTGTGGCGAGCAGCAGCCTGCGCGGCCGCGGTCGCGGTAAACCCTGCATTGCCAGACCTCCTGGCTGCCCATCTGCGTTTTGTAGAGCTGCCGGTGATAACTCGTACCGTGTTCCTCGCAGATGATTTTGCCGCTGTAGGGATAACGGTTGTGAAAATCCGCGCCGCTGGCGTGTGCCTGCATCTGTTTGCTTCGTGTTTTGTAGAGGGCGTTTGCCCGGTCCCAGAGTTCTTCTGAGACGATCGCCGGTACGGACGGATCCGGATACATGACCCACTCGCTCTCATCGAGAAATACCTTTCGTTTGCTTCGGTAGTCAACGGTCTGGCTCTTGCTGCCGCAGTACCAGCCCTTGTATTTGGGATTGCAGAGAATGTGGCGAATAGTCAGCACGTTGAACACATTCCCCTGTCTGCTTGTAAAGCCCTCGTCGAACAGAATCTGCGAAATGCGCCGGATGCCAAGCTGCTGGTTTGCATACAAGTCAAAGATACGCCGAACCACCTGCGCCTCCGTTTCGTTGACCGTCAGCACGCAGCCGCTTTTGTCGTAGCCCCAGAGCCGGTCGTTTCCCAGAACGTGACCATTTTTGATCGCCTGCCGGAAACCGAATTTCAGACGCTCTGAGAGTTTTCGTACTTCATCCTGTGCTACGCCTGCCATGACGACCAGCCGGAATTCACTGTCCGGGTCAAGCGTATTGATGTTGTCGTTCTG
>ENA-USUG01001788-USUG01001788.1-human-gut-metagenome-genome-assembly--contig:-NODE-1788-length-34876-cov-23.989425_pt1 | contig 34876 bp, 41 predicted proteins | sample MGYA00250059_ERZ773394 | MGnify/ENA primary metagenome ERZ773394 (study PRJEB29103, sample SAMN06111957) | human gut metagenome | biome: human gut; feature: ankylosing spondylitis patient; material... | reverse complement strand
TGGTGCTGCCAACCGTATCGCACAGTATGAATCCGGGTTTCGCGTTCCGAAAGAGGATATGGTAAAAAAAATAGCAGACGCACTCCATGTAAAAGAGTGCGCACTGCTTGAACCGGATACCGGCAACCTTGGCGGCATAATGGAAACTTTATTCTGGCTTGACGAGGATATGCCGGATGTGCTTAGATTTTCTCTATCCTCGCCAATTGACAAAAATCAGATAGCTGCAAATGCAGCCACAGCACCTGTCATCCAGACAAACGCTAAAACATCTCCTTTCGGCGCACAGCCCGCTATGCTTTGGTCTGAGAACGATCTTCTGAATTACCTGTTTAAGTCCTTTGCCGCCATGCAAGATGCCTACCACACCGGGAAAATTTCCCGCGACAAATATTTTGAATGGAAGTTGCAGTGGTCCTATGATTCGGCTCTGCCGATTTCTGCTTCGCCAAAAGAAGCTGAAAAGCTATTAGGGTATAATAAATAATTTCAAAAAACTCGCAGCAGCGGGATACTTTCGTATCCACAACTACTACGAGTCCCTGTACTTATGCGGTGGAACTGCCGTGTACCGGTCGGTATGCACGGTGGCGTGAGAGGTCGGCTCTCCATTTGCGAGAATATTCTATTCGACTGCGGCATCAGACAGGCTTTGCAAAACCTGCCCAATATCTGCATTGATGCAGACGGACTGCCGCTCAATTTCCTGCGGGCAAACCGCCTGCCATTGGTTGATACAAGCGTAGGTGGCGTTCGGGTTCTTAGCTGTCATCTGCCAGAACGGGTATTTGATGATAACGGGCGTATTGTACCCAACGCCCAATTCCAGAAAGAGGATTTTTTGCCCTGCGCGGGTCCGGAGAAAGTTTTCATACCGTTCCGCTGCTCTGTGCCAGCCTTTGTCCTCTACGAAGGTATCATCGCTGCGCAGGTTCATGGTCAAAGGCTTCCCGCAGTGGAGACAGGTCGGAAGAAGCTCGGTCGGTATTTTCATATCCTCCTGCCGCTTGACCATCTCCCGAATGACCGCCTCATTATCACAGGTCTCCTGACAGCACGGCTCACTGCACTGGAACAGACCATAATCGCCCTGCGTGTAGAACAGGCGCTTTTTATCAAAGCCAGCTTTCTGAAAGCAGTGGTCAACATTCGTGGTGATGACAAAATAATCTTTGTCCTGTACCAGCTTCAAAAGATCATTGTAGACCGGTTTTGGAGCATCAATATAGCGGTTGATGTAAATATAGCGGCTCCAATACGCCCAATGCTCCTCCGGCGTAACAAATGGATAAAAACCTCCGGAATACATATCTTGGATACCGTACTTTTCCGCAAAGTCGGAAAAGTATTTTTCAAACCGTTCTCCGGTATAGATAAATCCGGCAGAGGTGGAAAGACCGGCTCCGGCACCAATTACAACGGAATCACAGTCCCGCAAAGTTGTTTGTAGCCGTTCAAGCTGCTCGGAGCAACTTTTCGTAGATGGCTTTGTCCAAATCCTTGAAAACATTGAAAATCACCTTCTTCACACTGGTTTGCTTCTTGAGAAAATCTTTGACGGTTTCCACGGCGATTTGCGCCGCCAGCTCGTTGGGGAAATGAAACTCCCCTGTGGAAATGCAGCAGAACGCCACGCTTTCCAAGTTGTTTTCCGCTGCCAGCGCCAAGCAGGAGCGGTAGCAGGAAGCCAACAGCTCTTTGTCTGCTTTGGTCACACGCCCATCAATGATGGGTCCAACCGTATGCAGCACATAGCGGCAGGGCAGATTGAACGCGGGCGTGATTTTTGCACGCCCGGTCGGTTCGGGATAGCCCTGCTGTTCCATCAGTTCCGCACAGGCAAGGCGCAACTCCACACCAGCAAAGGTATGAATGGCGTTATCAATACAGCGATGGTTCGGGATATAGCAGCCGGTCATACCGCTGTTGGCGGCGTTGACGATGGCATCGCATTGCAGCGTGGTAATATCGCCCTGCCAGAGGTACAGCCCCGGCTGCATGGGTGCAAGGTCAGCTGCATCGGTAATGCCCTTTGCCGCGGTTTCGCCTTGCAGATAGGCGTCCTGCGTTTGCAAAAAATCCGCATCCGCGCGCTGCGGTGCGCGAAGATTCATCAGTCCTCGTAAAAGCTGACGCTGACTGTTTGTATCGGCCGGGATACCCAAATCCCGATATGCCGGGTTTTCCTTCAAAAGCGACTGAATCAAAAACAGCCTTTTCTCGCTCTGGTTCATAGTCAACCCCTCTTTTCGATCACCTGCTTGGGGCAGGTTTCCGCACACCGCCCGCAGTGCAAGCAATGGTGTTGGTCAATCACCACAGGCTTCTTGGTAATGTCGATGCACTTCTGCGGGCAGACGGAATAGCACAGCTTGCAGCCGATGCAGCCCTCGCCCACATAGTAACCCAGTGCTTCCCGTGCAGCCTTGCCGATGGAGAAACCGTCCCGGACGATGTGCGCCGGGTCGCTGATGTCAAAATACTCGCCGTCCGCTTCGTACAGGTAAAACACCTCTAACGCACTGCGGGTATCGCCGGGATAGATGGACTGCATATAGGTATTTTTCTCGAAGATCTCATCCAGCTTTTCGCTGCCAATGTTTTTGATCTTACCTCGCAGGGAGATCGAGATTTTGTCCTTGGTGGCAGACAGAGCAATGTAGCCTTGCTCCATGAGTTGGGCATAGAATGCCTTTCCTTTGGCGGTGAGAAAATACACGTCCTGCTCGTCACAGAGCATCATGTCGATCACACGGGTCTGTGGATGCCCGTCTGCGCCGATGGTGGCAACGGTGGTGGAGTGGATATTTTCCACCAGTAATTCCAAATAATCTTGTTTCGTCATACCGTCAACGACCTTTCAGAACCGGCGTAAGTCTTTTATATGTTAGCATGGTAAAACCGCCGATGACAAGCCCTTTCAGAATGTTGAAGGGCAAGGCATTGAACAGCACAATGTCCAGCTTCGTGTGGATGAAGGGCATGAACGCGCCGAAAGAGGCGATGAGCTGATCCAGCGGCATGAACGTCTCAAACAGCGGCAGCAGGATGAAGTAGTTCGCCAATGCTGCGGCAGCGCCCATCACAAAGCTGGCAGCAACACAGGCAAGCAGTGCCGTTTTCTTGGTTTTGCGGTATTTATAAATAACTCCGGCAGCAACTACATAGGAAGCGCCCATCAGGAAGTTGGCGACCTCTCCGATGCCTCCGGTGGAGGTGGTCAGAAGCTGCAGGGCGTTTTTGACAAGTTCAATAAGCAGACCGGAGATCGGTCCGAAGGCAAAGGCACCGATCAGTGCCGGGAAGTCTGACAGGTCCATCCTTGCAAAGGACGGAGACAGCGGCACAGGAAATTCCACAAAGGCAAGCACATACGCCATTGCAGAAAGCAGTGCGATCATGGTGATGGTGCGGATATTGAGGGCGGCAGCTCTTTTCGGCTGCTGCATGGTAACGGTGCGATTCATAATGCTCCTATCTTGAGGATATGCTTGGATTTGAAACAGCCCCACAGGACGGGTTTTCCTGCGGGGCTGTTTCCTCATATCTTCTTTCATCCGGACTATACCGTCGGTTACGGAATCTCACCGTATCGGGCGCTTTTGCGCTTCGCAGACTTTACTGCCGGTCAGGGATTTCACCTTGCCCCGAAGATGTTGAATTGAGAGTTTCTTAGAACTCGTAGGGAGGATTGCCGGAGAAGTCAGCGATAACGCCGTGAGCATTATCCAGATAGAACACCTCAAAGATGGGGTTGGTAGCCTCGCCGTACTGACCCTTCACGATGGGGTTTTGGATGCACATTTCCTTGGCAGCCATATTATTCTCGAACACAGCCTTGCCATGCAGACGGATCCATGCATATTCCGGGCTGGAAACGGAGATCTCCACCTCCGGGTTTTCCTGCATATCCTTGTAGACGTCCTTCTGGTTGTTGGTGCAGAACCACAGCTTACCGTCCCGTTCGCCGGCGAACATAAACGGGCGGCACTTTGCCTTGCCGTCACGACCGACGGTAGCCAGATACTGCACAGGGTTGGCATTCAGAAATTCTACGACTTTGTTCATGATAAGTACCTCCGTAATTTGTTGTTTTCTCTTGATGGTTTTATTGTAATGCGATTTGTACGGCTTGTGAAGTACGCACATTATTGTGGTATGGTTACCTCCGGGTAACCATCAGAACTTTCCGTTCTGATTTTGCCAGGTGGACTGGTCTGCGATGGTCTCCATCACATCCCAATGCTCGGCGATCTTGCCGTTCTCCACGCGCCACAGGTCATAGTAGCTGGTGGGCGTACCGCCAAAGGTGCCTTCGCTGACGGCAAGGACGAAATTGCCCTGCGCCAGAACCATGTGAACATCATCGTACACCATGGAGATGCCCTGCTCCGCCAGAGCGCCCAGCGCGGCGTTCAGACCGGACACGCCATCGGCAATACCGGTGTTGTGCTGGATGTAATTGTCACCGTCAAAATAGTCCGGAGTCTTGTCCAGATTGTTGCCCTGCATGACATCATAGAGGAAATTCTTGACCAGCTCACGGTTTTCCTCGGTCTTATCCAGATCCGTGATTTCCATCGTGCCGTCCGTCTGGGTGTGACCGGAGGGATTCGGCTCGGCCAGTGCTGCCAGATTGTCCCAATGCTCAGCGATCTTGCCGTTTTCGTCAAAGCGGAAGATGTCAAAGGCAACCTGCTCACCGGCCCCGGCGAAATTGTAAATTGTCTGCAAGAATACCTTGTCACCGTCCTCGAAGGCGCGGATGTTGTTCACCGTGGTTTTCACATCGGCAGATGCGAGATATTCCACGGAACCGATGAAGGCATCCGCACCGGTGCCGTATGCCAGATTGTGCTGGATGTAGCCATCCGCCAACAGGCTGCGGGCAGTGTCCGTATCGCCGGTGGCAAAGGTGTTGATGAGCGCCAGCGCCTTTTCGGTTTGGCTCTGTTCCTGCTGGACAGGGGCAGTCTGCTGGGTGCTTTCAGCGGGCGTTTTGGCAGCAGCGTCCTTGGAGCCGCAACCGGTGAGAGCCGTGCCGAGCATGGCAAGAACCATCGTGAGAGAAAGAATTTTTTTCATTTTGAGTAACCTCCTTGGTGTTTGGGCTTGCTTTCGTTCGCCTCTGGCATTATAATAATACCGTAGCTCCCGTTCGTAAAGTAAGCACAATATTGTGCCGTAGTTACCAAATAGAAACTAATGGATAGTTACCGGAAAGAAACGATTGCGCCGTTGTCAGGTTTTTCGGCAATTTGGCGCTTGAAAAAATTTTGGGAGGGATTGAAATGATCGAAGCAAAAGCAAAGAACGAACTTCCTGCCTGCCCCGTGGAGACCACGCTGACCCTCATCGGGGACAAGTGGAAGGTGTTGATCCTGCGTGATCTGATGCCGGGAACGAAGCGCTTCGGGGAACTGAAAAAATCCGTTGGCAATGTGTCCCAAAAGGTCTTGACCGCCCAGCTCCGGGCAATGGAGGAAAGTGGACTGGTAAACCGCAAGGTCTACGCCGAAGTCCCGCCGAGAGTCGAATATTCGCTGACGGAACTCGGCAAGAGCCTGAAGCCCATTCTGGATTCCATGTGGGCATGGGGCGAAGCATATAAGGCCAAAATCGAGTAGGAGACTCTCTTAACTAAAGAGCCGACCTCTCACACCACCGTGCGTACCGACTGGTACACGGCGGTTCAACCGCATGAGTGCAAGGACTCGTAGTAGTTGAGGATACCAAAGTGTCCCGCTGCTGCGAGTCTTTCGTTTGTAATGGAACACTTTAATACAGGACTACCGGCGATACGCCAATAGCCCAGTCTGGAATTATCCCACTGGTAAGCCTTGTCAGCCGGGATGCCCAGCTTTCTCAAATTGTCCACCTTCGTTCTGGGCTTCTTCCACTGCTTCCAGATGTACATTCGGAATCTGCGTCGCATTTAGCAGTCATTGACCAGGAAATCGTGTGGTACGGCAGTACCAATCTTTTGTCACGGGATAAAGAAGATGACAGTCTGATGCGTATTTGCAGCAGGGATGTGGCGCTCGAGTTGTTGGAGGAAATAGGTCGATAGTTTGGCGTATAGGATTTCCGCTGTTGACTTTTTCACGGTATCGTGATATAGTGGTGATAAGGAGATGATAGCCTTGCCCGTATTATCAAGATTCTATGGAATTATCATTCGTATGTATTTTCTGTAAAGTGAACACAATCCACCACATATTCATGCGATTTACAATGATGATGTTGCAGCTATAGACTATATGACCGGTGAAGTTTTGGAAGGCTATCTTCCACCGAAAGCACTAGCTATGGTCCGAGAATGGATTGCGTTGCATAAGGACACTTTGCAGGAAATCTGGGAAACGCAAGAGTTTAAGAAAATTCCGCCACTGGAGTAAGGAGGTTTCTTCTATGTTCCATAAGGTTAAAAGTGTATCACCTCTCCCTGATTATAAACTGAGTGTCGGTTTCAGCGAGGGGGTCGTAAAATTATATGATGTCAAGCCTCTGTTTGAAAAGATTCCTGCTTTCACCTATCTGAAAGAGCACCCCGAAGAATTTGCCTGTGTCAGCGTTGATGTCGGCGGCTATGGCGTTATCTGGGGCGACGAATTGGACCTGTCCTGTGATGAATTATGGGAGCATGGTGAGCAGGTCAATACACCTTTTGATGGATTGATGTCTTTCGGGGATGCAAGCGAATTGTGGGGGCTGAGTGAAAGCACCTTGCGAAAAGCCGTCTCTTACGGAAAACTTGTGAACGGCGTAGATGTTTGTAAGTTCGGAAAGCAGTGGGTTGTATCAAAAGCAGCTATGAAAAGAGCTTATGGTGAAACTAAGAGGTAATGATCCTTTTCCATCTGTTTGAAAAATTGACCACCATTTGACCACTACTGTGCAGCCGCACCGCAAAATGTCAAAAAAGCCTGTTGTGATAACCAACAATGGGCTTTTTCCTGTTTTGGCGGCAAATGTGCAGGGCTGACAAAATTTACGTTTCATCGTCGGTCTATACTGTCCTGTCGTAGTTCTCCGACCCGGAAGGCCAGAGGTTCGAATCCTCCCGGTCGCACCAGAAAACCTCATTGCAATGTGTTTTTTGCAATGAGGTTTTTTGTTTTTGTTAGTGTTTGATTTTCAGAATAATTTTAGCAGCATATCGTCTGCCGCATCGGTGTACTGCCCTTTTCCTAGACGCTCGTTCCTCAGCCTGTTTATAGTGATTCGCATGAGGCGGATTTCTTCTGTAGAAAAAGTAGCTTTTTTATCGGCTGGGACAGAATCAATTTTCAGTATCAGTCGCCCCGGGTTTTCCGTGTTATGCCCAAGTGCCTTTTCTTGATAGTAATAGGGTGCCAGTGCTTTCAGTAAGATACTTTTGTTTGCGCGTGTCAGCTTGATTTTTCTCGTCATAATCCAATCGCCTTTCCGAGTTTCTCCTGCGCCTTGCGTTTGTTCTTGTCAAAGGCGTGGGCATAAATATCCAGCGTTGTACTTGCCTGTGCGTGTCCTAACAGACTAGCCACCGTGCGCACATCCACGCCCTGAGCAATCAGCAGGCTGGCATTGGTGTGGCGCAAGCTATGGACATTCAAATCCAGCGGCAAGTTGTTAGCTTTCAAAATCAGCTTGAATCTGTATGTGAATGTGCTAGGGCACATAGGCTTTCCGTTCGGCTGGCGGAATAAGTAATCATCTTCAGATACGGTTTCGTTCGCGGTTTGCGCCCTATCCCATTCGCATTCTTTCCGCCACGCCTTGAGTAGTTGGCACATTTCTTTACTCAAATACACCATGCGGTCACCGCTGCTGGTCTTGGGATCTTTAGTAATTGATTCTTGGTGGCTCAATTTCACAACGCCGCGCTGCACATGAATCGTCCGTTTGCTCCAGTTGATGTCACTCCATTTTAATCCACAGGCTTCCCCACGCCGCAAACCTGTTGCCAGTACCAGCTTGAAATAGGTTTCGTACTTCATACTCTGACCTTCAAACGCTGTAATCAGTTTCTTTACGGTTTCCTCGTCAGCCACCGGGCGCTCTTTCTTTTGTCCTTTCGGTTTGTAACATCTCCATGCGGGATTGTGAGTAAGGTATCCCTCGTCCACAGCCGCCGATAGGATGCCGCACAGCGTGTTGTGTAAACCTTCGACTGACTTCTCGGATAGATTCCCTCTGCCGTCCAAACGCGGGCTGTGCCGCATTTCCTCGTAAAACTCACGGATTACTTCTTTTCGCAAATCGGTCAACTTGTAGTTGCCCAGTGCTGGCAAGATTCTGCGAATATCCTGTTCGTCGCGTCGGAATGTGGAGTCAGCCAGCTTCTTCGGTCCAACATCGGTCACCCAATGCTCAATGTACTTTGCCAGCGTAATGCTGCGGTTAATGGGTTCCGGTGTATGCTGAACCTCGCGTTCAAATAGAATTGCCTGCTGCTTTACCCATTTCTCTGCCTGTTTGGGTGTATACTCCTTGGGTGGCTTGACGGTTTTCTGCACCGATTTCAGCCGGTTCCCCTCGTAGTCATACCCACGAGATACTACAATCAAGTAACTGTTGCTGCCGCGCTTTCTGATAGATGCCATGTTTTGCACGCTCCTTAGTATTATTTTTGACCTGCGGTACTACAAAGCATACCAACAACTGCGACAGAAAGCTATCACCACACCCAACAATCTTTCACCCAAAATTCTACCCATTACTGACAATAACGGCACCGCCATTGCTGACGGTGCCGCTGTTTATTTAACCTGCCTTCTTGGCTTTTCTATTCTTATTTTTCATAAATGCAACATAGCACGGATTTTGGTTGTTCAGCAAATCTTGCATTAGCTTTGCGGCCTGCTGTTTCGCCACGTCCTGCGGGTGGCAGTAGGTGCGTTCCAAGAATGCCGTATCCGCATGACCCAACAGGGATGCCGCCACCTGTTTACTTGTGCCCTCCTGCAGCAGATAGGTTGCGTAGAAATGCCGCAGGGTGTGCAGGTGGTAATCTTCCGATAGCCCACACTTTTTATATAGCTTGCGCAGATGCCGTGTAAAAGAATCCGGGTGTGGCACATGACCGTCGGGGTCAGTAAAAATCGGCTGCTCTCCATCTGGAACGCCGCTATGCAGCACCTGCTGCTGTCGCAGCGCCATCAGAAGCTCCCATATCCCCATGGGAATCGTTACGATCCGTTCCCGACGACTCTTGGTGTCGCTCTCAACACTCTGCCCGGATGCACAGCTGCGGGAACGGCGGACGGTCAGTTCACAAGCACCGGTTATGTCCCGCCATTGCAGGGCGCACAGTTCACCGCGCCACAATCCGGTCGTGATTGCCAGTGTGTAGTACGCCCGATACAGAATCGGTTCGTTCTGAATCGCCTGCATCAGTTTTCTCATTTCATACTTCTGTGGAATATGCTGCACCTCCTTCTCAAAATGCTTCTTACGGACACGGTGCACCGGATTGAACGGAATGATGTCATTTTTCTTGGCATCCTCCAGTACCTAGGAAACTGTTTCGAGGTACTTTTGCACCGTTGTTTCCTTGATGCATTTCCCGCCCCGTCCGGGGCGCTTCCGAAGTTCCTCACACATTTCCTCTAAAGTCATGGGGAGCAGCTTTGCAAGCGGAATACCGCCAATCAGCGGGTAAACAATATCCAGATTGCGTTTGTACCCTGCGTAGGTGGTAGCCTTAAAGAACGGCTGCTGCCGCTTCAGCCAGTTTTCGGCGTACTGTTCAAAGTGGGTCTGGTCGCTTTCTTCTACGCCATACTTGAACTTCTTCTCGATGCGCTCCGCTTCAGCCATGACATACTGCTGAATGCCGCGCTTTGGCACAGATGATGGCACAGTGATGGTCTGCGCTTTCATTCGCTTCTGACCATTGACCTTATAGCCGTTGCAGACAGTGATTTTGAATTTTCGTTCGGATTTTTTCTTGATGTAAGCCATTGTACCTCCTTGTCAGCGCTGCCGGAAACGGTTTCGGCGGCGGTTATGATTTGTATGGTGTTCTTGATTCTCGCGGGTGCTTTACTTTTTACGCACCACATTAGTCAAGCGATAGAATCCGTTGCAGCGACGGATTCTGTTTTTGTTTTTATGGGGGTTACAGAGCGATTGAGGCAATCGCTGGTTTTGCCGATGAAGCGGTAGTAGATTTCGATGCGCATCACCGTTTCACCGTCGATTATCTCTTTCTCGTGGACGATGATTTTCTCAATCAGCGTGTGAACCAGTTCCTCATCCAGTTCCGTAATGTCTGCATACGGGGCAACCAAATTGGTGAAATCCTGTATGCCCTGCGTTTTGGTGGTTGCTTCGGTGAGCAACGCTTGAATTTCTGTGGCGCGGGTTTTCAATTCTTTTGTTTCCGCTTCATACTTGGCAGATAGGGTTTGGTAGAGGTCATTCGAGAGCCGTCCGAACACGTTATCCTCGTAGATGCGCTGCACCAGCGTGGCCAGTTCGGACAGGCGGCGCTGGGCTGCGTCCAATTCTTTTTTCATGGCTTTCTGCTCGCTCAACTGCCCAGCCTGTGACAAGCCCATCAGATAGTCCGCATACGCATCGGCATCCTCGGCAGCCAGCATAGCGTGACGGCGGATGTCTGCCAGCACGATAGCCTTGACCTGTTCCAGCGAGATATAGTGCGTGGTACACACCTTGCCGCCGTAACGCCGATTGGCGTTGCAACTGAATGTCCCCAACGACTTGCGACGCTCATCTTTTTTGCGGCTGCAAAACGCCATGCGCTTGCCGCACTCTCCACAGAACATGATTCCACGGAAAATGTTATTCTCGCTGCGCTTTTTACCCGGCTGCTTGACCTTGATGCGCTCCTGTACCGTCCAGAAAGTCTCGGCATTCACCAGCACTTCGTGCGTATCCTCCACAACAACCCAATCCTCTTCGGGTTTCTAAATCATCTTTTTTGACTTGAAATTTTGCGTGCCGGTGCGGAAATGCACCATATTCCCGATGTAGACTTGATTCATCAGAATGGCACGAACCGTGCTGTGATCCCACGCATACGGATAGGTCAGAACAATATCCGAGGCAAAGGTTCCAAACTTTTCATGCAGGTACGCCTGTGGGCGGAGAACCTGCTTTTCTCCCAGTTCCTTTGCAATGATGCTGCAGCTTTTGCCCGCAAGCGACATTTGGAAGATTTCCTTGACGACCCATGCGTACTGATTCGGAACGAGCTTGTGGCGGTCATTAGGGTCACGGTCATAGCCATACGGTGGATACGCACCCGTGTATTCCCCACGCAGTGCCTTTGCCTTGAATGCTGACTTGACCTTGCGGCTGATGTCCTTGGCATACCATTCGTTGATGATATTCTTGAACGGCGCAAACTCGTTATCCCCGGCAGCGGAATCTACGCCATCCGTGATGGCGATGAACCGCACCTTATTTTCCGGGAAGATAACTTCCGTGTAGCGTCCGACTTCCAGATAGTTGCGGCCAAGGCGCGACAGATCTTTTACAATAATTGTTCGCACCCGCCGCTGCTCGACCAGTTCCATCATCTCAGTAAACGCAGGGCGGTCAAAGTTTGTGCCGGAGTAGCCATCGTCCATAAAGAACCGGCAATTCGTAAAACCGTGTTCCTTAGCGTACTGCCCCAGAATGGCACGCTGGGATTGGATGCTCATGCTTTCGCCGCCGACTTCATCGTCGCGGCTCAATCTGCCATATAAAGCAGTAATATCCTGTAGCTGTTTCTCTTTCATTTTCCATCCTTTACAATATCTACCATCCTGTAGATATTGCAAGTGGACTTCCGCTTGATATGCGAAAAGCATTTCTGCCTTTGTCCGGGAATGTGCTGGAACGTGCGGCGCAGGTTCGCCAGCAGCAATCTATGCTGCGAACCTTGATACGCTACACCAAGGAAACGTACCAGTTGGGTGTCATCAACATCGAAATCGGCAATGAGGAAGAAGGCCATGCACTTGTAAAAGAAGCACAGGAGATTTATAAGAAGCTGTATGGCGAGATACCTGCCATTATGGAACGAAACCGTCAACGAGACAAGGAGTATCTGGAAAGTAATGGGATTACGCTTTCCGAAGAACCTCCTAAACTAACAGGCTGACGGCATAGCGGTTCTCTCACGAAAGTGAGGGAACCGCTTTTTCTATGTCCATTTTCCTGCGCTCAATTTCCGCACAATTTCCCATCAATGCCAAAACAGCCCGCTTTCGATAAAATGAATCTGTAACTCGATACCCAAACAGGTGTCGGCAGCAGCATTCCGAAAGGGGGCTTTTTTATAAGGAAAGAAAAGAAAATTTTATCGAAAGCCTATCGGCACAAAATCGGCAGGGTGACATTTGAGGTCACATCCTACGACAACCCGGCAGGCACACAAACATCGCAGGAAATGCTTTTGCAGATGATGGAGCAGAAGATGCACGGAGAGAGGAGATGATTTCCCAATGAAGCAATTCAACGACATTACAATTATCGGCATCGACCAAGGATACGGCAATATGAAAACCGCAAATACCATCTTTCCCACAGCCATTACTGCCTACGATACCGCACCTATGTTTAAGGGTGATGTGCTGGAATACGGCGGCAGATTCTACCGCGTTGGCGAGGGTCACAAAGGCTTTGTGGCAGATAAGTCAGAGGACGGTGATTTCTACCTGCTGACGCTGGCGGCCATCGCCAAAGAGTTAGAGCAATACCGGCTGTTCACCGCCAACCTGTGTCTGGCGGTGGGGCTGCCACTGAGCTGGGTCGGCAGCCAGCGCGAGAGCTTTCGGCAGTATCTGATGCAGAATGAAACGGTAAGTTTCCGCTTCAACGGAAATCCGTTTCAGCTTCGCATTGTAAGCTGCAAGGTGTACCCGCAGGGCTATGCTGCTATCGTTCAGCAGTTGGCAGACTTCGAGGGGGGGAGCATCTGTTGGCCGACATCGGCAACGGCACAATGAATCTGCTTTACTTGACGGATTCTCAGCCGCAGGAGAACCGCTGTTGGACGGAGAAAATCGGTGTGAACCAGTGCATGATCCGCGCTAAAGATGCGGTGCTCCGTCGTTTCGGCAGCAAAATCAGTGACAGCACGGTGGAGCAGGTTCTGCGCACCGGCACAGCGAAAATCGATGTCTATTACCTCGCCTGTATTCGCGAGGTCGCAGCCAGCTATGCAGCCGAACTGTCTGCAGCCTTGCGCAGTTACGAGTACGACCCCGCCACCACACACCTGACGATTGTGGGCGGCGGCGGGCAGTTGATCAAGCACTTTGGCAGCTATGACCCGGAACAGGTCACCATTGTGGACGACATTTGCGCTGCTGCCAAGGGGTACGAGTACATGGCCTACCGCCAGATGCTCCGAGGGTAAAACCGTGCCGGAGGTACGGACGACCAATCTGCGGTTCAACCTTGGCAAAGAATCGCAGCGGAAAGCGTGGCAGTATTTGCGGACGATGGACAAATCAGTGTTCAAGTCGTACAGCCAAGCGGTTGCCACGGCAGTGGTGGACTACTTTGACCGCTACTACCAGACGCAGGATGACCCCTATCTGGAAACGCGGGCGCGCGAGGAACAGTTTGTGCAGCAAATCGTGGATGCAGTGCGGGATGCTTTGCGGGAGACGATGCCGGTCTTTCTGGCAGGGTGCATGACCGGGATGGCGCAGAACCCCGCCGCTGTTTCTCCCCAGCTTGTAAAAGAGCCTGTGAAGGACAGCATCAACTGGGATTTTGTGGGTGGCTGATATGCCTGTGCGGACTTTACAGGAATGTCTGGACGAGTTTGTGGCAGAGCGCCCACTCCAGCCGGATGAATACCCCGATGTTGTCAGTGGGCTTTCCTACTTTAAACGCTGCCACTCTCCGCGCAGAACACGGCAGGTGCTGTTCGGGAAAGAAAGAATCCTCCCGATAGTGTGCAGATGCCGGATGGAAGATGCTGCTTTTGTTCAAAGCGGCGGCACAAATGGCAATAAGCAGCGGCAGAATTTCAGTTTCAAAACGTAGACACCCAAACATGGCTGACTTTCACACCAAAAAGGAGAAAGTATGACCGAAGATGAGAAAAAGTTGATACAGGCACGGCACAGGCTGGAAGCTGTGCAGGCCCGCAACCGCGTATGGTGACGATGCGTCCATTGGATGCCCACGGAAAATGGCAGAGCAAAACGCAAAAAGAATACCTGTGCCGCAAAGCCGATGAGGAGCGCGGCTTTACAGCACAGGAGTTTTTGCAGGCAAAAGAGGACGGCTGGGAAAAGCAGTACAAATACAGAAGCGCAGCGGGCGTGTCGGCGTGGCTGACGCCCACACAGGCCGCCCGTGAGCCGGGGTGGGAACGCTGCTCGAAGCAGCCGAAAGCGGCGAAATTCGGGCAACAAAACCCGCTGTGTGCGCGTTGGAACAGCCCGGAGCAACTGCTGGCTTGGCGAGAAGCATGGGCAGATGCCGTGAACCGCGTACTGGAAGAAAAGCAGCAATCTGCCCGTGTGACCCACCTAAGCCACGCGGCGCTGGGACTGGACGAGCAGCCCACAGTGCATGAGGGCAGCCAAGCCCGCAGCCTTGAGTTGCAGGGCATCAAGGCAGACCGCTGCGAACTGAACCGCCAAATCCGCGCGGACAACAAGCTGCTGCGGGAACTGAAAGCCCAACTTGCCAAGCTGTCCAAGGTCGTTGAAAACACTGTAGCCTTGTGCAGCAGCTTTCTGCCACCACAAAACAGTACCTTGGAATTGAGAATACGATTCAGCCGGAGGATGTTGATGCTGTTCATCAACAGCGTATTGCCTTGCGGCCAATCATCGCCATCGAACGAGAACGGACGCTATACCGCGAAAGCCGTGTTGATGATACGGCAATTTCGCTTGCGGAAAAAATCGTAGATACAGAAATCGAGAATGTTTACAGCACCCCTAAACAGCAGAACATTTCCCAAAGCCATAACGAAAAATTCCGATAAAAGGCCAGCGGCGGCTTTCTTTACGAAAGCCGCCGCTGTCGTCAGAATGAGTATTCTTAGAATTTTCCGCCCGAGCTGCCGCCAAAACCGTCGCTGTCGGTACTCGACCCGCTGGAACTGCTGGAACTGCTGTTGTCCTTGACGGGGTCGTACGTTTCGGTCTCGGTGGTGTGGGTGTAGGTGTCCTCCACCACGGACAGCGTCAGACCCTCGGCGGGCATGTAGGCGTTGGCATGGGTCTGCTCGTTGGCAGTTTTCATCTGCGCATAGAAGATGCCGCAGACAATGCTCGCCACAACCAGCGGAATGACAAACACAAACACCCACTTGATCCAACCCTTGGCGGGGTCGTTGCCGCTGTCCAGCGGTGCACCCTTGTCGGCATAGAAATCCAGCGTGTCAGCGCACATTTCTATGTAGGTGTCGGAGGCCTTGTAATACGATCCGTCCGAGAGCATCGGCACGATCTTATCCTCGATCTGGGCGATGCGGTAGTCGGTAAAGGCGGTCACGCCGCCGCCGTAGGTGATGGTCACATAATCGCGGGAATCCAGCGCAATCAGGAACAGGATACCGCTTTTGCCCTCGCCGTAGCCAAGGTCATAGTTGCGGTACCAGTCCTTGGCGAACTCGCGTACGTTCTGCCCGCCGATGTCAGCCACCGTCAGCAGGTAGACATTGACACCGTGTCCGGCACTGGCGTCCTGCGCCTTTTGCTCCAATTCAGCGGTCGCTTCGGGTTTGAACAGCTCGTAGGTGTCCATCACCAGCGGCATTTCGGCAAACGCCGGTACAGCGCAGAGCAAGCACAGCACCAGTGCCGTAAGCAGAGAAAACAGTTTCTTTTTCATACTCTGTTTCCCCCTTTCAAAACAGGATGGCAAGCAGGATCATCAGCGGAACACTGATGCCTGCAAACCAGGCGGCAAACTTGCGCATGTCAACGGGCAAGTCACCCACCAGCTTGCCGGTCTGCCCGTTCATGGCGAACAGATAATCCTTGCCCTGCCACTTGGTGTGCAGCATCCATACGGGCAGCAGTGCGTAGTGCTTGGCGGTGTAATCAATTTGGATGTTTTCGCTCAGGGTGCTTACGCTGCTGTAGCCGGTAATGCTGGCCGAAAGCTCGCTGCTGACCGAGTTCTGCATACGGCTGTGGGCGCGGGCCTGGCAGGTGTCGGCGTCCTCGTCATATTTGTCTGCCATATAGCCCGGCAGGTACGCGGTCGAGAACGGCTGGAACGCGCGGTAGTCATACGGCTCAATGGCGTCCATGTGGCCGTTGGGCATCTTGGTCGAGCCATCCACAGGTACGCCCATAAACTGCGTGGTGCCCGCGCGGCGGACATCATAGTGCTTGGTCGTGGTGATGACGTAATCGCCGTTGCGGTGGCGGGAGCTGGTCGTGGCTTCATATAGGCCCGAGCCGGACGCGTTGGCATCGAACAGCCAGAACGGAACATACACGCCCTTGATTTCCTCGATATGGTTCTGCGAGGAGAAGGCATTGGGCAGGAACCGCTTCCCGCGATAGTATTTTTTCAGTGCGGCCTTGGCGGCGTTCTTATCCAGCACAAACGGCAGCACAAGCTCGGGGCGCTGCATACCGCTGAACTGCCCCGCGATGACTGTGGGGTTGCCGCAGTAGGGGCAGCTGGTTGCGGCGGTGGTTTCGTCACAAATCAGCTCCGCCCCGCAGGACGGGCAGGAATAACTGCGCAGCCCGGCGGCCTCGTTTTCACTCCAGACGGAGTCGGGCGGGGGCGCCTCTTTGTTTTGCGCGGCGGTTTCGGCAGCGGCTTCCTTCTGGGCATACATGGCTTCGATCTCGGCGGTGTCGTAGCTGCTGCCGCAGAAATCGCACACCAGCTTGCCGCTGGCACCGTCAAAGTGAAGCGGACCGGTACAGGCAGGGCATTGGTAGTTGGTAAGCTGCGTTGCCATTATGCGTCACCTCTCTTTCCTTCGGTTTGCAGCTGCCCTGCCAGATCCTCAAAAAAATCACGCAGGGCGCTGCGCGTATTGCCATCGGCATCCAGATAACGGTAGATGGTCTCGTCATCCGGGGCTTTGTAAATCAGGCAAACGCTATTTAACGTTTCATCGGTAATAAATAAGCCGGAAGAATTTTTCTTTTCGTCCGGCAGGCTTTCCAGCCCCAGCTTTTCTGCCAGAGCCAGGGCTTCTTGCCATTGGGTGTCCTCAACCGGGATATTTTCCAGCTCCACCCATTCATCATCCTTGTAATTACAGCTGAAAAGGCAGCCGTCAGCCGGGTCGTTTCTTATGCTGAACCCATAGGTGTCGTCATAGCACATGCCGGAATAACTGATGCTGATACCGGTCAGTGTGCCGGGCGGTGCTTTTTTACAGCCGGACATTGTCAGAAAAGCGGCTGCGGCGCAAAGCACCGCAGCGATTTTTTTGCGCATCACTGGCCAAACGGCTTACCGCACTCCGGGCAGAACTTGGGCGGATGGGCCGGGTCATCCGGGGTCCAGCCGCACTGGCTGCACTTGGCGGGAGCCGGTGCGGGCTTGGGGCTGCCGCAGTTGCAGCAGAACTTACCGGTGTTGGAGGTGCCGCAGCTGCAAACCCAGCTGTCGGCGGCGGGTGCCGGGGCAGGCTTGGGGCTGCCGCAGTTTGCACAGAATTTGCCGGTGTTGCCGGTCTGGCCGCAGCTGCACGTCCACCCGGCGGGGGCAGATGCCGGAGCCGGGGTGGGCTGTGCGGCGGCCTGCTGCTGGGCGCCCATCTGGTACAGCCCCTGTGCGTTCATGCCGCCTGCCGCACCGGCCATATTCATGCCCATAAAAGCCATGGCGGGGCCAGCGCCCTGATTGCCGGCTGCGGTCTGCATGGCACTGGCCTGTGCGCCGACAAGATGCGCAGCGGCGCGGGTCGGATCCATAAAGGCTGCGTTGCGCTGCATTTCCTTGAGCATCTGCTCGTCTTCCTCGCTGGCCTTCACGCTGGAAACACCGAAGGATACGATCTCAATGCCGCGCAGCTTGCCCCACTTGGCAGAGAGCACATCGTTGAGGGCCTCGGCAAGCTCCATCGTATGGCCGGGCAGTGCGGAATAGCGGATGCCCATATCGCTGATCTTGGCAAAGGCGGGCTGCAGGGCGGTCATCAGCTCGGATTTCAGCTGCCCGTCGATTTCATCGCGGGTGTAGCCTTCTTCCACATTGCCGCAGACGTTGGTGTAGAACAAAATGGGGTTGGTGATGCGGTAGCTGTACTCACCAAAGCAGCGGATGGCAATGTCGATGTCGATGCCGGCGCGCTGGTCGACCACGCGGAAGGGAACCGGGCTGGGCGTGCCGTATTTGTTGCCCACCAGCTCCTTGGTGTTGAAGTAGTAGATACGCTGATCCATCGGGGCCTCGCCGCCGAAGGTAAAGCGCTTGCCGATGTTCTGGAAAACTGCGCCGATGGACTCGGACAAATCGCCGCTGAAGAGCGAGGGGGCGCTGCCGGTGTCGTAGGTATATTCGCCGGGTTCGGCGCACATATCCACGACCTTGCCCTGCTCCACGATCATGGCGCACTGACCATCGGCAACGGCCACGATCGAGCCGTTTGTAATAATGTTGTCGCTGCCCTTTGTGTTGGCGCTGCGTCCGCTCTGGCGTTTCCAGCCGCGGGTAGCCAACAGGTCAGCCGGCATGGCTTCACAATAAAAGTATTCCTTCCACTGGTCGGCCATAACGCCGCCAGCAGCGCCCATTGCAGCTCTGATAAGTCCCATAGTGATCCTCCTATGTCAGGGGCGGGCAGAACCCGCCCCGTTTTGTTACAGATAAATCAGGTCGTCATTTGTTGGCCAGGGCGGCCTTGTACTCCTCATAGCGGGGCGGCAGCTCCTCGAGCTCCTCGTTCCACTCGGTGCCGTCCAGCCTCATGTAGAAGCTGACCGCACAGGCCGTGCCGTCGTCGCCCTCGTAGTCATACATGAACAGCGAGATGCAGTCATTGTACGGGTACAGGTAGAAATTGTATGCCTGGTCCTCGGTAATGTTCTGGTCAAGCACAAAGTCATAGCCGTCCAGGATCGGCTCAATGTGGTCGTCATATACGTTGACCCACATCGTGATAACCGGGTCATCGGGCATGCCGTCACGGTAAACCTCAAAGTAGTGGCTGCCGTCCTCGCTCTCACCGATGTAGCCCCAGCAATCGTAGGTGTCGGTGTCAAAGTAATCACGGTTCGGTACGTTCTTGTAGTTTTCCATCCGGAACCAGCCGTACCAGTTGGTGTTGCCCAAATCAGCGTAGGTGTTGCCGTCATCGTAGGTGTAGGGCGGGTCCGGCTCATCCGTGCCGTCGATGTCATATTCGTCATCGTCGCCGTCCAGCAAGGCGGGGTCAATTTCAGGCTTGGTGTCGCTGCGCTTAAAGACCATGGTCATACCGTCAAACTCAATGGTCAGCAGGTCACCCTCGCGGGTGTAGGTCATGGCCGGGGTATTGGGGTCGGTCAGCGCATAGAAGTTGCCGTCCTTCCATTGGAAGGTGACAAAATCCTCCATGTAGGTTTCGCCGGTGCCATCCGCACGCAGCTCAATGTAGAAGTCCTCCATATCGACGAGGGCAAGCTCCTCCTTGGAGAGGGTGTACTCGCTGTCGGAGGCGGATTCCAGCACATAGATGCCCACATCGGTATCGCTGCCTGCGGTGGCGTCCTGCGTCATCTTGTCACCGTCCAGAGGCTGCTGCATGGTGCTGCCGGACTTGACGAAGTAGATCGTCACGCCCTGTCCCTGCACATCGTTCAGGGTCAGGATTTCGTCCTGCAGGGTGCCGGTGCAGCTCAGGCCGCCGCAATCCAGCTGGAAGACCCCGCCGTTCAGCGTCCACTTGCCATAGGACTTGGTGCCGTCCACCGTTACAACGCACTTGCCCTTATCATTCAGGTCCATCAGGAACCCGCTGCCGAAGGCATCCTCAACCTGCGTCACGGAGCCACCAACCTCGGCGTAGGCTGCTTCCCAGGTGCCCTGATTCGGGTCACTGGCGTTCGGCTTGCCGGTGCGGATGGAGCCGCTGATCATTGTTACGATGATCATAAGCAGGAATATCACCGGGATGGCGATCAGGATCATCCGCTTGGGGGACATTGGTGCGCGGGGGCGCTTAGCCTTGCCGCCGGGGGCCACATTGCCGTAAGGGTTGCCGCCCGTGCCGCCGGGTGGCGGCGGCGTGACAGCATGGGGAGCATCCGGCGGTGTGGACGCGGGCGGGGGCGTTTTTCCGGCGTAAATCGGTGCGCTTGCGCCGGTCTGCGGCGGTGTGCCGGGCGCATTGCCTGCGTAAGGATTCGCTGCGTTCGTCTGGGGCTGCGGGGCGGCAGGTGCGCCGCCTGCATAGGGATTGCCGCCGCTTGCCTGCGGCTGCGGGGGCGTTGGTGCAGCCTGAGTCGGCTGAACCGGGGGCTGGGGCACAGCTGCGGGCTGTGCGGCGGGCTTCGGTGCGGATACTTTTGCACCGCAATTTTCGCAGAATTTAGCGCCGGGCTTTAACTCGGCACCACATTGCGTACATGTTGCCATAGTGTCTGCCTCCTTTATAAAGTAATATTTCAGACTCTTGCTTATTCCTGTGTCATTTCAAACCATACAGCTTCCTGCCGCGGCAGGTTCAACAGGGATCCCCCACCGATGTGCATTATATTGACGCCGCCGTAATCATCGGGCATCATAGCCAGCGTTTCGCGCTGTGTACGCCCTGAATCCATACGGAATAGCGAAACGGAGCAGATCCAGCCGCGGTCATCCATACCAAGGTAGGAGATGCTGCTGTCCCATGTGGCCGGAACCCTCTGGCCGTTGGTGTATGCGCCGGTATAGAAGTTCGGCTGATCCTCGCAGATTTCAAACCAAGTGCCGGTATCCTCACTCACAAAGGAGCCGATCATGCTCGGAATGCTCAGCGGGGCGGTGTTCCAGACAGCCTCCATCAGGTTGAATTTTTCGTTATCGCGGGAAACGCCGTACACGGTCGTGTACTCGGCTCCGTACTCTGCATCGTAGGCCGTGCCGGTCTCAAACCGGACAATGCCGTTGATACCGAAGAGCGGACCGCCGTTGACCATGGTGCCGCACTGTGCACCGCTGATGACATCAATGTATTCGACATTGCCGTTCTCGGTCAGAAGGAAAACATAGGGGGCGTAGTCCTGCCCGATGCTGGTCATCAGCATCTTTATATAGTTGCCGTAGCAGCCGCTGACCGCAAACTCGGTCTTGTCGCCCAATTCGTACCATTCCTTCATGTCTTGGTAGGTCATAGCGCCGTCAGGGGTAACATAGTCGGTCAGGGCGCGTACCGTAACCTCTCCTGCGGCAGTCACATCGCAGGTAAACCATTCATCCTGCCCGTGCAGGATCTGGCCGCTGGCCTGCCGCTTGTCGGGGTCGACCTGAACATCCGTCCAGTACATTCCCGACCCGGCGGGGGTGTACATCGGAACCGTGGCAACAAAACCGTGGCTGTATTTCGGATACAGGGAATAGTAGCTGTACAGTCCGTCCAGATTGCTCAGGCTCTGCGCGCGCATCATGTACAGCGTGGCGGTCTGGTCGGGGTCGATGTAGCCGTAGTAGGTGTCAAAATGCTGCGCTACTGCGCGTTCCAGCGCGTGCATCACCTTGGCGTCGTCGGTGTAGCCCAGATGCGCCAGCATCTCCGGGTTGGAAAGCTCCTGCCCGGTGGCAAAATTGTAATGGTACGAACCCACATCGTGGTTGTACATCGCGTCAGAGCTGGTGATTTGCAGGCTCAGCAGGGGACCGTCCCAGTTGCTGACCCAGATGATGTAGCTTGTGTCGATAAAGTCATTGCGGGAACGGGCGTCCAGCGCGCGCTCCACCAGATAGCCGAAGCGGTAGCCGATCATCTCGTTGATGTTCCTTGCGCCCTCGGTGTCGTCGTCGATCTGCGGTACCTGGTAAAAGTAGGTGTCCTCGATGCCGTAGGGGTCGGTGTAGGTAAACCGCTCGTCATACAGCGTAGAGATGCGTGAATCATCAAACCTGCGGGAGGACTGCGGCTTTTGCGGGGTCTCCTCCGCGGCTTCCACATTTTCAGCGGAGGTCTCGCTCACTGCGCTTGCGGCCGGTTCGCTCGGTTCGGGCCGCTTGCTGTCCTGTGCGCAGCCTGCCGCAGACAGCAGCATCGCCGCCGCCAATAGTACGGCACAGCGTTTTTTCATGGTTGGTTCACCCGCCTTTCGGTTGAGAGTGCAGTAACCTGCCTGTGCTTAGCCAAAGGTGACGCTGTTCAGCACGGTGTCGCCCTCGGTGCCGGGGTCAATGTCTACGCCGGAGACCTTGATGGCCAGCCAGCCGCCGGTGGGCATCTCACCGTAGTATTCCGTCCACCACATACCGACGTTTTTGTAGGTGCGTCCGGCCATCTCCACGCCGCCGATGGTGCGCGGGGTAAGCTCCTCCACATTTTCGAAGTCGTCGTAATAGTAGTTGATCTTGTCCAGACCGCTTTTCAGCTCAAAGGTTATGCGCGGGTCGCCGGAGAAGATATGGCTGGGGTCATCGGTCGGGAACAGCTTGAGATCCCCGAAACTGGTCGCGGACTTGTACCAGCCCTGGTCGGGGCAGGTCACGTTGAGCACCAGCGTAAAGTCCGTGCCGAATGCCTCCAGGGTCTGGGTGTTCGGGCCAGCGGCCGATGGATAATCGGGATTGTCCGCAGGAGCGGAAGCAGGGGCCGGCTCGGCGGTAGCTTCCGGCTCCGACGCTGCAGCGGGCTCCGATGCAGGTTCGGATGCAGGTTCGGATGCCGCGTCGGTCTTGGGTTCTGCCGGGGTCTCCGTCTGGGGTTCAACAGCCGGTTCGGCGGCCTGCGCTTTCAGGTCGGATAAGCCGGAATTGACCTCTTTGGTTACATCCCCCTTGGAGCAACCGGCCAAAGCCATAAGCATCATGGCTGCCAATGCGGCAGCGAGCGTTCGTTGTACTTTTTTCATAGCTGTCCTCCTTTTGGTCATAAGGTGTCCATCATAGCGCTCAGATAGGCAGGCGAGACGGAAGCGTAGACGAAATCATCGACAATGTGATCCTTTTTTGCCAGGCACACGGCGGTGGCCAGTTCGGGATATTCGGCCTCATCCACAAGCAGTACCGTTTTGCAGTGCGGGCATACATCCCGCAGGTCGTTTGCCAGCAGCAGTCTGTCCTGCAGGGTGCGCGGCGGATGTGGGCATACCTCCAGCAGCAGGACATCCGCCCTGCATGAACGGCATAGCTTTACAATATCCTTTGTCTTAGGGCCAGCGTTTTGCACCTGGAAGTCCGGCCTGCCCTGTTTCAGTGCCATTGTCAATGCGCTCGTCATCACAGAGTATTGCGCGTCCAAAACGATCCTCCGCACGGTGCAGCCCTCCTTCCCTGCAAAGAATACGATTTGTTAGCTTCATCATACAGGAATCGGACGATTTTTGCCCCCACCATTTGGATAGTTTTTTGCGCTTTTTACTGCTTTTTTTCAGCACTATTGCAAAAAAGTGCAGATTGCGTCATAATAGGACTGGAAAGAAACTGACGGATGATCTACCCTTTGGAAAGGACAGGCGCTATGACAAAGGTACGGCTTGGTAATCTGTGTTTAGCCGCTGCGGTTGCAGGGGTGATCCTCTGCGCTGTCCTGATGCGGGCATTTTATATGCCGTATTCCGGCTTTTGGCGCACGGTGCTGTATAATATTCTGATCTTTTCCTGGGCGGTATCGGTCTGGTGGCGTATCCTGCACGCACAGACCCGCCGCTGCCTGCTGGGCGCCGCCGCCCTGATGCTGTTCTGGCTGGATATCCGCCTGATCCGCTATGACTTTGCCCAGACACCGGAGATGCTGCGGCGATTGTGGTATGCGTACTATATCCCGATGCTGCTGATCCCGACCCTTGCACTTTATACGCTTTTCTTTTTGGATTGGGGGCAGTCCGCTCCGCTGTACAAGTACCGGTACGTGATTTTTGTATTCCCGGTGGTGCTGTTCAGCCTGGTGCTGACAAACGACTGCCATCAGCTTGCGTTTGCGTTCCCACCCGGGCAGGAGGTACTGGGCAGCCCCGATTACACCTATCGGTTCGTATATTACCTCTGTCTGCTGTGGATATTTTCCTGTGCCGTGTTCACGGTGGTGTACCTTGTACGGCGCTGCCGTATTCCGCATACAAAGCGCATCCTCTGGCTGCCACTTGTGCCGATTTTTTTTGCCACGCTCTATGCTTTACTGTACAAGCATATTTTAAATGTGCCGTGGATGCACGCTATCGCCGGTGATATGACCGTGGTGCAATGCCTGACCTTTACAGCGACCTTTGAGGCGTGCATCCGGTGCGGGCTGATCCAATCCAATATGGGATATGCCACGCTGTTTGAGGTATCTATGGCCAAGGGTCTGATCACGGACCGGGCGTTTGTGCCTGTGCAATGCTCCATGCAGGCAGCGCCGCTCCGCGAGGAGCAGCTGCGTCAGGCGCTCACCGGCAGTGTCCAGCTGGACGCCACGACCCAGCTTCACGGCCACCCGATCCGGAAAGGGTATATTTTCTGGCAGGAGGACATCACCGAATTGGTGGCTCTGCTGGAGGAGCTGCGCCTCACGCAGGAGGAATTGCATGACATCGGGGACATCATACAGGCAGAAACAGCCCAAAAGGCACAGTGGCTGCAGCTGAGCGAGCAGAACCGGCTGTATGACAAAATCGAGATCGTCACAGCCCGGCAGCTGGCACAGATACAGGAATATCTGATCACACTCAAGGCCACGGACGATGTCGATGCCGCCCGCCGGCTGCTGAAGCACATCGTCATTTTGGGAACCTATATCAAGCGGCGCAGCAACCTTGTTTTTGTCTGCGACAAGGCGGAGGATATCGACACCACGGAGCTGCGGCTGAGCCTGTTTGAATCGGCCGAGAGCCTGCGCCTGAGTGATATACGCTGCGCCGTGCAGATCACCGACACAGCAAAGATTTCCCCCGCGTCCGCCGTGGCGATCTATGACGCCTTTGAAGCCATCATAGAAGCGACCCTGCCGGGATTGCAGGAGATCCTTTTCTGCGCCGAGCATACGGCGCAGGGCTGGGGGCTGCGCTGCAGCGTTCAATGCACCGATGCGCCCGCTGCGCTGCCCGGCCTGCCGCAGATGCAGCTTGAACGGGATGATGACGGGCTTTTGTATTTCACGATGTTTCCGGCAGAAGGAGGCAGCCTATGATTTCTCGGATCTCCCGCAATGCTGTCAAGGAAGGCTTTGACACGCTGCCGGCGGCCATCTGCTACTTTGACCGCAACGGCCTACTGCGCCTGATCAATCACAGGATGCAGGAAATCTCCGCAGTCCTCTGCGGCCGGGATCTGCAGACCCTTACGGACCTGGAGCAGGCGCTGCACAGTCCCGGCGGCGGTGTGCGGCTGCGAGATGAGGCCGCCCGCATCTACGCATTCCCGGACGGAACGGTATATCATTTCACGGTGCGCCCTGTTCAGGACAAATACGGCATACCGTACACCGAGGTGATGGCCACCGATGTTACCCGGCTGGCTGCATTGCATGCTGCACTGCAGCAGGAAAACGAGCGCCTTGCCGATGCGAACCGCCGCGCAAAGCGCTTATATGACAATATGCCCGACATTGTGCGGGAGGAAGAAATTCTGAAAATGAAGATGCGGGTGCATGACGACATCGGCCATACCCTGCTTGCCGCACGGCGCGCACTGCGGCATGAGCATGACCTTGCCCGGATCAAGAGCGAAGCTGCAAAGTGGGAAAGTTCCATCTCTCTGCTATGCCGCACCCGGCAGGAGAATGCTGCCGAGGATCCGCTGAGCTATATGCAAAGGCGGGCGGCTGTTCTGGGCGCAACCGTACAGCTGCGCGGTGCGTACCCTGCGGCACGCGCCACCCGCGAGTTCTACGCACTGATCCTGCGGGAGTGTACCTCCAACGCTGTGCGGCATGCGGGCGCCACGGAATTGTACGCCGATTCCGAGCATCGGCCACAGGCATGGCACCTTTGCATCACGAACAACGGCGCGCCGCCCAAGGCGAAGATAAAGGAAGGCGGCGGGCTTTCCTCGCTCCGCCGCCGTATTGAAAAAGCAGGGGGTACAGTAACCGTACACTCCCTGCCTGTGTTTGTTCTGGAAGTCACCCTGCCCGATAAGGAGAGCACTTATGATACGCGTTATGATCGTTGAGGATCAAAAGCTGGTACGGAGCCTGCTTGAAAGCTATATTCAGAACGAGGACGGGTATCAGCTTGCTGTGTCTATCCCCGGTGCTGCAGAGGCTCCGATCCTGTGCGATACCGAGGACATCGACCTTGTCCTGATGGATGTGCAGACCGAACACCGCGAAAACGGTCTGGCCGCCGCCGAAAAGATACGAAAAGCGCACCCGGAAATCAAGATCGTGGTGGCGACCTCGCTTATTGACACACAGGTTTTAGCCCGGGCCAAGGCCGTGGGCGCGGACAGCCTGTGGTATAAGGACGGCGATGAAGGGACCCTGATGCAGGTCGTGCGCCGCACGATGGCGGGGGAGCATATCTTTCCCGATACGCCGCCCAGCGTGGAGATCGGCACCGCCATGAGTGCAGAGTTCACCAAAGGCGAGATGAAGGTTTTGCGCTGTCTCGTGCGCGGGCTGTCCTATAACGAGATTGCAAAAGAACTCGGCATCGAGCCATCCACCGTGAAGTACCACGTCATCAATATGCTGCAAAAGACAAACTTAGAGAATAAGCTCCAGCTTGCCATTGCCGCCACCGAAGCCAAATTGGTGGTGGAGTTGGCGGAGGAGTAATTTATACGATATAAAAATAGTTGGCAGATACCTGAACCGTTATTCCATAGCAAACGGTGCGTGAAAAATAAAGAACCCGGTCTATACCCAACTGATAACAGAGACAGCCCGCACCGTTTAGCCATCAGCGTCATTTTTCTTTTCTCGGTGACGCTGACGCGGACGTTGATTCCGATACTGCGCTTTCTCATGCGCCAGCGGCCTCACAGGGGTTCGGGGCTGTCCCCGTAGGCTTTTCGGCTGGTTGCCCTGTGGCAACACTTCGCCCATGCTTGCTTCCCTCAAGCGACCTTAATGACGATGCTGACGATGCTGACGATGTTTGTGGGATACCCCAGTGGAACAACTCCGATATATCAATATCATCGTCATCACCGTCATGGAAGAACTCAAACAGACGTTTTTGTTCAGTGCGGGTGTACTTGTATTCGATACCACGAGGGCTGAACACATCGCGGGCATAATGCGCCATCTTCCGGGTGAACTGGTTAGGCTTTACATCAGAAATATTCGCTGCAACAAGCAATTCCGTAGCTGTGCCCTGCCATTTTCCAACCGAGTCAATGTAGTCTGCAACTTTCCAAAGGTAGTCAGGAATAGCTTTCAACGCCTGCTGTTCTGCGGTTTCTTCCTCATCCAACGTCCAGACGCAGTTTTCTTCGCGGATATGCAGCATTTTCTCGTCCATATCGCGTCCAATTACACGAATTGTCGCGGTTTTACTCATGCGCTGACGATGCATAAGCCATGTCGTATCCGCCACGCCCATAATACCCGTTGAACCGGAAATTTGGTCGTAAGGGTCTGACGATGATTGCTTACGCAAATGATGCACCAGCAGGATGCAGATGCCGTACTTGTCGGCAAGTTCCTTTAATGCACCAATATCCTTATAGTCATTGGCATACATACTACCATTCCGGTCGGCTTTTCGCACCTTTTGCAAGGTATCGATGACGATGAGGCTAATATCGGGGTAAGTATGGACGAAACTGACGATTTGTTCCTCCAATCCCTGCCCAATTCCATGACTTTCGGTCTGCAAGATGAGACGTTCCGGGTCTTCTTCTGCATCGACAAGCTGGTAAAGGCGCTCTTGCAGACGACCCAGTGTATCTTCCAGCGAGAAATAAAGCACGGTTCTCGGTTCTATTTCACGCCCCCCACACAGATTTTCCCTGTGAAATCTGCAAGCAGAGCCAAAGTGTCAGCCAGCTTTTGCCTGCCTTGCTGGGGCCTGCAAAGATGGCAAGCCCTGCCGGGAGCAAACCTGGGATAATCCATTTTACGGGCGGTATCGGCGTTGCAAGCAGTGCACCGGCAGTAATGGTTTTCGGTAATCTTGTGGTAATCATTCACATCATCCTTTCTTGTTTGGTATATATCTATTATCTCATAGTATCGTAATTTTGTGTGTAGTAAGTTTTACTCTCTAGTATTAAGTTGTACGGCTCACGCCGCCCCACAGCCCCACAAACGCGCCAAACGGCGGTTTTGCGGGTGATGTCGCGTCCGTGTGCGACGCGGAGTATCTGCCCCACACGGGGCGGATTTGGGCGAGATGTGGGAGTGAATCAGATTTGATTCACTTTTTCGATTTTGTACTCAAATAGTGAATCAGTTCTGATTCACTTCGGCGGTCCGCGTGCGTATTTCGCACAATCTCTCAGAATTGGTCTAATCATAAGTTCACTACCTTTCCGTGCTGTATCGTTATTCTGTATAACCCTCTCGAATACACTTTCCGGGGGAGAAAAAAGAGCCCGGAGGGCCTTACCGATTTGGTAAGGTCCTCCGGGCTCTTTCTATATTTTCTCTGTTTTATCCGGGCGTAAGGGTACACTTTCCCCGCAAATCTTGATGTAAACTCAATAAAAATCAAATAATACGCATACTGGCGTCAATCAAACGGTTATGTAAATAATAAAAGAAACCGTGTACATCAAAATAAATGCTGAAGAAAAATGTCTAATTTGCCGCTCGCCCCCAGACATGGGAACATAACAGGCAAGCCGCTGGCAACGACCGTACACTGACTCTGCAAGAATCTTACTGATTACAACCCCTGCGCGGTCACCCCATCTGAAGCTGTGGGGCATCTGGAGTATCATTATGTCCTCTCCCTGCTGTGGGTTAGGGTCTGCCTTGGCCTTGCTTCGCGCCCCCCCGGGAAAGTAAAGTACCTGTTATGCTGTGTATTCAGTTGTAAAGGTGCTGGTACAGAATAAATCTGTAAGTTTAATATACGCCGACAATTAGCAGTCTGTTAATGGCAAGTGCTAATTGTTTACACACCATTCACAATTCAAGGCGCCAGTCCGCCTATGATGGATTTCATCAGCAAGGCTCGCTCATCATCTAAAACGCTGCACACATCCATTAGCAGTTCCCGCTGGTGTACTGTCAGCCATCGCTGTTGCAGTCGGCTCGAATCCAGAATGAACACGCCGCCACCTGCGCCCATCCTTGTATAGATTGAATATTTCAATTCCAGTACCCGAATATCGTTGCGGATGGTATGGAAACTTGCATCGAACTCAAAAGCACGGTTTCCAACTATATCATTGTGCCGCTCATAAAGGGTTGCGATCAATACCCTGCGGCGCTCATATAATGAGATTTTTTCTCAGTTATCGTTGTGATGATGTCCCCCGCTGCAAATAGCAAATTCTATCGTTTAAACGTATGATTTCTGGCAGTACAGCCGTCGGAGCATCTCTTAAGCTATAAGCTGGGAATTGTGCGATGTTGCCTTACTATGCCCTCACAAACTGTTAAAAAGAGAACACACATGATAATCGCTTTCAGGAGCTTCTCCATATAATTTGTCGCGCCTGCTAAATCCACTGATACAGCGTTATTTTTGCCGTAAAACCAGTGTGTCCTTGGGAAGATACAGTTGCGATTCGCACCGTATTGGGTAAATCACATTCAATCAGCTTACCGTCATTCGATTCAGATAAATTTCTTCTGCCGCAAAACCCTTGACTTTTTGCCGATGTGCAGTATACTTTTATATAGTTAGTTATGCATAACCACTCAAGCACTTTATGATGCGGGAGCCTCTCTCAGAATCTCCGAAAGTCCCGAAACTTCTTGACAGAGTTAGCAGCAGGGCGTATTATTTGGGCAAACTAGCCGCTGAGCAGCGGCTTTTTGCAGCACTGTAAATTAGCTTTATCTAACTCTTGGCGTTGTCCTGCCCGAAGAAATGTGTTTTTTCTTACAGGCAGAAACTAAAGGCAATACCGCATAATTCTAAGTGCCGATACAGCGAGCGAGGTGCGGCAGCTGCTAAGCTAAAAGTGCAGATAATACTTTTTGTATTATCGAGCATTTTGGCAACGCAGATGCCGTGCCGCACACCGAGCCGCAGCGAGGCGTTTCGGAGCGCAACCGCCGCTTGCGGCGACTCTTGGCGCGGAGATCCGCCGGAGCGGTGCTTAAGCCGTTAGGCGGGAATTGTGCGGTGTTGCCTAAAAGCAGAAGGAGCGTATCACGATGAAGATTTACCCATTTGGTGCAAAGGATGCCCCGGTGCTGTTGCTGCTGCCGGGTACCTGTTGCCATTGGAAAAGCAATTTTGGTGCGGTGATTCCACTTCTGGCAGACAGTTTCCGGGTGCTGTGTGTCAGCTACGATGGCTTTGACGAAACCGAGCAGACCGAATTTTCCACCATGCTGGAGGAGACTCAAAAGATTGAAGCCTACCTCAAGACCCACTGTGGTGGTCACATCCGGGCAGCCTACGGCTGCTCTCTGGGCGGCTCCTTCGTAGGGTTGCTGGCGGCACGGCGGAACATCCGCATAGACTACGGCATTCTGGGAAGCTCCGATTTGGATCAGGCGTCGCCGTTGGCGGCAATCTTACAGACAAATCTTCTGCTGCCGCTGATCTACCCCGTGGTTCGTGACGGAAAGTTCAAGGCAAAATTTCTCCAAAAGCGTCTGGACAAGCGTGCCAAGGAGTCGGAGGATTATGTCAAAGCCTTTCTGAAAATGTTCGGCGATGCCCGCCCCTATGTGACCATGCAGAGCTGTAAAAACCAGTTTTATTCCGATCTTATCACCCCGCTGCCGGATAAAATCCATATACTCGGCACCGAGATCCATATCTTCTACGCTTTGAAGATGGGCAAAAAATATCGCGCCCGCTATCAGCGGCATTTTGCGCATCCTGTTCTTCATGAGCAAAACCTGCAACACGAGGAGCTGCTTGCCTGCCACCCGGGGCAGTGGGCGCAGCTTGTGAAAAGCATTGCATTGTGAACGGTAAACAGAAAGAGGGTAAAGTTATGTCCTTTTTTGAAAACACCCGCAAACCTGTAGGTCTTGGCGGGAAGATCATGGTTGCCATGATGAACTTTGGGCACAGTGCAATGGCAGCGTGGGGATTGCATTTTTTGCAGCCTGCCCCGGATGCCATGGTGCTGGACTGCGGCTGCGGCGGTGGAGCGAACATCAAAACGCTGCTGAAGCGGTGTCCCAAGGGCAAGGTGCAGGGCATCGACTATTCGGCAGTCAGTGTAGAAAAAGCGCGAAAGGTCAATGCAGGTGCCATTGCAGCAGGGCAGTGTACTGTGCAGCAGGCAAGTGTAGCAGAGTTACCGTTTGAAGCGGAGCAATTTGATGTAGTGACCGCATTTGAAACGGTCTATTTCTGGCCGGATCTTGCGCAAAATTTCAGAGAGGTCTATCGGGTGCTGAAGCCCGGCGGGACTTTTTTCATCTGTAACGAAGCAAACGGCGAAACAGCAAAAGACGACAAATGGACGCAAATCATTAACGGTATGACCATCTATACGGATGCTGATCTGAAAGTGTATCTGGAGCAAGCAGGCTTTGGTAGGGTTCAGAGCCACAAAAACAAAAAGGGGTGGCTGTGCGTTACAGCACAGAAATGAGGTGCGATCATGTCGAAAAAAGCAACGGAATTTCAAAGAAAAGCAATGAGCCGGATGTACCGGGGCAAGGAGATCTTTAAGCCCTTGAATACCGGCTGGATCGATGAAAATGTCGCCTGTGTGCGGGAGTGGGTGGCAAATATCTTCTTCTACCGCAAGGGCGATACCACCATTATGATTGATGCCGGATACAACTATGACCGTCTGGCGGAGAAAATGAGCTGGCTCGGTATCGACCCGCATTCCATCCGGCACATCCTCATCACTCATCAGGACACCGACCATATAGGCGCGGTAGAGGCGGACAGTCCGGGACTGTTTCGGGATGCTGCGCTGTATATTGGCGAGATCGAGAACCGCTATCTGACCGGCGAGGTGCGCCGCAGGGTCATTTACCACCTTTACAAGCTACCGCAGGTGACGGTCAACAATGAAAAAGTGGTGCTGCACGATGGAGAGGTCTTTGACATTGACGGCATCAAAATCGAGTGCTTTCTGGTTCCGGGGCATACATGGGGGCACATGGTATACCTTGTGGACGGAAAGTATCTTTTTACCGGCGATACTATCTGGTTCGGTGCGGACGGCGGCTACAGCTTTATTTCTGCGCTGGCAGAGGATAACAAGCTGGCAGTGAAGTCTCTGGCACTGCTGGAGAAAAAGCTGAAAAAACGCGGACTGCATCCGCTGTTTATTACCGGTCACACCGGCTGGACGGACAACATAGAGTTTGCCTTTGCGCACAAAAATGAGCTGTGTTCGCCTTTCAAAAAAAGAGCCCACGACCCCAATGCGCTTTACGATGCCTATGATGAATCTGACGATACCGAAGAAAAAGCAAAGATCGGGTACTTGAAGGGCGTGGGAAGATAAAAAGGCTGTGAATTTCAGAACAGTTCCGATGCTTTTGCTGCTGCCGGATACTTACTGCCGCGGGGGATATGCAGATGAAATATTTTGAATTTGGACAAGAAAATCCAGAACTGATGGTCATGCTGCCCGGAGGCGGCGTATGCTATCGCGGGGCAATAGAGGAAATAAGGTAGACAACGACCTTGTTCACATAGGTGGAAAGTGAGGAGACAAATACATGAAGGACGATGAACTCCAATTCGACCACAGCTGTCATGTGCTATACTCCAAAACCTGCAAGAAGGAGATACAGTCGAAAATCGCCCTGCATTACCCGGAAGCGGAGCGGGAGATGATATGGGAAAAGGTGCAGCGGCAATATGTAGGTTTCCTTTCGGACTGGCGCAAAGATCTGGGCGGGAAACGGAACTTTCACAACGGCGCAGGCGGCACCTATGACTGCATCGCTATCATGAGCTACTATGTAGTCTGCAAACCGGTTACATCCTTCCGTGAGATCGAGGAAATTGAGGAAAATCTGATCCTGCCGTCCTTCCGCAAACTGAAATTCGTGAACTGTAATAAGCCGTTCTGGAAAAAACTGATGCACATGGCGTTTCTACGGGCAAAAGCGGGCTGTGACAGGTGGCACGATTATGAAATGACGGTGGCTCCTTACGAAAAGGACAAGCCGATCTATTATGAATTTACCGCCTGTCCCGCAGCAGAATTTGCTATCAGAAACGGCCTTACAGAGATCATGCCCGCCCTGTGCAATGTGGATTTTGCAGCGATGGAGCTGCTTCACGCAAGGCTGGTGCGGACGACCACCTGCGCGAATGGCTGTAAGTGCGACTACACCATCTGCGGCGATCAAGACCCGTATGCAAAGGAACATCCCGAATATCGGGACGAGGCAGGATTCAGGAGGAACACGTAATGCTTTTACAAGTGATTTTGGAAGGTCTTGGGCTGGGGGCACTGCTGATTCTGGTCTGCGCTACGGGCATCCGCAAAGGGGCTGTTGGGATGGTGCATCTTTATAGCCCGGCGGTGCAGCAGCGGTGCGTGACGCTGGGACTTACAACACACGAGAAAATCAAGCGCAATTCCCTACTTTTCAAAGCCGTTTGCATTCCCAGCTATATTGGCTATGTGCTGGTTTGCGTCTATGGGATAAACGGTGCGCACGGCTTTGCGGCGAGCTTCTGGCAGCTGCTTCTCATCTTGTCCGTTATGAATCTCATTGACCGCTTTTTGATCGACGGCTATTGGGTGGAACATACGAACGCATGGACGATTCCCGGAACAGAAGATCTGAAGCCCTACATCACCGCAAAAGACAAGCAAAAAAAGTGGCTTTTCGGCACGGTGGGCATGGCAGTCATAGCGATGGTGCTGGCGGCAATGATGACTATTTTTACTCACTGAGGTAGGAACCTATGAAATACAAAATCGAGAAAAACACCGTGCAGAAGACGTTGATCCTCCCGCTGTATTCACGGAAGCTGTGTACGGAACTGTACCCGAACCTTTACCGGGACGAAACGGCGGTGCGCCTGATCGATGAAATCGACTACGACTTTTCGGAGGCAGAGAAAAATTCCCGCAGCCTGATGCAGCGTTTCGGTGCGCTGGAGGTCGCCATGCGGCAGAATGACCTTGCCTTTGAGGTGCGGGCATACCTGAAAATGCACCCCTGCGCAGCGGTGGTCAATCTGGGCTGCGGGCTGGATAACACCGGCAAAGCCTGCGACAACGGCAGATGCAAGATTTACAATCTGGACTTCCCCGATGTTATTGCCTTGCGGCAGCAGCTGCTGCCTGCCGGGGAGCGGGAGCAAAACATTCCCTGCGACCTGAAAGACCCCGCATGGTTTGACAAGATCGATGCCTCCGGCGGGGCAGTGTTCTTTGCCTCCGGGGTATTCTATTACTTTCTGACGGAGCAGGTTCGGGAACTGGTGCAGGGAATGGCGGACGCTTTCCCCGGTGGGGTGCTGGTCTTTGACGCAGCCAATCGGACGGCGGTGAAGATGATTGCAAAAACGTGGCTCAGGACGGCGAAAATCAAGGATGTGGGCGCGTATTTCGCGGTTTCGGATGCTCCCAAGGAGATTGGCGAGTGGGACAGCCGTTTGCAAGTATCCAGCAAGGGCTATATGCTGGGGTACAACGATTTGAAAGCCCCTTCCGTCAGCGGCTTTTTCCGGTTTCTCGCCAAGATTGGGGACAACGGGATGAAAATGCAGATCGTCAAGATCGGATTTGGAGGGAGAGCATGAAACACCTGCACTTTGATGTGGAACTCAATGGCTTTTACGGTGCGTATTGG
>ENA-USUG01001775-USUG01001775.1-human-gut-metagenome-genome-assembly--contig:-NODE-1775-length-35005-cov-16.468764_pt1 | contig 35005 bp, 25 predicted proteins | sample MGYA00250059_ERZ773394 | MGnify/ENA primary metagenome ERZ773394 (study PRJEB29103, sample SAMN06111957) | human gut metagenome | biome: human gut; feature: ankylosing spondylitis patient; material... | reverse complement strand
TCCATCCTTGTCACCATACACCCGGTACATGGCAAAATCTCCTTTGTGCTGTGGCCATGACCAGTTGTCCGTGTCTTGTCCAAATGCCCCGAAACAAGTGGGAGGAGCTGCTACGAGTCGCACATCCTCGTACACTTTATAGTAAAATAAGTAATATTTGTTACCGCGTAACATGGCCGCACATGAGGCTTCATACCCTTTCTTCGCGTATTTCTTCTCGATCACGGAGTTGGCTCTTCTGGATGAGTAAGGGATGATTTCGCCATCTTTTTCTAAGCTTTTCAGTACTTTCCGGTATTCGTCTGTGACATCGATCACCCGATCCAAAAACATGACGGTTTTACCCGGGATGCGAATTTCTTCGCCTTGATTTTTTGACCAAAAACCATTTTTCAGGTAATCGTGTTCAAGGCTGCTCAACTTTTGAATATCATCGTAAGCACAATGGTGATTCGTGATCATCAAACCGTTTTTGGAGATCATGCTTCCCGTGCAACTTCCGTAATCCAGGGCCACGATGGCATCCTTTAAAGAAGGAGTGGTTTCGCTATATATTTCTTCTGCAGAGAGTTCTACACCCTTGGCTTTCATCGCCTCGTAATTGGTTTGAGCCATGAGATGGATCAACCACATTCCTTCGTCTGCCTTTGTTGTAAACGCACTGCTTACAATTAAGAGCGTAGCAAAAATACTTTTGATAAATGTTGTTTTCTTCATCCTGTTATTTTTTGGGTAATAATACGAATCCCATCGGGATTGTTTGGTCAGTACCAATGTCCTGTGTCATCAAGGGGCTGATGATCAGATTTACAACTTGTATGGGTATAAATCTCGCAGAGCAATTCATTTGGATTGCTCTGGCGAGATAAATGAATGATAAAATTTTTTGTGTTTTTATTCTACGGTTTTACCCGGTGTTTTGAAGGTTAAGGTGGCGTCAATTTCTTTGGTTGTCCCGTTCGTGTAATGGATTTTCCATTTCGGGGTTTGAAGAATTTCCCAAATTTTGTCATCGTCTAGCACATCCTTCACGTACGTGATCCGGATAACCGGGGTGTCACCGTTCAATGCCGTGGCGAATCCCATCACGCCATCTTGAGTGGAAAGGAAACTTCCCAAATAGGGGACTTGACGCTGAACTAACGGTTTATCCAATCCCGGGTAGGGCATCTCGTAAACAGCCGTGGCAGCATCTTCTCCGTATTTTTTCAAGGCAATTTGGAAACGAGAATTGGTTGCCGGGAACATCATTTCAAGGAACTCCTGACGACCGATCGTGTCTACTTGATTCGAGATGTTTACTAGCTCGTAGTCACATTCTACTTTCTTGATTCCACCGCCATGTACCTGCATTTCGAATTCACGGGTTTCGATGATGCTGCTTAATTCTTTTTTATCGATCGGTTTGTTGATATCCATGAATAATTTCACTTTTACCGGACAGTCATATTCGGTTTGGATGCCATAGAAGCCTTCTTTTTCACGAATAATATTTCCCAAGAAGGTCACGTCCATTTTGTCGAATAGTTTCTCAACGCCCAAGGTGATCACTTTCAATTGTTCCATTTCGGCTGGAGGCGTGTTCAGTTTCCGTTTTACCGGGGTAAACATGGCGTTTTCAACTTTTTCTTTGCTTGTCTCATCCGGGTTATAGTAAACCACGACAGCGAATCGATTCACGTAGGTCGTTACCCCGTAAACTCCCGGAACGTTTTTCATGCGGGCAGCAAATGCCTTGGAGCTACCGTAACATTTCACGGTTCTCATGCCGTCACGTTCGAAGGATTCCAAATGTTCTAATTTTGCAGGATCTCCCCAACGTTCATCGATGGTCGGCAATTCCCAATGGGTACCCATCCACAGTCCGACGAAGAAGAGAACAACGACTAGAATTGCGGGCAACCATCGGAATGCCGGTTTGCGGTTTATCTGTAAAGCATTTTTATTACATGTTCCCATACATTCACCACATAAGGTACAATCAATGTCTTTCACGACTTTCAAGTTTGCCACGTCAATTTGGTGCGGGCATTTTTTGCTACACAAGCCGCAGTGGGTACATTTTTCGTCATCCCGGGTAATGTGGAGTAATGGGAATACTTTGCTCTTGTGGTAAACGATCTCGAAAATGTAACCGATTACACAGCTTGCACCGAGTAACCAATACCATTGCATCGGTAGCCCGAAACGGCCTAAAATCAATGAGAGTATTAACAATCCCAAGAAGGTAAGCGTGAATTTGAACACGTTGCTTAATGCCCCGAGAGGACAGATGTATTTACACCAGAACATATTGATGAACAAATTCCCCAGGAATAGGCAGACTATAGAAATCGACGCCATCCACGCGGTAAGTTCGCCTTTGAACCCGGTTGCAATAGCGTAGTATGGGTCAAAGTTTTTACAGAATAATTCGCTACTTGAGATGGTCATGTAAAATATCCAGAATAACAGGATATACTTGATGGCTCTCAAAATTTTATCTACAACTGAACCTGTGGAGATGTTGATGTTTATCTTCATTTTTTTGCGTAAAACGGCCATCCATTCCGTTACCGTACCCAGAGGGCAGAGGTAGCCGCAGAATAGTTTGCTGAAAAGAATAACGCCGATTGCCAAGGTTACTCCCATCATGATCTGCACCATTGACATGCTGCATGCCAGTGTGTTTGAATTCAGGTAAGTTACGAGAGATTGCAGTCCCCCGAACGGACAATAGGCTTCGACATTGGCCGGCCCGCCTCCGACGAATACTTTTAAAATGAATCCGGCAATAACCGCAATTACACCCAATTGCAGTACATGTCTCCATAAGTTTTTCTTCATCTTGCTCATTTCTTTTTTTTAATATTTGTTGTTTTTGATTCCCTAGAATGATAGTCCTATCGTGGCTTGTAAGGTGGTCCAGTCCTTGCCGTCATACAGGCCGCTGGTAGATTTTTTATAATTGACATGACCGATAGCGTACAAGTTCATCCCTTTTTCCTTGTTGAGGAAATAGGTGTAACGAACGTTTATGCTTCCGGCGATTTTATCCGATGCGATGTACTCGAATTCCTGTTCCAGTAAATCTTTCCGTTGTGGGTATTCATCGATATTCGGTAAGGCTGTTTCGGCTTCCTGTTTCATTTTTAACATTGTGCCTCCACCGATCGTGTAAGCTCCATGGATGCCGCAATCCAGCATTCCTTTTTTGAGCAGGAAGTTTTTTTCGAATGAAAGATAACCTTCCATGTTTTTCAATATTTGTTGGAATTTGGCCGGGTAGAGACGATACACTCTTTCCGCGTAAAAGCCTTTCGCCCCGATTTGTGCATTCCAACAACTGTTGTACGCGGTACGATTGCGGAACAGGTTGTAATTTGCATCACAAACAATGGATTCGATAGAAGATTTATTCTTTTTCCCGAATTGAGTCCAAGTGCTGTTTTGGTTTATAACCTCCTTTTGTTGGATGTTTTCGTAGCCTAGCATGTTCGAAAAATCGGCTTGCAGGTTCATGTAGTGACTGTACTTTTCTCCGCTGATATTGAGTGCTCCGGTATAATTATATACACGTTGTTTCATTTCTCCTCCGCGCTCTTTGTTGTAGTTGGCATTGAAAATTTCCTGTTTCTTTTCCAGCATGGAGAATTGGTTGAAGAGTCGGATCCGAGAGGTATAGAATTCCACTTGTGCGGCACCGCCTAAGGCTTCATCCTGAATGTCCCGAGTGATACTGGTGGTTGAGGTTACCTGTTCGGATGTGTAGAACCACAACCCTTCAACGGAAAGAAGTTCCGGAGTCCGTCCGGTACCGATGGTTCTGATATTAATGTTTTCAATTTCTCTCTGGTAAATGAAGTTTAGTCCCAAGTTCACGTATTGGGAACGATAAACCACTCCCGGATACACTTTCAAGTTCACGTATGTGTTCTTGTTTCGGGCATCTTTTTTCTTGGCATTACTAGCAGTTAAGTAATCGATTTTGGCCCCGATGCTCCAGTGATTTCCGATCATGTAGCCGATACCGCCTTCCAGCATGTAAGTTTCCAGGGTTTGCCGTCCCGGCATACTGTCGGCAAAGAATATGGGGGAGCGGTACGGGTTGATAACGTTACACCACCCCATTTTAAGCCGATTCATGTAGTCAAAACTGAATTTCCCGTAGAAGAATACTTTGTTCAGTCTTCGGAAAGACTCTGTTTGCAGGCTTGTTTTATTGAACGCGTGGGGGGCATTTACATTTCTGAAATTGCCTTTCCCGTATTGGAAATCAAGTTCTACGATAGTGAAATCTTGATTTTCGTTGAATGTCAATCCGGCATAGTTTAAAGATTTTGTCCAAGGATTATTCGCTTTGACCCGATCCATCCGGTAAAAAATCTTCTCGTCGTCTTGGGTTTGGGCATTTACTGCCGACATCCCGGCGATGAGTAGACCCAGACCCAATGTATATATTTTTTTGAATTTCATAATCTTCATTTTTAGATACAGTTCGTCTATCTGTTTTTTAATGTGTTCGGAACTACTTCGAAATCCTCGCTGGAATTGTTGGTGTCCATGTATATGATTCTACCATCGATAATTTCATCTACTTTTCGGTGAACAGAATTACCCAGATAATTCGCTGGCATATAGGTGAATCCGGCATCGATGTTATTCGGGATTCGCTTGTTTGCTTTACTGGCACTCGCTACGCATTCAACTCCATCAATTACCCAATCTTTGTGTATCATCAGGTATTTTTGGCCAGAAGTTTTTGTTGGGTCTGGTTTAAAGTTTTCTGGATCATCACCATAGGCTTGTGCACTGATGGCTACGGATGTCGGAATTTTGAAAATTACCATAGCCGGTCCTGGTAAACTGATGCTATATGACGTACCTTGGGTATAACCGATCATCTTTAAGGGTTCAACACCCTGTGAGGGAGTGGATGCTGCTGTTAACCGCATATCCCAGAATGCAAAATCTATATTGGAAAGATCTACGGATTGCGAAGCAATATCCACATGGTTGATGGCATTGACTGCGATAATTGTTTCTTCTCCGGGTTGTAACGGGTAGTCTTTGCCTGTTCCGGGGAATTGCCATGCCATCATGAATAAAGGCATTTCATCCCATAAACTTCCGTCCTGATTGGTGAAGTTACTAGAACTGTTGCTCGTAGGTGGATATACGCTTCCTATGCACAGACTGTCCAGGTAAGCGACTTCATCGGAATTGTTGTAGATAGACATGTAAGCGTCTTTCCCATAGTTTTTATTGTCATCATTTTTACAAGAGGCATAGTAAATCTCTTTGATGATTAGCTGCTGTAATTTGGCATGGCTCAAATTTATCGTGTAAGTATCCCCATCTTTTGTGTTTTCATTTAATACGATTCGTTCCATTCTCCCGTTAAAGATGTCGATCGTATTTTCTCCTCTTTCCCGGTGTTCGGCTACTGCCTCGTAGAAACCGTATTCTGCGTTGAATGTTGCGATTCCGGAGGCGTCACATTGGCTTGTGTAAGTTAGTCCGGAAGTCGTACTGTATAATTTCACATCAATCCCTTCCGGGCTTATATCCTCATAACCTTCCGGCATGTTCACCTTGATTCGGGCTCCGATACTCATTTTTTCTTCTTCCAAGCATCCCGTGAAAAGGAATACAACCAGAAGTGTAAGTATATGATATGTTTTCATCTTTATTCCTTTTTTTATCCGTTAAAATTTCAGACTGATTTCAGCACCAAAACTAATGTCACTGTTTACTCTAAAGTCAGAACCGCTGGATTTGTAATATCTCCAAGGTTTGGCATTTGTGAAGTTGTTCGCATAGAAAGAAAGAGAGGCTAATTTCCCGATTTCTTTCGTCATACGCAGGTTCAACATGAAATACGGATCAAGAGAGTCTTCCACGAAATAGGTAGATTTATCGCTTTTGATCATGTGTTGGAATACCGGATCGTTTGCTTCCGTTTCTGTGAACGGGTGAATAGCTCCGTCCCGATCCATGTATGCAACCGGATTTATATACTTATTATAGGTTTTGTCTTTTTCTACATCTCCTTCAATTATGTTCCCGTCGTTGTCTTTCATGTAAGCCAGGCATTGTCCTTGGTATTTCGATAAGGCTTTCGATTTATCCATCCACACGCATTGAGCGCCTAACGTGAACACAAGTCGTAATTGGGGGATGTGGGTCACTAAACGCACGTTCGTGTTCAAGCGTTGGTACAGATTCCCGTTTCCGACATTGGTACCGCCCACGTACAACCCGACATAAGGATAAGGTTCATTATTTATATAGCGAGTTTCATGATTCATTTTGAGGCTGTTGTCGAATGTTTTGGTGTGGAAAAATGCTCCGTCCACGAGAATTGATGTCATGATCGCCTCGATCTTCCCGAAGTCGAAGGAGTACTCGATCCCCCATTTGTCAGTGGTGATGCCGTTATCCGGGCGTTGGAAAAGTCCGAATGTTTTTAAGATGCGGTAACCCACGGGAGTTCCGTTTTCCACGACTTCTCCGTTCACGTATTCCGGATTGGTCAAGCTGGAACTGTAGTTATATTCCCGGTATTGATAGGGAACGGCATAGTTGGCTTGGTTGTATCCATGGGTCAACTTCTCTTTGAAGTAAGCTAAGTTGGCATTAATATTGAATACTTTGAAGTCTACCCCGATTTCGAAGTTGTTACTTTTGGGGATTTTCAAATGATCGTTGTCCGTTTCGAATACATTCGTGGTGATCACGGCCAATTTACGATTATTGGCATCGTCTTTGAACGAGAAGCTGGCTTTGTCTATATAAGCCGGATCCGGGTACAGGTAGGCCAAAGTCGGCATTTTATGCTGAATTCCCCATCCTAGACGAATGCTTAAGCTTTCCCAGCCTTTCTTGTTCCAGCGATTTTCTAATAACGTTAGTCGGGCATTGAAACGCGGGTCCACGATCACGTCAAAATCTGCTCCTTTCGTGTCAATCTTGGTGAATCGGCTTCCGGCAGAAAGTTCTATTGATCTTTTGCCTATTTCAATTTTTACTTTATCTTCGATGAAACCGCTGTATTCATTGATATAGGGAATGTCTTTGAATGAACGGGGACGAATGTTTTGTGAGGGAGGATTGCTTGGGTCAAAACTTTTTCCTTTTCCTTCATTTCCTTTGGTACTCCATTCACCTCCTAGCATGAAGTTATTATAGAATATTCCGTATTTCCCGGAGATATTGGCTGTTAGTTTGGCTTGCGCGTAAACGGGTTTTCCCTCGATCTTCAAATCGCTATAGTATTCATAAGGCAGGAAACCGGCCACATGTTCCCCGGATTCCATGGCGTTCGTAGTGGCAGCCCCGACTGTTGTATGTTGTTCGTGGTCCCAGTTATATTGTCTCCCAAGGGATCCGGCTACGGTGTATTTCAGACTGGTTAACCAAGCTTTGTTTACCATCCAGTTTCCGTAGATATTCAAACTGATTTCCTGATTTTCAACTTTTGTCTTTTCTTCGGATTGCTTATCCGGGTCACTTTTTTGTTTGTCTAACGTGGTCAGACCTTTAAATTTGGCATTCAAACTGAAAGCTTTCCCCTGTGGATTGAACACGTTGGAGTAACCGATTTGTGCGGTCAAACGGTTATAGGATTTTGCCGGAGTTCGAATGTCATTCTGTGATTGCACGTAATCGGCGTCAATATTTAAAAATCCTTTATTTTCTCCCAAGGCAAAACCTTTGCCCGCATAAACCTGTTTGATTTTCGGGTCTGTCTTGAAACGTACCTCCAGGGGTGATTTCCCGGCCTTTGTTTTGACGATCACGGCTCCCGAGTTCAAGTCTCCGTATTCTGCAGAAGCGATTCCCCGGATAACTTCGATCGACTCGATGTTGTCCACGGCGATCTGACGGGCATCGATTCCGGTTCCGGCCGAAGTGCTTATGCCTTGATTGGATAGGGCAGTGGAGGTCATTTGCATGTTTGCATCATTTGACATACGTGCTCCGTCAACGATCACGGCAGTTCCGAAAGCGTTGGTGGCATCTTTTCCCGTGACATCGCGAATAGTCAGTTTCGAGATATCGTTTAAGTTCGGATTAACGGTCAATGCTCCCGGTAATAATTGCATCACGTCCACGATACTGGAAGCCTGTACGTGTTCCAATGCCGCTTTTTTAATGGAAGAAGAACTGCTAAGTTTGTTTCCAGCTGTCGCTGTCACGGTGACTTCTTTTAGTGCCAGGGTTTGTTCCTCTAGTTTTAGGATATATTTTTCAATATTTTTGCTTAGATTAATTTTCATTTCATAATCTTTGTACCCAAGGCAGGAAGCGGTTAAGGTATATTCGCCTTTTTTTACGTCTTTGAAAGAAAATTTTCCGTTGATGTCAGAAGTGGTCCATAGATTTAAGTCCTTGATATTGACCACTACAAAGGGAAGTGTTTCACCGGATTTCGCGTCTTGTATGGTTCCGGATAGGCTGACCTTTTCAGATTGGGCATACAAGTCTATCTGCCCGATCAAAAAGATAACCGTGCTTAAAAAAAACAATTTTTTCAAACTCATAGTAAGATCTTATAGATTTAGCTGTTTCTAATTAAAAAGTCTGTCCTCAATACATTCAAGTTTAGTGTCGTTAATATTATACTTCCCTAGCCACTCCTGCATTGCCACTTGCCGATCGGTCTTGTGCATATAGTGGTGTATACTGCCCACCAGAATGCCTAGTGCAATTCCTGCGGCAATGCTCATACCTAGGTGCCTTTTTCGGATCATCAGACCGGCATTGTCTGTTTTATTCCGGGTCATTTTTTTCATGATCCCGTTGTAAAAGTCCTCACGTACTTCCCTTACCTTGTCTTTTTCGATGATCTCTTCAATTTTCATGATTTTTCTCTCTTTGGTTATATGACAGACTTCGCAATAAAAACTTGCGCTGGTAAGATGTTTTTTTTCATCATTTCACGACATTTTTTATAGAATCTTTGTTTATCTCTAATGAATCGGATTCTATATTCTTGTAGTTCTGAAATTTATTGCATCGTTTACATTTTTCTTGATCCGTACATTTTTCTGCGCATTCCGAGCAATGTTTGTTAATCTCCAGTAAATCGATAAACATTTTTTCGAGTTTTTTCGATTGTTCTGGGGTGCATACCTTTTTTATATTGAGTAAATGTCGTGCTGTTTGTGTCTTCAATGCTTTATGCAAATGTCCCACGGAGGTGGCAATCTTGTTCAATTCTTCCGTGGACGGATTGGGTTTAGCCAGTTCGTTCAACATCTGATAACGTCTTTGGCAGAGTAATTTTAATACGGTTTGGTGTCTTCTTAGGACGTCTTTATCCAATTCGTTGATGAGTTTATACTGCTCATCAGTGAAATTCAGTTCTTTGCGTAAAAATTCATTGGATATGGTGGAGTTTTCACTCTTGTAGACTGTTTTTTCGGGTGTGAAACAGAAGAATACGAGAAGAGCCGTATTCAACATCAGCAGAATAATGTTCACCCAGTAAATCAAATACTTTTTATTTATTTTTTTCATGATAATATCTTTTATTTCGTGTTGAATATTTTCTCAAGATTACTTTTCGCACGGAAAAGAAGCGATTCCACGGAGGAGAGAGTAGTCCCCATGATCTCAGCAATTTCCTTGTATGAAAGTTCTTCATACTTGTTTAGGATTAATGCTGTACGCTGGTTTTCAGGAAGTCTGTCAATGGAACGGTGTAATAATTCCAATTGTTCCTGTTCTTCCAATAGCTGTTGTTGTGGCATTTCAGGCGATAGTGCCACCTCTTGTTGTTTCCATGATTCAATATCGACTTTTATGGCTCGTCCCCTGGGGGATTTGCAGTGATTAATGGATCTATTCACCGCGATTTTGTATAGCCATGTGGATAATTTACTTTGGAACCGGAATGTGCTTAGAGACTCAAAGACTTGGATAAAGACGTCTTGGGCGATATCTTCTGCCTCATCCTGATCATGAACGAAAGCATAACAAGTATTGACAACCATCAGTTGATAGGTGTCAACCAATAGCTTAAAGGCTTTCTGATCGCCTTTAAGTATCGCTTTTATCATCTCTTTTTCGCCCATATCAAGATTTTCTCACACTTCTCATTTGGGGAATATCGCTTAATCCCTACAAGTAAGATGGTATTACGACAGATGCCGTGATATCATAAAACGTTCTTTTATTGATCTCAAATGTAGTAAAAATATTGAATGTCCAAAAAAAAACAATGTTCATTTATTTAACAGGCAATAGACAAGTACGCTTATATTGAATCCGTGATAATGCTATCGATATGCAGGAGGGGATAACGTTGATACGGGGACAGAAGATTTAAACAATAGTATTCGAAGGAAGTAAAAAAATTATCCCGGGGTTGAGATCCGGGATAAACTGCAAAATCCAATTCATTACTTTTGAGAAGTAATTTCTGCCAACAAAAGAGTTTTATCAGACTGGTTCTTCACGTTCACAATGATTTTCATCTGTTCAAAGAATCGTTTTACTTTCTCGTCAATACCGGAAACATAAATCATTTTTATACCACACTCCACTAACCACTGGGTAAAATAATTCATATTCCGATTTTTCACTTCACTATTTTTTATCGAAATGATTTTATCATCTTCAGTCGTAATAGTAGATACTTTTATCGCCTTTTTCCCCATGTTTTCACCGAGGTGGCAAAGCTGGTCGTCTTCAAAAAACAAAGCTGCTTTCATAACTTTATTCGAATGGTTTATATCATTATTATCACAAAAATCACACCAGAATCATACGAATGAAAGACAATAAAAGTTTATTTTTATTCTTTAATATATTGCAATCAATATGTCGGATTATCGTTATACTTTAATTATTTGTTTCCCTAGCTCTGTCAGGCGGTACCTTTGAGTGCTACTATTGGGTTTATCTGGTTTTGTCATTTCTATAACACCACATTCTAGTGCAGGTTTTAAATAATTTCTCCGGAAGTGTTCTCTGTCTGAAAGGTTTAGTCTGTTTTGGAGTTCTAAGCGATTCATTTCTCCAGTCAATGCCTTTAAAAGTTCTTTAACTTGCGGGGTAACTTGCGGGGTAACTTGCGGGGTAACTTGCGGGGTAACTTGGGGGGTAACTTGGGGGGTAGTCTTTTCTAAAGCAGGGAATGTCATACGCAAAAAATTCTCTGTGAATTTGAAGCATTCTTTCCCATAACACCTTAGAATACGAGGTATTCCGGAGCCTAGATGTTCAACTAAATCCAAGTCTCTGAATACTCGCATCAATTCTTTGTTGCGGGGTATGGAATAGCCTTCAAAGAATTCTTTTTCAGTCATACCTTGTGGCAAACTTCCAAATGAAGTGATTTCTATTCGATCATCAAAAAATTCAAATTTAGGAGGTACTTCAGACGTGTAATCATTGTGTACTATAGCGTTAATCACTGCTTCTCGTAAGGCAACGGAATTCCATATTCTTTTTTCCTCTCGTTCTTTTGGGGTAATCTTTGCTAAGGTCTTGTTTTCAACGTTGATTTTATCCAATACTTGTTTAGTTGCTTTGACCAACGAACAATAACCATATTCATTGTTTTCCATTAAGTCGACACGGTCAAGGCCTTCATATTTAGCAACTTTTATAGACATGCCATTCGCGTCTGCTAGTAAATAGGCCACGTAGTTATATTGTCCATCTTCAGTGAGCAATTCAAGGTTCGTTGCGAATTGTTGATTTAATGCTTTGTTAGCTCCCTCGTAATATATTTTTAATTGCTCAAAATTAAGATTCTGGTTGGGAGCTTTTATTTTGCCAATTGAATTGCGGGTACGTTTAGCAAAGAGTGATTCAATCATTTTTACAGGCATGGGTTCTGCAGCAGTCCCCACTCGAATGAATGTACCTTTTTCTGACATCCCGAGCTTTTTTATATAATAAGGTTTTTCGGGGCCACTGGCAAATGTGATTTTTATTACATCCCTAGAATCAATATTTTCTGTAGCTATATCAAATAATCCCATGCAAGATGGAGTAATATTGTTTTTCAAACGATCTTTGATTTTGAGTATGTCACGATCGATATCAGTAACTCCGATTGCTGTGCCAGTTTTTTCAATTCCGATATAGAGTACACCTCCTTCTAGGTAATTAAGAAAGGCTACAGATTCTTTTTCTAAATCATCGGTGAGTTCTTGTTTGTATTCTATACGGTTTGTTTCAGCATTCATAAACTTGATATTAGCTTTAGTGATAAGACAGTCTATTCTTTACAAAGATACTATTTTGCAATGGTTTTGTTTATAAAAACAATTAAAAATACGAATTATTTTTGTCTATTAGGGTTTATGGGCAAAGAGATTGCCCATAAACTCCAAATTTCCATTCCCCCTTCTGTTAGACGGATTGTAGGGAAGGATAATGATGCATGGGAGAATAGACAGACTAAATAGTTAAAAGGCACACACGGCACGCACCCGGCATCCGTGAATGACGCTGGAACCTTTCTTATATTCTGTGCGCACGTAGGCATTCCCTAATTCCACTACAAAAGCGAGGTCTCTGTAGGAGGCGTCCTCTGAAGAAGACCAGTACGAATAAGCTCCCAAGGGATTACCGCCGGCCGTTTGCAAGGATGCGTTGACTATATCTCGGGTCTGGATGTAAGTGTCATTAGATTGTTTATAAACATCATCAACATCCTTGTAGCAAAGCATGTGCAATTCCTTTTCCGAAGGAAGAAACCAACCGGTGCTGTTTGCCGGTGCCGGATTTCTTGCGGGAAAGTTTGCCAGTGCAGCAACAGGAAGAACAATGTAATCGTCTTTGCCATTTGCCTTGCAATAAGCGTTATATGCCAGCAGCACTTGCGTGTTCTGGTAGCCGAGGATTCGATTTATATTGTCGGTCGCTCCTCTATCTGAGGCGATGGATGCGTAATCCGCTTTGTTGATGGGGTTGAAGTTCGTTCCGTTCTGAAAATCTTTCACGAACTCGGAAGAGGCTTGCCATACCATAGCTGTTGAGACATTTTTAAATGATACGGCCAGTCCGTGGGTACAGGCAGGAAAATCTGCTGCCATAATCTTGTCATCTGTCAGTGATGCGGGGGTCTGCCGTCCGGTAGTTTCGGTTTCGGCCGGAGTCCAAAATACGATAGCTGCCACGTTTGCTTTCTGCTCGGCAGTGAGGGGTGTATCCTTGGGAAGCAGGTTACCATCGGTGAGTAGGTAGTCTCCCACCTGTATCGTGTAACTTTTCCTTGTCACGGGTGCGTTGTCCACCTCGTATATCTTGTATTTGCCGGCAGTAAGACCGGATGGGGTGAAGGAGAACTCCTTGTTTCCGCCGTTGTAGCTTCCCTCGATGGTCGGGGAAGATGTTGCGTTCGGGTGCACCACGTAGCGATATGCATCCTCCATACGCCTTGGTTTGGCCGTGCCGGCGAACGAGGTCGGGGTAATAACGGTGTAGTCGGGAATCCTTGCGTCGGTAAACTTGTAAACGGTCGTCGGCATTTCGATGACGGCCAATGCCATGCGGTGGGTCATGGAGAAGGAAAGCCGAAGAGTGTTATTTGCGTCTTTAGCGGCAGTACCCTTGGCGGTCATCAGATCGGAGGCCGTGTAGGCAGCATGGGTGCTTTGGTCATCCTGCGGCTGCCACGAGTTGACGAGCGGTCTGAAGAACGACACGTCCGTCAGAGTCGCACCCGGCGGGACGGTAGCGGTTTTGCCGTCCATGTTCGCCTGATACGGGTAGTAGAGGTAGTAGTGTTCATCCGACAGCCCGCCGGAAAGCATTGTTCCATCATCGGGTTTCCAGACGATATTGCCCGTGGCTGCATCCCTCTCGGCAGTCAGTTTCACGTTGGAATAGATCATCTGGGAGCCCCGCACCACATAGAGGCCACAGGCATCGCCTGTCGTGAATTCTGTTGCATAGTCCTTTTCCACGGTGCGGGTGGTGGGACTGGCATTCGGGTCGGCACTTGTCGCAGAAATATATCCGCCGTCAGTAACGGTAATGGAGAGTTGCTGCGCCTCGTCTTGGATGGCAGAAAGCTCTTCTTTTGTACAGGCGGCAAGCAACAAGAGTAACGCGACTTGCAGGAGGTGGTATATGTCTTGTATCTTCATGTTCTTGTTTTTAATGGATAAATGGATTAGACATGTAAATAGGTCAGAATGCGAGTACAGGGCGTACCCTGTAGCCCATGAACTCGTCGTATTTAGGATATTTGCCCGCCTCGCCATTAGAGTTTATGTTCCAGGCGATTTCCGCCTGGCGGTTGTACTCCGTACTCGACCAGCGTTCGGCAATCCCTAACTTTATAGCATTTGCAGGTTGTTCGGGTTTCGAGGTGTCTTTGAGTGGAAGTTTGCCTATCTGCCCGTCAAGCAGGTCACGACCGGATGTACCCTTGCTGTTACCCTGCCCCAGGAACATGACCTTCAATTCCTCACAAGAAGGCCAGTACCAACCGCTGCTGTTGGAGGGTGCTTTATAGGCCTCTTTCATCGAAAAAGCATCAAGGGCATAGAGCGGTTTTACCCGTCTGTTGTCATCGGGCGAAAGATGTTCGTTATATGCACGGATAGCGCAGGTGTTGGCATAGCCGGAATAAGAATCTGTTTCCTGTATATCGGGTATTTCGATAGCGCCGATGGCTTCGAGTATCGAAATATTGTTTTTAATCCAGTCGTAGACAGACTCGGAATCGCCATAAGTCCAAGTCATTATTCCGTTGCCATCTTTAGGCTCTCCGTTTTCGTCGATATCCCAGAGTGACATGACGATGCCGTGGGTGCCATTGGGAAATTTCGTGTCCAGCAATCCGGAATTGTCACCGGTTATATCGTCTAAGTAATAGACGATTCCGATGCACTGATGTTGACTTAACGCGAAAGAGGCTTCCTGCGGAATGACATAACCGTTGCCTTCCGCGTCTCGGCAATAGAAATCACCCGGCTGCATCGTGCACTTCTTTACTGTTGTTGCTGCGCCGTCCACTTTATAGCGTTTGTAGCTGCCTGCCGTGGCTGAGGGGCTGAAGGAGAACTCTTTCTGCTCGTTATCGTAGCTGCCTGCGAGCGAGGGAGAGGTGGCGGAGTTGTAGAGGAAACGGTAGCAGCCATCGGTGTTGCGGAATGGCAGGTTATTCCCCGTGAAACTTGCCGCTACCGGAGTGGTGAAGTCGGGAATATCCGTTGCGTTCTCGAACTTGTATGTCGTTGCGGGCATCTCGATGACGGCGAGAGCCATGCGGTGGGTCATGGCGAAAGATAGCCTAAGCGTGTTGTTTGCGCCTTTGGCGGCGGTTCCCTTAGCGGTCATCAAGTCGCTCTTCGTGTAGTTGTCGTATGTGCTTTGGTCTTCTTGCGGCTGCCATGAGGCGATGAGCGGAGCAAAGAACTCGGCATCGGTCGGTGCGTTCCCCGTAAGGGCTGCAGTCTTTCCGTCCATGCTTGCCTGATAGGGGTAGTAGAGATAATAGTGTTCGTCCGATAGCCCGCCGAAAAGCGTCGTACCCTCCTCGGGCTTCCATACGAGGTTGCCCGTGACGGCATCCTTTTCTGCAGTCAGTTTCTCGTTGGAATAAATCATCTGTCCGCTGCGCACCACGAAGAGGCCGCAGGCATCGCCTTCGGTGAACTCGGTGGTATAACCGTTCTCCGTGGCACGGGTGGCGGAAGTAGCACTCGTGTCATCGGTTGTCGCGGAGGTATAGTCTCCGTCAGTAACGGTGACGGACAACCGTTGCGCTTCGTTTGGGACGAATGTCGTATGATCATCGGCAGTGCAGGACGCGAGCAACAGCGTCACCGCCAAAATGGGATATAGAATTTGTAGCTTTGTCATAGTTTCATTTTTTAACGTGATTAAAAAGCACATACGGCCAGCACCTCAACTTCGTACTCCCACTTATGAGAAAGGCGCTGGGTGGCCCCGGGGAACAACATGATATAGGCCAAAGCGTCGTTATAATATCCCTCCGTGGACGACCAGTAAGCGGTGGTTCTTATTCGCTGACTGCCGGCTGCATCGAGGGATGGGTTGACTATATAATTCCAATTTTCGGCTTGAGAGTAAGTGTAATTATAATGCCGTTTGATGTCATCCACATCCTTATAGCAGAGTATATGCAGTTCCTTTACCGAAGGGAGGAACCATCCGGTGCTGTTCTTCGGTGCAGGGTTGGATGCGGTCAAGTTCTCCAGTTCGGCAATGGGCTTGACGATGCGGTTGCTTGTATTCTTGTAAAATTCATTGTAGGCCCGCATTACTTTCGTGTTTTGATAGCCCAGAATTCGGTTAATGGGGTCGAAATACATCGTACTGCTGCGAATAGACACATAATCCGCCTTGTTGGCAGGGTTGAAATTTTCGGAGTCTTGAAAATTCACCGAAATATGCTCATACGCTTTTTGATAGCCCACCAATATCTGGTGGGTCACCTTGGAAACGGCCAGTCCGTGGGTGCAGTTGGGAAAATCCTTTGCCATAACCTTGTCATCGGTCAGGGAGGCGGGAGTTTTTCTGCCTGTGGGGTCGGTATCTTTCGGTGTCCAAAAGACGACACCTACAACATTCTTGCCCGCTATGGGTTGCGGCTTCGGGCTGGCGATGACCGGTGCTCGTCCATCGGTATAACGCTTGCGCAGTCCGCCGTCGGAGGTGGTTCCGTCCGAATAAATGTAGTCTCCCGCTTTCGCTTCATCGGCGGTGTAAACAATCGGCTTGACCACCGCCACGTTCTCCTCGCCGGCTGTGTTCCAAGTGCCGCCTGTCATCGCCTGTACGTCAATCCCGTTTGCTTTCACGGTGATCGTGTATGCGTATCGCTTGCCCGCTTCGAGCTTGCCCACGGCTTCCGTTTCGGGCGTATAGGCAAAGGTTCTTCCACCGATACCTATCCGGATAAACGGCTTGCCCGTCATATCTTGCGGCACCACCACCGCCTCGAATTTCTTCGCTGCGGCATCGTGATAGAGTTCGATCTCGCCGTATGAACCTTCCACGGGTTGCACGGTGCCGTTGATGAAGTTGACTTCCTGTACACCGTAAATGTTAACCGTTGCGCCATCCACCTCCTCTTCCGCGATGCCTTCGCCCGCCGCCAGTGTGAACTCGATTTTTGCCATCCGGTGATTGAAACGGAGGTAGATCTCTTGGTCATAACGTCCCCGCGTGGTGGCGTACAGAAAATCGAAGGCGGCATACCCGCCACTCTGGTCGGCAATGTCGACATACGGGTTGATCTGATAAGGATACCATGCCTGAACGCTAGCCTCGGCGGTACTTTGCCAGTAGATGGTGTTTTCGGCATCTGCTGGCTGCGTCTTGCCCGAGGCGTCCATCACGTATTTCTTGGCATCGGGCATCTCACCCAACAGCACCCCGATTTCATCACCGCCCGTCCACGTATCCTTGCCTCCGGCGCGGGTTTGCGGCTGTGCCAGCTCCGCCGTCAGTTGTAACGGGTACTTGCCGTCGGGCAGGGGCGTAACGCCTCCCGTCTCCTCTTGGTTACAAGAGGCAAGCAGCAGGAGCAACGCGGCTTGCAAAAGTAGGTATATGCTTTGTATCTTCATATTCATGTTCTTAATGGATAAATGGATTAAATAGGTCAGAAAGCAAGGACAGGCCGCACGCCGATGCTGCTCTCCTCCTTCTCCTCGGAGATGCAATGCACATAGCCAGAGGACTCCATGAACCAGCACTGTGCTTTGTTGACAGAGTACTCCGAAGACACCCAAAAACAACTGCTGACAAATTTATCCTTGTTGCCGTTGGCGATTTTTTCCATCCAAACGTTCAAGCGGCGGGGACCATCGCCTTGATTGGACCATGAAAAGATAGTATTGCCGGTATCTGTCGAGCCTTGTTCGGTGGGATCTGCCAGAGCTGCATAACCGCCCAAATTCTGAAGGATATCCCAGCACTGGCCGGTGGAAGCAAGAAACCAGCCTGTGGTATGGTCAGGGGCTTCATGTCCACTGCCGTCGGCATTCCATTTGGCGACGGCCTCGAAAGCGGGATATGACGAAAGTTTGCCGTTCTTTTCCGCGTAGTCGATGACCGTTCTGTAGTTGTACAGGCCGCTGATGTCATTGTAGTTATCGGACTTAGACTCGCAGTTTTTCAAACCTTCAAACTCATGTGTCTCAGAGCTCCATTGGGCACTCGCTGCGGCATTCCTTACGGACATCACAAGACCATGTACATTGCTTTCGCCCAAGGCTCTCTTCTCGGCTTCACCGATACGCCCGGATGCAGTCTGGAAGACGATGCCGATGACCTTGGCTGCCTGTACCTCGGACTGTTCGGCGTCTTTAGACAGCAGTCGGCCGTCGGCGAGAAAGAAATCACCGATCTGCAAATGGTGCGACTGAGGTGTTGCCCTTTCACTGTCCACCTTATAAGTCTTGCTGATGCCGGAACCAAGTTCACCCGCCGCAAATTCAATGGCAAACCCGCGCTCCTTTCCGTCATCGTAAGAGCCGATGAGTTTGGTAGCATTTGCCGGATGCACTACATAGCGATAGACACCGCCGGGAAGAGCGTATGGCAGATTCTCGGTTTGGAAGCGGGCAGGAATCCTGACAGTATAGGCAGGGATGGCGGGGGTATTCGTAAACTCATAAACCGTTGCAGGCATCTCGATGACGGCGAGAGCCATGCGGTGGGTCATGGAGAAAGATAGCCGAAGCGTGTTGTTTGTACCTTTAGCGGCGGTTCCCTTGGCGGTCATCAGGTCGCTCTTCGTGTAGTTGGCGTATGTGCTTTGGTCTTTTTGCGGCTGCCACGAGGCGATGAGCGGGGCGAAGAACTCCGCGTCGGTCGGTGCGTTGCCCGTAAGGGTTGCGGTCTTGTCGGTCATGTCCGTCTGATAGGGATAGTAGAGATAATAGTGTTCATCCGATAGTCCGCCGGAAAGCGTCGTGCCCTCCTCGGTCTTCCAGACGAGATCGCCCGTGGCGGCATCCCTTTCGGCCGTCAGTTTCTCGTTGGAATAAACCGGCTTTCCGCCACGCACCACGAAGAGGCCGCAGGCATCGCCTTCGGTGAATTCGGTGGTATAACCGTTTTCCACGGCACGGGAGGCCGGATCATTTGTTGCATTGCAGGCATCGGCGGATACATAGCCCCCGTCGGTGATGGAGATGGAGACGGGTTGTCCCGGCTCTGTACCGTCAGGCGACACCGGCTCGTTCTTGCTGCACGAGATGACGACAAGAACGAGGACTGTCAGATGTAAGGTTCGGTATATATTGTATAGTTTCATATTTCCAATGAATGTAAAAAAGTCGTGTGGTTTCGCTGCAATAGATTAAATTAGGTGAATAGTCAAAAAGCAAGGACGGGACGCACGAATATTGTTGATAGTCCGTTATTCTTAAAAGTCTTATAGCAGAACACGGTGCCTGAGGAGTACACCCACCATGTCGACGTGTCGTAGTCACCGTATTGAGATGATGTCCATAACTGGTCGATCTCGCGGAATAAACTTTTGCTTTTATCGGCGATATGTATCATCCAGTTATTCAGAGTGGCGGGGACATCGCCTTGCTTATCCCACTTCATGCTAATATTGGGGGTTCCCGAGGTTTGCTCATCCAATCGTGCCAACGCCGGACAACCGCCCAGATTTTGCATAATGTCCCACAATTGACCGGAGGAAGGAAGAAACCAGCCGGTAGTGTTCTCAGGCGCTTTGTGTTCACTATCCGAAGCATTCCAGTCGTCGGCTGCCTTAAAGGCAGGATGGTTGATAAAATGACTATAATAGTTACGGATAAACTCGCAGTTGCCATAGCCGCTGATGTCGTCGTAGTTTTTCTTCTTGGAATCACATTTCGTCATAACCTCAGCATAATTGGGTCCCCACGTTGTAACTCCGGAGATACTTTTCACGGCCATCACAAGACCATGCACATTCCCTTCGCCCAATTTAGACTTCTCGGCTGTGCCGATACGGTTCGGGTCGGTCTGGAAAACGATGCCGATGACCGTCCTGCTTGCACCGCTCTCCGTGTTGAGCATCGGAGCGGGCTTGGGAGTTGCTATCTCCATACTGCCGTCAGAATAGATTCTGCGTAGGCCTCCATCGCTCCAAGTCCCATCGGAGTAATAGTAGTCACCGATTTTAAGTTCATCACTTGTGAAACTCTGCTTCACTTCTTTGGAGGAGACATTCACGTTCTCGTTGCTGATACTCCAAGTGCCGCTGCTCACCGCCTGCACGTCTATTCCGCCTGCTTTCACGGTGATGGTGTAAGCGTACCGCTTGCCCGCTTCGAGCTTGCCTACGGCATCCGTATCGGGGGTATATGTGAAGGTTTTACCACCGATGCCTATCTCAATGAGCACTTTGCCCGTCGTATTCTGCGGTGCCATCACTGCTTCGAATTTCTTCGTTGCACCATCGTGATACGGTTTTATCTCACCGTATGTACTTTCCTTCGGATTCACGCTACCGTCGATGAATTTGACTTCCCATACACCGTAGATTTTAACCGTTGCGCCATCCAGTTCCTCTTCCGTGATATCGTCACCGGCAGCGAGCGTGACTTCGACTTTCGCCATGCGGTGGTTGAAACGAAGGTTGATGGCTTGGTCATAACGCCCTCTGGCAGTGGCGTACAGGAGGTCGAAGTCTGCATACCCACCACTTTGGTCGGAGATGTTGACAGGCGAGTCGGTCCTATAAGGATACCATGCCTGAACGCTAGCCTCGGCGGTATTCTTCCAGTAGATGGTATTCCCGGCATCTGCCGGTTCCGCCTTGCCGGAAGCGTCCATCACATACTTCTTGGCATCAGTCATGCCGTCCAACAGTACTCCGATCTCCTCTCCGCCCGTCCACGTGTCCTTGCCTCCGGTGCGGGTCTGCGGCTGTGCCTGCTCCACCGTCAGTTGTAACGGGTACTTGCCGTCGGGCAGGGGCGTAACGCCTCCCGTCTCCTCTTGACTACAAGAAGCAAACAGCAGAAGCAGGGCGGCTTGCAGGAATGTGTATATACCTTGTATCTTCATATTCTTGTTTTCAAATAAAATGTGTTGAATAGGCAGATGGATCAGAAAGCCAGAATAGAACGTACATAGCAATCATTACTTCCCTTCTCACCGCCATCTATGGTCCAAATAGTATACGTGAAGGATACGTAGAGTGCCTCGTAATTTGGAGCGCCGTATTCTTCTGAAGATGACCAATATTGCCCGTGCAAAGAGTCGTACACGCTTATCTTTTCCAACACTTTACGCTGCGTGTAAAGCCGGTACATCTGCCCGATGGAGGGAAGAAACCATCCGCTGCTCTTTGCAGGGGCAGGGTGTTTGCTTTCGTAGTCCACCACGGCATACCAGATTGCGGGGTAACCTGCTTCTGTGTCCTTGTTCAGATTCTGCTCTCCACCCGCTGCATTGACTATCTTTCGAGTGTTGGTGTAACCGCTCCAATCATAATCGGGATAATCAATATTATTCGGACGTTTATTGCTACCTGGATATGTAGGATAAAGTCCAAGTTCTTTATTGTAAACACCCCACATGCAATAGATGTTAGTAGTGGTGGCATCCTGCAAAGCGACTGCATAGCCGCGACATTTTTTCTGACCAATGCCTGTAGTGGAATAGTCGGAATCATCATGTTCATGCTGACCGGCATGGAACACGATGCCGATGCACGTTTTCCCGTCTATAGGTTTTATGCTTTCGTCCCATTCAGAGGAATCATCGGTGTAGAGTTTGCGCAAGCCTCCGTCACTATACGTGCCATCCGAATAGAGGAAGTCTCCTATTTTTAGTTCATCGGCGGTGTACGTGTTCATAAGCGACACCACGTCCTCCTTGTCACCTTCGCTCCACGTGTCTCCGGTTACTGTCTGCACGTCAATTCCGTTTGCTTTCACGGTGATGGCGTAGGCGTATCGCTTGTTCGCCTCGAGATTGCCGGCGACATCCGTTTCGGGAGTATAGGCAAAGGTTTTTCCGCCGATGTCTACCCGGACAAGCGGCTTGCCCTTCATGTTTTGCGGCACCATGACTGCCTCGTATTTCTTCGTTGTGACATCGTGATACGGTGCAATCTCGCCGTCGGACTGGTCTGCCGGTTCCACCATACCACCGCTGAAGTCGGTTTCCGAGTCACCGAAAAAGGTAACGGTCGCACCCGTTATCTCCTCCTCCGTGATGCCTTCGCCCGCCGCGAGCGTGACTTCGATTTTCGCCATACGGTGGTTGAAATTTAACGTGACGGTCTGTTTATAACGTCCCAGCGCGGAGGCGTACAAGAGGTCGAAGTCTGCATACCCGTCCCTTTGGTTGGAGATATCCACATTCGATACATTCGGAGTCCATGCCGTAACGCGTGTCTTGGTGGGATCTTGCCAGTAAATGGTATTTTCGGCGTCTGCCGGTTCCGCCTTGCCCGAGGCGTCCATCACGTATTTCTTGGGGTCGAGCATCCCCTCCAACATCACCCCGATCTCCTCGCCGCCCGTCCACGAGTCCTTACCGCCAGCGCGGGTCTGCGGCTGTGCCACCTTTGCCGTCAGTTGTAACGGGTACTTGCCATCGGGCAGGGGCGTGACACCTCCCGTTTCCTCCTTGTCGCAGGCAACGAGCAGTCCGCCTGCGAGTATCAAAACCGATAACCGGCCGCAGAGGTACGACCATAGTTTGGAAGAATCTGTTCTTTTCATATCGTCATTTGTTCTTTGTTTTATACAGTTAGAAAGCACACACGGCACGTGCCATCAAGACACCACCATCCTTGTAGCTATTTACTATAAATGCAGTGTAGGAATACATGTTATAAGCGCTAGTAGCGGAACCCTCCGAAGAAGACCAGTACGATTGGTAGTTATTGTACATTCCCACTACGTCTCCGCTGACGGCAGAGATGGAAGCATCGACGATATTTCTGGTTTCACAGTAAGAATCATTAAATGCGGATGTAATGTCATCCACATCCTTGTAGCAGAGCATGTGCAGTTCCTTTGCCGAGGGAATGTACCATCCGGTGCTGTTTGCCGGTGCCGGATTCTGTGTGATAAATGTTTTCAGGAGCTCGGCAGGAGTGACCAAGAAATCTGTTTTGCCGTTTGCCTTGCAATAATCGTTATACGCCCACAGCACTTTCGTATTTTGGTAGCCGAGAATCCGGTTGATAATTCCGAGTTTAGGGTTATGAGAAAACTCACGAATGGTCACATAGTCGACCTTGTCGACCGGATTGAAATTCGGTCCGCTTTGAAAATCCTCTACTCCGTCGCTAACGTTTTGCCACGTCATTGGGCTCGAAGAAACATTTTTAATCGACACGGCCAAGCCATGGTTACAAAAGGGGTGCTCTTTCGCCATAATCTTGTCGAAAGTCAAAGATGCCGGCGTGATTCGTCCTTCAGTATCCGTCTCGGTCGGAGTCCAGAATACAATGGCCACCACGTTTGCTTTTTGCTCATAGGTCAAGTGTACCCAATTGGGCACCAGACTGCCGTCGGCGCGCAGGTAGTCGCCTCGCTGCAACTTGTGCTCTATAGGCTTTTTAGGCCTTGTCGCACCATCCACCTTGTAGCTCTTGTAACTGCCGGAGGAAAGACCGGACGGGTTTATGGTGAACTTTTTGCTTCCGTTGTCATAACTTCCTTTGATAGTCGGTGCGGAAGTCGCGTGATTCACCAAGTAGCGGAATGTGCCATCGTTCATGCGCAGCGGCTGGGCAATGCCGGAGAATGTGGTGACGGGTGACACGATGTAATCGGGAATCCTCTTGTCGGTAAACTGATATATAATGGAAATCGGCATCTCGATGACGGTCAACGCCATGCGGTGATTCATGGTGAAAGAGAGGTGGAGGGTATTGTCCTCTCCGGTCGTTGCGGAGCCTTCGGCAGTCATCAGGTCAGAGATGGTATAGGCTGCATAGGTACTTTGATCCTCCTGCGGTTGCCACGAGGCAATGAGCGGGGCGAAGAACTCCGCGTCGGTCAAGGCAGAGCCTGTGAGAGTGGCTGTCTTTCCGCTCATATCCGCTTGATAGGGATAGTAGAGGTAGTAGTGCTCATCCGACAATCCCCCCATAAGCGGTGTCGTATTTTCAGACTTCCACACGAGGTCGCCCGTGTCGGCATCCCTCTCGGCGATCAGCTTCACGTTGGAATAGAGGGTTTGAGTGCCGCGCACCACGTATAGGCCGCAGGCATCGCCTTCGGTGAACGCTGTGGTATAGACGTTCTCCACGGCACGGGTGGTTTTGTTGTCAACAACCGATGCATACCCGCCGTCGGTAATGGAGATAGTGAGTTGCTGCACCTTGTTTTGGATGGCAGGAAACTCTTCTCGCGTACAAGCAGCAAGAAGCAGGATCAACGCAACTTGCAGTAGTGTGTATATTCCTTGTGTCTTCATATTTTTGTCCTTAAATGAAATATGTATTATTGAATAAGTAAACAGATCAGAAAGCCAGGATGGGACGCACATAGCACTCCTCTTTGTTCTTATAAGAAACATCAAGGTAGTATTTGGACAAGTCCACATGGACTACACTCCTATGCGGAGAGTAGTATAGTTCCGAAGATGACCAATATCGCCCGTTCAAAGAACTGTACACGCTTGTTTCTTCCAACAGGTTACCCTGCTTGTGAACCCGCTGCATCTGCCCGATGGAGGGAAGAAACCATCCGCTGCTCTTTGGAGGGGCAGGGGTCTTGCTTTCGTAGTCCACCACGGCATACCAGGTTGCGGGGTAACCCGCTTCTGTGTCCTTGTTCAGATTCTGCTCTCCACCCGCTGCATTGACTATTTTTTGGGTGTTGGAGTAGCCATTCCAGTCAATATCAGGATTACCGACATTATTCGTACCCGAAATATAAAGTCCAAGTTCTTTATCGTAAACACCCCACATGCAATAGATGTTAGTAGTGGTGGCATCCTGTAAGGCGACTGCATAGCCGTGACATTTCTTCTGACCGATACGTGTGGCGGAATAATCGGAAGCATCATTTTCATGGTGACCGACATAGAACACGATGGCCGTCACGCTTGCCTTCTGCTCCTCGGTGAGGGATATTTCTTTGGGCACAAGGTTTCCGTCGGCGAGGAGAAAGTCGCCAGGCTGTATGGCGTAGCTCTTCGTTAACTCCGTCAGTCCGTTCACCTTGTATTTCTTGTAATGGCCGGCAGCAAGATTCGACGGGGTTACGGAGAACTCCTTGCTGCCATCATCGTAGCTTCCCTCGATGGTCGGGAAAGATGTCGCTTGCGAGTTCACCAAATACCGGTAAGTGTCGTTGGTCACGCGCAGTGGCTGGACGGCACCCGTAAACTCTGCTTCGGTATCGGTCGTGTAATCGGGATAGTTCGTACTGGTGAATTTGTAAATGGTCTTTGGCATCTCGATGACAACCAAAGCCATTTGGTGGGTCATCGGGAAGGAGAGGTTAAGGGTGTTGTTTGCGTCTGGAGTGGCGATCCCCTCGGCCGTCATCAGGTCGGAGGCGGTATATGCCGCATGAGTACTTTGGTCGTCCTGCGGCTGCCAAGCGGAAACCAACGGGGCGAAGAACTCCGTGTCGGTCAAGGCCGAGCCTGTGAGGGTTGCAGTCTTTCCGCTCATATCCGCTTGGTAGGGATAGTAGAGGTAGTAGTGCTCATCCGACAATCCACCCATAAGCGGTGTCGTATTTTCAGACTTCCACACGAGGTCGCCCGTGGCGGCATCCTTCTCGGCGGTCAGCTTCACGTTGGAATAGAGGGTTTGAGTGCCGCGCACCACGTAGAGGCCGCAGGCATCGCCTTCGGTGAATTCGGTGGTGTAGCCGTTCTCCACCGCACGGGTAGTTTTGCCATCAGCCGGCGCGTAACCTCCGTCGGTAACGGAGATGGTGAGTTGTTGTGCCTTGTCTTGCAAATGTACGGTAGGGAACTCTTCTTGCGTGCAGGATGCGAGCAGCAAGAGCAATGCGGCTTGCAAGAGTGGGTATATGTTTTGTTTCTTCATATTCATGTTCTTAATGGATTAAACGAATCAGAAGGCAAGGACGGGACGCACATCGAGATAGTTGTACTTAGCGCGCCAGTCACATTCCACGCGACCATCGGAGAACACGCTCCAGTACCGTACGAAGCTGTCCGAGTACTCCGAAGACGACCAAATCCAGTCATTGTTTCTAAAATTATCCTTGCTGCCTGTGGCAATTTTCTCCATCCATGCGTTTAAAGCAGCGAGAACATCGCCTTGATCTGACCAAGTGAAATCACCGCTTTGCGATGAGGTTTGTTCATCCTGCTTTGCCAAAGCCGGACAACCGCCCAGATTTTGCAGAATGTCCCACCACTGGCCGGAGGAAGGAAAATACCAGCCGGTAGTAGTCGCGGAAACCGGGCAGGTCGTGTTATAATCATAGGCGGCCTTGAATGCGGGATAATTGTCGAAGTTGCCGCGATTGGTGCGGATATGCTCGCAATTTCCGTAACCGCTGATGTCATTATAGTTATCGGCTTTCGTATTGCATTTCGTCAGACCCTCATCTTGACCATACGGTCCCCACCGCTGCCGATCTGTCGCAGCATTCTTCACAGCCATGACAAGGCCGTGAACTTTGCCTTCACCGCCTAACTTCTCTTTTTCCTTTGCACCGATACGGCTCTTGTCCGTCTGGAACACGATGCCGACGACTGCCCTGCTTGCGCCGGTTGTAGGGTTGACCATCACGGGAGCGGGCTTGGGTTCCGCTATCGCCACACTGCCGTCGTCATAGCGTTTGCGCAGACCGCCGTCGCTCCAAGTCCCGTCGGAATAGAAGTAGTCGCCGATTTTAAGCTCGTCAGCCGTGAAACTCCGTTTCACTTCTTTGGAGGAGACGCTCTCCTCGCCGCCATCGCTCCACGTGCCACTGGTCGCCGCCTGTACCTCTATTCCGTTTGCTTTCACGGTGATGGCGTAGGTATACCGCTTGCCAGACTTGAGATTGCCCGCGGCATCCGTATCGGGAGTGTAGGTAAAGACATCCGAGCCGACAGCTATCCGGATGAGCGGCTTTCCCGTCATGTACTGCGGTACAACCACCGCCTCGTATTTCTTGGTTGCGGCATCGTGATAGGGTTTTATCTCGCCATCCGATTGGTCAGCCGCACCCACCATGCCGCAGCTGAAGTAAGCCTCCGAGTCACCGAGCAGGGTGACGGTTGCCCCTTCCACCTCCTCTTCCGTGACACCTTCGCCCGCCGCTAGCGTGATTTCCATTTTAGCCATACGGTGGTTGAAACGGAGGTTGATGGTCTGGCCATAACGTCCTACGGCACTGGCATACAGGACGTCGAAAGCGGCGTACCCGCCACTTTGGTCGGAAATGTCGACATCCGGGCTACCATTAATATATGGAGGAGTCCATGCCGTGATGCGGGCTTCGGCTGTGTTCTTCCAGTAAATGGCGTTCGCGTCATCCTTTGGAACAGCGTTGCCCGAGGCATCCATCACGTATGTCTTGGGCATACCACCTATGTAGCCCTCTACCGTCACTCCGATTTCCTCGCCACCCGTCCACGTCTCTTTGCCACCGGCGCGGGTCTGCGGCTGTTGTGCCACCTCTGCCGTCAGTTTCAACGGGTACATGCCCTCGGGTAGAGACGTGGTATTTCCCACCGTATCATCCTTGCCGCAGGAAACAAGCAACCCGCCGGCGAGCATCAAGGCCGGCAACCACGAGCCGACATGCGGCCATCGCCTTGAATAACCTGTTATTTTCATATCATTATCTTTTTATCGTATTTCTTTTCTTCGTGCCGCCGCCCGCCGCGACGCGGGCAGCTACACCTTTTGGCGTACCTCCGTGCTTACGCCTGATGCACGGCGGCGGCTGTCAGGCATCACTGCATCATCGCGTCGCCCGAATGACTTCCACCGTCGTTCCAGTCCTCGATGGTACACCCGCTGACGGCCAGTCCCGTCTTCTTCACCGTGATGGTGTAGGTGTAGGAGTAACCGGCTTCGAGCGCGGGTTTGATCTTGTCCTTGTTGGCGTAGGTCTGCGACATACCATCATCGGGAATCACCTCGAAATTCAAGTAGTCGGCGAGCGTCTGCGGGAGTAGAATCATGGAGAAGGTCATCACGCCCGTGGCGGCATCGAAACTTGCCACGCACTTGTCCGCGGCCGTTTTCGGGGTGCCAGTGCATTCGCGCAACTTCCAATCGTTCACAACGCTACCCGTGGTTGCGGCGATACCGGTCGTCACATTGAATGTTCCCTCGTGGATCAGGCCGCCCAACTTGTAGTCAGCAAGTTTCAGCACGTCCGTGTCGGAGAATCCGTCAGTTGTTGATGCTTGCACCTTGAGGATAAGGCGGGCCATCTGGTGCTTGAAGGAGCAGTCGCTGCCGCCCGTGGCAGTGTTGTCCGTGAAACTGATGGTCGGGTTACTCTTGCCGGCTTGGGCTCCCGTGGCATAGATGTAGTCCATCTTCTCTTGGTCTTCCACCGTGGGCTGGTTATCCGTCGTGACGGTTATTTCCCCGTTACTCCCCGGTAGGATGGAAGCGTTTGCGCTCGACGTATAAGGTGCGTAGGCGGCAAAGGTAAATTTGCTGGAAGCGTCCTCGAAGAAGATGCCGTAACCCTTCGTTATCGGGGTGAAGTCCGCGGTGGTGCCGGTGCTCGTGGTTTGGTATCCCACGTTCTTGTACTTGTTACCCATGGTCGTGGGCGTGTTGGGTTCATCCACCACCATCACGCCGATTTTGTCAGTGTTCCACGTGTTGTTGATCGCACGGGTCATCGGACCGCTCACGCCAGCCGTGATGCGTGCTGCCACGGGGTTCTTCGGTTCCTCGTTCTCTTTCGCGCACGCTGCTAGTAGCGTTACCGCCGCGAGAATGAAAAATTTCGTATTCGTTTTCATAACATTATTTTGAATTTACATGATTAATTTCTTTAGTTCGCGTCCACGTTGCCGCCGTCGGTCTCCTTCCAGTTCGTGATGGTGGCCCCCGTTACTCCCGCTTCTATCGGCAGCAGCAACTCGCCCGTGAGTGTCTTCGCTTCCGTCCGGTCGTTGAAGTCGGCAAGCTTATCTGAGATGTTGCTTTCTATCTGCTGCGTGTCACCGTTGGTGAAAAGAATGGATACTGTAAGTTTTTGGCTTGCAGTAGGAATGATGCCTAGCAGACGGAAAGAGGTCGTGAACTTGTTGCCGTTCTGCACGAGGGTATTCAGGCTCTTTGCCGCGGTGGTGCGCTCGCCCGTTACGATATCGATTCGCGAGGCCACCCCGTCGAGCGTTGCCGTGGCCGATTGCACGCGGTTGTAGTCACCCTCCGTTACCGTGAGTTCCACGTTCAGCAGTCTCACGAGCTGTTTTACCGGGACGGTCACTTTCAGCGTGTCATCCGCCATCACGTCGATGGTTTGGTGTGCCGAGAATAGATAACCCGGCATCGGCTCCATGTATCCCGGTTCGCTCTCCCCGACGGTGGCGGTGTTACCGCTGATGCCGATGTGTTCGGGGGTGTTGTACGCCGTCAGTTCGTAACTGCCTTGTGGCAGCAACGTCTTGAACGTGTTGATAATGCCGCTCGCGGCCTGCTCCTCCGTTCCCATGCGGAGCGTGTAGTTTTGCGGTATTTCCGCCTCCGCGCTCTTCGCGCTCCAGTCGGTAGTAACGATCACGGCCCCTAGGTCGGGATGGGGCGTGTTGAAGAGTTCATCCTTGACACAAGAGGTCAACGACAGCGCGATAGCCGCCGTCAGGATGGTCATATAACGTGTCTTCTTGTTTTTCATCTTGATATTCCTCCCTGTTTAAAATATGTTCCACACCAGTGATACACCGAGGCGGTTCACGCCCAGGTAATTCTTGCTCTCTTTGCCCTTTTTTACTCGTACGCCATCGATGACACTGTATTTGTCGAACTTCGCGTGGGTGCAACCCACTCCTATCGTGAAGTCGAACGAGAAGTTGCAACCGAGAGGCAGGATGTAACCTCCCGTCAGGCCGCCGCCCATGAGATCGCCTTGCTTGCCCGTGTCGGAAAGCTTGTAGTTGAAATGTCCCGTGTGGTACATGGCCCCGATGTAGCCTCGTTTTTCCGTACCGAGATGATAGCGTACCTCGGGCGAGATTTCCCAAAGGGCGTAACGGCGGTCCTTGTTATCCCAAGTCCAGGACGTCCAGGTGCCGTTCAATTGAATGCTCCACGTTTTGTTCACGTGCCATTCTGCTCCAAGATCGGGAGTGAGCGTGGCCCAGCGCAACAGGTTGGCACGTAGGGCGAAAGTGGAAGACGTGGGCTTGTGGGTTTCCTTTTCGGCTTGCTCTCTTGCCAATCGTTCCCGTTCGGCTTGTTCCGCGGCAAGGCGTTCGGCTTCCGCTTTTTCACGCGCTGCCCGCTCTTGGGCGAGGAGGCGTTCCTTTTCGGCTTGCTCTTTTGCCAATCGTTCTTCCTCCCTCTTTTTCTCCGCGGCAAGGCGTTCGCGTTCGGCCTCGCCCGATACTTCGCGATTGTACGCTGCTACTCTGGCGGCAGCTTCCGCACCCGCAATCCGGGCAACCTTATCTACCGGAGCCGGCAACATGACCACAACATAATCATGCTTGTTTCCTTTCATGTCCTTGCGGTTGTTTTCAATCTCCTTGTCGGTCACGAAGTGGCTTTCTTTCACCCCTCCATGTAAGATGAGTTCCGACTTCACCCTGTTGCGGCGTATCTTTGCCATTTCTGCAGAAGAACGCGTGGTGAGGCTTGTGACGTAGATATACATTTGGCCGGATTCGATGGCCGTGCGGTTCTGTTCTATGGCTTTCAGCAACCGGGATAGTTCCTTGCCGTTGCCGCTCCATGGAATGTAGAAGATGTCTTTTCCAGAGACGAACCGGAAAGTGTACGTGGTGTCGCTTTTTTCTTGTGCCATCGCGGGGACGGTCATGGCGAACAACCATAAGAATAAGGATAAGAAATAGACTTTTTTGCTCATATATTCGGTATGTTTTACTATTATGTAAATTGGTTAAACATACGCAAATTTAGAGAAACGGACTAGAATTAAAAAGTACCGAACAGGGGAGTGGCGTTTTAATTGTGGTAATCGCATATTTTTGTCGTTTAGATAACTTTACGTTGTTGTTTGAGCATATTTTTTGTTGTTTGAGCACTTTTCGTTTTGTACGTTTTTGACGTTTTTTGACGATTTTCCCCATTCCAATGATTTCTGCCATGCTCTTCTCGGGGGTATCGCATCATCTTTCATGCGGAGCGAAGATTTATTACTTATCGTGATCATGCCATAATACCCGTGATATTACTCGAATCTAACCCTAATAAAGCAGTAAATAAACCCAAATAATACCACACGTCCGGAGATCATTCGAAGTTTATCCAGAGCTTAACCATCCCGTAACGTCTGAGCAACGTCTGAACAACGTGTGAGCAACGACTAAGCGGGATTATTTCCATAGGATTTCGGTAGGATTTCCTATGGTTTTCAGTATAAGTTATTTTGTATTCATTCCCAAATGCAAGAATGTATGTATTATTACCCGTTACCAAATGAAGGAAGAATGAAGACTTAAGGTAATTATCGGATAATCATAAGGCAAAGACCTATTAATTCCGTTTCAAAGACACTCGTGAACGTCTTTGAAACGTCTTTGTATCGAAGTTAATACGTCTTTAATCCCTAAGTACATCAAATGTGCAACGGGTAAACACGGGATATTATCCTTGTATTCCTATTTTCCTTAATCTATTCTATCAGGATAAACGGGCTTCATGCAATTGTACTATGAGTGCGAAAGCGGAGTTTATGAAATGAAGGATTTTGGGAATGATGATTATACAGGGGATTGCTTCGCACTGGTGGGGAGGTTACACGGACTGGAATGTAAAACGGTAAAGGAGAAGCGGAAAGAGGATGAACTCGTGGCAATGGCACGGGGTATTTTCGGACGGCAGGACTTTATTACTTTGATATTATGTACGTTATATCTCATGCTGTCGTAATAATAGGATAGGATATTTTTTCAAAATTTCGGCAGTAGAAAGATATTACTGCCGAAATTTTGATGTATATTTGTACTACATTATAAAGAAGAGATATGAATAGCAAATTACAAGAAAGTAAGGTGAAGCAGTTGTTTACCCGGCAGGAAGTTATCACCAATACGGATATACTCTATTTATATAGAAAAGAGGAACCTGAGATACCGGAGGCAACCGCAAACTGGCGGATATATCACTTGGTTCAGAAAGGGATAATCCAGAGAATTGGCAGGGGAAAATATCGTGAAGGTAAAACACTAACCTTTTCTCCCGAATTGTCGGCAAAGACTATAAAGGCGGGGAAATTTATCAGGAAAGAATATCCCTATATTAATTATTGTATTTGGGAACTGTCGATAATCAATAGTTTTAGCCAACATCTCATTAATTATAACGTGATTTTTTTGGAAGTGGAACGTGAGGTTATTGATTCAGTTTACAGAGCGTTGAAGGATATGAGGTACAAGGTTGTCCGTATCAAGGATATAAAAGAAGATTTGTCCGATTTTGCCGGATATATTTGTGTGCGTGCATTGGTTACTGAGGCTCCTCTACTGAAAGAAAAGAGTGGTCAAGTAGCTTCGTTGGAAAAAATATTGGTTGATTTGTATTGCGACAGAGAGTTTACCCCCTTTCAGGGGAACGAGATATACCATATATATAAGAATGCTTTCAATGATTATACCGTAAATGAAAGCACAATGTTAAGGTATGCAAGCCGCAAGGAGAAAAAGGCGGAGATAGAGGAAATTATTAATTCTATAAAACGGCAGTAATTCACTTATACTGCCAAAATTTTGATATTATGATAGACATAAAAAGTATTGAAAAGGATTGGGTTGAAGGAATTTCAAAGAGGAAGAAAGCCGATAAAATCCTTATAGAGAAAGTTATCAGAGCATTGATGTTATTGGAGGGATTAAGCAACTCAGGTTTGGATTTCGTTTTTAAGGGGGGAACAGCTCTTATGCTGTTGTTAGGTACAACCAAACGTCTATCTATAGACATTGACATTATTGTACCTAACAGGAGCGTTGACCTGACTGATTATCTGGATAAGTTCATAACAGAAAAGGGATTTGCCCGATACGAGAAGCAGGAAAGAAAGGTACAAAGTGACATAGAGAAGGAGCACTATAAACTGTTCTTTATATCTGCACTTAACGGAAAGGAATCACATATTTTACTAGATGTGCTGAAAGAGGGCATTTATTATAAAACTCTTGTGAAAACTCCGGTAAGCAGTAGTTTCCTTAAAGAAACAGGACCTCCCATTATGGTTACCACTCCAGACTTTAATAATATATTAGGAGATAAACTGACTGCGTTTGCTCCAACAACAACCGGCATTCCTTATATCAAAAAGGATAAAGAGATGGGAATGGAGATTATTAAACAAATGTATGATGTGGGGTGTCTATTTGATGAGATTGATAATGTCAGTATGGTTAAGGATGTATTCAATGCTTTTGCCACCGTTGAACTAAAGTACAGGGGAAACACACATACAATCTCTGACGTGTTGGATGATACTTTTTATACAGCGTTGGCTATCTGTTTCAGAAAAGATATTCAGAATACCAATTTTGCTGTCTTGAATAATGGGATTACTTCAATTAAGTCTTATATATTCTCCGATTCCTTTCACCTGGATAAAGCTGTTACGTACGCCTCCAAAGCTGCTTATTTAACTATATTAATAAAATACTCCAAAGAAGAAATAATCAGATTTAACCCTAAAGTTAATTTAAAGGATTTAGAAATAAAGCAGTTCAATCCAGCACATCCTTTAAATGAATTGAACAAACTGAATAAACTGAAAAAATCCAATCCAGAGGCTTTCCATTACTGGTATCAAATTTATAAGATTATTCAAGAGAACGAAGAGAATAAATAGATTCAAATAAGAGACACGGTCCTACAACTGCCAATCACAGTGTAGCAGGCATTCTTTTGCCTGTTAACTCTATATGACGGTTCCGTACCCCTGCATGGAATGTTAATGCACCCACAGCCCTTGAGGTGTTAGATAGCGGGACAGGTGGAACCGTTTTTGCCCTAATTTTGTATCAAAAGACTTATGAAGGGAAATTGCGAGTCTGTTTTTGTATAGGAGATCAGATGATTCGCTTGCTAAAAATGTATTTTGTTACAAAGTGGTGTTCTATCCTTTTTAGATACGGAGTGGTAACACATTATAGTGGTATAAATGTAAGATATGCTACATCGGATAATTTTGATTGTTAATTTTTGAGGTGATATTTGTTTTTTATAAAAATGTATGTATATTTGTGATGCATAACATACCACAAAGGCGGGGAATCCTGCCACAGTGTAGCAGGCATTTTTTTGCCTGTTAACTCCATACGGCGGTTCCGAACCCCCGTGTGGAGTGTTAATGCACCCACAGCCTTTGTGGTGTTATGCAGCGGGACAGGCGGAACCGTTTCTTTTCGCCCTAATTTTATACCAAAAGATTTATGAAGGGAAATCGTGATCATATTTTAGCATGGAGGTTGCTGATCCGGCTTCCATTTTTCTTTGATTTTTAGCGTTTACTTGTAACGAGATCGGCTAGAAGAGCATTCGTGTTTAGGAATGTTTTGATCTTTTTATTTTTTGCCGGTTAGGTGAAATCTTTGTCTTGCAAGATAAAGGGGGTGTGTATCATATCAAACTGTAATGGAATGTGGATGGTGAAATAAGGAACGGAAAATAGAATAGAAGGTGTATCCTCGGCCTGGAAAACTTTGAATATCACCTTCTTGTGTAAATCAATTTTATTAATTAATTAACAATCAAAGTTATGAAAAAAACTTATGACAGGAAAGTTTTTAAGCGAAAATTACTGTCTCGAAGGATTGGGGTAAACGTGATTATCCGGTTGTTTATGATTTTGTTACTGGGATTCCCGCTATTGACGAGGGCCGGGACGATGGATTCTACCCGGGTGGAGAACCGGGAGGTGAGGGGAAAGGTGATAGACGAGAAGAAGCAACCCATTCCGGG
>ENA-USUG01001766-USUG01001766.1-human-gut-metagenome-genome-assembly--contig:-NODE-1766-length-35113-cov-18.213580_pt1 | contig 35113 bp, 30 predicted proteins | sample MGYA00250059_ERZ773394 | MGnify/ENA primary metagenome ERZ773394 (study PRJEB29103, sample SAMN06111957) | human gut metagenome | biome: human gut; feature: ankylosing spondylitis patient; material... | reverse complement strand
GCGCTTTTGGCTTGGCATCTGCCGCACCTCGCTCGCCGTATCGGCACTTAGAATTATGCGGTATTGCCTAAAAACGGCGGGGAGATTTACCCCCAACGGTGCGCCCTGCGGCCGATGCAGGAACGATATGATCAAACCGTGAGTTCGATCTGGTTCCCCTCGATCGCAGCAATGCAGCTTTCGTAATAGCCGTCGCCGGTCGTTCTGGGGCCGCTGATGACCTTATAGCCGTCGGCTTTCAGTTCTGTGGTCAAGGCGTCTACTTTTTCACGGCTGCCCACGCGGAACGCGATATGGGCATATCCGGTACGGGAAAGCTCTTTTGGCTGATCCGGCATTTCCGGTTTGTGCATCAGCTCAAGCCGTGCGCCATCATCAAACGTGAGGAAATACGAGCGGAAGTCTGTTTTGGGGTTATGGTATCCATCGTTTGACGCTGCGCCCAGATATTTCATAAAGAATGTTCTGGCGGCTTCCAGATCATTTACATAAAGTGCGATATGTTCGATCATCATAACGTTATAAACTCCTTTGTAAGCGGCCGGGCGGTTTTATGCCTGCACAGGGAGCTTAAAACTCCATGCTGTGCTCGCCCTGGCGGATGTCATCGCGCTGGAGCTCGGCTAAAATATCATCCTGGCCGCTGTGCAGCAGCAGGCGCTTGCTGTAGGTTTCAAAGCGCTCACATTCGTTGTCGGCCAGGTAGGCGGCAGAGTCCGGCCCAAGGGCCAGCTCATTGACAAAAACCACCATCTCCTGCCCATCGGCAAAGGCGCTTTCCATAAAGTCAAAGGCGCTTTCCAGCGCGTCCCCGGCCAGGCCGACGGCATCCTCCCGCTTGCGCACCTGGGCGTTAAAGCTGGCGCGCACGGCATCAAAGGCAGCATCGCGATCCAGCGCGGGGTCAAGGGCAGCGACCCAGGCATGCAGCAGAGCGCTGGCGGTGGTGACAACAGTCAGCTCTTCCCCGGTCATGGTGCCGGCAGCCTTTTGCGCGGTCAGGTGGTCCGCATAGACATTGACCTGCGCGGCAAACACGGCGGCGGGCACAAAACCATCCTGGGCGGGGTCGGCGTTGTTCAGGGTGCGCTTAAAGCTGCGCATTTCCTGGTAGCAGGCGTCCGTCACCGCGTCCGCCCGGCGGGCAGCGGCAAAGCGGGTGTTCAGCCCGGCCAGCAGCAGGCTGACAAGGCTGATGCGCTCATCAAAAGCGGCTTTCTGTGCGCGCTCCAGCACGGCGGCAAAGGGGCGGCCCTGCAAAATATCTTCCACGCCGTAATCCTGGCGGTACTTTTTGTACAGCTCCCAATAGGCAGCAAAATCGCGGGCAACTTCAGGGTGGCGCAGGTACTGGCCGATCAGGGCTTCGTCCACCGGCAAATCCAGCTTGGTGCAGGCCGTCAGCATGGCGGAAAGATCCTCCCAACCGCGGGCCGTGACAAACTGCGGTCCGTCCACATCGTTCTGGATGCGGTAAAAATGCTGGGGGCGCAGTTCCAGGTAAGCCTGCACAGCGGGGTGCAGGCGGTGGGCGCGGGCATACTCCTGCCAGACGGCAAGGTTCGGCTCAATATCAATGCGGCGTACACGGTCCAGTGTGACAAGGTCAAAATCCCGCACGCTCTTGTTGTACTCCGGCGGGTTGCCGGCGGCAACAATCACCCAGCCGGCGGGCACAGCCTGGTTGCCAAAGGTTTTGCACTGCAAAAATTGCAGCATGGTGGGAGCCAGTATTTCGGATACACAGTTGATCTCGTCAATAAACAAAATACCGTGTTCCAGGCCGGTCTGCTCCATCTTGTCATACACGCTGGCAATGATCTCGCTCATTGTGTACTCCGTTACGCTGCGGTCCGCGCCGCCAAAATTGCGGTGGCGGATAAATGGCAGGCCCACGGCGCTTTGGCGGGTGTGGTGGGTGATGGTGTATGCCACCAGCGCAATGCCGCATTCCTGCGCGATCTGCTCCATGATCTGGGTTTTGCCAACGCCCGGCGGGCCCATCAGCAGAATAGGCCGCTGGCGGATGGGCGGAATCAGCGGGGTGCCGGTATCGTCCACGGCAAGGTATGCCTTGACCGCGTGTTCAATTTCCTGTTTGGCGCGTTTGATGTCCATGGGGGGTACACTCCTTCATCAAAACATTAGGAACAAATAAGATGAATTACAACTCGGGCAGGTCCTCGGCTTCGTTCTCCTGCCAGTCAATTTCCGGCGTTTTGGGCACCGGGTCAGGCAAAAATTCTTCCGGGCTTAAAACCAGCCGCATGGCCCAGGGCGGGGTATCGGGCGGCGGGGTGCCGGTTTCCAAAAACAGAAAAGCTGTCTCGTAAGGCGGGCGCCTGGTAGGGTAGGTGCCTTTGCCATCGGTAAAGTAAAGCACGCCCTGCAAATCCCGCAGGGTGCCGTCCCGGCGCAGTTCCTCAATTTTGGCAAACGCGGGGCGGAAGTCTGTGCCTCCGCCGCCGGTCAGGGTCAGGCAGGCGGCAAAGCGGTCCAGCTCGTCGGTGCTGTGCAGAAAGGTCAGGTCACGCACCGCATCGTCACACTGCATCACGGCGATGTTGCATTTGGCAAAAAAGCTCTCGCCGGTTTTAAGCAGGCCGAACGTTTCTTTCAAAAATGCCTTGACCAGCTCGCCGGAGGTGGACTCGCTCGTGTCGATCACAATGACAAAATCCCGGATTTTTTTGCTCTCCCGGCTTTCCAGCGGCTCAATCAAGGGCAGGTTGCCGTAGGTGCGCAGGCCGTAAGAGTAGTAGCCCAGGTCAAACTCATCGGGGTCCAGGCGGGGCTCTTCGCGCATCACGGCAAAGCGGCGCAGAAAGTCCTTGTACAGGCGGCGGCTGTGGGCTGCTTCGATCTGTGCCTGCATCGTTTCGGCCCCGGCAGCCTGCCCGGCCTGCTGGCCTGCCTGCTGCATGCTGATGCGGGTTTCGCGCCCAAGCTGTTCCCAGCGGCGGCCCTGCACCTGAGCCTGCTGGCTGGTGGGGTCCTTGGGCCAAAGGCGGTGGCTGTCGCACACAAATTCCCGGTGCAGCTTTTGCAGTTCGTCAGGCTCTTGAGCGGCAAGCCAGCGGTAAATGGGCCCGGCGGCGGGCATGGCCCCGTTTTTGCGCAGTGCCTGGTAGGTTTTTTGCCGCAGCCAGCCCACCGGGCGGGTCAGGGATGGCACCTGCAAGGCATCAATCGTCTGCTCCACGGCAATATCGCAGGCCAGCCCCCACAGGCTGGCGTCCCGGCCTCCGCGCAGCCAGGGGTGGCGGAACACGCAGTGCAGAACGCTGTGCAGCACCGCGCGGGGCAGATAGCGCCGGTTGCTGCGGTACAGCCCAATGAACCATTCCGGGTCATAGCACAAAGCCGCGCCGTCCGTGGCAAGGTTGTGCAGCCCCGCGGCAGGGGTGGGCACCAGCGCACCCAGGGCCGCGTTCATGTAGCGCAGGTCCAGGTACAGCTCACTGCGGATGCGGTCCATGGCGCGTTTGGCCATGGCGGCAACCCATTCTTCCTGGGTCAAAACATGTTGGGAGGGCATTGATCATCACCACCAAAGTATGGGGAATCTACGGCACATCAAAGGTCGTCAAAATCATAGGTTTTCTGCCTGCGGGGGCGCTGGCCGCCAAGGGTCAGGGCTGCGCCTTCGCTCCAGCCGGACTGGGAACAGGCCAATGCAATCTGGCGGCGGCTTTCCTCGTCCGCCAGCTTCAGCACCAGCTGCAAAGATTCTGTATCGCGCCGGGCAATCAGCGGGGCCGCGGCGCTGGCGGCATGGGCGGCCAGGTAGGCGCTGTAGATGCCCTGTGCTTCCGGTAGCAGGGCATATGGGATACACAGCCGATCCAGCGCAATGCGGCAGAGTGTTTTTTCGCTTTCGCCCACGCACGCCTGGGGGAACGCCGCGTCATACTCCGCAAAGCGGAGCACGCTGCCGTCAAAGCATTGGCGGTAGCGGTAGCCCTCACCCTCAATGCTGTGGTTGAAAATATGGGCGGGGGTATTTTCGTCCAAAAATTCAAAGTATTCCGGGTAGAACACTTTGGCCTGCACCGCCCCGCCGGGGGCAAACACCGCGCCGATATCCGCGCTGACGGCGGCCACCAGCTTTTTCAGCCCAGTGGGGGCATCGGGGGCGGCATCTAAGATAAAGCGGTCAAGCGCGCGGCAGTTGGTGAACAGATCGCTGCCCACACTTTCCAGCGCGGAACCGGCGCACAGCCATTCCAGCTTGCGACAGTTATAAAAGGCAGCGTTATGCAGCGCCCGCACCCCGGCGGGCAGGGTAACGCCCTGCACAAAATCCCCCGCAATGGGGTGGGGGTAAGCAGCGGGGCCGCGGCCGTCAACGCTCCAAAATCGGACATCAGCAGGCTGGCTGCGCTGGTTCTGCGCAAAGCAGTAGGGGCCGATCTCCACAACAGGGAACCCTTCAATCTGCACTGGCAGCGCGGGGCAGGGGCTGTCCCCAAACACGCGCAGAATGCGCGCACCGCCGGGGCACGCCTGCCACAAAATACCAAGTGAACTGTTCAAACCATGACCACCTTCAACAACAAAACAAAAGCTTGACAATACCCACATTATAGCATACATTGAATAGGTAAGGAATAGAAAAAGCAGGGCGCGGCGGGAATTGAGGAAGAAACCGCGCCCCGCAAAGGACTGCGCACTGTGACAGGGCGGACAATGCCTGTGGCGGTGCGCTTACGTTATGTGGAGGATGTTTATGGCAAGAACGCCGGAGCAGAACAACGCGATTATTACAGGCAACATACCGCGGCAGCTGCTGTTATTCTTTTTCCCCATCTGGCTGGGCACCATGTTCCAGCAGCTGTACAATACGGTGGATACCCTGATCGTCGGCAACTTTGTGGGTACCCAGGCGCTGGCGGCTGTGGGGGCAACCAGCTCTTTTGTGCAGCTGCTGGTGGGGCTTTTTGTGGGCCTGTGCAGCGGCGCGGGGGTGATTATTGCCCAAAGCTTTGGCGCGGGGGACCACGATGAAGTGAACCGCCAGGTGCACACGGCACTGGCCCTTGCCATTGCGGGCGGCGCGGCGCTGACGGTGATCGGCCTGCTCATCAGCCGCCCGGTGCTTCGCCTGATGCAGACGCCGGATGAAATCGTGGGTATGGCGTCCGAGTATTTGCAAATCTACTTTCTGGGCATGATTCCGCAGATGATTTACAACATGGGCACCAACATCCTGCGCGCGGTGGGCGATTCCAAACGGCCGCTGTACTTTTTGATCGTGGCTTCCATCGTCAACATTGTGCTGGATATTGTGCTGGTGGCGGTCATTCCGCTGGGGGTGGCCGGCGCGGCCATTGCCACGGTGGCCAGCCAGGTGGTCAGCGCCGTGCTGACAGTGCGGTGCATCCATGGCTCCCAGGGCATGCCGTGGCATTTGCAGCTCAAAAATATCCGCATTGAACGCAACGTGCTGCTGGCTATCTGCCGCATCGGCCTGCCGGGCGCGGCACAGAGCGCACTGTACAGCATCAGCAACATGACCATCCAGAGCGCCATCAATGGGTTTGGCACCGTTGCCGTTGCCGCATGGAGTGTGTACGGCAAGATCGACTTCCTGTTCTGGATGACGGTCAGCTCCTTTGGCATTGCCGTTACCACCTTTGCGGGCCAGAACTTTGGCGCACGCCAGTATGACCGCGTGCGCCGCGGCACCATGACCTGCCTTGCCATGACGGCAGGTACCACCCTTTGCATCAGCCTGGCACTGTATCCATCGGCCCAGCTGCTGTTCCGGCTGTTCAGCTCGGACGATGCCGTGGTGGCGCAGGGAGTGCAGATGATGCACTACCTGGTGCCGGTGTATATGACCTATATCTGCATTGAAATCTTTTCCGGCGCGCTGCGCGGCTGCGGTGATGTGCGGGTGCCCACCATCATCACAGTGTTTGCGGTGTGCATCATGCGTATTGTGTGGCTGGCGGTGGCGCTGCCGTTCAAGCATGAACTTTCGGTGGTGGAATTCAGCTATCCACTGACCTGGATCACCGCAACCGTGCTGTTTGCGATCTATTACGCAAAAGGCGGCTGGATGCAGCGCTGCATTGCGGCCCAGAACGCCAAAACACAAGGGTGAACCAAGATGAAATTTGAAATGCGCCCTGCCCGCCCGGCGGATGTAGAGGCCATTATGCAGGTGATGGCGGATGCCATGGCCAATTTGCAGCACCCGGAATGGTTTGTGCCGGATGATGCGGTGTATATGGCGGAGCATATCAGCGGCCCCAAGGGCTTTTGCCTGGTGGCGGAGGAAAAAACGACCGGCGCACTGGCAGCGTATTTTACCGTCAAGCTGGCCGGTACTGCCCCCGATGCTCTGGGCTGGCAGTTGGGCATGAGCGAAGAAGAGCTGAACACCACCGCCCAGATGGACAGCTGCTGCGTGGCCCCGCCCTATCAGGGCAATGGGCTGGAGGGTAAGCTGCTGCTGATGGCGGAAGATACCCTGCGCGGCAGCCGTTACCGCCACCTTTTGGCAACCGTGCACCCGGATAATGCCGCCAGCCTGTACACCGGCCTGCACCGCGGCTACACCATTGCGGCGAACCATGTGATCTGCTATGGGGATAAGGTGCGGGATATTTTATACAAAGAACTGGAAAGTAGGAATACAAATATGAATACAACGATCAGAGCCATGACCCCGGCGGACAAAGACAGCGTGATGAAGATGATGCGGGTGTTCTACAATTCACCCGCCGTGCTGAGCAATGGCTCGGATGAAATCTTTGCGCGGGACATTGAGGGCTGTATCAGCGATAACCCGTATGTAGAGGGCTATATGTTTGAGCAGGACGGCGCTGTGCAGGGCTATGGCATGGCGGCCAAGAGCTTTTCGACCGAGTACGGCAGGCAGTGCATCTGGCTGGAGGATATTTATATCAAGGCGGAATACCGCGGCCTTGGCATTGGCAGCCAGTTTATTGATTACATAACGAAGAAATACCCGGATGCTCTGCTGCGGCTGGAAGTGGAAGAAGAAAACGCCCGCGCTGTGCATGTGTACAAAAAGAGCGGGTTTGAGTTTTTTGAGTATAAAGAGATGAAAAAAGAGTAAGGACAACGGGAATTTCAGGTTTTACGGAGAATAATCCGTAGGGGCGCACATTGTGCGCCCGCCGCCTTAGGGTAAAATGAGATATTTCGGCAAAGCCCGTTATGCTGGCCGCTGCTCGCATCGGCCTCTGCAAATGGTTTGCGGCGTTTGGCATAACCAGCAAGGTTTCTCCGCGGCGGGGTGAGAGCACCCATCTCCGGCCTAAGAGCCGCCTGACGGCGGTTGGCCTCCGAAACGCGCCTGCGGGCGCAGCGCCCTACAACCCACTTTTATTGTTCATTACAAATTATAAAGTTATCTGTAGGGAATGGTCTTGACCGTTCCGAAACACTGCTTTATACGTCATAACAGGTTTTACCGCAAAACAAAATGACCCCCACAGCCAGCGCTGCGGGGGTCATGAACTTTTATGGGGAAATATTACTTGGTGCCGAAGATGCGGTCGCCTGCATCGCCCAGGCCGGGGATGATGTAGCCGTTCTCGTTCAGCTTTTCATCCTGTGCGGCAACATAAATGTCAACATCGGGGTGTGCTTCGTGCAGGGCTTTCAGTCCTTCGGGGGCGGCAATCAGGCCAATGAACTTGATGTGCTTGGCACCGCGCTTTTTGATCTGGCCAATGGCGTCAATGGCGCTGCCGCCGGTAGCCAGCATGGGATCCAGAACAAAAACATCGCGCTCGGCAATATCCTTGGGCAGCTTGCAATAATATTCCACAGGCTCCAGGGTCTCCTCATTGCGGTACAGGCCAATGTGGCCGACCTTTGCAGCGGGGATCAGGGTCAGCATGCCGTCCACCATGCCCAGACCAGCGCGCAGGATGGGAACCAGGGCCAGCTTGCGGCCAGCCAGCACATGGGTGCGAGCCAGAGCAATCGGGGTTTCCACTTCAACTTCCTCGGTGGGCAGGTCGCGGGTGGCCTCATAGCACAGCAGGGTGGCAATTTCGCTGACCAGATCACGGAACTCTTTGGTGCCGGTGTTGCGGTCACGCATCAGGCTGATTTTGTGCTGGATCAGGGGATGGTCTACAATTTTAACAACGCTCATGGCAGATTCTCCTTACAATATGAAAATTCATCGGATACAATGCAAAGCCTGGTACCAGGCGGGGTACAACAGTGGGGGAGCCTTAAAGGGTTTCCAGCGCCATCATCTTGTCAATGCGCTTCTGGTGGCGGCCGCCCTCAAATTCGTGGTCCAAAAAGGCGTCAACGATCTGGCAGGCGAGGCCGGGGCCCACAACGCGGCCGCCCAGGCACAGGGTATTGGCGTTGTTGTGGCGGCGGGTGTACTCGGCGCTGAACGGCTCCGAGCAGCAGCAGGCGCGGATACCCTTGATCTTGTTGGCACACATCGACATGCCCACACCCGTGCCGCAGCACAGGATGGCGAAATCGCTGCTGCCATTGGTCACAGCGCCGCAGGTGGCGGCGGCATAATCGGGATAATCACAGCTGGCGGTGCTGTTGGTGCCAAAGTCGCGGTAAGCAATGCCGCGCTCTTCCAAATGCTGTTTGATGGCCTCTTTCAGCTCATAACCGCCGTGGTCAGCACCCAGGGCAATCGGTTTTTCAAATTGTACAGCCATAATCAAGATCCTTTCAATTCGTGGCGGATTGTTGGGCGGCTTCGCGCTTGGCGCGCTCACGCTCAGCCTGGCTTAAACGGTGATAATCCGGCAGCAGCTCTGCGGGGGAAACGCAGGTGCCCGCATCCCACATGGCTTTGCCCGCCAGGGCAACCCCTGCGCCGCGCAAAACGCGCAGCGGCTGGGGGCAGGGCAGAATGCCGGGCTGGTCTTTATATGTATTGTAGCACAATGCGGCACCATCGCCAACAAAAATCAAAGGCTTTTTGCACTCTTTTACAAAAGTTTCCAGCGCAGTGACCGGTTCAGCGGCGTCCGGGGTCAACCGGGCGTGGGTGGCAAGGTCAAACCCGGCCCAGTACACCTGGCCGCGGCGGGCGTCCTGTGCGCCAATCACAGTGCCTTCCCCGCACACGCCGTAAGCCAGGGCAGCCATGGTGGAAACCCCGGCGCAGGGGGTGTTGGCCGCAAAAGCCAGCCCCTTGACGGCGGCAAGACCGATGCGCAGCCCGGTAAAGCTGCCGGGACCGTTGGTCACGGCGTACAAATCCAGCTGGGCGGGGGTCAGGCCGCAGGCTTTCAGGGCGGTATCCACCATGGGCAGCAGGGTCTCGCTGTGGGTCAGCCCGGTGTTGGAAGCCATCTCATATAATAAAGTATCGTCGCGCATCACAGCGACGGCGGCAGTTTTGCCCGCCGTATCAATGGCAAGAATGTTCATTCGGGGTCAGTTCTTCCTTTCCAAAAGGGCGTGGCGTCAAGCCCCAGGCCGGGTGATGGTAATCTTGCGGGTGGTTTCATCCAGCCGGTCAATGTTAATATAAATCGGGTTTTCCAGCGCCAGCAGGTCGGCGCAGTTTTCGCTCCATTCCGCCGCAACCACAGCGCCCATATCCAGGTAATCATAAAAACCGGCGGCAGAAAGGTCCACTTCGGTATGGATGCGGTACAAATCAAAATGGGCGAAGGGCCGCGGGCCGCGGTAGTAGTTGACAATGGCAAAGGTTGGGCTGGAAACAGGGTCCGTGCAGCCAAGGCCCTCTGCAATGCCCTGGCAGAACGCGGTTTTGCCAGCGCCCAGCCCGCCGGTAAAGGCAATCAGGCTGCCGGGGGCAAGCTCTGCGGCAAGGCGGCGGCCCAGGGCCACGGTTTCATCCCGCGAATGGGTAATATATTCTTCCATACAGCAGGCCCTCCTCAAGATAAGCTGACACAAAGTCAGCATAAACTACACTAGGTAACACCGCACAATTCCCGTCCTATGGACTTAAGCACTGCTCCAGCGGTTGCGGCATACCAACTGCGTTGCAAAAATGCTCGGTCATACATCCAGTATGACCTGTGCTTTTTGCTTAGCAGTTAGCATACCTTGCTCGCTGTATCGGCACTTAGAATTATGCGATATTATTTTCATTATACAACATCCAGCCTGCTTTGTAAAATATTTTTGTGTGGCGCGCCATAAAACGCCGCAAAGCGTGGCATATTGCACAGGAACGCGGTATAATAATCGGTAATACGAGCAGGAACCAATACCATTGCACAGGGCAATGTGCTATACTGGGAACAAGAAAAACAAAAGTGAAAGGTGGCAGGCCATTGCTGCAGCTGACACGCCGCTATTTGCGGCAGATCGACGGAATATTTCTGGCGCTGTGCGCGGCGTGTTCGGTGCTCAGCGTGGTAACACTGGTTTCCATTGGGCATAACCAGCTGGGGTCCATCAACAAAGCATCGGTGCAGTTTATTGCCAGCGCGCTGGGCATCCTGTTGGCGCTGATCGTTTCTACGGTGGACTACCGTGCGCTGGCCCGTGCCTGGCCGCTGCATGCGGTGCTGGCTTGGGGTATGGTGCTGCCCACCCTGCTTTTGCACAACGTCCGCCTGAGCTTTTTAACGGTGGGGTACGATGCCGGCGGTACTTCCAACTACAGCTGGTACCGGGTGGGCGGCATGACTTTCCAACCGGCGGAACTGGCCAAAATCAGCTTTGTACTGACCCTGGCCCTGCATCTGAACCATGTGCGCGGCCGGGTGAACAAGCCGGCCAATTTGCTGGCGCTGGCGGTGCATGTGCTGCTGCCGGTGCTGGCCATTCACATCCAGGGCGATGACGGCACGGCGCTGGTATTTTTGGGCATTGGGCTGGTCATGGTGTTTGCGGGCGGTATTTCCGGCTGGCTGGTGGCTGGCGGGCTGGCCGCTGCGGGCGGTGGTGCGGCCCTGCTGCTGAAACTACGCCCGGGTCTGCTGAAAGGCTACCAGGCCAAGCGTATTTTTGCCGTGCTGGACCCCGAAAACCCGGCTCTGGCCGATATCGCTTACCAGCAGAACAAGGGGGCTATGGCCATCGGAACCGGCGGATTGACCGGAACCGGCCTTTGGGGCGAGCATGTGTTTGTGCCAAACTCCTGGAATGATTTTATCTTCAGCTACCTGGCCAACGCGATGGGCTTTGTGGGGGCGGTAACGGTTCTGCTGCTGTTGCTGGGCATCTCGGTGCGCATTCTGCTGGCAGCGCTGCAAAGCACGGATGCTTTGGGCCGCTATCTGTGCGTGGGCATTTTTGCCGCACTGTTCTGGCAGTGCATCATCAACCTGGGCATGAATTTACAGGTGCTGCCGGTTATCGGGGTCACGCTGCCGTTCTTCTCGGCAGGCGGGTCCAGCGTGGTCATGGTGTATTTGTGTGTGGGGCTGGTGCTGGCGGTATCCCGCAAGAACCGCCGCAAAAAGCTGGCGGTGCCCATTGAGCTGGAACAGGTTTGACACCGGCAAATGGACGCACTAAAATAGAAAAAGGCACTGCGGTAAGCGGTTGGCCTTTGGACTAAGAGCTTAGGAAACTAAGAACCGCCACTTGACCCGGTGGAGGTTCTTGCTTTTCACAGTGACCGTTGCGCTGCTGCCGCAATTCGACCGCCTGTGCAAGACAAAACAATAAGACAGACAAAATAAAGCCGGTGTACCGTAAGATGAATCAAACGGTACACCGGCTTTTGCAGTGTCAGGCTTCCTCTTTTTTACTGGGGCTGCACAATGCGGGGATCAGGCAGATGGCTGCCGCCGCTACCAGAATATACACGGTGCGGGCCGCCCAGCTTGTCTGGCCGCCCAGCAGCCAGGCAACGATATCCAGCTTCCAGATGCCCACAAAGCCCCAGTTCAGCCCGCCAATGATAGCCAGCAGCAGGCAGATTTTTGAAAGAACAGAATTGCACATGTTGGAAAACACTCCTTCCTATAACGGAAGTATGCCCATGCCGCGGTGTGTCTATTCGATTTTCTGCCACCGGGCGGAAGTTTGGGCAAAAACAGCACCGCACAGCAGAAGGGCGGTGGGGTTGGTCGTCAGGTGGAAGGGCTGAACTTCCATATAGGCGTAAGCCAGCATGGCAAACAGGCAGCAAACCTCAACCCGGCGGCCCTGTTTGGCGTGCCCCCACAGGGCGGCGGCAAACAGAATACCCAGCAGCGCGGCGACCACCGGACCAAACTGAAACAGTGCAAAAGCAAAGCTGTTATCCACTGTGGGCCAGTTGAACACCTGCCCTGCAATTTTGACATCCAGCAGGCGGTAGGCCATCCAGGTCAGCGAGATGCGGCAGGTGAGCAGGGAGTCCAGCTTTGCCAGCCATGCGGGGCCGATATCATTGTTCCACGGTCCCACCTTGATGACCAGCAGCGGCAAAAGGTAACTGACCGCCGCCGTAAGCCCCACCATACCGGCGCAGGTGCCGGGCCACCAACGGGGTACACTGTGCCCGGCGCGCAGGCGGCAGAACACCAGCCCAACGGCCAGCGCCAGCGTGCACAGCGCAGCGCTGCGGCTGGCGGGCCCCACCAGCAAAAACACGCCGACGGCAAATACCAGCAGGCAGTCCACCCAGCGCACCTTTTGGGCACGCAGCAGGGCATAGGCCAATACCAGGCCGAACACCAGTCCGCCGAATGTGTTGGGGTGGCCGTAGCCGTAAGTGCCGCGCAAAGCGCCCATCCGCTCGCTGGTCAGGTCCGGGGCAACGATCCCGGCAAAGTGCAGTGCCAGCACCACCGCCATGGCGGCACAGCCGCTGGCAAAATAGAGCTGCAGCGGGCGGCGCAGGGGAACATCCTTGGCGGCAAGCACCGCCACCACAATGCCGATCCACCAGATGTTCTGGCTGTTGAAATAGACCCAGCGGGCAATGAAATACAGCGCTCCGCCAGCCAGCAGCTCCCGCCAGGTGTAGCGGGTGCCGAACAAAATCTTGGCACCAAAGCACAGGAACGCGAGCCATTCCAGCACGGGGCTCATCACGCCCTGCACCCACGCCCAGTTCTGGCGCGCCATGCTGTTGCAGAACACCACGCTGATCTCATACGCGGCCAGCCCGGCGGCAAACAGAATACGGCCAAGCTGCAGTCGCCATTCGGCCAGCTGCTGCCCAAATAACAGGTGCGGCGTGTTCCACAGGCCGTGCAACGCCCCGCGCAGCCCGCCGGCCCTGGCAAGGGCAAAAATTAGGTCAAAAACCGCTGCGGCAAAGAGCGCCAACAGCAGAAAATTAGCAAAACCAAACAAGGGATTCCCTCCTGAAAAAACGCATGGCCCTGTGTTTGACAAGGGCGGGTGCGGATGGTATGCTTCTATTATAAAGATTTTGGACGCAGCACACAAGGGGGCAAAGAATGACGGCACAACGCTATCAGGCAATTTTTGATTGGTTCCGTGCCCGCCCGGCGGCGCTGCGAGCGCTGGGATATGCACAAAAGATCAGCGTGCTGGGAGTATATCTGGTGTATGGCGCGGTGTTGGTCGTTACGCTCTGGCAGCGCAGCGGCCAGTTCTGGCGCGTGCTGGCGGTCCCGGCGGCGGTGTTCGTTTTGGGCACGCTGCTGCGCGCGGCCATTAACCGCCCGCGCCCGTATGAGGCATTGAACTTTACGCCGCTGTTCCCCAAGGATACCAAAGGCCAAAGCATGCCCAGCCGCCACTGCTTTTCCGCCGCAGCCATTGTGGCGGCGGCGTTTACCGTGTGGGTGCCGCTTGGCGTGACCGCCTGCCTGCTGGCGGCGGTTGTGGCTGTGACCCGCGTGCTGACAGGGGTGCATTACCCCAGCGACGTACTGGCTGGTCTGGCCTTTGGCGCCGGGGCGGCTGTGATCGGCTTCCTTTTATGACATGAGGATGATAACTGTGAAACAATACAAAAAAATAATTGCTGCTGTGGCAGCTGCCGCAATACTGGCCCTGCCCCTGAGCGGGTGCAGCTTTAACGATGTGATGCTGTACCTGTACGGTGGTGACAGCTTTACCAAAGAGGAAGGCGAGGACTACCAGACCTATGACGGCGAAAACGGCATCAGTGTAACCTATGATGCCAATATCTGGAACGAACCCAGCATGTCGCAGGAGGATACCATTGGCATTACCACTGGCAACAAGCTGAGCTATACGGCAGTACTGCTGCAGGTATCGGATGTTTACACGGACTTTTTGGAAGAATCCGCCGCGGAATTGAACGAGGAAGCCCAGACCGTGCGGTATGACTTTGATTTGACCATCCCCGATGCAGAAACCGAGTCCGTCCGGTATGACTGCGGCACTTACCAGATGATCCTGGCCGAAGTGAACTATGACTGCGGCGTTACGCTGCATGTATCGGCAGCATCCCGCTCTGCCAGCTATGACCAGATCGTGGCGCTGCTGCAAAACGTGTACCCCACCGGTCACACGCCGGAAACGGCAGAATAAAAAGCAGCAGCCTTTTGCGGGCTGCTGCGGGTGGGAAAGGTTGGCTTGTAAAGGGAAAATATGCCGTGTTCCGGGGTGAAATATCTAGCAAAGCCCCTATAAATGGGGTTCGGCACAAGTTTTGTAATACGCAACAGGACGAGGCTGTGGCGGGGTGAGGGCACCCCGCCCTACTGCCACTACAAAATCAGCGGATGAAATTGGTGCGGATGGTATTTTCTGCCTTGGGCGGCTCAATCCCTGCGGCTTTGCCTGCGGCAATGCACTTCAAGATCCAGGCCATGTTGTGGCCCAGGTTGCGCATGATCTGCATGCCCTCTTCGTCCAGGGCGGCCTGTTCGGCGTTGCTGCCGTGTACCATCGGCCAGTAGGTGGAGCTGATCAGCGGCATCTGGCAGAACTGAGGAACCTTTTCCAGGGCTTCCAGTGCGCTGGTGGTGCCGGCGCGGCGGGCGCTGGTAACAATAGCGGCGGGCTTTTGTGCCAACAGGCGGCCTGCGCTGTAGCCCAGCCGGTGCATGAAGCCCAGCATGCTGGCAGCGGCGGTGGAATAATGTACCGGAGCACCAAACACAATGCCGTCGGCCTTTTCCACCAGCGGCAGAACATCAACGACTGGCCCGCCGAATACGCAGTGTCCGGCTTTGGCGCAGCCGCCGCAGCCCACACAGCCGCCCACCGGGGCAGCGCCAATGTGGTAGATGGTGGTTTCGATGCCGTCAGCGTTCAAAGCCTTGGCAATCTCCTGCAAAGCAGCGTCTGTACAGCCATGTGCGTGCGGGCTGCCGTTGATAAGAAGTACGTTCATAACCGTTATGCCTCCGTTTTGAGAAAAAAGCTTTTGCTGCGGGGAAAGTTGGTGCACCGGGGTGCTCATACCCGGAACCGCCGATCCCCCTGTATAAACTATATTATAGCACACCCAAAGAAATGTTGAAAACCCTGAAAGGGAAGAAGGTCAAACACCATGCCTGTAACCTGCACCAATTATAAATTGAAATGCGGCGGCTGCCCGCTGCTGAACCAGCCCTACCCCGACCAGCTCAAGCGCAAGCAGCAGTTGGAACAACGCCTGCTGGGGCGGTTTGCCCCGGTATCCCCCGTGCTGGGGCAGGCAGAACCTTGGCATTACCGTAACAAGGCCATCGCCACCTTTGCCACCGGGCCGCGTGGACGACTGACATGCGGCATTTATGCAGCGGGCACCCACCGCGTGCTGCCGTATACGGACTGCTTGCTGCAGGATACCGTCATTAACCAGACCATTGCCGCTGTGCTGGAAGCCGCCCGCGCCTGCCGCTGGCCTGCTTTTGAGGAGGATCACGGCACCGGTCTGCTGCGCCATGTGCTGGTGCGCCGCGGTAAAACCAGCGGTCAGGTGCTGGTGGTGCTGGTGACCGCGCAGGAAAACCTGCCCGGCAGCCGCAATTTTGTGAAAGCCCTGCGGGAAAAGGCCCCCTGGGTGACCAGCGTGGTGCAGAACTGCAATCCCCGCCGCACCAGCGCGGTGCTGGGCAGCGATGTGCGTAGCCTGTATGGCCCCGGCAAAATTACCGATACGCTGTGCGGGCTGCAATTCGCCATTTCGCCCCGCAGCTTTTACCAGGTCAACCCGGAACAAACCGAAGTGCTGTACGCCAAGGCCATTGAGTTCGCTGCCCTGACCGGCAAAGAAACAGTGATCGATGCCTACTGCGGCATTGGCACCATCGGCCTGTGCGCGGCGGGCAGGGCAAAGCAGGTCATTGGCGTGGAGCGCAACCCGGACGCGGTGCGCAATGCCTGCGCCAACGCCGCAGCCAATAAGATCAACAACGCGCGGTTCATCTGTGCCGATGCAACCGATTGGATGCGCGCTGCGGCACAGCCCAACTCTGGCTTGCCGCACCCCGATGTTGTATTCCTGGACCCCCCGCGGGAGGGCAGTACCCCCGCCTGCATTGATGCAGTGGCTGCCATGAAACCCAAACGCGTGGTTTACGTCAGCTGTAACCCCGAAACTCTTGCCCGTGATTTGACCCACTTGACCCGCCGCGGATGGAAAGCATTAAAAATCCAGCCCGTGGATATGTTCCCCCACACGGAACATGTTGAGACGGTATGTTTATTGTCCAAACTTCAAAGCAAGGAACATATCGAGATCGAAGTGAAGATGGACGAGCTGGATTTGACTGCTGCGGAGAAAAAGGCAACCTATGAGGAAATCAAGGCATATGTTCTGGAACATACGGGCTTAAAGGTCAGCCATCTCTACATCGCACAGGTGAAGCAGAAATGTGGCATTATTGAGCGTGAGAATTACAATAAGCCGAAGTCCGAGGATGCCAAGCAGCCCCAATGTCCGCCGGAGAAGGAAAAGGCAATTATGGAAGCTCTAAATCATTTTGGAATGCTTTAGGGCCAAAGGCTTGGGATAATTACGAAATGCAATTATCCCAAGCCTTTTGAATAGCAATTTATTCATTGATGAGATAAACTTTCCCATGGGCCCGAGTGATTGCAACATATAACTTGTTTCTGGTCAATGGAGGTAGCTCACGCAACTTCCCGGTAGCATACTTTGAGGCTGTATTCTTGTTTAGCATCACGCAGATATCATGGTAATGATCTTCACCTTTGGTATCGCCCCAATTTCTATGGCCGCCTCCATATCTCGAACTGTTTTGATAATGCAACTTTGCAATATTGGGATCTGCTAAAATGGCATCTATTTGCGAGTGATCAGAAACGAAGATTATATCACTCGCGCCACCACCCGCTACGGCGCTTTGATTAGAGTATATCTCAATACCAAGATTCTTCGTGATAAAACCGCAAATGCTAGGGCTACAACGCCAGCTTTTTACAAGCGACGATTTATCAGATAAGAAACCTTTACTTGTGAACCGTGATTCATAGCTTTCAAATTTGTCGAATAGATTTTTATTGGTGTTACCGTCCCGACTTGTGTCATAGGTATGCTGGTAAAAATCGCCTACAAAGAGCATATTCATATTGGCTGTCATGAGTTGCTCAAGAAAAGAGAAGTCACGCCCAGCTATGTCCTGTATTTCGTCAATAATTAACTCGTCAAAATACTTTTCTAGGCGTAGCTTCAACTCTTCCATAACACCAGATCTATCAATCAACAGAGCCAACCTGTTGCTGTAAATATAGCCTGTCGGTGAAATATAATAGGATCGTTCACATTGCTTCAACCGATTATTGGGATTTCTCTCATAAAAAATGCCCCTGGCCTTAACCATATCCGATAGAAACGGCTTATAGCAAAACCTGTACAGAAATGTAAAATAGCTCATGACATAAATATTCTCTGGCCATACTCCGTTAAACTTTACGGAAATCTTGTTGCACAGGTTATTATAGTTTCCAACCGTATAGGTGACGATGAGTGATCGTTTATCCTGCGAAAGAGAATCGATGATATAAGTTGTTTTTCCTGAGCCAGCAACAGCAAAAATCACTCTCTTATCCATGTAATGCCCCTCTTTACATAATCGGGAACTACTATCTGATCCTCTTGAGAAAGAAGCACATATGCGGCTTCTGTTTTGTTCTTCAGCATGTAGTCCACTGCGGGCGAGTCAAACAGAGCATCGCATAGAGTTGAGTTGTCTCCGTAGAGAACGACCTCAAAAGTCCGCTTAGTGTCATCAGCTTCATAAAAAATCTCTATATTAGCGTTGGACACGTAGTCCTTATACTTATCAACACAATGCTTATGATGGTCAGTGTCATTGTCCGTAATGACGGCGACCTTGCATCCAGTGAGTTTTGCAATATCGAGGTATCGCTTGAAGCTTAGTCCACGAACATCAATAATATGTATCCCGTCAGACTCTGGAGAACATCCAGCACATTCCTCATAGAACTTTTCCATCAACATATACTCGGATGGCCCCTCAACTAAGATAGCCTTTTTTGCTAGTGCAAACTCTATGATACTGGCAGGTGGAGCTTTCATAAAATACTTGGCAGTATCGTCGCTCAGATCCTTCAGCATAATCGGCTTATCCGTGCCATTGATGTGCATGATCAAGAGATTTTTTAACTCCAACCGTGTACTGATTAAGCTATTATGCGTCGTGATAAAAAGCTGCCCGCTCTGCGTTTCGGATACTCTCTGGATCAACTTGCGGAGATTGACAGGGCTCAGATGGTTTTCCGGCTCTTCAACAAGGATGATGTCAACATTTTCACCAGAGCGCTCAAGCGCAAAATCTGTTTTTATGAAGATTTGTTTGCCAGTACCTTTACTATCAATCCCGATCTCATCTTCATAGATCATTAAGTCCGATTCAAACTCCATTGCAGTGCCACTCTTCAGTCCAAACATATAGTGTTTGTCAGCTGGCACCCGGTCATTGAGAGCTTTTAGGCTGTCCATTTGGAAACTAGTTCGCATCTGGCGATAACTACTCTTATGACTTGCACGCTCTTTTACATCTTGTTCAGTGTATCGCATGTACATGCGGCGCACAAAGTCGGTGGTTGCATACTCGGAGTTCATTGTAGAACTGTCTATCAGGATGCTACGGATTTTCTTTTTATAGCCGGTATACCCTTCATCCATAAAAGTGGAGAAACGGATGGAGTAATAATCATAGGGGAAATAACTGAGCTCAGCAGATAAGACAGACGCAATCTCAGTCCGGTAATCCGGGTTGGGTTCGCACACCAAACGGATCCCGTCGCATTCGATACCATCCATATTGTTTTTGCCACACATCATAAAGTCAAAGTTATCGCCAGATAAATACAGTTCAACCCTGAGAATCGGGAGGTTATCAAAGGTTCTTCTCCCTAAATTAAACTCTTTCACAGCTTCGATATTGATTAACCGATCTAGGCCGATTGACTCCACTCGACGCAAATTACCGCTCGCAACCAGATCAATGGCCTCTAAGATACTGCTTTTGCCGACCTCGTTATCGCCCACAAGGATATTAATTTTCTCATTAGGCGTCACTGTATAGTCTCTAAATCGCCTAAAATTAATAAGCCGAATTTTTGTTATAATTGAAGCCATTGTATCATCCTCGCTTTATCCTAAGACCGCGTGACAAGCGGCTTCATATTCTGCATATGCGCCAAGGCCACGGATCGCTGCTTGTTGCCGCCGCCTTCTGCTACTGAGGGAACTGCTATTAGGCTGAAGCAGGTTGGCATACTCACCATTAAGGCACAGCGTAGCCCACTCTTGCATCAATTCTCGCGTTTTTGTGACCACTTCAATATGGGCAGTATCTTCGTAGTCAAACTCAGGAATAATCTTATACGGCAGCGTATGGATGTGCCGTTTTCCAAATCCGCCTTCGGGCTGGAAGTCCTTAATGGCATCCGACAGAGCATGGCTATTGAGTAGCCCGACGATGTAAATGGCCTCATTTTCGCTATCCGCAAGATACCAGTACAGAGTTTGATCGATAATCAGCCGCGCACGATCAAGCGTCTCGAGGGAAATGTAGGCTGCGCAAGGATTTGTTCCACTAGCACTTGAGAGCACCATCCAATTCTTGGTGGTAAAGTTCTGTTTCTCCAGTTTGCCATAAATGTTGATGGAATCATTCAAATAAGTACCCAGAGAAGCCGGAGTATTCTCATCTTCCTCAATTTGGTTAAACACATAAGATGTACTTGCGTTCACTAACGCCCTGTCGGTAGCAGAGATTGCTCTCCACTGACCATTGACTTTCTTTCCAGGCATCAGCACCTTGGCCGGAGCAGTCATGTAAAACGGGGAAAGGTGTTTAGAGATGAACGCATCAAAGATATAGCTCTTATCAACGTTTGCGGCTGTCAAGCCATTACAACTGGCCTTTTTCTGTTCACTCACGAGATACCACAAATTGCTCGTCCGCTCAATTGGTGCAATGTCCCAATTCCCGTTTGGCCGCTCTACGAACTCGTGGAATAGTGCAGTCCGGGGGAATAGGTCACATCCCTGAGAGAACTTCAATGCATCGCCGCCCAAAATATCTGCCACTTCCACATCACGGCCTCTGTTTGTCCAAGCACTCCGATTGCCTTGACGGTTCAAGGTATAATACGCCTCTGTGTAAACTCCAGCCTCCGTATAAACCCGGCCAGCGAGCACATCGAGCGAGGGTAAATCGCTTTTCTTTCCGGAAAGCACAATGGCCTTGTTCTTAAATATATTCTGAGGTAATTCCCATATGGCATCAAATTGTAACGGCAAAGCCGCATCGGACGAGCGATACTTCTCACTCCGCAACGGTTCATGGTTTAAGCCACTCAAAAGGCTTCCAGGCATAACACAACTCCACCGAGCACCATCTTCCAAATAACGGTCGGTAGCACTTAGTAAGAAAATTGTAGCAAGCTCCATGTGCGGATGGGAGGCACCAACCGGCCTGATCCCATACCGACGCGCAATCCCTTGGAGTGTGGTTTTGTAAGGATTATCTGCCAGCTTACTCATTGCCATCCAAGGTGGATTGGAAACGATGCAGTTAAACTGTTGCCATGTAAGTCCGGGACGGTAACTATTGCAGATAATAAAGTACCATATTCCGTTGCGTCCTTCTCTCTGCAAGCGCTCCAGTTCCTCAATTAGTTGCTGTGCTGACGGCAAAAGAGCCCGCCGCTTCTCATCAGTAAGCGTAACCTCGCTATCTGCTTCCACAGTCTCAATTAGTCCATCTATAGTTGCGGGCTCAATTGGAGCCTCGACTTCAGACGCCCTTACCATGGCCAAACGGTAGGCCTTCGCCATGAAAGAATCGAAAGTCTTCCGGTACTCCGGTGACAGCAGAAAAGAGGGCAAAGACACCTCATGATGGTCAAAATGAAGAATATATGCATCATTAGTGGCATCTGGCATTTGGTGTGTTATGGGTGTAGCAACGAACAGCGAATCTGCGTGGTAAATCGGGACTGTGATATCTCCGTGGTGAACCAAGAAAAGATCACGCATGGACATAACCCAGTTAACCTTTGCCAGCATAACTGCCAACGGATCGATGTCAAATCCCATGACGCAGGAAAAAGCGATATCATCTTTTTCTGTAGAATAGAGTTCCGGGACGATGTCATACCGTTCCCGCACCGCCTTTATCGACTCAATAAGAAATACGCCAGACCCACAACACATATCTACAATGCGCGGAGTATTTCCATCCAGCAGATCCATATTGTACTCTACAATATCTTGAGCAACCCAATGGGGCGTGAACTCCTGCCCTAGCATTAAACGATGCTCTCTGTTAGCGAGTTGCGCCAACAATCGCCCAAAAATATCGTTTTCTCCCAAGCGCGAGAAATCATAGGCAACCAGTCTTCGCTGTATTTCGGCGACACTGCCAACGATCTGCTCCACATAGGGACTATTATTGAGCCAGCCAAAGTAATCGTAATCCACGAGGTTAAAGACATTTTGCCTTGTGAAATACTCACCGTTAAGAATCTTCTTAATCTCATCGGCTTCACTTATGACAGGCTCTCCAGCCATGACGTTAACGCAGATTATTTTAGCAACAGTAACCAAATAGAACTCATTAATATATGTCTCAACAGAAAACCTTCCGTAATCAGACACGCCGAGATAAGCAATGAAGTTTTGCCAAACCTGCTGAATCAACGCCGCATAGTCTGGCTTTTCCTCCATCGCTCTGATGACAACATCCCGGAACACAGAGATGTTCTGGCTATAAAAGCTGCTATCCATGCCAAAATCCGTAACCAACGTACTGGCATTCAGCAACCTGGATTGGGCTCGGTCAAGGAATTGACTAACAAATGCCTCAAATCTATGGAACTCTTCGTCTGTTTCCCGTGACAGATCAACGGCTGCCGTTTGGGTCAGTTCGATATTATCTGGGCCATACAAGTGACCATCCTCTACATCCCCAACAATAGTGACCGAATATCCGTACCAGCGAACAGTGTCAGAAAGTACTCCGAGTATTTCTTCCGCAGGGATACCAATGTTGTGCAGTGCCGCACAGTATTCTTTAACCTGATGATATCCCTCATCAAAGATAACCTGTTGGGTGAGATTTTTCTCATATTCAATAGCAGTTTTACCGACAACCGCATCAACAAACCCCTCGCGGTTTCTATGCCCAGCAGAGAAACGGACATGGGCTTCTGTTCCTTCCATGTGAGCTTGAATCCACCACGGAGAACCCGGAAAAATGCTAGGAAGCTTCGAGGACAGATAATGGCGCAACCGATCCTCGACCGCTCCAGAAGAAATCATTGCTTGAGCGTGATGAGCAAAATCCCTGAGTTCGTTATAGTTCATATTTGGCACCCCTTTCATTAAGTTTTTTTCGGAGCAGCGCTCTGATCTGCATTAATAGGCTTTCTTCATCAGTAAATGATTCCAAAATAGTGGTATCAATAGCATCGCGCAGTTCTGGAGTAAGCTTTTGCCTTTTCGCTATCGTTATACCGTATTCTGAGAGTCGCTGAAGTTGGAGGTAGTTTAATTTAGGAAATAGCAACTGGCGCACATGACTTGCTTCTATTTTAAGTGCGCCACCGCCCATTACTGTGCATAGTAATTCCAGATAGCATCTGCTCCAGGTCGAGTTCAGAAGCGCCAAACAAATTTTAATGGTTTCTTCTGAGCCCCCCCACAGAGTGACAAAGTTCGCATCCACTGCAATAGGATTTTCCTTCAATTGCGGGACATAAACGCAGTCTGCCGCAGTTGAACTAACACGAGTGATGCAAAGATTGGGGAGATGTCTTGGGGCAAATTGCGGTAGCATATACCAGAACCGCTCATATTGGAAGTTAATCTTTTTCTCATTTGACTTTACCGCACTGTACTCTCTGAAAGATAGTTCTCTCGGATTTTTGTATTTTTCTGCCGCAGAAATATACTTGCTCAGTGTACTTGGTAGTTCTTGATACTGTCCTGCTACGTTATGTGCACAGACGGCAAAATCTTGAGACCGTATGTAATTTTGTAAGTATAGTACGCCTGTTTCTACCGTTTGCGGGTTCACTGCAAGCCCAGTTACTTGGCGGCGGTTCTGCACACAGCGAATGATATACTTTTGGGAGACATCAATTATCTTGCTTCCACCAAACCATTTGCCTGTGCGCAAGGAATATTCATCATCAGTTTTACTAATAATCTTAAAATAAAAGAATTCGTTTGCACCTGTCCGTAACCCCTGTCCACAATGTATTCCCAAGTCACCTAGCGTCATGTACGCTTGCTCAGGGGCATTATTCAATATGCTGTCTAATTCCGGCGGAAGTTGGGAGGCGCTATTTTGCGCCTGAAAATCTCCCGATAACATCCACTTTGGTATACGTTGAGAAGCCAGCATCTGAGGAAATAACGACATGGTGCTTCTGCTTTCTAGTGCAAAGTCGTTGTCGGTAGCATTTACCTTGCTGGTCAACAAGTCTATAAGAGCTTTTTCTCCTGATAGACCATTCCATGTTAAATTATCAACTAAGGAGCGCTCTCCCACGAGCCCTGCTCCTAAATCAATAAACAGTGTTTTCTCGCCTGTTGCCTCAGACAGGGGAACAATCTTCTTCTTTTTGGCGACAATAAGACAAGTCCGTACCAGAGCGTTATCGAACCAGCAAGCATTCACATCCCTTGCTATGGCTAGCACATCAAAGGTCTTTAGTAAAAGATATTGAATAGGCTTTGCGTATTCGCGGTTTAGCCAAGTCTCAGGTACTACCATAGCTAAAACTCCGTCCACTTTAACTAGCGCAGCACACAAGATCCACGATGGCACCGCCATATCGGATAACCCTGAGTAATTTTGGGTAATCTGAAGCAATAGCTGTTTTTCTTCTGCATCCAGATAAGGGAGCTGATTCAGTAGAGCGAAGAGGTTGTTCCTAATGCTGTTTCCTGTTGGCATTACACTATTATCATCATTCTGGAGTTGATAGCGCACATAAGGGGGGTTTGTAATAACCAAATCCCAACCTAGTTCTGTAACGATGGCTTCGCTCCGAAAAGCATCCTCACAGATGATGGTTGCTTGCGATAATCGTTTTTGGCATGTTTCAGCAACTGGCTCATCAATTTCCACACCAAGAATGTGGGCGCTTTGCAGAGCCTTAGAAGCAACGGCGTTGAGTAAATCGCCCTTGCCTGCCATTGGATCGATAATAGAAGAATACTGCCGTCCTTGCGGCAATAGTAGAGACAATAATGCAGCCACTTTATCCCCGGAGAAGTATTGCCCAAATCGCTTTTGATGAGAGAGTGTGTTACCTGGTTTTTTCATATTATTTGGCCCTTTTTCGAGAATCGTAGAATTCGTAAACTTGCTTGGCATCCATTTTAACATCCACACCCAATTTCATACAGCGATTGACATACCACGAAAAACATGTGCGCTTATCAAAGTCTGGATCAGTCATATGATCGGCAAGGAGCGAACGCAATACATCTTCATCTGTTAGCTGCGAAACATGTTTCCTTGCTGAACTTTTCTTGAGTAGGAAAAGCGGATCTCCCTGGACCGATCCATCTGACACCACCTGCTTAAAGCTCGCTTGGGTTTTATCCAGAATGTTGGTGAGCACGATTTGTAGTCCTGCGCTAGTAACAGCCTCGCTGAAGGCATCCCACACTTTTGCTTTCGCTGCATGGAAAACAATTGATGCATAGTGGTTTGGCTTTAGTACACGATTGATCTCGCTGAAAACCTGCGTCAAGAGATTCTGATAAGTCAAGATATCCTTTCCCTGAGAAGCGCTGATTATGATCTCATCCTCACGGCGTGTGACTTTGTTAAGCCAAAGTTCATTGATCTGGTTTACTTCTGCATAGGGGATAAAATCCCCAAACGGTGGATCTGTAAACACAAAATCAATGCTATTACCGCTTTCCTTCATCTTCGCACTGGAACTATTGTGTATTGTAACCTGCCCAGTATAATCCTGCAGCATAGCATAAGTCTCAGCAAAGGGCTTGACCTTCCTTTTGAGGCCAAGGAGAATGTTCTTTTCTACCGGCAGTTTGCTGATATACAATACCCCACTTTGAGCGCTGGTCAATATAAAATCTTTGGCCTTTTTCTTTGCGACCACACGGGTCATCAAGGTGCAGTGGGAGGCATTATAGCTCAGAAGTAGTAGCTTTAAGGCGTCAGCTATATTCCCTGGGTATGTTTCCGTCAGTTTCCATAGCTTTGACATTACGATGTAGTTCCTGGCTGTATAAAAGTGGTGCAAATGCGTAATGCCATAGTGATAGCCCGCACGATGGAGTTCCCCCCACTGAATCTCTTGAGGAGTATCGCTGAGGGGATAGTTGCTCTCAATTTCTGTGACACGGGCTACATCCGCTTCCGTAGCCTTTCGATCCCAGTTACAGCCTTTGGTGGTACCATAAATCCATGCTGGGATACGCTTCTTCCGGGATGCTTGCCTCTGGAGCAATCTGTCATAATACTCTTCGGTGGCAAAAGTCATCTCGTCTATATGGTGTGCCTTTTTACAGTGAGGGCAAAGAATCTCGTCCTTGAACTGTGCCGGATTGCGAGAAGTGCCATGCTCAAAGTAGGAAATTTCGACATGGCAGTTAGGGCATATCAGCATCTCAGACCAAATGACATATCGGACTGTTCCTGCTGCCCCAGCAGGGTCTGTCACTTCATATAGCTCACCGACGAGATCCTGCGCTTTTTTAAGAAACCCTTCAACAGCCTCTGTAAACTCACGATTGGTTATTCTGCTTAGAATCGTTTTAATCGCAAATGCGGCATACGTCCCGATTTCATATAACACTGCATTTCGGGCACCCCACACAGGAGTTACATTTAGGCTTTTTGCAATCTCTTTCATGCGTTTAGTTGGATGTTCACACAAAAGGGCCGCAATCCCCGTGCTTCCGCTACCAGCAAAAGCATCTAATACAATGTCTCCCGGATTAGTAGTACAAGCTATATAGACAGCAATAGCCTCGGGAGATATTTTAGTCGGATAAGGGAATGTATTATAAAAGGCTCCAGATCGAGAAGATGGGAGCGGTTTAGCATATAAGGCTTCTATGTTATCCATAAACATGGTTCCTTCCTAGGATGGGAGCGTCTTCTATTCGCATATGCGTCCTACCAAATTTTAGCACAGTCGATGCAGGACTACTCATCCACAAACTCCATAATATCGTCCAATGAGCAGCTCAGAGCGTTGCAAATCCGCCCCAACACATCAGTGGTGACATTGTCGCCATGGGTGAGCTTATTCATTGTATAGTGGCTTACCTGGGCCATCGCTTCGAGATCTTTCTTCTTCAGATCTCGGTCGATGAGCAGTTTCCATAATTTTTTGTAGCTTACAGCCATAGCCGTGACCTCACTATCATTTTAATCTGCTGTGTTGCTTTAAGGTTTATCATATCATGGTATATCGAAAAAATCAAACAAATGTTAGCGTTCGAAAACAAACATGAATTCGTGATGTGTTCAGCAATGATAATAATCACCCATTTTCGGATATGTACGAACAGGGGCGGCACTTGCTAATTAGTGGGGGTTATAGCCGATGCATGGACATGAGAGTATTCCAAATAGGAACAGCGGTTTCCTTTGCCTGGGGTGTTCAAATGGGATTGTGTTCCCCTTTGACGCAGGGTTTACAATAGGGGCGCGAGCATCCCTGTTGGCACACGATTTTGCTTGCAAAGTCTAGTGTGTTATACCTTTGCTTCCGGCTGACGCGGGAAAGGGGCTGGCTTCGCCATCTGCTGTGCGAGCAGATAGCGGTTGGCAGACGCTTTTCAGAGGCAGTAGGACAGGCGGATTTTGTGACACTAAGGTGACACAAATGCAGGATTTTTGAAAAGCAAAATCCGACTGGCCGGAAAAGGAAGTGAAGGTATATACAGCCCTCGTCCCGCCGCAGCGCTGCTCTCGGTTTCAGCGTTTCTTCCGTTTTCCCTTGCCGTGGGTCATAGTCGCTTTTCCGCGCTGGCTGATAGGGCTTTTCATGTGCTTGGACTTCTTGAGGATTCCAATCAGCGAAACAAACTCTTCTTTTGTGAGCGTGTCGTAATCAATTCCAAGTGTTGCAAGATACGCGCGGATTTTCTTTTCCTCGGAGCTGCCCTCAAAGTGGACGGCTTCCATCAACTGCTTCTGCACAGCGGCGGCAGACAGGTCATCATCCGCGGTCAGAGCATCCGTCCTGTGTCCTTCCCGGATGTCCCGCAGGATACTGCTCAGATCGTCTGCAACAAGATGCCCGAAATACTCTTCTTCCTGTATCTGCGCCGCTTTCAGAGTATGGAGGTACAGATCGTCAGCTTCCTCGCCATGCTCCATCAGAACCATCTGGCGGGTGGCTTCCAGCACGGTGTTCATATCCTTGATGCGCATATCCGCGATCCGGTCAACGTAAATTTCCGCATCCAGCATGAAACGCTGAAAATCCCTGTGGCAGATCAGCTCTGACAGCAGCCGGTGGTTGAACTTGTCCGCACTCAATACATCTATCGCATCATCACTCAAATGCAGCTCATGCAGAGCTGTGTTTGGGTGATTTTTTATTTCTGTCCGCCCCATCAGATAATCGCAGGAAACGCCATAATAATCAGCCAACAGCATGATGCTGTACGGGCTGATGTCCTTGCCGTTATCCGATTCATATTTGCCAAGCGCGGATTTTGAGATGCCCACCTCAGCGGAAAGCTGCTCCAAGGTCAGTTTGCGCTCTACTCGCAAATCCTTCAAACGCTCTCCGATTGTCAGCTTAACCTGCATATACCCACCTCCATTTCGGTTTTCCTTGTATTATATCATGATTTTTCTCTTTGTGTCTAAAAGCGTGGAAAAATCCGCCTTCTCCCCCACTTTTCCTTCCTCTCGGATATACGGGAAAGTGGGCGTTTTCTTACTAAAATTTAGACGTAAACAACGCAGCACATTGAAAACTTCATGACCGTCCGATGGGATATGTTTTCCGGCGAAGTACCGCATTCTGCGTGCCAAGGAGAACGAAACGCCGGAGTGAGATTCTTGGGCAGGAACGGCATCGGGCAGAACGGCAGCACGCAAATATTTTTCAAAGGAGGAAGCGAGTATCAATCTATTTGCACAAATCAAGACGGCAGTTTGCATGAAAGAAGCTGCCGAACACTACGGCTTGAAAATCGGGCGCGGCAATATGGTCTGCTGCCCCTTCCACAATGACCGGACACCCAGCATGAAGCTGAATGAGGATTACTTCTACTGCTTCGGCTGCGGAGCTACCGGTGATGTGATCGATTTTGTGGCGAGGCTGTTTGGCTTGAGTCAATACGAGGCCGCACGGAAGCTGGCGTATGACTTCGGAATCGACCCGGACAAGCCCCCTGCTGCGGCAGCTCTGAGAAAACCAAAATACCCGCTGGTAAAGACGTTCCAGAGAGAGGAGCTGCGTTGTCGGCGGGTGTTGTGCGATTATCTGCATCTTCTGGAAAACTGGAAGGTGCAGTACGCGCCCCAAACACCGGACGATACCATTGACGACCGTTTTGTGGAAGCCTGCCAGATGCTTGATTATATCGGGGATCTGGTAGATATTTTAACCTTTGCGGATTTGGAGGTTCGCGTGAAAACCGTGGATATGCTCCGGAAGGACGGCATGATTGACCGGTTGGAAGAACGCCTAAGAAGGCAGGAAAAGGAGGTGAGCGCCCGTGACGAAGCGGAAATCGCTTGATAGGAATACTCCTATCTGGTTTGACGGTACGAATATCAACGAGGCGCTGTTTTGTGACGAGTTCCTGAGCAGCCGGAAAATCATCTTTGCCAACGGCGCGTTCTTCACGCCGGGTGGAAGAGTGACCGACGATCTGCCGCTTCGCGGTGAAATCTACGAGGAGCTGAAATGCTGCGCCGTGAACAACATCCCCCGCAAGATCACCAATATTCTGGAAGTGATGAAGCTGGCGGCTCATGTGGAGGACTTTGCGCCAGAATCGGATCGGATTCATCTGGCAAACGGCACGTTGAAGCTGGACGGCAGCTTTACCGAGGGCAGACCGGACATCGTGCGAAGCAGGCTGCCGGTAGCGTACCGTCCGGATGCCACAGCACCTGCCCTCTGGCTATCCTTTTTGGATGGATTGCTGTATGCGGAGGACATCCCCACCTTGCAGGAGTTCATCGGTTACTGCCTGATTCCCTCCAACAAGGGACAGCGCATGATGGTGATGAAAGGGAACGGCGGTGAGGGAAAATCGCAGATCGGCGCAGTGCTGGGTGCGCTGCTTGGCAGCAACATGAAGGACGGCAGTATCGGCAAAATCTCCGAAAACCGTTTTGCCCGCGCCGATCTGGAACACATTCTGCTGTGCGTGGATGACGATATGCGGATAGAAGCGCTGCGGCAGACCAACTATGTCAAGTCCATTGTGACCGCCCAAGGCAAGATGGATCTGGAACGCAAAGGCAAGCAGAGCTATCAGGGCTGGATGTTTGCCCGGCTGCTGGCATTCTCCAACGGCGACCTGCAAGCGCTCTACGACAGGAGCGACGGCTTTTACCGCAGACAGCTTGTGCTGACCACCAAGGAAAAGCCTGCCGGACGGGTGGATGATCCTGACCTTGCCGAAAAGATGAAAGCAGAGGCCGAGGGCATCTTCCTGTGGGCGTTTGAGGGCTTGCAGCGGCTTGTTGCCAACAACTTCAAGTTCACGGAAAGCCAGCGCACACGGGATAACCGGGAGGCAGTCAAGCGGGATAACAACAATGTCTTTGATTTTCTGGAATCCGAAGGTTATATCCGGCTGAAAGCGGACAGCACCATCAGTTCCAAGGACTTGTATGAGATTTATCGGATGTGGTGCGAGGAAAACAACCTGACACCGCTGAAACGCCGCAGCTTCAGCGACAGCGTGATTGCCAGCCAGAGCAAATATAATCTGGAATATTGCAACAAAATCACGAATGCCGCCGGTCGGCGGGTGTGGGGCTTCTTCGGGATTGAAGCGGTTGCCAGACCCAATATGAACGGGGGCTCCGATGTTTCGGAGCGTACGTACGTACCGGACGGATGGCAGGACTGATTTTGCCTACCGCGCCGTGTACGTATGTACGCTGCGTTTTACCCCAAACGCCGCTATATAGGAAAAATGCTGACCAGCAGAGCCTATATTTGGGGGGCGTGAATCAAGACAAGTGAAATCCGCAAAGAATTTGGCCGATGACAGAAATGGCTTCACGAAATCGCGCTTCTCGGAACAGGAAAGCGAGTGCGCCGAAATGTGGGGAATCACACGGTTTGAAAGCAAGTCGCGCGGAATGGGAAAAATGGTAGGTGCCACCTGTGGACAGGACATCACACCGGCAATTCTGAACGGATTTTATCGCAGCAGAATATTTTATCAGACAGCGAAGCGAATGCGCGGGAAAGCGCACTGGCTTCGCTGTTTCATGATCTGAATTATAGGAGGATTTGAATATGAATGTACGCAACGAAATCAAGGCGCAGATCGTCCGCGCCGGTTTTACCATGCAGGAGGTTGTGAATCTGCTGCATGACGAATGTGGCTGGTCCGGCAGTGTTTCCAACCTGTCTGCCAAGCTGCAAAGGGAGAGCATCCGCTACAAGGAGGTTGTGGAACTGGCTGATGTGCTGGGTTATGACCTCGTATGGCAGAAACGGAGGGAGCGATAAATGAGTAACCCGCAGTTTGCCATTCTCCGCTTTGCCAAGTACAAAGGGCCGGAGATTTCCAATATTGAGGCGCACAACGAGCGCACCAAGGAGAAATACGCCAGCAATCCAGACATCGACAAGAGCCGCAGCCATCTGAATTTTCATCTGATTACGCCGGAACGCAAGTATCGTGCCGAGTCAGAAAAGCAGATTGCAGAAGCAGGCTGCCGTACACGTTCTGACAGCGTGCGTGTGGTGGAAGCCCTTGTGACCGCAACGCCGGAGTTCTTCAAGGGCAAGAAGAAAGACGAGATCAAAGCCTATTTTCAGGAGGCGTTGGACTTCATTAAGCAAAACCAGAATCCGGAAACAATTATATCCGCCGTGGTGCATATGGACGAGAAAACGCCCCATATGCACCTTTCTTTTGTCCCGCTGACAGAGGACGGACGGCTTAGCGCCAAAGAGATTGTTGGCAACAAGAAGAAACTGACATGGTGGCAGGACAGGTTTTGGGAATATATGGTTAAGAAATACCCGGATCTGGAGCGGGGCGAGAGTGCCAGCAAGACCGGGCGCGACCATATCCCGCCGAGGGTGTTCAAGGAGATGACCCGCCTAACCAAGCAGAAAACCAAGTTAGAAGAATTGCTTGCAGGCGTCAATGCTTTCGACGCCAAGGGAAAAGCGGCAGAGATCGGTGCATTTTTGGACAAGTATATCCCGGCTGTGGAGCAGATGCACACGACGCTGAAAAAGTACAATACGGCGTTCACAGTCACTACTGCCGAAAATAAAAAGCTGAAAAAGAAAACGGAGCAGTTGGAGCAGTCGCTGGACAAGGCTACGCAGGAAAGTACCTTGAAAAAGCTGGCCGACGCCAAGCTGCACCGGGATTATGAGGATGCCGTCGCCGTACTGGATCGTATTCCGAAGGAAGTGTTGGCGGCATATACGCACAGAACGGAGAAAGAGAGGGAAACTGCCTATGGTAGATGAATGGAGCGGCTTCGCCGCTTTGCTGGCAAATTTGATTGAAAAGTATGCCGTGGTTCTGAATCTTGATGCGCTGCCCGATCTCGCTATAGAGAAATCCATGCCTAAAAAAGTCGAGGCAGATGAGATGATTCGCGAAAACGATATTGAATCAGCGAAAGCAGCATGATATAATTATCATGAAATAATTGTCCAAACCGCCATTGCAGGGGCCAAAGCTCCTGCAATGGCAGAAAACGAGGTGAAGTGACCATGGAACACTGGGAGAATGAGCAGAACAATTCTGAAATGATGATTTATACCACAGAGGACGGCTTGACAAAGATCGAAACGACCTTCGATGGAGATACCGTTTGGCTTTCTATCGACCAGATGGCGGAGCTGTTTCAGCGAGACAAATCTACCATTTCCAGACATATCAAGAACATTTTCACTGAGGGCGAATTGAAGCGGGAAGCAGTTGTTGCAAATTTTGCAACAACTGCCGCTGACGGCAAAACCTATCAGGTGGATTACTATAATCTCGATGTCATTATTTCCGTTGGCTACCGTGTGAAATCCCAGCGCGGTGTGCAGTTTCGCATCTGGGCAACGGGGATTTTGAAGGAGTATATGCGGAAAGGCTTTGCGCTGGACGATGAGCGCCTGAAAAATCTGGGCGGTGGTGGCTACTTCAAGGAGCTGTTGGAGCGCATCCGCGACATCCGCGCTTCCGAAAAGGTATTTTACCGTCAGGTGCTTGAAATCTATGCCACCAGCATTGACTATGACCCGAAAGCGGAAATCTCCATTCAGTTTTTCAGAAAAGTCCAGAACAAAATCCACTATGCCATTCACGGACAGACGGCGGCAGAGGTGATTTACACACGTGCCGACGCAGAGAAGGAATTCATGGGTTTGACCACTTTTTCGGGCAGCCAGCCAACGCTGAAAGAGGCAGTTGTCGCCAAAAACTACCTGAACGAGAAAGAGCTTCGGGCGATGGGTCAGCTTGTGTCCGGCTATCTGGACTTTGCAGAGCGTCAGGCAGAACGGGAACAGGCCATGACCATGCAGGATTGGGCGGAACATCTGGACAGGATTCTTACCATGAGCGGAGAACAGCTGCTAATTGGCAACGGAAGCGTCAGCCACAAGCAAGCCATCAACAAGGCAACCGGCGAGTACAGAAAATACAAGGCCCGTACTCTCAGTGAAGTGGAACGGGATTATTTGGATTTCATCAAGCTGTTGGAGCAGAAAACGGATAAAAAGCAAGGCTGACCGAGGATATGTCCATGAAAAAAGAAAAGATAAAAGTTTATATCTACACGCGGGTGTCCACCGCTATGCAGATTGACGGATATTCTCTAGATGCCCAGAAATCCCGAATGAAAGCCTTTGCCGACTTCAACGATTATGAAATTGTGGGCGAATATGAGGACGCCGGAAAATCCGGCAAATCTATAGAAGGCAGAACTCAGTTCAATCAGATGATGGAGGACATCAAGTCCGGCAAGGACGGCGTGTCCTATGTGCTGGTGTTCAAGCTGTCCCGCTTCGGCAGAAATGCGGCGGATGTGCTGTCCACCTTGCAGGTGATGCAGGATTTTGGCGTCAATCTGATCTGCGTGGAGGATGGGATTGATTCCTCTAAGGACGCAGGAAAGCTGATGATCTCTGTTCTCTCCGCTGTGGCTGAGATCGAGCGTGAGAATATCCGCGTGCAGACCATGGAGGGCAGAATCCAGAAAGCCCGCGAGGGAAAATGGAACGGAGGCTTTGCGCCCTACGGCTATCAGCTGGAAAAGGGACAGCTTATCGTTAACGAGGAAGAAGCAGCGGCGATTCGCGTGATTTTTGACCAGTATGTGCATACGGACACCGGCGCAAATGGCCTTGCAAAATACCTTGCGACCCATGGGATTTATAAAATCCAGCGGCAAAACGGGAAAAATCCGCTATTTGACGCTGCTCTCATTCGCAGGATACTGAAAAATCCTGTGTACTGCGGGAAGATCGCCTATGGAAGACGCAGGACAGAGAAGGTGCATGGCACCCGAAATGATTACCGCCTTGTGGAGCAGGACGATTATCTGTTGGTGGACGGTCTGCACGAAGGAATCGTCTCCGAGGAACTATGGCACGAGGCGCAGGTCAAGCTGCTGGCGCAGGCAGAGAAGTACGAACACGTCAACCGGGGCAAGGACACCAAGATTCATCTGCTGTCCGGTATCGTAAAATGCCCGATCTGCGGCGCGGGAATGTACGGCAACAAGAGTATCAAGCACAAGGCGGACGGCTCAAAATACAAGGATTTTTACTACTACGGCTGCAAGCACCGCACGATGACGCACGGGCATAAATGCGACTTCAGAAAGCAGATCAACGAAGCACTGCTGGACAACGCCGTGGCGGAGGTTATCGTCAAGCTGGTGAGCAATCCGAAGTTTGCCGCCATGATGCAGGAAAAGATCAGTATGAAGGTGGATACTACTGCCATCGAGCAGGAGATCGCGGCCCATGAAAAGCAGCTTCGTCAGAGCTATTCCGTAAAGGCGCGATTGATGGATGAAATCGATTCCCTTGACCCGGATGATAAGCACTACATGAAGCGCAAGGCAGACCTTGATGATCGGCTCTACAAGATGTATGATAAAATCGAAGATACGGAAAATCAGCTCATTGCTGCCAGAGCCAAGAAAATGGCAATCGAAGCGGAAAAGCTCACGGGTGACAATATCTACAAGGTGCTGATTTACTTCGATAAGCTCTATTCCGCTATGGACGACGAGGAAAAGCGGCAGCTTATGGAGTCCCTCATTTCTGAAATCCAGATTTACGAGGAACGCCAGCCCAACGGCCAATGGCTCAAGTCCATTAAGTTCAAGCTCCCGATCATTGCGGAAGATATGAGCTTGAGTTTGGACAACGATGCACATGTCGAGACGGTTGTCTTGCTTTCCAAGGGCGAGGTCGACTCGAAAAAGATTCGGGTTGAGTTTTCTTTGGAAGATATGGATATGTCTGAATTTCAAAATGGAGCAACCTATCCGCAGATCAAGGAGTATGTGTTGGAGCATACCGGGTTAAAGGTGTCCAACCTCTATATCTCACAGATTAA
>ENA-USUG01001764-USUG01001764.1-human-gut-metagenome-genome-assembly--contig:-NODE-1764-length-35127-cov-6.879116_pt1 | contig 35127 bp, 31 predicted proteins | sample MGYA00250059_ERZ773394 | MGnify/ENA primary metagenome ERZ773394 (study PRJEB29103, sample SAMN06111957) | human gut metagenome | biome: human gut; feature: ankylosing spondylitis patient; material... | reverse complement strand
TGCCCTATTTCTTCTTTGATACGACTAAAACGCCAGCTCTCGCATAACGAGAACTGGCGTTCTTTGACAGGCTGAAAGGACAGACGCCATGCGTCTGTCCTTTGTCCTGCCTAAAATCTGCACGAGGAAAGAGGTTTCCGCGCTCTATTGTCTGCGTTCCGGCAAGAACCCTCTCCCCTTGTCTTGCCGGATCGCTCTGTGCAGCTAAGTAAATTGACCGGAGGCTTTTAGCCCTCCTCGATCATTCTGAAATACAGGCCGTTGTTGCTGTCGTCGCCCTCCAGCATCACCATGATGGTGGTGCCGTTCAGGTCGGCGAACAGGCAGGTGAGGTCGGTGCTGGTGCCGTCGCCGTTGGGCATGGTGATGACCACCATCATGTTCTCCTCGTCCGCGCCGCAGCTGCCGGTCAGCACCGTGTCGCCGTTCAGGTAATCCACCGCGTCCACGTCGTTAAAGTCGATCTCCAGCACGCCGTTGCAGCCCTTCAGGGTGTTGGTGGCCTGCTCGTCGCTCATCTCGGTGCCGTTGACAAAGCCGCCGCAGAACTCCCAGCGGGAGCCCACGATGTACTCAGGCACTTCCACAAAGGTCATGGTCTCCAGCGGAGTGCCGGCGCCTGCTCCGGTATTGGCGTCATCCTCCACGGCCGGGCTCTGATCGTCCACGTTCGCGTCGTCACCGGCGGTATCGCCGCCGCAGGCTACCAGCGCCAGCGCCATCATCAGTGCCAGCAGGCAGGCCAGAAGCTTCTTCATGCTCATTTCATAATCCTCCAAATTTCTATACATTGCTGCCTATATAAACCGCAGGGTGCGGCTCATATCCTCATTTTCACAGGGTGCTGGTGTAGATCTCGCCGCCCTCGCAGGTGAACATCACGCCGTCGGAATAGGCGTAGTTGCCCATGGCGTCCTGCATCTCGAACATCATCACATAGTCGCCGTCCGGCAGCTCGCACTCGCCGAAAGCGGTGTTTTCCGTAACGGTGATGGTCTCGACGGCGTAGGCCTCCAGATTGTCCTCGCCGCTGGACAGGTTATCCATGTACCAGAGGATGGTCAGCTCATCGCCGGTCTCCAGCTGCCGCAGCTCCTTGTCGGCCATACCGGTATCGTCGATGCCCTGCCGCGCGCCCAGAATGATCCACTCCTCCTCATTGAAGTCGTAGGCCACCTGAAGATTGCACTCCTCACCGTTCAGCAGCACCGGCACGGAATAGAGGTTATAGTCCTCGCCGGCGTAGCTGAGCTCCATGTACACCATGCAGCCGTCAATGCTGCCCCACACGCCCCGGAAATTGTCGGAGAACACGCCGTTTTCCCAGTCGGCGTTCATGTCGTTGTCGGTACCCAGCAGCAGCATGGTATTCTGCTCCGCGTCCACGTAAAGCAGCGTGAAGCCGATGTTGGTCAGAATGCTGTCCGCCTTGGGGCCAAGCGTCATGGTGGCCACACCGTCGTCATCCACCGTCAGGCCGATACCGTCCCAGCCCATGGCGGTCAGATCCTCCACCTCCGGAAGCTCCTCAACATTCATGTCCGCCACGTACTCCATGCCCTCCTGGCTCAGACCGCCGGTCAGCTCATAGGAATAGAAATACTTGAACGCCGTGCCTGCACCCTGGTCGATATAGCCGTTCAGATCGTCCACATCGCCGTTATAGGAATAGTAGCAGGACAGGCCCGTGGCCTCGGTACGGTACACGCCGTTGACGCGGTACAGCACGCACTGATCCAGCGCGTCCAGCACAGCCTGAGCGCTGGGCAGCAGGTCGGTGCTGCACCGGGCCATATGGCCCAGATCCACCATGTTGGTATAGCCCTGCTCACGGGTGTTGCCGCCGTAGTTCTCCGCCTGTGCCGCCACGCGACCCATCTGGGAGAAGAAGCCGGGGTCGGCGCAGGCGGCGGCCAGCGCCTCCTTGCCGAAGCTCTCATAGGCGTCCAGCAGGTCGCCCATCTTGGACAGGTCGGTCACGGACAGGGTGGTATTGTCCTCGGTGCCCACCAGCTCGCAGCCCTCGTAATAGGCGTCGCAGATGACGCGGCCCAGCGTCGCGCCGTCCATGGCGGGCTGCTTGGCCAGTGTGCCTACCCACTGGGAGTAATACCAGCCGTTGGCGGGCTCCGTCTCCTCCGACGCCACCAGATACTTGGCCAGATCGCAGAAGGTATACGCCGTGTCCACCGTAGCCATCAGGCAGGTATCAAAGCCCACCAGCTCCAGCGGCTGCTGGCCCGGCTCATTGCTGGGCTCCCACACCTGAACAAAGGCGCTGTACATCTCGCTGAGAGTCAGGGAATCCAGACCGTACAGCTCGTCAAAGGACGCGCCGGACACCGATCCGCCGCCGTGGTTCCAGAAGATCACCGCCGTCTTGTCGGCGGGATAGTTCTCCTTGGCAAACAGCAGGAAATCCGCCAGCGTCTCGCTGTCGCCCATGCTGGCCGAGGGCTGTTCGTCCACCAGCTGCAAGCCCTCGCTGTTATAGACAAAGCGCTGCAGCTTATCGGCTTCCACCACATCATTCTGCCACTGGGCAGCACCGCCGGTCTGGATCACCACCGTCACGTTTTCCGGCAGCTCCACCTCCAGCAGCTCCGACAGGTCGCCGGTGGCAAAGCCGCCCTCCGACTCCAGATCGCTGCCGCACAGATACCAGTATACCGCCCAGCTGCTGCCGTCGTCCCAAACTGTATCGTCCTCCATGTCCATGCAGCCGGTACACAGCGTCAGCAGCATCAGCACCGCCAGCAGCAGCGCGCCAATCTTTTTCTTCATATACGCTCCTTACACACTCTTGAATGTCGCTTTTTGTCCGTTAAATGCCCATTAACTGCCGCTTTTTAGCAGTAAACTCCTCCTCGGTGATGATACCGGCGTCCAGCAGGCCCTTATAGCGCTGGATCTCCGTCACCACGTCCACCGGCGCAGCGGCAGGCTTTGCCGCCGCATTCTTTTCCGTGGCGGCGCCGTCCCAGCGCTCCTTTGCCGCCGGGTCTATCAGGCGCATCAGGTGCTTCGCCAGCTCCAGCAGCTCGCCGGACTTGGCCCGGTATTCCTTCAGATAGTCCTCCACATCCGGCTGATGGCGGTCATAGCCCGGCGCGTCCACCTCGCCCTGAAACTTTTTCCAGTAGGGGTGGTTCAGCCTGACCTCTACGGTAAACTGCTTCACGGGAGCCGCCGCTTCAAAAGTGGGCTCCGGCGGAAGCCGCCGCTCCGCGTCACGATCCTTGTCATGGTCGTGATCCGAATGGAGCGTTTCGTGCAGCTCGGCCATGTACTGCATCCGCTGGCGCTCCTGCTTCTCCTGATAGAAGCGGGAGATCGCCGCCTTTTGGCTTCTGGCGGCATCCGGCACCTTGCTGTTGTGGCACAGCAGCGCGCCGCTGCCGCTTTCATACAGCACAAAGCCGTCCTCGCAGATGCGGAAGGAGCGGATGTCGCTCCCCTTCAGCACCAGCGCGTCGTCATTCTGCTTCAGCCGCAGCAAACGGTGGGTATCGTCCACCACCAGATCGCCGGAAAACAGGCCGAAGGCATACAGGTACGTCCGCTGGAACTGCCTGCGCAGGGGCTCATTCTCATCATAGTACGCCATGTACTGCTGGAATTCCTCCAGCGTCATTTTATCCACCGTGCCCACAGGCAGATCCACCTTTTTGTCGCACGCCTTGCAGATGGGCATGTTCTCCACCTTGGTGGCCAGCAGCCGGGGCGTGGGATTCCCGCAAATGGGGCAGAGCTTCTTGTTGTTGCTGAACAGGCCCATACAGGCATCCTCCCTCTCTTTTCGTTTCTCAGGCCCTTACGGCCGGTCGTCCGGCAGCAGGGTACGGGGCCGGAACCCCATCAGCCCCGCAATAAGCCGCGCAGGCATCCGCCGCAGCGCGGCGTTGAAGCGCTCCGCGGCGTCATTATACTGTTGGTGGCTGCTTCGCAGCATCTGACGGCCACAGTCTATGGCGGCCATGGCGCGGATATACGCCGCGTCGCTTCTCAGCGCCGGATATTGCACCGCCACCGTCTCCACATACCGCAGCGCGTCCAGCGCCAGAGCCTCCTGCGCCGTTACGTCCGCCGCCTGTGAGGCGGAGACGATCACGCCCTGACCGCTCCGCACGGTCTCTGCCTGCGGCGCCTGCCGGGCGGTATAATCCCATGTCAGATCCAGCAGCGCCGCCACGGCGTCAAGGCAGGCCGCCAGACGCACACCTACCTGCTGCATGGTCTTTCCCGCGCCGCTGTCCATAGCCCGCAGCTTCCGCTCCTCCACAATGGCCCACACTACAAGCGCGGCAGCGGGCAGCAGGATCAGGACAAACGTCCTCATACATGCTCCCCTCCCGCAAAAAAAGCGGCGGATACAGATAGCGCTCCGTATCCGCCGACAGCTCGTGCTCATTACGTTGCGCGCCGCACCGCCGTTTCCATAATGTAAGGCTGCGGCTCATGGGTACAGTGTACTCCAAACCGCCGCCGCTGTTGTGCCAAGTGCATGAATCGACCGAAAAAACGACACAATCGCCGCCCCGCCTACAGCGACACCCGCAGCACGAAGCGGCCATCCTTCTCCGAGAAGGAATACATGCCGTTATACCGCTCAGCAATAGAGCAGATGCTCCGCACGCCGATACCGTGTCCCGGCTCGCGGGTCACCGGCAGGCCCTTTTCAAAGGTCACGCCCGGCGGGCAGGTGTTGGTCACCTGCAAGAAGAATTTGCCGCTCTTTTCGTAGACCACCAGCTCGATATCGCAGGGTTCACCCGTCTGACGCAGCCGCTGGCAGGCATGCAGGGCGTTTTCCAGCGCGTTGGACAGCAGCACGCACAGATCCGTCTCCGCCACCGGGATAAAATGGGGCACCTCCGCCCGCACCCGCAGGGGCACGCCACTCTCCTCCACCCGTCCGGCAAAGGCCGACAGGATCAGGTTCACCGTCTCGTTTTCGCAGAAAACGCGCACCTTCTGGCTCTCGATCTCCGCGCAGACCTCCCGGATATAGGCCTGTGCCTGCTCCGTGCGGCCGTTTTCGATGCACCCGGCCAGATACTGCATGTGGTGGCGCAGGTCGTGGCGATAGGTGCTGGCCCGCCGCTCCGACTCCCGCAGGGAGGCGATCTCGCGGGTGGCCTGCGTCACCTGCAAATGCAGGTTCTCCTGCGTCTGCTCCAGCCGCAGGCGCGTCTCGTTCTCCGCGGAGCTGCGCAGCACAAAGGCCAGATACGCCACGCAGCACACAAAGGGCATGAACTCCACCGCCGCCGGCGTACCCTGTGCCAGCAGATCCGTATAGATACGGGTCAGGTAGTCAAACAGATACCCCACTGCCGGGATCAGGCCAAAGCGCACCTGCATGGCGGGCTTATAGCCCGCGATAGTCCGCACGGCAGGCGCCACAAAGTACAGCAGCCCCAGCAGCAGCGGCAGCGTCAGCGCCAGCTCCGCCGCGGTCTGCACCTCCGCCCCGCCGGACATCAGCGCCGTCAGCAGCAGCGCCAGCCAGCGCCGCAGCTGGCAGCACAGATAGGCCGTCAGCACCGAAATGGTCGGCCACAGCAGCTTCCGCGCGATGATGGCCAGCACCAGCACCAGCGGCATATGGGTCACCAGCGGGTACAGCAGCTTCAGCAGCTGGAGATCGGTGGTCATGCCATAGACCGCCGCCTGCGCCAGCAGGATCGCCGCCATGGACAGTCCATAGGCCCACTTCTTCCCCCTCGTCCACGTGATGCCGCAGAAGGCGGCGGACAGGATCATGCCGTACACGCCCACCGCCGCGTCGTTCAGCAGCGTCACGCCGTTCCACAGCGCGTCGCTGCTCCACACGGTGCCGCCCATCATAGCAGCACCTGCTTCCGGCTGAAGGCGTACTCCAGATACCGCTCCTTCAGCTCCGAGAACCGCCCGTGGGGAATGGGGATCTCCGTCTGATCCGTCAGCTGCAAGCCCCGGTAGGAGATACTCTGGATGTGGTCCATGTTCACCAGATAGGAGCGGTGGGGCCGCACGAAGTTTTCATAGGCCGTCAGCTCCGCCGCCAGCTTGTCCAGACCGCCGGCGCTCTCCAGCACCTGGCCGTTGTCCAGATGCAGCAGCAGCGTCCGACCCACCACCTCGCAGTACATCAGCTTTTCCAGCCGGACGCGGACGATGCCGCTTTTGCAGCGCAGCATCACGCTGTTCTCCGCGCTGCGGCAGCACTCGTCCAGCACCGAATCCAGCACCTGAAAAAAGGTCTCCTCCCGGATGGGCTTGAGCTGATAGTAATAGGCATCCACCGTATAGGACTGCACCGCGTATTCCGCCGAGGAGGTGAGGAAAATAATCTTCACATTCCGGTCGTATTCCCGGATCTCACGGGCGGCGCTGATGCCGTTTTCCCCCGGCATGATCACGTCCAGCAGCAGCACGTCAGGACGAAGCCCCTGCTCCATGGCCGCCAGCAGCTCCAACGAGCTTTCAAAGGCATGGCATTCCATCGGCTGATCCCGCGTTTCCCGGTATTTGTTCAGCAGCGCGGCGATCTGCCGCACCACCGCGATATCATCATCACAAAAGGCAATTTTTACCATTCGGCCTCTCCTTGCTTTTTGCCAGTTTTTCACAGGCGGCGGACGCGTGTCCGCCGTTTACTTTCATTATACGGGGTGGGGCATCTTTCGTCAAGGAATGGTTTTTCCGAAAAAGTCCCCCGCTTTTTCTATGCACCGGCGAAAAAATGTGCTATACTATTGCCACACCAGTTCAAAGGAGGCCGCGCCATGCATCTTTTTGACCATCTGCACACCGTCAACACCCATCGCCGTCTGGTGCGGCACTATTGCTGGAAGCTTGGTCTGGTCTGGCAGGGCCTGACCCACGACCTGAGCAAGTACAGCCCCACCGAGTTCTGGCGCAGCGTGAAGTACTATCAGGGCTACCGCAGTCCCAACGACGCCGAGCGCATCGCCAACGGCGTCAGCCTGTCGTGGCTGCACCACAAGGGCCGCAACCTCCACCACTTTGAGTACTGGATCGACTACTGTCTGCGAGAGGACGGCAGCGTGTACATCGGCGGGTGCAAGATGCCCAAAAAATACGTGGCAGAGATGTTCTGCGACCGCATCGCCGCCTGCCGGGTGTATCAGAAGGAGAAATACACCGACGCCTCGCCGTGGGAGTACTACCAGCGTAGCAAGAACCTGAAGCACACCGACGCCGGGCGCTACATGCATACCGACACGGCGGCGCTGCTGGAGCGGTGGCTGCTGATGCTGAAGGAGCAGGGCGAGGACGCCGCCTTCGCCCAAATCAGGAAAGAACTGCAAGACCCCAACTATTAAAAAATAAACGCCGCGTTTGCGGCGTTTATTTTTTAGCATTACTTCTTATACGGCACGTGCCAGATGGTGTCGGCATAGTCCGCGATGGAACGGTCGGCGGCGAAGATGCCGCTGCGGGCAATATTGATCAGGCTCATGCGGTTCCAGTTCTCCTGATCGGCATAAGCGTGGATCATGCGCTGCTCCGCCTCGGCATAGGAGGGCAGGTCGGCCAGCAGCATATACTGATCCGGCGGGCAGTCCGCGCCGAACACCAGCCGCTGCCACAGATCCTCGTAGCTGACGCCGTCGGAGAAGCCGATTTTCAGCTGATCCACCACACGGCGCAGCATGGGGTCACGGTCATACAGCAGGTGGGGATCATAGCTGTGCTGGAGGTGGGCCACCTCGTCAGAGCGCAGGCCGAACAGGAACATATTGTCGTCCCCCAGCACCTGATGCATCTCTACATTAGCGCCGTCCAGCGTACCGACGGTCAGGGCGCCATTCATCATGAACTTCATGTTGCCGGTGCCGCTGGCCTCCTTGCCGGCGGTGGAGATCTGCTGGCTCACCTCACTGGCGGGCATCAGCATCTCCGCCATGGAGACGCGGTAGTTCTCCAGGAACACCACCTGCAGCTTATCCTTGCAGACAGGATCGTTGTTGATCTCATTGGCAAGGGAGTTGATGAGATGGATGATCCGCTTGGCCACGGCATAGCCGGGTGCAGCCTTGGCGCCGAACAGGAAGGTGTGGGGCGTGAAAGCCATGTTGGGATCGTCCCGCAGCTGCTGGTAGAGGTAGATGATATGCAGGGCGTTCATCAGCTGGCGCTTGTACTCATGCAGGCGCTTCACCTGCACGTCGAAGATGCCGTCAGTGTTCAGCACCACGCCCTGCTGGCGATAGGCCCACTTGGCGAAGGCATCCTTGTTGGCCTTTTTGATCTGGCCCAGCCGCAGCAGCACCTCTTTATCGTCAGCCCAGCGCTCCAGACCGCTCATTTCACCGGCGTGGGTGAGGTAGCGCTCCCCCACCGTGTCCTTCAGCAGACTGTCAAGGCCGGGGTTGATCTGGCTGAGCCAGCGGCGGTGATCCACGCCGTTGGTGACGTTCTTGAACTTGTCCGGCTCCATGACGCACTGGTCGCGGAACACGTCCTTCCGGAGAATATCCGAGTGCAGGGCGCTGACGCCGTTGACCGCCATGCCGCCTGCGATGCACAGGTTGGCCATCCGCACCGCGCCGTCCCAGATGACGGCCATACGGGCCACCTTGTCCATATCGCCGTGATAGAACTCGGTGATCTTCTCCTGATAGCGGCGGGCGATCTCGGTGAGGATCTGCCACACGCGGGGCAGCAGCAACTCAAACAGCTGCTGCGGCCAGACCTCCAGCGCCTCGGCCAGCACCGTATGGTTGGTGTAGGCCACGGAGTGGGTGGTGATGTCCCACGCCTCGTCCCAGCCAAGGCCCGCGTCGTCGATCAAAATACGCATCAGCTCCGGGATCACCAGCGCGGGATGGGTATCGTTGATCTGGATGACGTTCTTCTCGTGGAAGTTTTTCAGGGTGCCGTACTGCTGGATGTGCTGGCGGGTGATGGACTGCACCGTGGCGGACACGAAGAAATACTGCTGCTTCAGCCGCAGGGACTTACCCTCGTAGTGGTTATCCTCGGGATACAGCACCTTGGAGATCACGTCGGCCATGGCCCGCTCCTCGCCGGAGCGCAGGTACTGGCCCTGCGAGAACAGCTTCATGTCGATGGGCTTGGGGGACTTGGCGTCCCACAGCCGCAGGGTGTTCACATGGTCGGTGTCGTAACCGGCGATCTCCATGTCGCAGGGCACCGCCAGCACGCGGGTATAGTCCTCGTGCACCACCATCAGGTGGCCGTTGTCCCAGCGGGTGCGGACGGTGCCGCCGAAGTGGATCTCCTCCGTCTCCTGGGGTTTGGGCAGCAGCCACGCATCGCCCAGCGGCTTCCAGTCGTCGGGCAGCTCCACCTGCTGCCCCTCCACGATCTTCTGCTTGAACAAGCCCAGCTCGTAGCAGATGGAGTAGCCGGTGGCAGGAATCTCCAGCGTGGTCATGCTGTCCAGATAGCAGGCGGCCAGACGGCCCAGACCGCCGTTGCCAAGACCTGCGTCCGGCTCCATGTCGAAAATATCGGCAGCCTTGAATCCCAGCTCCTCGATGGCCTCCTGCAATTGGGGCAGCACGTTCAGGTTATAGGCGTTCTTCATCAGGCTGCGGCCCATCAGGAACTCCAGCGACAGGTAGTGAACCCGGCGGGCGCCCTCGCGGGCGGCCTTTTCCCGGCTCTCCACCCCGTGCTCGGCCATAATGTCGCGCAGCACCATGGCGCAGGCCTTCAGCATTTCGCCGTCGCTGGCCTGCTGCTCGGTGCAGCCGTAGTTCAGCCGCAGCTTGCGGATGATAGCCTCCTTCATATCATGCTTGGTATAGGTCATATGCGATTGTCTCCTTACAGCTTGGAATAGATATCGTGATAGAGACGGGCGCTGCGCGTCCAACTGAAGTCGGCGGTCATGCCCCGCCGCTGGACGGCGGCAAAGCCCGTCCTGTCGCCCTTGTAAAGTCCGGTGGCCTGCCCGATGACGGACAGCATGGCCCCGGCGTCATAGTCCTCGAAAAGATAGCCCGTGCCGTCCGGCTGGCCCACCTGACAGGAATGCACGCTGTCGGCCAGTCCGCCGGTGCGGCGGACAATGGGCACCGCGCCGTAGCGCATGGCGATCATCTGGGAAAGGCCGCAAGGCTCGCTCCTGGAGGGCATCAGGAAGAGGTCGGCACCGGCGTAAATGCGGCGGCTCAGCCCCTCGGAATAGGTGATGAGCGCGGCGGTGCGGCCTACATAACGGCCCGCCTGCGCCCGGAAAAAGTCCTCGTAGTAGCCCTCGCCCTGACCCAGCACCACCAGCTGGCACCCGGTGGCCATAATGCCGTCAAAGCCGTCCCGGATTAGCTCCATGCCTTTGTGGCCCACCAGACGGCTGACCACCGCCAGCAGCGGCGTGTCCGGCTCCTCCCGCAGTCCCAGCGACACCTGAAGGTCAGCCTTGCAGGCAGCCTTTCCGGTCATGTCGTCGGGGCCGTAGTGCACAGGGATAGCCATATCATGGGCCGGGTCGTAGGAGGTCATGTCGATGCCGTTCAGCACGCCGTGCAGCTTATAGCCGATGGCATCCACGATGGAGGCCATGCCGTGGGCATAGTAATCGTCGTGAAGCTGGGCGGCATAGGTGGGGCTGACGGTGGTGACCGCGTCGGACACCAGCATGGCGGCCTTCATCAGATTCACGTCGCCGTCCATTTGCAGCGTGCCGTCGTTCCACCAGCCCTCGTGCAGGCCGAAAAGGTCGGCCACGGTGTCGGGGCCATAGCGGCCCTGATACTCGATATTATGGATGGTAAACACGGTTTTGATACCCCGCACCGCGTCCCAGCGGGTGGCAACGTCCTTGAGATAGATGGGCACCAGCGCCGTCTGCCAGTCGTTGCAGTGGATCACATCCGGCATCCAGTCCAGACTGGGCAGCAGATCCACCACCGCCTTGCTGAAAAAGGCGAAGCGTTCGCCGTCGTCATACTCGCCGTACAACCGGCCCCGGCGGAAATAGTGCTCGTTATCCACGAAATACCACGTCACGCCCCGATACTCCATGACGAACAGGCCGCAGTACTGGTGCCGCCATGCCACGTCCACATAGATATAGCTGCGGTAGACCATCCGCTGCCGCCACTCGTAGGGGATCTTATCATACAGCGGCAGGATCACCGCCACCTGATCGCCGTTCTCGGCCAGAGATACCGGCAGACTGCCGGCCACGTCCGCAAGACCGCCCGTCTTGCAGAAGGGAAACGCCTCACTGGCGGCAAACAGTATTTTCATAAGTCGTCCTCCTCATTATAGCTGGCGAAAAATCTTGCGATTTTTCTGCCAATATGGCTTGCGGCCGACTGCGCGCGTCCTTCGGACACACTGGCGGCCGAGAAGTATTTTTCCGACGTATACGCCGCCGGAAAAATAATTGGATTGTTTCGCCGCCTGCGGGCGGCGAACTCTGCGAGGCTTACTTCGCCGTCAGATTTCATGCCAGTTATGCCAGTTATAATTTCGTGTTCTTCTCCACCACCAGCGGGTACTGAGCGTGGCCCGCCATGGCCACGTCGGGGCCGAACTCCACATTCTTGTCGGCGATGACGCAGCGGATGGATGCGCCGGAGCGCACCACCGTGTTCTTAAAGAGAATGCTGTTCTCCACGTGGGCGCCCTTTTCCACCCGGACGCCCCGGAATAGGATGCAGTTGCGGATGCTGCCCTGAATATCGCAGCCGTCGGAGATCAGGGAATTGACACACTCGCCGCTGGGGTCGATGTAGGTGGAGGCAGCGTCGTTTTCCTTGGCGTACACCGGGCGCTGGGGACAGAACAGCTCCGCCCGGATCTCCGGCCGCAGCAGCTCCATGCTGCGCTGATAGTACCCCTGCACGGAGTTGATGCGGGCGGCAAAGCCGTCCCACACATAGCCGTTGAACCGCAGCTCCTTCCCCTTGTCCTGCAAAACGTTATGGCGGAAGCTGTAGCGGTCATGGGCCATGCAGTCCTCCACCAGCTCCAGCAGCAGGTCGCGACCCAGCAGGAAGATATTCAGGCTCTGATAGCCCTCCGGTGTGCGGATATCATAGGCGGTGTCCACGATGCGGCCGGTATTGTCCAGCTTGAAATAGGTGTCGCCGCTCTCGCCGGGATGGCTGGTGCAGACGCAGGTCATGTCCGCGCCGGAGGCAATATGGGCCTCCAGCACACGGGTCAGGGGCAGATTGGTCACCAGATCGCTGTCGGACAGCACCACATAGTCCTGCCGGATGTGGCGCAGATACTCAATGACGCAGCCCAGTGCCTCCATCTTGCCCCGGAATGCCCCCACCACGCCCCGGCTCTCGCTGTAGGCGAAGGCGGGCAGCAGCTTCAGGCCGCCGGTCTTGCGGCTCAGATCCCAGCTTTTGCCGGTACCCAGATGATCCAGCATGCTCTGGCACTTGCCGTGCATGATAACGCCCACGTCGGTGATCCCGGCATTGACCATGTTGGACAGGATAAAGTCCACCACCCGGTAATCGCCGCCAAAGGGCAGCGAGCCGTGGATACGGTTGGCGGTCAGCTGACCCAGACCCGGCTTCTCTCCATAGGAGAAGATGATCCCGTGCATTCCCTTCATTGCGCGGCCTCCTTTCCATGAGTACTGTCAAGCATGGTTTTGGGCGGGACTTCCTCCCGCTCCGCCACATGGGTGTGAGGCCCCAGTACGGCAATGCCCCACGCGGCGGGATCGCCGGTTTCCTCCGGCGGCGCACCTACGCGGGCCTTACCGCCCACGCGGCAGCCCTCGCCCACGATGGCATAGGACACCCGCGCTCCATCCTCGATGACCGCGCCGGGCATCACCACGGAGTAGGATACCTCCGCGCCGCGTCCCACATGGCAGCCGGTGGACAGGACGCTGTTCTTCACCTCGCCCAAAATCTCACAGCCCCGGGCCACGGCGCTGTTGCCCACGTCGGCATGCTCGCCCACATAGGCGGGCGGACAGATGGCGGTACGGCCATGAATGGGCCACCGCTCGTCCAGCAGGTTCAGGCCGGAGCCGGGCGTCAGCATGTCCATGTTGGCGTCCCACAGGCTGTCCAGCGTGCCCACATCCTTCCAGTAGCCCTCGAACCGGTAGGCCACCATCTTCTCCCCGGCGTTCAGCATGGCGGGGATGATATCCTTGCCGAAGTCGTTGCTGGAGCCCTCCCTGGCCTCATCGGCGATGAGATAGGCACGCAGCTTGGCCCACGTGAAGATATAGATACCCATCGAGGCCAGATTGCTTTTCGGCTCCTTGGGCTTTTCGGCAAACTCGGTAATGTTGTCGTCGCCGTCCACGTTCATGATGCCGAAGCGGCTGGCCTCCGACCAAGGCACCTCCATCACGGAGATGGTGCAGGCGGCGCCCGCCGCCTTATGGCGGCGCAGCATGTCGGAGTAGTCCATCTTATAGATATGGTCGCCGGACAGCACCGCCACGTAATCGGGATCGTACAGGTCGATAAAGCCGATGTTCTGATAGATGGCGTTGGCCGTGCCCTTGTACCAGTCGGCGCCGGTGGCGCTCTGGTACGGCGGCAGGATGTGAACGCCGCCGTTGGTGCGATCCAGCTCCCAGGGCTGGCCGTTGCCGATGTAGTTGTTCAGCTCCAACGGCCGGTACTGGGTCAGCACGCCCACTGTGTCGATGCCGGAGTTGGCACAGTTGGACAGGGGAAAATCAATGATGCGGAACTTGCCGCCAAAGGGGACGGCGGGCTTTGCCATGTCGCCGGTCAGCACATGCAGGCGGCTTCCCTGTCCGCCGGCCAGCAGCATGGCGATACACTCTTTTTTCATGTGGCTGCACCTCCTGATTTCCGGGAACGGCGCTTATTCGCGGCCGTCCAATGGTTTGATAAGCTTCCCTTTCCCCTGCAGGATCACCGCGCCCAGCGGTGGCACACGCACCGCGATGGACTGGGCCTGCTGATGGGAGGGGATACATTCCGTTTTGATAGGCTGGGGGTTGGTGACGCCGCTGCCGCCCCAACGCTCCTCGTCGGTGTTGAACAGCTCCTCATACCGGGCCTTGGGCGGCACGCCGAAGCGATAGCCCTCCACCGCCACGGGGGAGAAGTTGATAACGGCCACCAGCGACTTGCCGCTGCGGTCTGTCCGCCGGAACACCAGCACGTTGTTATAGTTATCATCGGCCACCAGCCATTGGAAGCCGTCCCAGTCCCGGTCGTTCTCCCACAGGGCCTTGTGGGATTTATAGAACCGGTTCAGCGCCCGGATGCACTCATGGGTCTGGCGGCAGTCGTCCTCCTCGTCCAGCAGATACCAGTCCAGCGCCTTGCGGAAGTCCCACTCGTGCCACTGGGCCAGCTCCGTGCCCATAAAGGTCAGCACCTTGCCGGGATGGCACAGCATATAGGCGTAGAAACCGCGGACACCGGCCAGCTGCTGCCACTTGTCGCCGGGCATCTTGCCCCGCAGCGAGCCCTTCATATGTACCACCTCGTCGTGGGACACCGGCAGCACGAAATTCTCGGAAAACGCGTACACCATAGAGAAGGTCACGTCCCGGTGGTGGTGCTGGCGGAAGAAGGGATCCATCTTCAGATAGTGGCACACGTCGTTCATCCAGCCCATATTCCACTTCAGGTTGAAGCCCAGACCACCCTCCTCCGGCGGATAGGTCACCATAGGCCACGCGGTGGACTCCTCCGCCACCATCAGCGCCGCGCCGTCGATGGCAAAGGCGGTGCGGTTCAGCTGCCGCAGGAACTCGATGGCCTCCAGATTCTCCTTGCCGCCGTGCTGATTGGGCCGCCACTGCTGGCGGTCATAGTCCAGATACAGCATGGAGGCCACCGCGTCCACCCGCAGTCCGTCGATGTGGTACTCCCGCAGCCAGTAGGCGGCGGAGGACAGCAGAAAGCTGCACACCTCCGGCTTGCCGAAATCAAACACGCGGGTACCCCAGCTCTCATGCTCCCATTTCAGGGGATCGCTGTACTCATACAGGCACGAGCCGTCAAACTGGATCAGGCCGTGGCTGTCCTTACAGAAGTGGGCGGGCACCCAGTCCAGGATCACGCCGATCCCCGCCCGGTGGAGCCTGTCCACCAGATACATGAAGTCATGGGGCGTGCCGTAGCGGCTGGTAGGTGCGAAATACCCCACGCACTGATAGCCCCAGCTGTCGTCCAGCGGATACTCCGTCACCGGCAGCAGCTCCACGTAGTTATAGCCCATATCCCGGACGTACAGCGCCAGCTGGTCGGCCATATCCCGGTAGTTCAGCACCTGACCGTCCTCTGTCCGCCGCCAGGAGCCCAGATGCACCTCGTAGATGTTCACGTACCCCTCGGCGGGGTGGGTGCCCTCCCGGCGCTGCCGCCACTTTTCATCGTGCCACGTGTAGCCGCCGATGTCGTAGAGCTTGCTGTTGGTGGAGGGCCGTGTCTCCTGATGGAAGCCGTAGGGGTCGGATTTCCAGACCTCCCGGCCGTCGCCCTGGGTCACCACGTATTGATAGCCGTCGAACTGCCGGGCGTTTTCCACCGTCAACTCCCACGTGCCATCCTCCAGCCGGTGCATATCCCAGCGCTGCCATTCGTTAAAGTCTCCGCTCAGCGCCACGCAGCGGGCCTGAGGCGCCCATACACGAAACACCCAGCCGCCGTCGCAGGGATGTGCGCCGTAGTATTCATAGGCGCTGTCCCACACGCCGCGCCGCAGCCGATCACCGCTCATTCCCGGCACCTCCTGACTTGTTATATCATGCCATCGCCGCGAAAAACGGCGATAGCTTGCCCAATTTTATCGTATGCTACATTTTACTCCATTTCCGTCCCCCCGTCAATGCAAACGGCCATTGTTTCAAAAGAAGGAAGCTGTACATGCTATACGTCAGGGTATCGGTAAACGGTTGTAGGGGCGGACAGAGTCGTCCGCCCCTACGGGTTTCTATCGGCAGCCTTCCTACGCAAAATGGCAACCCCCACCGCTCCTGACGGAGCAGTGGGGGGGATAAAAGTATAAGCGCTTCAAAGTGCCTCGCACTTCTGCCAGTCTTTTTATTCTCTCCTCAACGCCTCGATGGGGTTCAGCTTCGACGCCTTCACAGCAGGCATCAGGCCAAACACCACGCCGATGATCATGGAGAACGCCACGGCGACGGCGCAGGCGCCCACACTGATGGCGACCGGCGTTCCCATGATGGAGCTGAGCATATAGGCAAGGCCGATACCGCAGGCCACGCCCAGAATACCGCCCAGACTGGTCAGCACCGCCGCTTCCGTCAGGAACTGCCAGAGAATGCGGCTCTGCTGCGCGCCGATGGCGATCTTCAGGCCGATCTCGCGGGTACGCTCGGTAACGGATACCAGCATGATGTTCATAACGCCGATGCCGCCCACCACCAGAGAGATGGCGGCGATCCAGATCAGCTGCTTGTTGGTGGTCTCCGACAGGCTTTGCAGGTCGGCGGCCTGCTGCAGCAGATCCTTGGCCTGATACTTGCACTTGTCGGTGGACACCACATTCTCATTGAGGTACTTGGCCACGTTGTTGCCCGCCTCGGTCATGTCGTTGGTGGAGGTGGCACGCACCGCCACAGACAGCGGCTCATCATAGCGATAGACGATGGGCCAGCAGGCATCCGGAATGATGATGACGCCGGAGGTGTTGCCGGAGTACATATAGTAGTCGTTGACCGAGTTGATGACCGGCTCGGAGGTGGTTTTCTGGCTCACCACGCCCACCACCACAAAGGGCTCGCCCTTGATCTCGATGGTGCCGCCGATGGGGTTCTGGCCCTGAAACAGGCTCTGGGCGGTGTTGGCGTCGATCAGTACCACCTTGCGGCTGGTGGTAAAGTCACTGTCGATGAAGCCCCGGCCATAGTTGACCATATAGCCCGCTACTGACAGGAAGTGGCTGTCGCCGCCGTAGATCGCGCCGTTGAAGGAGCTGTTGCCCACGTACACGCCATCGGCCCAGCTGCGGGAGTAATACAGTGAGGACTCCTGCACCTTATCCAGCTTGTCGATCTCATCCCGCATCTCTGACGTGATCATGGAGATGCCCTGCGGTACCGACGCATAGGAAAAATCCATTTGATTGTTGTCCTGCATCAGCGTCACATTCACCACGTTGTTGCCGGCACCGATCAGGTTCTGCTTGATCTGCTCGTTGGTGCCCTTGATGGTTGACACGATGGTGATGATGGCGGCAATGCCAATGATGATGCCCAGCATCGTCAGGAAGGAGCGCAGCTTGTGGCTCCACACGCCCTGAAAGGCGAGGTTGATATTTTCCAGCATCCGCGCACCTCCTTACATGCCGCTGTAGAACTTATCCCGCGTAGACTCGGTGGTGTTGGCGCCCTCGGTCACATTGCGGCCATAGGGGAACGCCACGAAATCATCCACCGTCAGGCCGCCGCGGATCTGGGTATAGCTGCCCCACAGGTTGCGGCCCGTCTGCACCCAGCGCTTTTCCAGCTTGCCGTTCTCGCCCCGCACCATCACGTAGCTCTTGCCGTTTTCAGTGCGGATGAACATGCTCTCCAGATACAGGGTGTTGCCGTCAGCGCTGCCGGTGCTGTTCTGATAGGACATATCCACATAATCACCCTCCCGCAGGTCGGCCTCCTCCGAGACGAACACCTTGAAGGGATAATAGGACACGTTGCTGTTGCCGTCGCTCCAGGAGTTGGCGTTATCGGTGGGATAGTCGCTGATCTCCACGATCTCGCCCTCGGCGCTGGCGCCGGTCATCCAGGAGTTGACCTGTACCTTTTCGCCGATGCTGACCGTGCCCAGTTCCAGCTCGCTGAGGGCGCCGTCAATGTAGTAGCCGCCGCCTCCGGAAACCTCCACCACCGCTTTATCATTGGTGAAGTCGGGGCTGTTGGGGTCAAGAGCTGCCTTGATGGTGCCGTCCAGCTCGCTGTAAACGGTGTCGCCGCCCACTTCCTTCTTGGTCTTTTCCAGATTCACCGCTGCCAGCTTGATGGTCACGTCCAGCTGGGCGATTTCCTGGTTCTTGTCGCGGATCCTCCGGGTCCGCTCCTCCTTGGGATAGGCCACCGCCTGCTGCAAGGCGTTGATCTCCGCCTGCAAGGCCTTGACCTGATCGTCCACGCCGTCCGGCTCCTGCTGGGCGATGCTGGGCAGAGCCTCATAGTAGAAGCTCAGCGTCTTTACCGGCGTCACCGGGGTGACAGGATCCACGGGCTCCGTCGGCTCAGTGGGCTCCGTGGGGTCGGTAGGCTCTGTAGGCTCGGGATCCACCGGCTGAACCGGCTGGTCAGCGGTGGTCTGCACCAGATACAGGCCGATGCAGTTCTTGACCTGCTCCAGCGTTTTATTGTTCTGCCGGATCACCAGCACCACATAGGCGCTGCTTTCTCCGTCAGGCAGCAGCTTCATCAGATTCTCCGCCGACAGGGCGTCGCCGGTGTTCCAGTTGAAGTAATAGGGCTTTGCCTTGGAGCCGTCGCTCACCGTGCCGTCGCCCAGCGGATCCTGCAGGGGGGGCGCCTTCTTTCCGTCCTCCAGCTTGGCAACAGACTCGATGGGCTTGGAGTTCTTATCATACCAATCCTGCTGGTTCTTGCCGATCAGCACGTCGATCTGTGCCTGAAGCTCGGCGACCTTTTTATCCACCGCTTCCTGATCCTGAGCCAGCATCAGCTGGTTCAGTTCCTTTTCCGCGTTCTTCTGGGCCAGCTTCTGCTTCTCATAGTCGATCTCCGCCCGCTCGATATCCAGCGAGGTCAGCGTGGTATCGTAGCTCAGCAGCTTGTCGCCCTTTTTGACGGTCTGCCCCTCCTCCACATAGATCTTGCTGACCTTCTGGGTGCTGGAGAGGTAGATCTTCTGCATTTTATCGGTGGATACCATGCCGCTGGTCTGGGAGGTATCGCCCCAGTAGTCGGTCATGGCGAAATCCGACACGGCGTACACATCCACATTGCCCCGCTGGGCATTGCGGGCCAGCGTCAGGCCGCCCCAGATAATGCCGCAGGCCGCCACCACGCCGCCTGCGATCAGCAGCGCCCGCTTTACCGTTTTATTCATCGTTTTCTCCTCCGCTGAGTATGCCGTCCTTGATGGTCATGATGGTGTCCGCGTGATGGGCAATGCCTCGGTCATGGGTAATCATGATGATGGTAGAGCCGTCGGCGTGCAGCTGCTGGAACAGTTCCATCACCTGTGCGCCGCTGGCGCTGTCCAGCGCGCCGGTAGGCTCGTCGGCCAGCAGCAGCCGGGGCTTTCCCACGATGGCGCGGGCAATGGCCACGCGCTGGCACTGTCCGCCGGACAACTGGTCAGGCCGGTGGTCGACCCGGTCGGAAAGCCCCACCGTTTCCAGCGCGGCACGGGCACGCTCACGGCGCTCCTCCTTCTTCACGCCGCCGTACAGCAGCGGCAGCGCCACGTTGTCCAGCGCCGTCAGCTTGGGCAGCAGGTGGAAGGACTGGAACACGAAGCCGATCTCCTTGTTCCGCACGTCCGCCAGCTCCTTGCCGGAGCACTTGGTGATCTCCCGGTCGCCCAGCAGATAGCTGCCGCTGGTAGGCACGTCAAGACAGCCGATCAGGTTCATCAGCGTGGTCTTTCCGCTGCCGGAAGGCCCCATAATGGCCAGATAATCCCCCTCGGACACGTCCAGATTCACGTTTTTCAATACGCGGGTCACAGTTTTGCCCATGGGATAGTCCTTGCAAATATCGCGCATCTGTAAGATCATGCTCAACCCTCCGCAACTGCGCCGTCATCCACGGCGGGCAGCGCCGCGGCGCCGCCGTCCTCCGGCATCACGTCAACCGCGCCGTCCGTGCCGTCCTCCGGCATCACGTCCATCGCGCCGTCCACGCCGCTCATGTCGCCCATGTCGCCTGTATCGCCCATATCACCCATGTCGCCGCCACCCGCGCTGGGATCGAAGGTGCTCTCGTCATAGGTGACGCAGGTCATACCGGCCTTCAGGCTCTCGTCGGGGAAGGCGATATAGTCGTCGGCCGTCAGGCCGTCGGTGACCACGTAGGCGTCTATCTCCGCGTCATAGTCGCCCAGCGTCAGGCTGCGCTTTTCCAGCTTGCCCTTGCTGTTCTGGGCCCATACCCAGGGCGAGGAATCCGCGTCGTTGATGTAGTAGGCAGGCAGCTTCAGGGTGTTGGCGTCCTGCTCCGCGTCCTGACCGTAGTCCGGCTCGATGTACACATGCTGACCCAGCAGCAGACCGTCGCTGCTCTCCAGCTCCACATAGAAGGGATACTTGCTGGAGCTGGAGGTGTCGTCGCTGCCGCTGTCGTAATAGCTGTTCTGATTGCTCTGCTGGGCGTTGGCCCAGTCGATCATGGAGATGGTGCCCTTCCACGTCTGGTCGCTGACGCGGGAACGGATCACCACGGCGGTGCCCTCCGTCAGCGTACCGGCGTTATTCTCGTTGACATAGCCCTTGACCCGGAAGCCGCTGGTCTCCACGATGGTCATGAAGGGCAGCGGATTGCCCGTCTGGTCGGTGCCGCCTTTTTCATTGATGGACTTGACGCGGCCCGTCACCGGTGAAGTGACCGTCACGTTCTTCACCGTGTTCTGGAGCTTTTCAATATCCTTGGCCTTGACGGAGATATCGTACTCCTTCTGCAGGATGTCGGTGTTCACCTGGCGGATCTCCAGCGTGTACTGCATCTGGTCGTCGCTGCTGGCGGCGTTCTTGTCCTTTTCCAGCTGCTCCTTTTCCTGCTTCTTGCTTTCCAGCTCGTTTTTCAGGTTGTCCAGCTCCAGCTGGGCTTTTTCCAGATCCAGCTGGGCCTGACTCATGTCATAGGTAAACAGGGCGTCGCCCTCCTTGACCTCCTGATCCACCTTCACCAGAATGGTGTCCACCGTGGCGGTATCAACCTTTTTCACCTGCGTCTCATTTTGAGACGTGACCATGCCGGCAAAGCGATCCACCAGACCGGTGGAACTCAGCCCGCAGATCATGGACACAGACTGTACCGAGGCCTCGCCCTCCGCATTGGCGCCGCAGCCCGCCAGCGTGGACAGCAGCATCACGGCGGCCAGCGCAATAACAGCAAATTTTTTCATTCTGTTTCTCCTTGCAATTATTTTTCCAGTAAGCGCTTTTTATCCATATATGTATAGACGTTTCCGCGCCGGAAAATGTTCCCTCTTTTTTACATTTTTTCTTTTTAACTGTACTAAGACAATTGGTACACTTATTATACCAGAGCGTTCCCTTTTGTCAAGCAAATTTCCCGCGAAAAACCACTTCACGACCAACGGTAGAGTAAATAAAAAAGCATGACTGTCGCCATGCTTTTTGTTATCATTTTTCTTCCGCCGACTCCGGGTCGTATTCCAGAATGTCGCCGGGCTGACAGTGCAGCACCTCGCAGATGGCCGCCAGCGTGGAGAACCAGATGGCGCTGTCAAGGGCTTTTTAACGTTTATCGTGAAATATTTTATGTTTTCTGTCCTTCCCGCGAGCGCCGTTCAAGCTTCGTCGTTCAAAGCAGGCGGAGCAAACACATCTTGCAGCGAACCGATATCGAGGATGATCTCTGATGTGTATGTGGTGGTCAGCTCCCAATTCCTGTCCAGTTCCTGATACATGTAGTATCCGCTGTTGCTGTTGGGATAAGCGGGAGGGGCAGAGCCCCTCCCCTACGCACTATGATATAGCCGCCCTATACACCCCGTCAACCATTGACAGTACGGGATGCCTCGCAGAGTTCGCGGTGCGGACGCCGCACGCCCTTTGGCAGCAAAATCGAAGATTTGCCCCAGCTATTTTTACATCTTCTCCGGTGCGGAGCAGCCGATCAGCGTCATGCCGTTTTTCAGCACGGCGCGGGCGGTATCCGCCAGCTTCAATCTCGCCAGCAGCACGTTCTCCGCCTCGCCCTTGATGCGGCAAGCATTGTAGAACTTGTGGAAGGCCGCCGCCAGCTCGGTGAGATAGCGGTTGATAAAGCTGGGGTCGTAGTCCCGTGCCGCCAGCTGTACCACCACCGGATACTGGGCCAGCTGCTTGATCAAAGCCTTCTCCTCCGGCGCGGACAGCACCGTGAAGTCCACGTCGGCGGCGTTCTTCACCTGATAGCTCTCTGCCGCCAGCGCTTTCAGCAGCGTGCAGATGCGAGCGTGGGCGTACTGGACGTAGTACACCGGATTCTCGCTGTCCTCCCGGACGGCCAGACCCAGATCAAACTCCATCTGCGTCTCCGGCTTGGCGTTGAAGAAGTAGCGGCAGGCGTCCACGGGAATTTCATCCAGCAGGTCGGTCAGGCTGATGGCCTTGCCGGTACGCTTGGACATACGCACCACCTCGCCGTCACGCACCAACTTCACCAACTGCATCAGCACGATGTCCAGCCGGTGTTCGCCGTCCAGCCCCAGCGCGTCCATGGCGCCTTTCAGGCGGGCCACATGGCCGTGGTGGTCTGCGCCCCAGATGTTGATGACCTTATCGAAGCCGCGAACGGCGAATTTGTTGCGGTGATAGGCAATATCGGCGGCGAAGTAGGTGTAGAAGCCGTTGGCGCGGCGCAGCACGTCGTCCTTCAGCACCAGCTTCTCGATGTCCGCATCGGACTTCCCGGCGGCCCGGAGGTTCTTTGCCAGAATCTCCGCGGTCTTGAGCCACAACGCACCGTCCCTTTCATAGGTGTAGCCCTGCGCCGTCAGCGCCGCCACGGTGTCGGCCACGTAGCCGCTTTCGTGAAGGGAGGACTCGAAGAACCACTCGTCGTAATGAATGCCGTAGCGCTCCAGATCCGCCTTCATCTTGGGGATGTTGTGGCTCAGACCGAACTGGGCCAGTGCGTCATGGCGGGTCTTTTCGTCGCAGTCCAGATACTTGTCGCCCTCTTTGTTGTAGAACAGCTGGGCCAGCTCCCGGATATCGTCGCCGTGGTAGCCATCCTCGGGGAATTCCACCGCGTCCTCGCCCTTGATGATCTGGAAGTAGCGGGCCTCCAGACTCTTGGCAAACTTCTCGATCTGGTTGCCGGCGTCGTTGACGTAGAACTCGCGCCACACGTCCGCGCCGGACTTCTGAAGCACGCTGGCCAGCGTATCGCCCAGCACGCCGCCCCGGGCGTTGCCCATGTGCATGGGGCCGGTGGGGTTGGCGGAGACGAACTCCACCATGATCTTGCGGCCCTTCAGCATGTCGCTGCATCCGTAGTCCTCGCCCGCCGTCTCAATGGCGGTAACGGTATCGCCGAACCACTTATCGCCCAGACGGAAGTTCATAAAGCCGGGGCCTGCGATCTCCACGGAGGTGAAGTAGCTGCCCTCCAGCGCCATATGCTCCGTCAAAACCGTCGCCACCTGACGGGGGTTCATCTTCATGGCCTTGGCCGCCGCCAGACAGAACGTGGTGGTATAGTCGCCGTTGGACACGTCCTTGGGGATCTCCACCGACGGCTCGACGGTCACGCCCTCCGGCAGGAGGTTTTCCTTTACAGCGGCGGCGTAAGCCTGCTTTGTCAGCTGCTGTACCTGTTCCTTGGCCTTTTGGATCATATTCATAGCGTTTCTCTCTCCTTAGTATTTGTCAATATCCACTTCCAGCACCTGCGGCACCGGTTCACGTAAAAACTGAGGGGCCAGCGCGCCGAAATCGCCGGTGATATCGCTGGCATACAGGGTGATGCCGCCCTGCCGCTCTCCGCACAGGGAGTCGTGCCGGGCCAGCGAGTCCCGCAGCTGCCGGGCAGCCTGCGCGCCGGAGTCCACCAGCGTCACATCGGGGCCCACGATCTTGGCCACCACCTCTTCCAGCAGAGGATAGTGGGTGCAGCCCAGGATCAGGGTATCGATGCCCTCGGCCTTCAGCGGCTCCAGATACTCCCTGGCCACCGTCTCCACCACGCAGTCCCCCACCCGGTAGCGGCTGTTCTCCACCAGCGGCACGAACAGAGGGCAGGCTCTGGCAACGACGGTCACGCCGCCGTCCATGGCGGCGATGGTGCGCTCATACGCGCCGGAGCGCACCGACGCGGCGGTGGCAATCAAGCCCACCCGCTTATTGCGGGTAACGGCCAACGCCTTGCGGCAGGCAGGCTCCACCACGCCCAGAATGGGCAGGCCGCTCTCACGCTGCAAGTCCGGCAGTACATTGCTGGACACGGTGCCGCAGGCCACCAGCAGCGCCTTGATGTCAAAGCTCCGCAGGAAGTGCACATCCTGCCGGGCGTATTTCAGGAGAATTTCGCGGGATCTTCCGCCATAGGGGACACGGGACGTGTCTCCGAAGTATATAATGTTCTCGAAGGGCAATATGCTGCGGATCTCCCGCACGGCAGTCAGCCCGCCAAGACCGGAGTCGAATACTCCGATGGGCCGTTCGTCCATACACCCACTCCTTGCTTGCAAAATTAACTGGCATAATATTATACTATGCTCCGCCGCCATTCACAAGCAAAAAATCGCCGGGCCGCCCTCTTTTTTCACCTATCCGGCCATGTCGTTTCCGTTTTTGTCCACAAACCGGTAGTCATAATACCCGTCCAGCAGCATAAACGCCGCGGGCAATCCGTGGGGCGCCTGCTCCGAGGTTTCCTCGCCGTCCTCCGTGGTGACCACCACCTCAGCAAAATCCGGGTTGTTCACCAGCACAAAATCGCCCAGCCCCTCCCGGTGGCACACATAGATGTCCTGTATGGGCATTTCCGCCTCCAGCACCGCCGTGAAGGCGTAGCGGTTCTCTCCCGTCACCTGAAGCTCCAGCGGATAGCACCGCAGCGGCTCCTCTCCGCCGCCGGCCGACACCCAGATCAGGCACACGTCGCCCAGATTGGCGATACCGGCCAGCGTCAGCTCCGGCTCGTCCGGCAGCGCCTTCCGGGCCAGTGTCAGCCGGCTGTCCTCTCCGGCGGCGCTTCCGCAGCCTATAAGGCCGGCCGCCAGCACCAACGCCAGCAGCAATGTAAGTCCTTTTCTCATGGCAATGCGCTCCTCTCTATCATGATCTCTGCTTCCAATATACCATACCCCGCCGGTCTTGTATAGCGGCGGCGCATAGTTTTTCCCAATTCTGCCGGAAATTACGTTTCTTTTTTCTCCGCTTTCTCTGTACCATCCCATTGACAGGCGTGCTATAATTATTGGTATCGAATCATTGCCCCACAGGAGGTGGCTTTTATGGAACTGAAGCTGACGCAGAAGCAATTCCGGCGCTTGCTGGATCTGGTATACATCGGCAACTGGGTGCTGAACTCCACACGGGGTGAGGATCGCATCCGGGAATACGATCAGGTGGAAAGTCTGGTGTTCTCCCACTGTCTGGGACAGGGCATGTCCTCGCTGACGGAGCTGTATCACGGCGAGCTGATTCCCAGCCGCGCCTTTGCCGAGGGCGGCATCCACGAGGCCATCATGGCCTATGAGGACACCACCTTCTTTGAGATTCTGGCTCAGGAGCTGGCATTGCGGGATATGGATGATCCCCCCATCACGCCGGAGAACTACGACGAGATCATGGCCCGCATGGAGGTGTACTTAGGAGAATTCGAGGAGCACGGCACGGATAATATCACTGTCGATCTGGATGAATGAAATTGCAGTACTTCTTGCCGTTTTGTAGGGGCGGACGACTCTGTCCGCCCCCATAATTTCAAATAAGCGTATTTCTACAGAAGACTTGCTATGGCCTTCTGTTTTTGCTACAATGATACAAATCTCACCACAGGAGGAGCACCCCCATGAGCTACGCTGACGAGGTATTCAAACAGAACTGCCGTGATATTCTGGCTCACGGTGTGTGGGACACCGACCAGAACGTCCGCCCACACTGGGCCGACGGCACGCCCGCCCACACGGTGAAAAAATTCGGCATCATTAACCGCTACGATCTCAGCAAGGAATTTCCCATCCTGACCCTGCGGCGGACATACTTCAAGACCTGCATCGACGAGCTGCTGTGGATCTGGCAGAAGAAATCCAACAATATCCACGACCTGCGGGGCAATATCTGGGACAGCTGGGCCGACGAAAGCGGCTCCATCGGCAAGGCCTACGGCTATCAGCTGGGGGTGAAGCACCAGTACCCGGAGGGCGAGATGGATCAGGTGGATCGGGTGCTGTACGACCTGAAGCACAACCCCGCCAGCCGCCGTATTCTCACCAATCTCTACAACTTCCAGGATCTCCACGAGATGGCTCTGTACCCCTGCGCCTATTCCATGACGTTCAACGTGTCCGGCGACACGCTGAACGCCATCCTCAACCAGCGCAGTCAGGACATGCTGACCGCCAACAACTGGAACGTGGTGCAGTACAGCGTCCTTGTCCACATGATGGCGCAGGTGTCCGGTCTGAAGGTCGGTGAGCTGGTGCACGTCATTGCCGATGCCCACATCTATGACCGCCATGTGCCCGCTGTGGAGAAGCTGCTGGCGCAGGAGCCGCAGGCGGCTCCCACCTTCCATATGGACGAAGCCGTCACCGATTTCTACCGGTTTACCCGTGACAGCTTCTCGCTGGAGGGCTATCATCCCCTGCCCTTTGACGACGAGATCCCTGTCGCCATCTGACCTGTAAAGGAGAAACGCCTATGTTCGCCATCGCCGCCGTATCCCAGAATTGGGGCATCGGCAAGGATAACCGCTTGCTGTTCCACATCTCCGCCGACATGAAGCGCTTCCGCGAATTGACGGAGGGCAAAACCGTGCTGATGGGCCGCAAGACTCTGCAAAGCCTGCCCGGCGGCAAGGGCCTGCCCCGCCGCCGCAACATCGTGCTGACCGCGAACCACGGCTTCACCGCCCCGGACGCCGAGATCGCCCACACCCCCGTACAGGCAGTGTTCACCGCCGGAGAGGAAGCCGCCGTCATCGGCGGCGAGAGCGTGTACCGCCTGTTCCTCCCCCTGTGTGAGCGGGTGTACATCACCAAGGTCTTTGCCAACGCCGACGCCGACGCCTTCTTCCCCGATCTGGACGCCGATCCCCGCTGGCAGGTGGAATATGAAAGCGAAATTTTTGAGGAAAACGGCCTCCGCTACCAGTTCGTGGACTACGTTCCCGCGGAGGAAGAGGACGATCTGGCTGACCTGCTCCCCGACCGCAGCGAGCCGATGCCCTTCGCCCCGGTGGAGGATTTCACCGATCTGACGGGCTTTATGTAAGAGACAAAAAACGCCTTGGGCCGCAGCCCAAGGCGTTTTTTATTGTTTCATTATTCCGCGTGGCTTGCCATCAGCTCGGTAATGCACTGGGTCAGCCTTGCCGCGTCGCTGTCCGTCAGGGTGAAGCGGAAGCTCTCGCAGTAGAGCTTCCCGTCAAACAGCCTGCAATGCATCAGCTGCCCATCCTCGGCGTAACGGACATAGATCTCATACGATATCCCGTGATACTGTGTAAAGGTCTTTCCTGTAAAGCCGCTCCACCGGCCGCGAATCCCCCGCAGGCAATCGGCAAGCTTCTGACAGCTCCCGCTGTCCAGCGCCGTGGCTATCACCGGGTCGTCGGACACCGTGGCGCTCACCACCGTCACGCCTTTGACCGCCGCGCCGTCCGGAAGTCCCGCCGCTTTCGCCATGGGCCACGGCATACAAAGCAGCCCTACCAGCGCCGCCGCGCCGATCCCCACCAGCAGCCAGCCCAGCCACACCAGCCTTTCGCGTTTTGTGCTCTTCTTCATCCCGCAGCCCTCCCGTCACCATTTTTTATGCTCGCTTTTATTGTATTATATCAGTAATACAGTTTGCCTGTCAAGGTGTATTTTGTGGGGACTGCGGCAGATGCGGCAAAAGTTCTCAAGTAAGTATCAATGGTCGGCCCCAAACAGGGCGGGCATCGGCTGACACGACGGGGAAAGCGGCGAAGCGCTGCCAGTGGCGGATACAGCAAGCCGCTTTCAAGGCAGCACTCCGTTTGGCGGATACGAATGTGTCCGCCGGACGGCTGGCGCAACGAGGGCAAAAAGTTGGTTCTGCCGTCATTGGGAAAACCGCTGAAGCGCCGCCTGCGGCGGATGAAGCGAGGCGGTTTTAAGGAAGTGTCCTGACTGACAGGCACGAATGTGACGGTCAGTCAGATGACACGACGAGGGCCGTTTCTCCTCCCTACCGCATGCAAAAAGTCCAATGGTCACCCCATCGAGGGGCTGACCATTGGAAGGGATTCGACTCTCGCTGACGCAACAATCCACCGGACTGTTGCTCCGTAAGCGCATAATAATCACCCGGCCCGAACAAAGTTACGGCAGAGTCCCGTTCGCAGAACTCTGCCGTTTGTTCATTTCCGTATATGTTCCCGGTGCCGGACTGCCGGGTGCCAGGGCATCAGCTTTTCCAGCTCCTCATGGGTCGGAGATTTGCCCAGATAGGGCAGCATACTCAGCACCAGCAATAGATACCCATAAGGCTCAATGCCGTTGGCCTTGGCCGTTTCCACCAGCGAATACACAATGGCACTGGATTCCGCTCCCTTGACACTGTCGCAGAACAGCCAATTCTTTCTTCCCACCACAAAGGGCCGGATCGCGTTCTCAGCCAGATTATTGGAGATATGACAAGCTTGTTTGACAAGTTAATAGACTCATATAGTTCCTGCATTGTGTCGTTTTCCTTGCTAAAATCAATTTCAAAGCGGCTAACGACTCCTCGTACTATCGTCTTGGCAATGAGTTTGCCTGCTACTGCTGCCTCGCCCTTCGCAGAAAGTGTTTTTGCCCGGAGCTCAATATAAATACTCCTACTGATTTCTGCAGTAGACTTTATTCCATATAGTGATACCATTACGCAATCTTTTTTATGTTCTTCTTTGAGGAATGGTACAAGTTCATTTTGGATGTAATAGCTCTTTCCTGTCCCCCAAGCCCCTGTAAGCATAATCGCACTGTGGGTTTTATCTTCCACTAAATAGTGCAGAATAAACTGATTCAATTCATTGTTTGTCATCACATCACGGCCTCTCAGCACATATTTATGATAATTTTACCATTTTTCCTTTATTCCCGCAAGGTAAATCCAATTTGCCCCGCCCATTAGTTTCGGAGTTCTTCAACTTTCTCAATCCCGCTTTTCAGCCGCACCAGTATTTCATCTTTGGACAATATCCTGACTGACTCTACCAACGCACGAATTTGGTATTCGTCCCATTCAGTAATGGCTGTACCAGCCTGCCCCATTATATCGGCGGCCTCCTCTATGTGGCTGGTCAGTTCCGCATCTTCTGCTTGCTGTCGCTCCAACTCGACACGCTTGGCCTTCAGTTCTGCCTGCTGGGAAAGGATTGCCTTGAAACGCTCCATGTAGTCGGTACTATTGTTGGAGGCTACAGTGATGAAGGCGGTGTCAAATTCTTGCGCCAGTATTTCCAGTTGGTGGTCGATATCTGCGATGGTAAGTTCTCCGCTTCGGTTGGGATGTATCACCACCTGTAGATTTTCCGCGACCTGCCGTACCAGCGCAGGCTTCTCAGACATTATGCTGTTGATCGCCCGCAGGATGGCCTGCTGAAGCTGCTGCTCATCCATGGAGGGTGAATCATGGCAATACTTCTTTCCATAATCAAAGCGGCTGATGCAGCGCCAGACGATGTGCTTCTTTCCCCTGTTTACCCATGTGCAGCGGCGGTACAGTGTGCCGCCGCTGCAGATGAGCCGATCTGACAGGGCATATTTCGGAGTATAGCAGCTTCTGCCACTTGGGGTGCTTTTCTGCGTGTTGCCCTTCAGCGCGTTGCGCCGCGCCAGCTCTGTCTGAACCGCATTATATGTTTTGCGGTCTATGATGGCTTCGTGATGATCCGGTGCCAGATACATGGTGCGCTGCCCTGTATTGCGGATGGTTTTGTGGCTGATACAATCCTGCTGGAAGGTTTTCTGCATCAGGACGTCACCTACATATTTCTCATTGGAGAGGATACCTCGTACTGCGGTAAAGGCAAGCATTCTATGCTTCCCATGATAGCTACTGAAGCATTTGCTGCTCCTGCACTTGCTCCGGAAACGGTGGCTCCAGTCGCCGCAGCCGACCAAACTCCGTTTCTACCACGCCGTCGTGCTCCATGCAGTCCGCGCCGTAGCGTTCAAAATCTATGTTGCCCTCCAGCTCTGCGATGCTCTCGTCATCCAGCCCCAGCCGCTCCTGTAAGCGCTGCTGGCCATAGCCGTAGGTGTCGACGATGCGCTGATAGTTATCCAGCTCTCGCAAGAGCTCACGCGCCCGGTGCAGCGTATCAGGCCGCTCGGCATCCAGAATGGCCGCGTAGGTCAGCAGCATCCCGTCCTTCTGCCAGATGCTTTCCAGCGCTTCCGCATAGTCGTTGTACTCCTCTACAGCGGGGCAGTCCGTGTCGCAGATCAGTTCACCGATGTATGGCACCTTGAAACGAATGTCACGAAGCATCGCATCCGCGAAAACGTCGATATCAAGGTAAGGCTTCACGGCATCGAGATATTTCTCATCAGCGGGGAGGACGAGGGTGTAGTCCGGCTTTCCATCGATGCGCAATGTCATGTGGAGCATTTCATTCCGGCTCTCGTCTCGCCAAGGCTCTGCCGGTGAAAGGTAACTGCGGTCGATCCCCATATCCGATGTCAGCAAGCTGCGGGCGTTGGGGACAAAGGCACTGTACCGGGCGTAATTGTACCCCTGTGGGTCAACAAGGAAACCGTCCTTTCCCTCCGCGTCGAGGATGAGCAGGCAGTGCCTAGAGTCATCATCGTGCCGGATGGCATTTTTGTTCTCCGCGATGAAATCATAGTCAGCCGTCAGCCAGCAGTGCGCGGCTGAACTGCTGGAACCGCTGGGCGGGCAGCTCAATTACCTTGTCAACACTGCATGGCTCACCTTCATACTCGGACTGTTTTCGCTTCAGTTCTGCCTGAATGATCATGTGATTCCTCCCATCTCCGTGCGGCTGCTCTGATTGTCGTTCATAACTTCTGCCTCCGTCCTATTTCTTCCATATCTGTCCGCAAACAAGTCCCGTCCCGATGCCAACAGACGATGCCGTGGCGCGGGTAAGGACAGCCCTGACACCGCTCGTGCTCATTGCAGAATACCGGCTCCGGCGAGATCTGCTGGTAGGGCGCTGGCTGCCGCTCGTCGATCCGCCGCGCCAATGGTCTTGTTGGTTTTCGCATATACTGCTCCTCTCTGGGCTGCCGCCCTTGATCTGTCCTGAAAACGCAAAAAGAGCGCTGGTTCGATGGTTCTACGAAACCAACAAACCGACGCCCCAAACTTTGTGAAACTTTTTTATGAAAAAAGCTCCCTTTTGTGAGGAAATTCCTCATACAAAAGGGATCTGCATCTGATTTTATCGCCAGAAAACAGAAAAAGAGGGGTTCAAATCACGTCGAACGCCTCTCAGACGGCTCTGACATCCATGCTTGAAACCGTTAAAAATGGGGTGTGGAAAACCCCGGAAAGGCTTGATGCCATGCCGTTTTCACCGCATGGCATCTCAACCTGTTTGTTCACTTGCGCCACGCCGCAGTCGGTGTGCCCGATGACCATGACCTCCTCCACGCCCAGCTCCACGATACCCACCAGCAGGCTCCGCACCGCGCTGTCAAAGGGTCCGGTGATCATGCCGCCGGCGTTCTTGATGAGCTTCACATCGCCGTTGCGTATGCCCAACGCCGCCGGCAGCAGCTCCACCAGCCGCGTGTCCATGCAGGTGAGAATGGCGATCTTCTTGTCGGGGTACTTGCTGGTCTGGAACTTTTCATAACCCTTGGAGCGGACAAACTCGCGGTTATATGCCAGCATTTCTTCGATCATGGCGGTTCTCCTTTTCGCGTTTTCTCTATCATACCGGATTTTCCTCCCCCACGCAACCGGAATCTTCCGCCATAGCCTCCCTCCACCCAAAAATCCCGTGTGACGCTCTCCGTCACACGGGATTTTTCTTTCACACCAGCTCCCGCGGCAGCCACCGTTTGCGCCACAGGAAGAATAAAAACAGTGAACCGCGGAAGCACAGCTCGATGCACATGGCGATCCACGCTCCCCGCAGCCCCCAGTGGGGCACCAACAGCAGCGTCAGCGTGATACGCACGCCCCACATACTGACAAAGTTCAGCACGGAGCTGAGCAGTGAGCTGCCCGCCCCCTGAAAAACACCGGCCGTCACAATAGACGCGCCGAACAGCGGCTCGGAAAACACAACGATCCGCAGCACCTGCGTGCCCAGCAGCACCACCTGCCGGTCGGGACTCAGCATCCCGATGATCCACGGGGCCAGCGCATACATCAGCGCGGAGGCCACCAGCATCACGCCCATGCCCAGCAGCACCGTCACCCAGCCCAGCCGCGTCACCAAATCCTTCCGCTTGGCACCGACGCTCTGTCCGATCAGCGTAACGGCGGCACTCTGCACGCCGTATCCGGGCATATAGCACAACGCCTCCGCCGTCACCGCAAAGGAGTTGGCGGCGATGGCGACGGTGCCCAGCGGCGCGATGATCCGCGTCGTCACCACCTGCGCGCTGGACATGACCGCCTGCTCAATGGCGACCGGTGCGCCCAGCCGGACGGCACGCCGCAGCTGCACCGGCACGAACCGCAGCCTCTCCCCCTTCCGCAGCCCCAGCATGGGGGAGCGCAGCAGGCAGATGCACAAAATGATCGCCACCACCGTCTCCGACAACGCCGTGCCCAACGCCGCGCCGGTCACGCCCAGATCCGCCCCCGGCAGCGTAAACGCGCCCAGCTGCCGCGTGGGGAAGATCAGCAGGGAGTTGAACACCACGTCCAGCCCGCACATGAGCACCAGCAGTATGCTGGGCGTCCGCATATTTCCGCCCGCCTGCAGCAGACCCACCGCCAGCCGGTTCAGCTGCACAAAGGGCAGCGACAGTGCGAAGATCAGGAAATACGAGGACGCGCCCGGACAGATAGAGCTGTCCGCGTGGAGCCAGTGGGGAAGCCCACTGGCGATGGCACCGCCCACGGCGGCAATAAGCAGCCCGAAGGCGAACCCGGCGCACAGCCCCTGCTTCACCAGATTCCGCGCGTCCTTTTCCTCGCCTGCGCCGATGCGCTGCGCCACCATGACGGAAAATCCCACCACCAACGCTCTGCACAGTCCGCCGAACAGCCACGTGCTGGAGGCCACCAGTCCAATGGCAGCAGAGGCGTCCCGCCCCAGCTGTCCCACCATGGCGGCGTCGATGTACTGCATGACGATCGACGAAACTTGCGCCAAGATCGCGGGGAAGCTCAGCTGTAATGTCAGCGCAGTCTGCTGCCGCAGAGCCAGCGGACGCCCCTCGCGCAATTCAAGAAGAAGATCCTGCTTCGCCATGTGCTTTCTCCCTTTACCATGTGTTTGCTCCCCCTATTATACAGACCCCGCCCCACAGGGTCAAGCGGGATGTTTCCTGGGCTATCCAAAGTTTTGTGTGGGATTTTTATTTTCAAGCCCCATTTCGACCGGTCCCGTCAAGATTTATGCGCAAAATTGTTTGCAGGCTCCGGCAGACCTGAAGTCAGCCGGCAATAGAGGCATCGTCCATGGCCGCCTCCAAGTGCTTCATGTTCATGTATTTCTTGCTGCCCCACTGGGTGCCCGCCACATGGCGGAGCCGGGCGCAGACCAGCATCAGGGCGGAGTTGCCGTCAGGGAATGTCCCCACCACGCGGGTCCTGCGGCGGATCTCGCGGTTCAGCCGCTCGATCACGTTGTTGGTGCGGATGCGCGTCCAGTGCTCGCCGGGGAAATCGCAGTAGGTCAGCGTCTCCTCGATGCCGTCCTCGACCTTCTTGGCAGCCTCCTTCAGCTTCATGGCGCGCAGCTCAGAAACCACGGCTTTTGCCTTCTCGCGGGACGCCTTTTTGCTCTCCTGTGCGTGGATCGCCTTGAGCATTTTTGCCACAATTTTGACCTTGGATTTGGGCACAACGGAGAAAACGTTGCGGTAGAAATGCACCGTGCGGCGCTGGTATCCATAATGCGCTGACGGCTCTCCTTCGGCGCCCAGGAGATGTGCGGCGTGATGATGCAGTTCTTCGCTTTCAGCAGCGGATTATCCGCGCGGATCGGCTCGGTGTAGACCACGTCCAGTCCCGCCGCAGCCATCTTTCCGCAATTGAGCGCGTCGGCAACGTCCTGCTTGTCAATGAGTTGACCGCGGGCGTTATTGATGAGGATGACGCCGTCCTTCATCTTGGCGATGCTGTCCTTGTTGATCATGCCGGTGTTTTCCAGCGTAAGGTTGCAGTGCAGCGTAATGACGTCCGCGCGGGTGTAAAGCTCGTCCAGAGTAACATATTCCACGATCGCGCGACCGGGGTCATTCGGATAGAGATCGTAAGCCAGCACGTTCATGCCGAGCGCCTTGGCGATACGCGCCTCGGCTTGACCGATGCGTCCGAAGCCGATGATGCCCATGGCCTTGCCCTTCAGCTCGATGAGCGGATAGTCCCAATAGCACCAGTCGGCGTTATTCGCCCAGTTACCTGCGTGTACACTATAGACAGCAGCTGCGATTCCTCCAAAGGCTGGGTTTCAAAGCCAGCGCGGTGCAGGCAAGCGCAGACCTCCTCAAGGTAGCGGATATGCTGCTCCGTGTTGCGTTCATTCATGTTGTGGTCCGCCTTGTTTTGTAAATAAAAAAGCTGGCTCGATGGTTCTGCGAAACCAACAAGCCGGCGCCCCAAACTTTGTGAAACTTTTTTATGAAAAAGCCTCCTTTTGCGAGGAAATTCCTCGTACAAAAGGGGCTGCATCCGATCATTTTGCCAGAAAACAGGAAAAGAGGGGTTCAAATCACGTTGAACCCCTCTCAGACGGCTCTGACATCCACGCTCAAAACCTGTAAAATCGGGGCGTGGAAAACCCCGGAAAGGCTTGATGCCACGCGGTTTTCACCGCATGGCATCTAAACCTGTCTGTTAACTTGGTGCCCCGTCGGGGACTCGAACCCCGGACACCCTGCTTAAAAGGCAGGTGCTCTACCGACTGAGCTAACGGAGCGTTTGCTATGAAAACAGGCCCTGCGGCCCGGTCTATATCTGGCAGGGATGGCTGGACTCGAACCAGCGGATGAGGGAGTCAAAGTCCCTTGCCTTACCACTTGGCGACACCCCTGTGCGGAAAAAAGAAATCAGGGATCAGGACATTTCCTGATCCCTGATCTTCTGTGGGGTGGGTAAAGGGACTCGAACCCTCGACACCCGGAACCACAATCCGGTGCTCTAACCAACTGAGCTACACCC
>ENA-USUG01001763-USUG01001763.1-human-gut-metagenome-genome-assembly--contig:-NODE-1763-length-35131-cov-6.046585_pt1 | contig 35131 bp, 55 predicted proteins | sample MGYA00250059_ERZ773394 | MGnify/ENA primary metagenome ERZ773394 (study PRJEB29103, sample SAMN06111957) | human gut metagenome | biome: human gut; feature: ankylosing spondylitis patient; material... | reverse complement strand
GTTGGCGAAATTGATGCCCGAGACCGCCCAGCCTTTGGTTAGCGCTATCGCATATATCGCTGTTTGTTGGGGATTCTGTAAAGTGGTCTTGATATCCCGGTGCCCAAGCCGCTCCATGACAGTTTTCGGGTTTACTCCATTCTCTGCCAGACGGGTTCCATGCGTGTGCCTCAGACAGTGGGAGTGGAATAAAGGGTTGCCCAGATCATAATGAACCACACGTGCGCAGTATTTGAAGGAATCTGGTGTGTATAACTGTCCACATTCTTGTACAACCAGTGGATAAATCTCCTGGTATGGCACAGGCAAGTCCGCACGGTACTGGACAATGGAATTGTCTGGGAGTCGGTAGGTCTTCATGTAGTACGGACCATACTCAATCATATTTTTCTTGCGCTGATGCAGTTCGTTCTGGAGAGCCTGCTTCAGAGTGTCACCGAACTTTACTGTCCGGTATGATTCATACTTTGGAGGACGGAAGAACCAGGCATGATCTTCCTTGGTGAGCTGCTGGGCGATGTGGATCTCATTATTTTCCAGATCCAGATTATGGAGCAGGTCTATGCCGTAGGTTTCAGAGATACGTGTACCGAGGTAATATCCGACCATAAGGGGGAGATAGGAAGATGTACCTTCCGGAAAGCGGGCAAGGATCCGTTGGAACTCTTCCTGCGGAAGGACATATTCTTTATGCTCCTTTGATTTGGTATTCTTTGGCATTCGTCCAATCTTCACATACAGGCAAGGGTTCTGCTGCACATATCGTAGGGGCTGTATTGCATAGTTGAATGCTCCTGACAGGCAGGAGAGTGTGTTACTTATCATATTCCGGGAAAAGCCTTTGAGCTTCATCCCATCTATAAACCGCTGCACGACATCCGGAGAATTTGCCAGGGCATAGAGCCGGTATTGCCCGAAAGCTGGCTTCAGATGGTTTCTGACTATGTTCTCATAACCGGAGTAGGTGTTGTATGTATAACCTACGTGGAGATTTTTCCTGATGGCATTTTCCAGCCAATAATCCAGATAGTCAGCTACACTGATCTCCTTCGGCTTATTGACGGATCCGGCAGAATTATATTTTTCGTATGCGGCAATACCAGCTTCGTAAGCAGCCTTTTCAGTCGGATATCCAGCATCGCTTATCTGCTGTCTCTTCCCATTCACAGGGGCTGCTTCAAATCTGTATTCCCAGTTGGCTGGTTTCTTCTTACCGTTCTTGTAAAATTTCCCTTCGTTACGGTTCCTGGTATTAACTTTTCCCATGTCATCCTCCTTAAAAATGCGTATATTTTAATCCACAGTCTTTGATAGACCAACAAAAGGGTATAAAAATAACAGCCAGTGGAACGGGTGTTCCGCTTGCATGGCTGCCCGGAAGATGATACAATATCTTTGCGAAATTGGTTGCATCATCCTTCGGGAGTGTAATCTATGTGAGACGGTTCTCTGTTGGAGCAGGGAGCCGTTTTCTTTTATAAATCAAGAGTGTTTATATAAAATTTCTTTTACACCATTATTTGATGTTTCGACAGATTTTATTTCTAGGTTATTTTTAATAATTCCTAAGTTTACCACACATAAATAAGACTGTATCCAGCATATCAAACGTGCTTTTCCAATACTTCCATTTTGCAAATAGTATATTTCGCCAGTGTATTTTTCGTTAGTTTCTAAATCATAAGCTTTTTCTGTTGCAAAATGTAATATCAACGGGTACTTTGAGTTTTTTCCCGTTGGTGTATATGGTGCACATTCAAAAAAAGTATAATACTGAGTACAAGAGTCAACAGGTGTATTGATTGTTTGCGTTACGAAAGATATTTTATCAATCGGAATCTTATAGTTGAATGCTAGCTTTGCTAATGGGATAGCTTGAACTATAAATGTATTAACATACTCTATATCTTTCAATACGGTTGGCTGGTTGGCTTTGTCAATTAACATACGAGCCATCCTGTGATCGTAAAAAATATTATTGAAGATGAATTGTTTTAAGTTAAATTTATTCATATCTTCTGGAGATATTTTTTCTAATTTTTCTTTCTCTTCCGCTAATTCAACGGCCTGCTTTAAACGAGCATTTTTTTCATCAGGAGATTCTGAAAAATAAGGGCTGTCACTGTATTGTTCAATTTTTTTGTAACATGCAGCACGCGTGTCTTCTGGAAATTTATGAAAAAAACGGTTTACATGTGATCTTAAAATACCATCAATGCTCCATATTTCATCATTGATGATAAATTCGGTTTTACAAAGCGGAATTTCATCTATACTTTTGGCTGAATCTATATCATATTTTACTCCATTTATATAATAAAATCGTGGAAAAATGGAATATTGAGAAAGCGTTTCTTCAAAATGGTCTGGAATGCTTTCATTAGCTTGGTCTTTTGAATCAATATGTAATAATTTTTTGAACAGATTCATGATATCAGCTCCCTATCTACAAAGTGCTACTTGTAAAAATTCTCTTACATTTTAACAGTTCTTCTGTATATCCGGTCATTCTGGCCAGCTGCCCGATTGTGAGATCAGGATGTTCGATAATCTCTGCATCTGGTACCAGAAGTTCCATTGCGAAAGTGTCTGCTTCCTTCTCAAATTTATTCGTATTAAACTGGGTGCGAGTATCCATAAAAATGGCATTAGCTCTTTTATGTAAAAACATATGCCCCAGCTCATGGGCCAGAACAAATCGCTGTTCCGTCTCAGTCAGTCGTTCATCCAGATAAATAATATTGTTACGTTGGAAATACTGATAAAATCCACGTACACCTTCCAAAGGATAATGAACCAGTATCACATTCATTCCTTTGATCATTTCAAAAGGATCACGTGTCTGGTATTTCCGGACAAGTTGTGAAACCCTTCTTTTTATGCACATAGGCATCAGTCCTTTTTGTATTTCTTCGGTGTGTATTTTTCTTTGTTCTTTTTCTTTGCCATTTCCATACCAATCTGCATGGCAGACAGAATGGAGTCAATAGCTTCCGGTGATGCCGGATCGCCGTCAAACATCAATCCTTCCTGAGACAAGAGCTGTTCTCTGGTCTGATCGAGGATCTTCTCGATGTCTTTTTCATCCTTTGAAGTGAGAGACACCTCTGATAGTGCATCCCCATTCAAAAGGTAATCCATCGTAACATCAAAATATTTAGCTACGGCATTTAGCTTATCTGCATTTGGGGTAGATTTATCCCATTTTACAATTGTACTATTTCCAAAACCTAATTCAGATTCGAGAGTAGGCAAGCTAATGCCGCGTTCCTGTGCGAGTGCTTTAACGCGGTCTTTAAGAGTCATAATAGTCTCCCTTCTGATACGAGAAAAAAATCTCGAAAAAGTATTGACAAAAAGAAAATATTCTCGTATAGTAGGGAATGTAAAGAGAAAACATTCTCGTAAACTTAACACAGAAAACAAACGCCAATTTGAAAAACTGTGATTAGGAGAATATATTCGTATTGCTTATTTGTATAATAGAATATTTTCTCATAAAAGTCAATATAACAATGAGAATATTTTCTCTAATTCTAACAGGAGGTGAGAACGTGCTTTTTGATAACATTAAAAGCTTATGCGAGCGAAAAGGAATATCGGTCTGGAGACTGGAACGAGATTTAGGATTCTCGAATCGCAGCGTGAGTAAATGGAATGAAACAGATCCGGGAATCCGCAAAGTACAAAAAGTGGCCGATTACTTGGGTGTAGCAATAGAAGACCTGTTGAAGGAGTAGGAGGTGAGAAGAGATGGATTATATTTCTTTGATTATGGCAATTGCTTCGATAATTTTAGGCGTTGTAGCAGTTGTCAGAGGTTAAAAAGAAAAGCCCCACCTGAGTCGCAATCAGGCAGGGCAAGCACCAAAATCTGGTAGCTATGAAAAATAACCATTTTCATTGTACCAGATCGGAGAGGAGATGGGCAAGAAAAAGATGGAAGAAATGTTATACACAGTTAAAGAAGTGGCGGAGATATTAAAGACCAATACGTCTTATGTGTACGCATTGAAGCGTGCCGGGAAGCTGAAGTTCATGAAGATCGGCAGTCTGAAGTGCCGCAGGGTCACACTGGAAGCATTTCTGGAGAAGTACGATGGCATGGATCTGTCAGATCCGGAGAACATCACACAGCTGATCCAGAAAGATATTGAGGAAACTGGAAAGGAGCGTTTGGCATGATCCACATTATCAAAGATTTATATATTGATCCAGAAGATCAGTGCTATACACTCTGTCGGAAAAAGACCGGTACTCGGAATGGTGAAGCAGCAGAGGTGTATGACAGACTGGGATACTACTCCACCTTGAAATGTGCCGTTAAAGCGGCGAACAACCAGTACCGGAAGGAACTTCTGCAGGAGCGAGATTACACGCTGGAAGAAGCCATTAAACAGCTTCGGAATGCTGATGAAGTTCTGGAGAACGTGCTGTATCGGGCTCTGGGGGATAAGTGATGAAGATGTTAATTGTAAAGCTGTTGTATCAGCTGTATGGCGAATTTAGTATCTGCTTATTCGTGTACGGGATACTGTGGTTGGCAGAAGCGATATGTGACAACAAGGACATACCGTTGGCCGTTGTGACAGCGGTAGGAGGGCTTGCCTGTGTGTTTATCACAGGAATCATTTACGAGGAATATGAGTTATGAAAGATTGCAAGTGGGTAATCATCCTGCTGGTATGCCTGATGATCTGGGCAGTGGTGCTGGCGGGAGTGTTAAAGATTGGAGGATAAGATGTTAAAGGTTTTTGAGGACAAGATGGTTATTACCAGAAGCGAGTATGAGGAATATGTGCAGCTTAAGTATTTTAGAAAAACGTTGGACGAGCTGTCTAAAACAAAGAAATACTTTGATTCCGGAGAGATACGCAAGGCTCTGGGACTGAATGCGGTAGAGGAAGAAAAGCATGGTATGGAAGTATAAATGCGATGCTTGCGGTTGCAACCTCGATCCGGGAGAGGGACTGCTGTGTGAAGAGTGTCGAGCCAGGATAAGAGAACGGACAAGACGAGGCAGGCAGTTAGATAAACTGCTGGATACAGAGAAACCGCAGATCCGGCTGAAGTTGGAGGAGATGGCATGTGTTTAGAAGAACCGTATATCCTCTGCGATGAATGCGGTGGGAAGATCTACAAGGAAACTGATAAATATGAGCAGGATGACTGCTACGAGATTGACGGATACAGGTTGTGCGCTGATTGCGTGATGCGGTATCTGAGAAGGGAACACAGGGTGAGGTTAAATGGTTGATTTTGGACAACTGGCAAGTGTGGACGTGAGCAAGCACGTTGAGAAAAAAAACGGACTGAACTACCTGTCATGGTGCTGGGCATGGTCGGAGATCGTAAGAAGATATCCGGATGCCAGATACGAGATCCAGATGTTTGACGGAAAGCCATATCTTGAAGATCCGGACCTTGGCTACATGGTTATGACAAAGATGGTTGTTGACGGAGTAGAGCTGACCATGTGGCTGCCGGTGATGGACGGAGCCAACAAGGCCATGAAGTCCGAGCGTTATACATACCAGGTAAAAGAGTACAAGAATGGAAGCTGGACAGGCGGATACATTGAGAAACCGGTGGAAGCGGCAACCATGTTTGACGTAAATACAGCAATCATGCGGTGTCTGGTAAAAAACATTGCCATGTACGGTCTGGGGCTTTACATCTATGCAGGGGAAGATCTTCCACCAGCAAAGCCAGCCGGAAAGACCAGACTTGAGAAGATTGAAAAGCTCTGCAAAGAGCTGGACGTAAACATCGAAATGATGTATCGGAAGTATGGTGCAGAGTATGGCGGAGAACTCAGGGAAGATGTGGCAGACGTGATGATTAAGGTGCTGGAGACAGCCAAAGATAAAAAGAAAAAGGATGATGCTGAGTGCACACCATAGCAGAGATCCAGAAAGTAAAGCAGACAGCAGAGGGAACGGATCTGATCATCCATATTCCGAAACTGCAACTGCAGGACATGCTCATGAAGAAGCGGATCCGAAAGTCGGAGATCAGATTTGATGATGGACGGACCATCTCCGTTGAGCAGAGGAAGAAAGCATATGCCACGATCAAGGACATAGCGGAACATGAAGGGAATCTTCCAGAGGTTGAAAAAGAGCTGATGAAATATCAGCACATGATCCGGATGGGATGTGACCATTTTTCTCTGTCGAATTGTTCAATGGATATGGCAAGGGAATTTATCAATACACTTATGGAACATGCCATAACAACCGGTGTGCCTCTGACGGCGGCTGGAGTTGAAAGAACAGACGATATTGGAAGATACCTGTATTACTGTATCAAAGCCAAGAAATGCTGTGTATGCGGTAAACCGGGTGAGATCCACCATGTAGACACGATTGGAATGGGAAACGACCGGCGTAAGGTTGATGATTCCGAATATCGGAAAATGTGCCTTTGCCGTGAACATCATACGATGTGGCATAACTTAGGCGATGAGCGGTTCCAGAAGATGTACAAGGTCTATGGAATCGTAATAAAAGATCAGTTACCTCCGGGCGATAATATATCACACAAAAGCCCATGATGGATATATCTTCAAGATTGTTTCTCAACCGGCGGCTCAGACCGCCGGAGAAAGGAGACGGATGAAGGACAAGAAGAAAGCTGCTGAGGATCTGTTTTACCGGATCGGCTATGGGCGAGAGTCCAGAGTCGAGAGACCAAGGAACAGAGCAGTGGACAGAAGCCTCCGCCGGATGATTGGTGAATGGAATGAGCATAGCGACAACGACACGATCATCAATGTCGGGGATGGTTATTACAAACCAAGATTAAGTGTTCCGGATGAAAAGCTGGAATGCAAGCAATATATAGCGCAAGAGACTGCCAGAGCATATAGGGTACTGGACAAGATCAAACCTATGTGGGCGGCATTTGAAAGGATGGATAAGCATGGTAAACGGGAAGAAGAAGGGGAAGGCCGGGGAGCTGGAAGTGGCGAGGATTTTACGCAGCTACGGTTACCCTTGTAGAAGAGGTCAGCAGTATGCCGGAGCCAACGGTGATGCGGATGTGGTAGGGCTTCCGGGTATCCATATCGAGGTCAAGCGGAGAGAAAATCTGAACGTCTACGAAGCCATTGAACAGGCAAAAAGAGACGCGGCGAAGATCGGAACCATGCCCACGGTTATGTGGCGTAAAAACGACCATGAATGGCTTGTGACGATGCCTATGGAAGCTTGGATGCAGCTCTATCAGAAAGCAGGCCTGTAGGTGGATGCCTATGGGTGGACATATCAAGATAGACCGGAAGATTCTGGAATGGGAATGGTATTCGGACATAAACACCTGTCGGCTGTTTATCCATTTGTTACTGAAAGCCAACTGGAAGGATGGGCGGTTCCAGGGCACTGAGGTGCCGAGGGGATCGCTGGTAACATCCTATAACAGCCTTTCCAAACAAACAGGGCTGTCAGTGCAGAACGTAAGGACAGCGATAAAACACCTAATTTTAACAGGCGAGATAACAAGCAAGCAACAGGCAAAATTCACTGTAATTACAGTAAAAAATTACGATAAGTACCAGTTAGATAACAGGGTAACTAACAATCTCCTAACAGAGAACCAACAGGCTTCTAACAAGCTTCTAACAACAATAGAAGAAGGAAAGAAAGTAAGAAGGGAAGAAAGTAATAATAATACTATGTCGGGCGAGCCGTCTACGAGTAGGGGTCAGCCGTATGCAGAGATTATTGATTACCTGAACCTTAAAGCCGGTACACGGTATAAGCACTCGTCCGAAGATACCCGTAAACATATACGGGCAAGGATAGCTGAAGGATACACAATAGATGATTTTAAGGTTGTGATCGACAAGAAGGTCGATGAGTGGAAAGGGACACCGCAAGAAAAATACCTGAGACCAGCTACTCTGTTTGGAACCAAGATGGAGTCTTACGTGAACCAGAAGATTACTAAGGAATCCAGAGCAAAACAGACAGGCTTCAGTAACTTCCAGCAGCGCGATTATGATTTTGATGCACTGGAACAGCAGTTGCTGCGGAGTCAGAAAGGAGATTAAAATGGCACATTTATTTGAGCTGTACTGCGAAGATCGGCTGATCGGCAAGAACAAGACAGCTACCCAGATCGCGGAACTGATGGGCATCACAGTCGGACAGGTTACCGCATACGCAAAAAGTGGCGAACTGATAAATGGCAGATACAAAGTTGTCCGGATTCCAGAGAAGTTTGATCCTGAGCTTGTCCCGCTGATGAGTGAGTGGGAGAAGGTCACGGAGCCATTCCGGCGGGTGATCTGGTGTAAGCATCTGACTGATGGGGTTCGGCAGTTAGGAGGCGGGTTGAAATGGAGATGCTGAAGACGAGCAACGAGCTGTGTGGCATATGCGTCTACGGCCTTAAAGACTGCGGACAGGCAAGAGTGATCTGCGGATACCTGCTGCAAGCTGGCAGAATGAGAAAGTGCGAGGTTGGATGGTACGACAAGTTCGAGGAAAAGCGGAGGAAGCAGAAATGAAGAATAAAGAGAAGTATGCGGAAGAGCTGATGGAGATTGCAATATCTGGATATAGCGTTGCCGTTATCAATGGAAAGCCAGTGAGATGCGGCGCAACAAATACAGATTGCAAATTGTGCATCGGAAATAAACCAGGCTATTGTAACCGTGAAAAAGTGAGAGAATGGGCGGAATCTGAATACGTAGAACCATCGGTAGATTGGAGTAATGTGCCGGTAGATACGAAAATTCTTGTGAGCGAAGATTCTGAACTTTGGTATAGAAGATATTTTTCAAAGTTTAAAAATGGAAAAGTATATGCATTTTTTAACGGAGGCACATCGTGGAATTCTGCTGATGGCGATACTGCTTGGAAATACGCAAAATTAGCTGATGAATAGAAATCGAAAGGAGTGAGAGGTTTGCTGGCCAGCGTGAAAGAGCTCTTTACTCCGAGAAGAAAATGGAATCCGTACAGGAAAGAATGGAGCGGCTGGGAACATATGAAAAGATAGCATCATTCATGCAAAAGGAAAAGCAAGATTATGCTTTTAAGCGAAAATACGCACAGATCCGGGCAGAGGAATTTGCTACGGAATGCGATGGACGTGGACTGAACTACCATGTGTCAGTCGGTGGATTGGACAGTATTGTTTTATACCTGTTTTTGCATGAGGTTTGCAATATCAACGCACCGGGCGTGAGTGCATCCATGCTGGAGGACAAGTCAATCCAAAGGGTGCATAGGGCACTGGGGATCATTCGGGTACCACCGCTGAGAAGAGATGATGGGAAGCTCTGGACGAAAGCCAGGGTGATACAGGAATTTGGATTCCCGGTGATCTCGAAGGAAGTAGCAGCGAAGATCGAATTGTTGCAGAACCCATCAGAGAAGAACAAAACAGTCCGACATGCCATCATAACCGGTGAGACTGGAGAGTATGGTGGCTGGCAGAAAGACTCCAACATGAAGCTGAAGCAACGATGGCTGGAGCTGTTCGGTGGATATGAAAATGAGAATGAAGGGTGCAATTATCAGAAGCCGGATTTCCTAGTATCTTCCAAGTGCTGCTATTACCTCAAAGAGAAGAACTGTGATAACTGGGGTAAGGAGCATAACAGTGTACCTTATCTGGGACTGATGGCATCCGAGGGCGGCAGACGTGCCAAGAGCCTGCGGATGAATGGATGTAATTACTTCGGAAAGTCAACCATCAGATCAGCACCGTTTGCAATCTTCCACAGACAGGATATTTTGACCTTGGCTCTGGAGATGGATCAGATGTGGAAAGATGGATTGAAAGAAAAGTATCATGAAAAGCTTCTGGAGGAAGAAAAGATTGCAGAGAGCTTCCAGATGCCGGACAGCATTATTCCAGAGATTTATGGAACCATTGAAAAGAAACCAGATGGAACCCTATATACCACAAAGGCACAGCGTACCGGTTGTTCAATGTGTGGATTCGGAATCCACATGGAGAAAAGACCTCACCGGTTCGATATGTTGTACAAGGAAAATCCGAAAGAGTGGGATTACCTGATGTTCCATATGTGCAAGGACGCTGATGGAAATGACTATGGTTGGGCGAAGGTACTTGATTATATCGGCGTTGATTGGGATCCAACTACGATTGGTGGGAACTGTAAGGGACAGATAAGTTTGCCGCTGGATCAGATGAAGTGAGGTATAGATGACAGACAAGGAAAAGTTAGAACGATATGAAAAAATGAATACTGGAATTAGACCCAAATATCACAAAGGAAATCATATTAAAGATTGGTGGACATGTGGGAAATGCGGAGCAACGGTGTCCTGCGGTGTAATATCTGATTTTTGTAGGAGTTGTGGATATAGGATTAAATGGGATCATCCCAGATGTTTAACGGGGATAGACGTAGAATAGAAGAAAGGAGCCGAGACTCTGGCCAGAGTGAAGCATATGCGGTCTCCTTTTATGAAATGACATACAAAGAGTTTTTGGAAACAAAGATTGAGCTTGCGACAGAGAGCGGATTCATAGTGGATCCGGAGAAAGTCAATAAAGCATTGAAGCCACACCAGTGTGATGCTGTGATGTGGGCATTAAGAGGTGGCAGACGGGCATTATTTGAGAGCTTCGGACTGGGAAAAACAGTGCAGGAAATCGAATTTTGCCATATGGCAGCGGAACATAGCGGCGGACGTGCGTTGATCGTGTTACCGCTTGGAGTAAAACAGGAATTTACCAGAGATGCGGTGGAAGTTCTGGGGTATGAGAAACCAGAATACTGCCGAACGATGGAAGAGGTGGAACAGAGTACCAGTCAGATTGTGCTGACAAATTATGAGCGCGTCAGAGATGGAGACATCCGGCCGGAATACTTTGCAGCAACTTCGCTGGATGAAGCCAGTGTATTGCGGAGCTTCGGTAGCAAGACCTATCAGACGTTCCTGGACAAATTCAAGAACGTGCCGTATAAGCTTGTGGCAACTGCTACTCCGTCACCAAACAAATACAAAGAGCTGATCCATTATGCCGGATACTTGGAAGTGATGGACACCGGACAGGCATTGACGAGATTCTTCCAGCGTGACAGCACCAAGGCGAATAACTTAACCCTGTATCCGAACATGGAAGATGAGTTCTGGATGTGGGTGAGTAGTTGGGCATTATTTATCACGAAACCTTCAGATCTGAATCCTACATATTCGGATGTCGGTTATGATCTCCCACCGTTGGAAGTGCGATGGCATGAACTGCCGGTACACTATGGAGATACCGCCGATAAGAGCGGACAGATGCAACTCTTCCAGGAAGCGGCGGAAGGACTGAAAGAAGCTGCAGCAGTGAAGCGTGACAGCATAGATCAACGAGTAGCCGAGATGAAGAAGATTGTAGAAGAATCTCCGGATGATCATTTCCTTTTGTGGCACGATCTGGAAAATGAACGGCATGCAATCAAAAAGGCATTACCAGAGACAGTGGACATTTATGGAGCTATGGATTATGACCTGAGAGAGCAGAGAGTGATTGATTTCTCAAATGGAGAGACAAAGCTGTTTGCCACAAAGAAATCATTATCGGGATCCGGATGTAATTTCCAGAGATATTGCCACCGGGAGATATTTCTCGGAATTGATTATGAATTTAACGATTTTATCCAGGCTGTGCACCGGTGTTACAGATTTTTACAGAAAGAACCGGTTGTGATCGACATCATTTACATGGAGAATGAGCGGCAGATCAAGGAAGCACTGCTGGAAAAATGGAAGAACCATAATCACATGGTGGCAAAGATGATAGAGATCGTGAAGAAATACGGATTGACATCGGCGAATAAAGCAGAGCGATTGGAAAGGAAGATGGGCGTGGAAGGCAGCAGAGAAGAAAGAACGGTTAGAGGAAAGCATTATGAAGCAGTCTATGGCGATTGCGTGGAAGAGACAAGAGCAATGGAAAGTAACAGCGTTGATCTGATACATACCTCGATTCCTTTCGGCAATCATTATGAGTATAGTGCCAATTACAATGATTTCGGTCATAACCAGAATACAGACCGGTTCTTTGAACAGATGGATTTTCTTACACCGGAATTACTGAGAGTGCTCAGACCGGGACGTGTGGCAGCAATCCATGTCAAGGACCGTGTACTGTTCGGCAATGCAACTGGTACCGGAATGCCGACGATTGAGCCGTTTCATGCTCAGTGCATAAGCCATTACATGAAACACGGATTTCAGTATTTTGGCATGATCACAGTGGTTACAGATGTAGTGCGAGAGAATAATCAGACTTACCGACTGGGATGGACAGAACAGTGCAAGGACGGATCAAAGATGGGAGTAGGATGCCCGGAGTATATTCTGCTTTTCAGAAAACTTCCAACAGATAGATCCACGGCATATGCGGATATACCGGTTAAGAAGTCCAAAGAGGATTATACCAGGGCACAGTGGCAGATTGATGCTCATGGATATTGGAGATCATCTGGAGACCGTTTGATCAGCAAGAAAGAGTTGGAAAACATATCTGTAGATAACCTGCAGGCAGTGTACCGGAAGTACAGCCGAGAAAGCATATACAGCTATGAAGACCATGTGAATCTGGCAAAGAAACTGGATGAAAATGGAAAGTTACCGGCTACGTTCATGGTGGTTGCACCGGGATCCTGGAATCAGTTGGAGGTATGGGACGACATCAACCGGATGCGTACCCTTAACACAACGCAGAGCCGCAGACGCGCTCAGATGCATGTGTGCCCGTTACAGCTGGATATCGTGGAGAGAATCATCAATCGTTACAGCAACGAGGGCGATACGGTTTATGACCCGTTTGGAGGGCTTATGACGGTGCCTATGACAGCAGTAAAGATGCACCGGTATGGAAAAGGCTGTGAGCTAAATCCAGATTACTTCCGGGATGGTGTTGGATATCTGCAGGCTGTAGAGAACGAGGTGGATGAGCCGACACTGTTTGATTTTATGGAGGTATAGGTTATGAGTAAATCAAGATATTCCAAGACCAAAGCAGCAGGGCAGTTGGTAGGTATGAGCAGATACAGGAAACAGTTCGGGCAGCAGGCGCATTTAGTGCCTGCCGAGAACCGGCAGATGAGGAGAATGCGAAAAGATGATTCACGGTGAGTTGATAGTAGATAATTTTGCTGGTGGTGGCGGTGCTTCCACTGGTATTGAGCTGGCAACAGGATACAGTGTGGACATAGCCATCAATCATGATCCAGAAGCCATCCGAATGCACAAGATGAATCATCCTAACACGAAACATTATTGTGAGGATGTATGGCAGGTAGATCCAGTAAAAGCCTGCAATGGGAACCCAGTGGGTCTGGCATGGTTTTCGCCGGACTGTAAGCATTTTTCAAAAGCTAAAGGCGGTAAACCAAAGGACAAGAACATCAGAGGTCTTGCATGGGTAGCCTGCAGGTGGGCGGGACTGGTGAGACCAAGAGTTATCATGTTGGAAAATGTGGAGGAGTTCAAGACATGGGGTCCACTGAACAGGAGTCACAGACCGATCAAGAGTCAGATCGGAAAAACATATCAGAAATTCATTCAGCAGTTGCAGAAACTTGGGTATGAGGTGCAGACACGGGAGCTTGTGGCAGCAGATTACGGTGCACCGACTATGAGAAAAAGGTTCTTTCTGATCGCCAGGTGTGATGGAGTGCCGATTATGTGGCCAGAGCCGACACATGGACCGGCAGACAGTGAGGCGGTAAAAGCCGGCTTGTTAAAGGCGTATGTTGGAGCTTATACACAATTTGATTTTTCTTTACCATGCCCTAGTATTTTTGATACTTCAGAGGAAATCAAGGAAAAATACGGGATTCGGGCGGTTCGACCATTGGCGCAGAAGACAATGGAGCGGATTGCACGTGGTCTGAAAAAATTTGTTCTGGAGAATCCGGAGCCGTTTATTATCCAGTGTAACCACGGGGGTGAGCGTAGACCGAATGATATCAGAGAGCCGATGCCAACCATAACCGGAAAACATGGCTACGGAATTGTGAATCCAGTGATGACTCCGATAATTGATAAGGCATATGGTGGAAATTATGCAGGGAGCGGTAGCAAGGTAGATGATCCAATAGATACAATTACCACGGTTGATCATAACAGGTTGGTTGTTCCTACTCTGATTCAGTATCATTCGGAGACAACAAAGGATGAAGTGAGAGGGCAAACTATCACAGATCCAATCATGACTGTAGATGGTTCAAATCGTTACGGATTGGTTGCATCATTTTTAAGTAAATTTTATAAGAGCGGTACTGGGCAGGATATCAGGGAGCCATTACATACTGTGACCACATCGCCTGGGCACTTTGGGGAAGTCAGAGCATTTTTAATTAAATATTACGGTGATTGCACCGGACAGGATATCAAAAAGCCGCTTGATACTGTTACGACCAAAGATAGATTTGGGCTTGTGACCATTGCAGGGGTAGATTATCAGATTGTTGATATCGGGCTGAGGATGCTGGAACCAAGAGAGTTATATGGATGCCAGGGTTTTCCAAAAGACTACATAATAGATCATGATTACACCGGAAAGATATATCCGAGAGCAGAGCAGGTCAAGCGTTGTGGAAATGCGGTATGCCCACCGATTCCGGCAGCAATGGTCAGAGCTAATCTGCCAGAGCTTTGTGTGGCGGAGAGAATGCCGAATATGCGGATACAGGCAGAACAGACCGGGCAACTCCGGTTTGCGTAACTCAAATTAACTCGAGTTAACTCAATTAACGAGTTAATTTAACTAGGCTGATGAATTGGAGGATGGAAATGAATTACGAGTTAGAATTATACAAACTTATCATGACACCAGAGGAAGATGATCCAGATATTTCATATGTTGACGAATTTGGATGGATCAATGATACGGAATTTTGCGTTTGGATAAACATTATATGGCTTAAGGATTTCATGGAAAGAATCCGAAAAATATTTGGGGCATGTGCATTTGACGAGGGTGGGATAGACGCAAAAGTTGGATGCGACTATGTTTTCTTTAATTTGGAAGATATAACAGGCATGTATGGTGTAAATCTGGAAGAATTATTTCCTAAAAGCAAATATAAACATTGATGAGGATTGATGCGTTATAGCCTGGATGCCACTGATGGAGCCGTGGAAAGGAGAACGAGTATGAATAAAGTGGTTGAGTTTATCCCAGAAGATGATCTTTGCCAGTTTTGCCGGAAACGGAAAGCAACGTTGCTGTGTGATATGCCGCACAGCACCATTGTTACACATGCAAGAGGGAGCGGATTTGAAAGTCGTATTATTACTTGTGACAGAAGAATATGTACTGAATGTGCAACACGGGTGAATGGTTTTGATTTTTGCCCAGAATGTATAAAGAAAATAAAAACAGCACAGAAAGGGGTAAAAGCTGATGGAGAATCTTAAACCGTGCCCGTTCTGTGGTTGTCATGATCGCAGAGTGGGAATCAGAAAAATGGGGAAGACAGGATACAAAGTGATTTGTAGCAGATGTGGAAGTTCTGGACCATATGTAGGAATTGCAGATTTCCCCGACAAAATGGATGCTCAGGAAGAGACAAAGGCAGCATGGAACAGGAGGGCGAACGATGAGACTGATTGATGCAGATGCAATGAATGCAGAGTTATTTTACAAGCAAGTTGGAGGAAAAGACAGTTTAATTACGGCAGAAAGTGCGTTTGAAATGATTAATGCACAGCCTACCGCCTACGACCAGAACAAGGTTGTGGAACAGTTGGAAATGAAAATTGACAACGCAGAATTTGATGAATTGCTGACAAGTAATGAAAAGGATGCGTATGTAGATGCATACAGAAGAGCAATCGAGATTGTGAAAGGTGGCGGTGTAGATGGCTAAACATTGCACAAGAGAATGCCCAGTGGGCGAGACCGAGTGCTGCATCTGCTGTGCTAAAGTAAATTGCGGATGGAAATGTGACGATATGGACAGCTACGAATTTGCGGAGGACTGCCCGGAATATGTGGAGGATGAAGTATGAGAGATAAACCAAATATCGAAGATATGATAAAAGCTCTTAAATGCGTGGCAAGCATGGCTCCAGACGGCGATTGTCATGCGGATATTGAGAACTTCAAACATCTGGACGATGCTGATTTTAAGCGTGTTGTATGTACCGGCTCTGAAAAGCCAAGAGATCCAATAAACGGTGGTGAAGGTCAATGCTGTCCATATTATCAAAAAACATACGGTTGTTGCTTTGAAGATGGGGAGTTGTACTGGCTTGCTGATGTAGCTAAATTGCTGGAGGTGTAAGAATGACAGATTACGAAAAAGGCTATGAGCGTGGCAGGGATGAGATCCTTGCCATGAAAGAGAATGCGGACGGCTGTTGCGGCTGCGCATTTGAGCATGTGGAGCCTTGGGAGCTGCCATGCCGGAAGTGCAAAAGAAACAGTAAGGATTACTGGAGAAAGAAATGTGATCTGGATGAGTGATGATTATTTTGATAAACGAGATGGAGGATGAATGGACGATCTGAGAAAGAACGGCTCCGGATACACAGATCCGACAGCCTACAAAGCTATGAAAAAGATATTGGAGGAGGATAAGATGGAAGAAGCGAGAAGAGGAGAGATCTGGGAAGTGGAACTGAAGAACGGAACAAGGGATGTGCTGGTTGTCCAGCAGAAGCCCGGATATATCACATGCCTGCTGTTACAGGATGAAAGGCCAAAGATGGCGGATCCGGTAGACATCATGGAGGTGGCAAGTAAATCTCTGATGTATGCGGATGCCGGGAAGATGACATATGTGTCGAACACAGTGCCGAGACAGTATATCAAGTCTCTGACAGCAGATAAGATGGATGAAATCATGAAGATGATTGTGCATGCATTGCATTTTCCAGAATGGCATGAAAGGGTTCAGAACGTTGTGAAAGAAAAGACAGACACCACGGATCTGATCCAGGCAAGGACTGAAAGAGATATTTACAAGGACCTGTACAGTGAGCTGATGGAACGGGTAATGAAAGGTGTGTGAGTTGATGACAGAGGAGAATGAAAAGAAAAAAGAATATCTTCGGGGATATCGGAATCATGTTCGCAGGATCAGACGGATTGATGCGGAGCTGCAGGAACTGAGAGAAATGCGGACATCAATATCAGTGAATAATGATGGAATGCCGCATGGATCTGGCCAGAGCGACATGTCTGGATATGCAGCGGAATTGGACAGGTTGGAAAGAGCACTTGTGACAGAGAGACATGACAGAGTGCAGGCTTATAAAGTAATCGTCCAGCAGATCAATATGTTACACAATGAAGTGGAAAAGGATGTGTTATTCTATCGGTATATAAAAGGCCTTGAATGGTATGAGATCGGGGACAAGATGGGATATTCTGAGAGACATATACATAGGTTTCACGGAAAGGCATTGGCACATTTTCAGATCCCGGATAAAAATGTCATAGAATGTCAGTCGCATCAGTGGTATTATGGTAGCATCGAAGAAGCGACAAGGAAAGCAATTCTGAATGTATAAATTTATGCAAGAGTCACCTACGGGTGGCTCTTTTTGTGTCCAATATTAAGGCAAGGAAGGTGAGGTGATGGCAAACAATGAAAACTTAAAACCGGTGCGAACCAAGAGTGAAGCAAGAGAACGTGGAAGGGCAGGCGGAAAGGCATCCGGAGAAGCCAGACGGAAAAGAGCGGACTTCCGGAAGACGCTGAATGCCCTTCTGACAGCAGAGATAGATAGCCCTGAATGGAATCCTTTACTGGAATCATTAGGATTGAATCCGACGCTGGAAGCAGCGATCAATATGGCGATGATCAAAGAAGCACTTGCCGGAAATGTGAAGGCCTATGAAGCTGTGGCAAGATACGCAGGACAGTCGGGTCAGACGGCTGCGGATGATGAGGAGCAGCGGATCCGGACAGACAGGGCGAAGAGAGCCAGGGATCAGGAAGTTGGCGATACAGATAATCAGGATGATAATATCCAGAGTTTCCTGAAAGCCATGAGACCGACAGAGGAAGATCTTGCGGGATTATTCGAGGAGGATGAAACAGATGCCGAAGCGGAAGAAGAGACCGGCGAAGTTTAATTTCAAGCCATTTTCTCCGCAGCAGCAGAGACTGATCCATTGGTGGAGACCGATGATCAGAGCCTCGGAGAACAATTACGTGATCGCAGACGGATCTATTCGATCAGGCAAGACAATAGCCTGTATCATTGGATTCCTTACCTGGTCTCAGGAGATGTTTTCCGGTGAGTCTTTTATCCTGGCCGGAAAGACGATGGGAGCACTGAAGAAGAATGTGGTCAGACCGATGCTGCAGATGTTGGAAGCATGGGGATGGCCATATGAATATATCCGATCCGGTACAGATGCCAGGCTGGAGATTGGTACTAACACTTATTACTTGTACGGCGCAAACACGGAGGCGGCTCAGGATGCTCTGCAGGGCTTAACTGCTGCAGGTGCATATCTGGATGAGGCTGCACTGTTTCCGAAGAGCTTTGTGGATCAGGCGATTGCCAGATGCTCTGTGGATGGCTGGAAGTTCTGGATGAACTGTAACCCGGCGGGACCGCATCACTTCATCCGTGAGGAGTATCTGACCGAAGAAGCCATGAAGCAGAAGAAAGTATATCATCTGCACTTTACGATGGATGATAATCTTTCTATATCTCCAAAGCGTAAAGAAGAATACAAGAATGCATGGCCGCATGGCAGTGTATTCTACAAGCGTTTTATCCTGGGTAAATGGGTGGCAGCTGACGGTCTGATCTACCAGCAGTTTGCAGATCACACAAAAGATTATCTGATCAGCAGTTCCTGGCTTCTGGAGCGTGATGAGCATGGCCGTCTGAAGAACGAAATCGTATATGCAGTTATCGGAGTCGATTTTGGCGGTACAAAGTCGGCTCATTCTTTTACCCTGACAGGATTTACAAAAGGGTATAAGCAGGTAGTGGTACTTGATGAGTATTACTGCAAGAAGCGGATCAACCCAAAACAGCTGCAGGATGATTTTATTGATTTTGTCAAAAGGGCGCAGGCAAGGTACAAGGTCCTGGAAGCCTACTGCGATTCTGCCGAGCAGACTCTGATCAGCGGACTGGAGAGCGCATGTATTCAGGCGCACGTAGCAATTGACCTGAGAAACGCGATCAAGGGACCAATCAATGACCGAATTGCATTTTATAACAGCCTGATTGCTCAGCACCGTTGGAAGGTAATGAAGCACTGCACCCACATTATTGCGGCCTTTGAAGAGGCTGTATATGACGAGAAGAAAAAGAACATGGATGTCCGGCTTGATGATGGTGAGATGAACGTGGACAGCTTGGACAGCACCGAATACAGCACAGAGAGTGTCCAGGAAGACATCCTGTACATTGCTGCATAGGGAGGGCATATGAATCTATCAACGAATACGATCAAGACATATTTGACTGATCAGAAATATACAGTTCCGGCGGATGAGACATACAGCCATATTGATGAGTGGTTGGAATGGTATCAGAATGACGTGAAGAAATTCCATCATTACAAGCTGTACAACGGCAGTGTTGTGACGGAGCAGGAACGTTATAAGCTAGGTATGGCCAAGAAGATCTGCGAAGACTGGGCGAACCTTCTGCTGAACGAGAAGGTGGCTATTAAGGCTGGATCCTACGACAAGCAGCTGAGCGTGATTCTGAGCAGGAACAATTTTTATGTGAAAGGTAATCAGCTTGTGGAGCTTGCCTTTGCGCTTGGAACAGGAGCTTTTGTGGAATACAAGGATGCAGACGATGCGGTTGTGATCGACTACATCAGGGCTGATATGGTCTATCCTCTGGCATGGGACAATGGAAAAATTACGGAGTGCGCTTTTGGCACTTATCAGACCATGAACGGAAAAGAATACATTTACCTGCAGATCCATCGCCTGGGCAGGGAAGATGGCGAGGATCCGGATATGTACTACATTGAGAACAAGTATGTGGATGCAAAATCCGGAAAAGAGGTAGAGCCGCCGGAAGAGATTGAGGAGCATGTGGTCACCGGATCCGTAGAACCGCTCTTCCAGATCATCACTCCAACAATCTGTAACAACATCGAGATGGACAGTCCGCTCGGCATATCTGTGTATGCAAATGCGATCGATCAGGTCAAAGGCTGTGACCTGACATTCGACAGCTATATGAATGAGTTTGTACTTGGCAGGAAGCGGATCATGGTTCCACTCAACCAAGCGAAGATGCAGATGCAGCAGGATGGAACAACAGCACCTGTATTTGATCCGCACGATACGGTTTATTATATAATCCCGGATGACCGGAATGGAAACAATCAGCTGACAGAAATCGACATGAAAATCCGTGCTACAGAGCATGAGCTGGGAATCCAGCGTTGCCTGGATTTGTTGAGCTTCAAGGCTGGAATGGGTACCGGGCGTTATAAGTTTGAAAATGGTAGCGTAAAGACAGCCACGGAAGTAATCTCGGACAAGTCGGACCTGTATCAGAGCCGACAGCGGCATTGCATCTCAATATCAACGGCTATCCTGAATATGGTCCGTATAATTTCGTTCCTCGATACGGGAGTAGCAGTTGATGCGACTGTGGATTTTGATGATTCCATCATCGAGGACAGTAATGCTACGATCGATAAGAATATCAAACTCGTACAGGCTGGACTCAGATCCAAGCTATCCGCAATCATGGAGATCAATAAATGTTCTGAGGCAGAGGCTAAGAAGGAGCTGAAGCGGATTGCCGAGGAAGGGCAGATTACAGGTCAGGACATTGACTGGACAGGAGGGGATGGGAATGAATCGGAATCGGATGATGATCCGCCCGAAGAGGATGATGAAAAAGACGGTTCAGGAACCGATGCTGATCAGGATTCTGAAAAGGATAATCCAGAAGATAAAGGATAGGGTGATCAGTTATGGATTTGCTCGAAAATCAAACGGCAGCGGAATCTGTTGATATTGTGTTCCAGGATCTGGAAGCGATGCTGATGCGGAATATCATCAGACATTGTCAGGATTATGATCAGCCGATTGCTACAGATACATGGCTGCTGCAGAAGCTGGCAGAGATAGGACGTCTCGATCAGGAAAACATCAAACTGATTGCTCAGATGACAGGAATCTCTCAGACAGCGATGGAGCGGATGCTGAATGAATCTGCTGACGAAGCACTTAAGCAGGTAGAGCCTGCACTTGCTTATCTGACACGTGAAGGGCTTGCAGGAAAGCCTATAAAGCTGCGAAAAAGTAAGCATGTACAGAATACCATGAAGGACATGAAAGCTCAGGCAAAGAGCACGCTGAACCTCTGTAACACAAATATGTTGTATAAGGCAAGGGAAGCTTATCAGAAGCTGGTCAATAAAGTAGCTGCGGATGCTTCCGAGATTGCTGATAAGCAGTCTTTTCTGGATCGCCTAAATGTGCACGGGACAGCAGTCACGATTGGAGCAGAGTCCAGACAGCAGGCTATGCGGAGATGCATTGAGGAGTTCAATGACAAAGGCATTCCTGCATTTGTAGACAAGCGTGGTCGTGAATGGACTCCGGAAGCCTATGTGAATATGGCTATGAGAAACACGGCCAAGAATACTGCAGATGAGGTGCAGACAGCCAGATGCCGTGATTATGGTGTGAATCTGATTGAGATCGATTCCCATTCCGGAGCCAGACCTAAATGTGCGAAGGACCAGGGAAAGATATACGATCTTAACAATGGCAGCGGATACACGACAGATGCCAAAGGGAGAAAGGTGCAGTATTATCCCTGGAACTCCACCAGCTATGGAGAACCAGACGGGATCCTCGGCATCAACTGCAGGCATCACAAATATCCGTTCTTTCCGGGCATGAGCTTACAGACTTATTTCCCGGTGGAGGATCAGGAAGCCAGTGACCGATTGTACAAACAGACACAGGTGCAAAGAGCTCTGGAGAGGGATGTCCGGAAGCAGAAGCGAGAGTGTATGCTGTACAAAGAGCTGGGTGATGATGAAGCCTTTGAACAGTCCGCAGTAAAGCTGAAAGCCAAGGAAGCAAGGCTCCGGAAATATGTTGGAGACAATGATCAGCTGCACCGGAGAAGAGACCGGGAGCAGGTGGTTGGCTTTGACAGGAAAATCAGTGCAGAAGCGGTGGCGATAAATAAAGCCTATACAAAAGCCCTAAATACTGATAAAATACCATTAAAAGACACGATTATCCATCGAAGTGTTGGTGCAAAATTTAAGAATTATAAAGTTGTTGATAAAGCAACAGGTGTGGAGTATGAATTTGCGGCAGGAAGCCGTATTCAAAACTCAGAGGTGTTCGCTGGAAAAGGAACCAAACATCCACTTCATGAAGGTGTTGCGGAAGGATTGACAGAGCAATATGGTGGCAAAACATCCGAATGGCAACATGCGAAAGGGTATGGTACGTTGATTGATCCAGATACAGGAGAGGAGCTAAGTGCTGAAGTTCATTGGTTCCAGGAAAAGAGTGTGGGTAAAGTAAAATTCAAAGTAAAGGAGTGGTTGGATGAAGGTTAGGTACCTTGGAAAGACAGAGTTTCTTGTGCTTACAAATAATAAAGTGTATGATGTCATCTCTGTAGAGAAAGGCTGGTACCGGGTTGTCGATGACTCCGGAGAAGATTATTTGTATCCCCCAAAATATTTTGAAATAGTAGAAGAGTAGATACCACTGGTCAATAGGCTGGTGGTATTTTTATACCCATTTTGAGGGAAAAGTTATGAATCAATATTACACGGTAACAAAAGATGTGGACATTCTGGCACCGTCATGGCTGGCAGATCGCATCGAAAGACACATAGCAACAATCCTGTATCGGACCAGAGATGGACATGCAGAAGTGAAAGGAGTGAGGATAAAAGGTGATGGGGTGGCACAGATCGGTGACACGATCATGTTTGATGGCAGACGGATATCCGTAGAAAGGCGGTGATCCAGATATCTCGGAGCTGTCCGTTAAACAGTGAGTGACTCCAGGAAGGAGGAATACGTAGTGATAACGGTAACTATCACAGAGAATGGTCTTACGATAGACGGCCATGCGGGTTACGCAGAAATCGGGAAAGATATTGTATGTGCTGCAGTGTCGAGTCTGACACAGGGACTGATACATTCGCTCAAGGCTTTGACGGATGATGAGATCTCTTACAGAGTTGCAAGCGGACATGCGGAAATAACGTATAAGGATCTATCAGAAAGAGGAAAGCTTCTGGTCGATTCTTTTTTTATTGCTGTGAGTGACATACAGCTTACTTACGGTGATGACTATGTGAAAATAGGCGCCGAACGGGCGTAAAACGGAAAGGATGGTATTCAGATGAAATACAGAACAATGCTGGTAAAGGGCTATATGCTGAATCTTCAGCTGTTTGCGGAAGGATCCGAAGGAGCTGATGACGGCGGGGATGATGGAGAAGAGGACTCTGACGGTGATGACGACGATGATGGTGGTGACGATGATCAGGATGAGAAGAAATATTCCCAGAAGGACATCGATGATGCTGTGAAGAAGCGTCTCGCCAGGGAAAAGCGCAAATGGCAGAGAGAACAGCAGAAGCAGACAGAGAAACCTGACGGCAAGGGAAAAGCCGGTGAAGATGGCAAAAAGGATGATGAGGACAAGGAGACAAAAGCTCTTCGGGACAAGGCTGCAAAAGCTGATGATCTGGAGCTGAAGTGGACATGTCTGGAACATGATGTGGATAAGTCCTGTGTAGATGATGTCCTCGCATTAGCAAAAGTGCACATGGCTAAAGATGAGGATATGGACATCGAGGATGCCATTGATGAGGTACTGAAGAAGTATCCACAGTTTAAGGCTGGATTATCCAAGGATGAGGATGATGATAACGATGATGAAACAGAAAAGAAAAAGTCCTGGGGACAGCGGCAGAGGGGCGGAAGCAAGAAGACTTCCGGGGTAGAAGCTGCATTCCTGAAACGCAATCCAGGACTTAAAATTGATTGAGGAGGAATAGGAGTATGAAATTTTTAATGTTTTTACAGCTGTTTGCACATGCACATCAGGAGAGATGGTCTTCCCTGGTGGATGCGAAGCTGCGTCAGACACTTGTGACCAGAGATAATTATATCTTTAATACCAACTATGAGGGCGACCCGAAATCCGGAAAGGTCAAGGTCCCGGTAAGAGATACAGAAGTAACAGTGAAGGATTATAATAAGGCTACAGGAGTTGATCTGGAGACTGGAACCACGACTTACATGGATCTGAATATTGACCAGGACAAAGCGGTCAATGAGCTGATCGATGGCTTTGACGCTGCGGCAGTCCCGGATAATATTCTGGCTGACCGTCTGGATTCTGCCGGTTATTCCCTTGCACTGGAGATGGATCAGAAGTCCATTAACCTGCTGGAGACTACAAGCGGAATCAACGTGTGTGCAACCAAGACTGCAGCAACTGATCAGTCCGCATACAAGGAAATTCTTGCAGCAAAGACCTATCTGACCAGAAAAGGTGTGCCGCAGGCCGGACGCTGGCTGATCTGTTCTCCGGAGTTCATGGCAGTTCTGATGCTGGATGATCATTTCATCCGCCAGGGAGATCTGTCTCAGGAGCTGAAAAACGCAGGTGCGGTTGGATCTGTAGCAGGATTTGCTGTGTTCGAGACTGGAAACACCATGTATGAAGATACTAAGTTAGTGGCATCCAAGAAGACTACAACTGAGTTTATTGCAGGTCACCCGAACTGGTGTCACCGTGTCCAGGAGTGGGGAGTGGATGTGCATGCACAGGATCTTGCCGGATCTGGAAAATACATCGGAGCATCTGCGGTGCAGGGTCGTAAGATCTACGGTCTGATGATTTCTAAACCGCAGACTGTGTATGTGAAGAGAACGGAGGCCGCTGCTTAAGGGGAGCTGATAAAATGGCATATGTAGATGAGGTATACTACAATGATTCTTTCAGTGGGGAGCCAGTCGATACGACTGACTTCCCTTCTCTTTGCCGTCGTGCAGAAGAGATCATTGAGGAGATGACATTGTATCGGGTCACTCCGGTTACGTTTCCGGCGATGCCCGAAGACATGCAGACACGGATAAAGGATGCTGTGTGCGCACAGATAGAGTATCTGGATGCAAACGGCGGAGCTGATCTGGATATGGGAGATGGTCTTGCCGGGGCATCGCTCGGAAAATTCAGTTACACAGGTGCATCTTCCGGATCCGGTTCGACTGTTCAGTCAATTATTGCACCAAGAGCGGAGCGGATCCTGTGGCCAACAGGACTGACGTATAGGGGAGGGAGAGTATGAAACCGATACCTAAACGACTGTTAATCCATACGGTTACACTGCACAAGGTAGCAAAGAAGGATGCCTGGGGATCTGCGACATTGAATGAGGGTACAGAGCTTACTCATGTTCGCCTGGAACCGTCAAGTAAGATCGTCCGGGATAAGAACAATGCGGAAATCCAGCTGGCGGCAACATTGTTTTTTGATTGCAAATATAGCTGCCCTACAGAGATGGAGATTCAGCTGGATGATATTGTTGTCTTCAATGGTCAGAAGCTCCGTGTACAGCTCGTAGAGCCTCTGTACGCAGAGAAAAAGCTGCATCATTACGAGATAGGACTGGTGAAGTATGCCTAAAATAAGCACAAGAGTTACCTTTGACAAGAAAGCCGCAGCCGCACGGATCCGGGCGGTTGCAAATGATGCACTGACGGTCATGGGAAACCAGGCATTGAAAGATGTTACTCAGTATGTACCGCTTGATCAGGGGACACTGCAGTCCAGCGGCCTGTCTTCCAGTGATAGAGCCGCGCATGATATGAAGTTTGACCTTCGGTGGTCGACACCCTATGCCCAGTATCTTTGGCATGGTGATGTCATGTATGGAAATCCTACAAGCAGGACATATGGTCCGGAGAAACTGAGTTTTACCAGTGCCCTTGCCAGGGAAGAATGGGCGAAATATGCCAGAGAAGTGCATGGCGAAGATTGGAAGAAAGTCTATCAGGCAGCCTTGAAGGAGGGATTGAAGTGACACCATTGATTGAGTTTATGGAAACTCTGAAAAGGACTGCAGAGGAAAACTGTTGTCTTGGATCAGAAGTCTCGCTAGATGAACTTCCGGCGGGCGGCGGTATTTATGCAGAACCCGGAGAGGGATCAACTGCAGATACCACTTATAATAAAGCGGAGATGAAGACAATCCCTGTTTTGTTTTTATGCAGGAATGAAAGCCAGCAGAAATGTCTTGAGCAGCTGGAGAGCATTTGCAATTATTTCCAGAAGCTGAAGAAACATCCAAATGGCGAGTCTTTCAGTTGGCTCAATACGGAGATTGCAAAGTATCCTTCCAAAATTGGAAGAGACGAGGATGGAACTTATCATTATTCCTGTATATTGCGTTGTTTATTATATTTTTAGAGGAGGAAAATCATGAAAATGAATCTTCAGATGTTTGCGGAGCCGGATCTCCCGAAAAGTCCGATTGCTCCGGAAATCAACTATGAGACAAAAGCCTATATCAACACAACACCAGATACCGAGGCATCCCCTACATGGGCAGACATGGGAAATCTCATGAAGAATATGTCTCAGGCCCTTAATGAAGTCCTTTCCCAGAACAGCTATTATGCGGATTTGGGATGGGGAAGTACGGCCGTGACAGGTGCTCAGATGACGCTCACTGTAACTGGTGACGTGAAACCTGGGGATGCTGCTTGCGATTATATTCTGTCTGATAAAGTTATGTATGGCTTTGGAGCAGCGCGTCAGACTCATCTGAAACTGGAGAAAGGTAATAAGATTATTATCTGGCCGATCACACTGGCGAACATTACACCGGCATACGGAGATGCGAATCAGCCGAATGCGCTGACTGTCACGGTCCACGGAAACGGGAAGCCTGCTATTGGAACAAAATCATAAGTCTTGGCGGGGGTCTATCTCCCCGCCCTTTTTGGAGGAATGAAAAATGGCATACAAAGCAAAGAGACAGGATCGGGTAATTGAAGACCTTGAACTGTGCGGATCTGACGGAAAAGTTGTTAAAACAATACATGTGGAACTGGATGCCGATAACATGGTTCGGAAACTATCAGAGAAACATGTAGCTTTGATCAATGCGCTGAAAAACGTGCAGGAAATCAAAGATGCCAGCACAGCGGTAGAGAAAGCAAGCGCTATAACAGTTTTGGGAATGGCGGTGATAGATTTGTTTGAAGCTGTGTTTGGAAGAGAAGATGCTGAGTGTATTCTTGATTTTTACGGAAACCGGTATGTAGAAATGTGCCAGGAAGTTGTTCCATTCATCACACAGATTGTGATCCCGGAAGTCCGGAAGATTGCGAAGCAGAACAAAAAAGCTGCACTGGCCGGATACAGCCGTAGAAATTCTATATTTAGTGGGTTCAGAAAATGAGCCTTCTAACGGAGTATCCATCCAGGTGGGTGAGGTATGGCAGACACCAGATCCGCATGTGCTGCAGTTATGACAATGTGCTGGAAGTGCAGAGGCTTTACAGGGATGCGGGCTTGTCGGATCTTGAGAAGGCAGATCAGGCACTGGTTATGCTGACAGGAAGTCCATTCCGGTTATGGCTGATGGGTGAAGGGGACAAGATCCAGCTTCTCAATAAAATTTACGAGGAACAGATTCGGATTCCGAAGAAGCCATCTGTGGGTAAGCAGATCCGGTCATTCGACTTTGATCTGGATGCAGAATATATCTATGCTTCCTTCCTGCAGGATTACGGTATGGATCTTGTGAGGGAACAGGGGAAACTGCATTGGAAGCAGTTTGTAGCATTGTTCCAGGGGCTGACCAGCAGGACCAAGATCAAGGAGATCATGCGGATCCGCGTGATGGATGTCCCGGAGTCTAACGGGCATAACCAGAAAGAGATTCAGAATATCATGGAGCTGAAGTCTTATTATGCGCTGCCTGTTGAAGGCGGTGGTGGTCAGAGTGGCTTGAATGCATTGTTTGCAGCTCTGGAAGCGGAGGCTATGAGATGATGGATAAGAAAAAAGTAAAATGTCCCTATTGCGGGCATGAACAGAATATTTTGTATGGTCCCCGAGCAATGTGCCGGGGCATTTTTATACGCTGTAAAGCAAGGCAATGCAGAAAAGAATTTGAAATCACGATAAACCAGGACAGGTAGTGCCTATGTGCCGATGTCTGATTTGCAAGGCAGAGGCAGGTGAATGGCATGGCTGTGAAGGGCGAGGTCACGTATGAACTCCGGGCGGACGACAGTAAGCTGGAGTCAGATCTGAAAGAGGCACAGAAAAAGGTTGAGCAGTCTACGGAGAAGACTGCAGATAAAATAGAGCAAACCGAGGAAAAAACTTCTAAGACTGTAAAAAAGGAAAAAGAAGATGTTACGGATCATCATAAGCAGCAGAATGATGAGAGATGTAAGGACGATCAGGAGACAGGAAAAAAACGGGAAGAAACAGAGCATGAGACCAGTGAAAAAATAAAATCTATTGCGTCTGGAACGGCGAAAGCGATTGGGGCGGGAATGGCAGCTGCTGCAGCTGGTGCTGTTGCCCTTGGAGGATTTGCAGTTAAAAGTGCCACAGATATGGATCAGGCAATGAACCAATTCATATCGTCCACTGGAAAAAGTACAGAGGAAACACAACGGTATCAGAATGTCCTTGAGGATATCTATAAAAACAATTATGGTGAATCCTTTGAAGGCATTGGGGATGCCATGTCGCAGGTCATCAAACAGATGGGGGATATGGATGATCAGTCCTTGCAGGCTGTTACCGAATCCGCATATGCGCTGAGAGATACCTTTGAGTATGAAATCCCGGAATCTACACGAGCAGCAAAAGCCATGATGGATAACTTCGGAGTATCTGGAGAGCAGGCCATGAGCCTTATTGCGGCCGGTGCCCAGAACGGACTGGATTATTCAGGAGAATTGCTGGACAGTATTTCAGAGTATTCGGTTCAGTTCGGAAAGCTGGGACTCAGTGCGGATGACATGTTCAGCATCTTCCAGGAGGGGGCTGAGTCCGGTGCCTGGAATCTGGACAAGATTGGTGATGCGGTCAAAGAATTTTCTATCCGTGCGATTGATGGAAGTGAGACCACAAAAGCCGGATTTAAAGCACTTGGTCTGAATGCGGATGAAACGGCTGCGAAGTTTGCAGCAGGTGGAGATACGGCAAAGGAAGCCTTTCAGGAAGTTGTAAAAGGACTTTCTGAGATGGAGGATCCGCTGGCGCAGAATACTGCTGGTGTCAATCTTTTCGGCACCATGTGGGAAGATTTGGGACCGGAAGCGGTCGCAGCTCTTGCCAGCATATCTGATGGTGCTTATGATGCTGCAGGAGCAATGGATCAGATTAAAGAGGTCAAATATGATGATCTTGGATCCATGTTTGAAAGTCTGAAGCGTAGCGTGGAGATGTTAGCCCTACCGCTCGGAGAAGAGCTGATACCGATTCTCAGTGAGCTGATCGAGGCGGTGCTACCGATGGTAGAAGAAGCATTGCCGCCTCTGGCAGATGCAGCGGGAGAGATGATACAGCAGTTGAGCCCTATGATTGAAGAGCTGCTTCCGGTGCTAATGGATTGTCTGTCTGATTTATTGCCACCTTTGATGGATATCGTAAATGAGATTCTGCCGGTGTTGACAGAGCTATTTTTGGAGCTGATTCCTCCGATTGTAGAAGTGGCGGAAGCTCTTCTGCCAGCATTGTTGGATATCATCAATGCGCTATTGCCTATTATAGAGGCTTTACTTCCAGTTTTGGAACCACTGATCGAATGTTTTACGAGTCTGTTGGAACCGATACTTGCGTTAATAGAAGAAGCTCTGGTGCCGTTGCTAGAAGCATTGGAGCCTATTATCGAGTGTATCTTAGAGCTGGTGATTCCAACACTGCAGATTTTACTTTCAGTGTTTGAAGAAGTTTTTGAGGGAATTGTGTCATCTGTAAGTGGGCAGATCCAGCGAGTTACAACGGTCATGAAGGAACTGATGGCCTTTATCAAGAATGTATTTACTGGAAACTGGAAGGCTGCCTGGGAAAATGTACGGAAGATCTTCACGACAATCGCAGAATCCATTGGAGAATTTTTCAAGATTCCAATAAACCGAATGATCGACCTTGTCAATGGTTTTATTGACGGCCTGAATAAAATTAAGATTCCAGACTGGGTACCTGGTTTTGGCGGAATGCATTTTAACATTCCAAGAATCCCGAGGCTTCGCATTGGTATGGATTATGTTCCGGAAGATGATTATCCTGCATTCCTGCATAAAGGAGAGGCTGTCCTTACTGCAGAAGAAAACGCAAGATTGCGAGAAATCGGCGGTGTATGGGGACTCCATTCTGCGGTTACTACAGCACCGGAGGTTAATGATCGTATGAGTCGGGTCATGGTTGAAAACATGGCAGCGAATGAGGGAATCGACTATGATCGTCTGGGGACAGCAGTTGCTGATGCTCTCATTGATGGAAATGTGAGATTCGTGATCGACGGCCGCGAGTACGCGAGACTTGAAAAGGAGATCAACTGATGAAGATATGTTATAAGAACCATAACGGGCAGATTCTGGATCTGATGAAGTGGCCGTATATGATTAGCGAGTCTGATATCCTTGGATATGAATGGTCTTATACCGCAACAGAATATACAGGGAATCGGAGTGGATCCACAATATCGGATGTAAGGAAAAAGACGGCAAAGGGATCTGTAAAAATTGCCGTTTCAGCCAGATCAAACCAGGAATACACAGCAGCTCTTAATACACTTCTGTCTGTGACAGAATCGGATATCATGGCAGGTGTGCCAGGAATGTTGTATGTGGATGATTATTATTACACTTGCTACGTGTATGGCAGTTCAAAAAAAGAATGGGAAGGCATGACGGCATTCCTGATCAACACTTTGAAAATAGTATCCCCTTATCCATATTGGTGCAGGGAGATATCAAAGTCATTTCTTAAAAACGGAGCTACTGCTGTAGTTGAACGTGCAGCGGACACGTACCTGTTTTATCCGGTTGCGTATCCGTATCGATATTCGATGCCTGGTAATGCAGGATTCATAAATAATGATCATTACGGAGAGTGCGACTTTAAGATGATCATCTATGGTCCGTGTACAAATCCGGTGATCCGCATCAATGGCCATGCGCATGAAGTCACAGCGACTTTGTATGCAGGGGAATACATCCTGATTGATAGCAGGGATCATACCGTATACAAGTATCTGATCGATGGCAGGAAGCAGAACCTTTTTAATCAGCGGAATAAAGAAAGTGACCTGTTTCAAAAGGTGCCGTCTGGTCGTTGTGCTGTCCTGTGGAATGCCGCAGCATTTGGATTTGATTTGATCTTCTTCCAGGAAAGGAGCGAACCGGCATGGAATTTATCTTAGCTGATCAGGATCGTATGGAGCTTGGAATATTATCTGCAGCAGCATCTTTGGACATTGATCTGTCCAGGGATGCTGAAAACTCAGAGGGAACCAATGATGGACAGATGACAGTAACGGCTGATGAAGGGATAGAATATGGAATGTATATCTTTTCTCCTGGCAGTGAGTTCGGCGGACGGCTCCTGGATCTGAAGCGCAGCACAGCATCAGAGAGCCTTGTTTGGTATTTTGATACCTGGAGGAGAATGCTTGGACAAATTATCATTGAGCCCCCAGAAGGACAGGCTTATAAAATGGTGAAGGGTGATGCGCACACAGTCCTTGCCGAGCTTCTGACGGGCATTTCTGGTGGTTTGTTTACAGTGCCGGAGGAATTGTCTGGTATCACTGTATCCGGGCAATTTGACCGGTACACAACGCTTCTGGATGGTATGAATAAGCTGCTGGAATCATCCAGTGCAAGATTGCAGATTCAGGCTGTTCAGGGTGGTACCGGTGATATATTTAAGGTTGAAGTGTCTGCTGTACCTATTGCTGATTATAGTGCAGAAATTGAGTATAGCCAGGATAATAAGATCGATCTGACAATCCGGGATTACCGGCGGGGGATCAACCATCTGATCTGCCTTGGTACCGGTGAGTTAACAGAGCGCATGGTCCGGCATCTGTATGTGCAGGCAGATGGCAGTATTGGGACGGTACAGTATTATACCGGGCTGGATGAACGGACTGCAGTGTATGATTATCCAAATGCAGAGGATGAAAACGAACTGCTGGAATCCGGAAAAGAGCAGCTTCAGGAACTTGCGAGTTACCAGAAACTGGAGCTGTCCGTGTCTGATGAGCTGGATCTGGCGATTGGAGACATCATTGCTGGACGAGATCGCTTGACGGGGCTGTATCTGAAAAAGCCTATTGTTAATAAGGTCTTAAAAATCAAGAAGGGGAAAGAGACCATATCTTATAAAGTGGAAGGAGATAACTAATGCAGATAATTGATGGATATTGTAATGAACCGAATATCTTTGCTGATGATATCGGAGAATATAATACAGCCATTTGGGGAACCAGAGACTGTGTTCTTCCGGCCGGAGAACGGCTGGGTTATGAACTTGTCAGCAATAATGAGATCAAGATCAAAGATGGTGTATTTTCCACACAGGGGCGCCGTGGTGTGATCAAAAAAGGCGCTACAGAAAGCTGCATTATTGAAAATGGTACCCAGGCAGAAAACAGAAATGATCTGATCGTAATCGAGTATGCAAAGGACTCTTCCACGCTGGTAGAAAGCCATACCTTAAAAGTGATCAAAGGTACACCGGGAGAGGCCGCTACGGATCCGGATGTTGTGACTGGAGATATCCAGGCGGGTGACGTCCTGCATCAGATGCCTCTGTATCGTGTCAAGCTGGAAGGACTGAATGTGGTTGCAGTGGAAAGACTGTTTTCTGTAGGCAACAATGCTATTGGAAAAGAATTTGATCCGGATAAAGACTATGAGATCGGAGATCTGACTCTCCAGTATAACAAGGCGTGGAAATTCAAAGTAAAACATCTGGCCGGTGCATGGGATGAAAGTCAGATGGAAGAGACGGATGTTTTGACCGAGCTTGCAGCACAAAATAAAAATTTCGCCGAACTAAATGAGAACTTTGGTGGATTAGTTTTTGGACAGGATGAATCCGGTGCTTGGGGCTACAAAGTAGGAGGTGCTGATCCAGTGATCCCTTTCGGCGGCAGCCTTAAGCCACTTGTGCTCAAAGCAAGTCAGTCATATACAGCAGATCAGTCTGGATATGTGCTTGCATTTGGAGCTGCAGCCAATGGAAATGGCAGTAACCTTTGCAGTGTAACAATTAAAAAAAACGGAAATGCAGTAACTCCCAAATTTGCTACAGCAAATAGTCTCAAATTAGGAGCCGCATGGATTCCTGTAGACAAAGGTGATGTCATATCCATTATACCTAAAGGAGTAAATTCAAATTACCAGGCAAGTATGATTTGTTTTATTTGAGAATTATGCTGAGAAAATGACTCCAATATTAGAATTGATGTTTGTGTAATTTTATTATTACCACTTTAATTCACCATATATATTTTAGCTGAAAATTTCTGTATAACTGATGCTCTCACATTTGTCGTGTTATCCATTAGACATGCTAATTGTGATAATCCGGATACAGTTAAAATTCCTGTGGATTGGTCATATGATTTTGATAACGTTGCTCCAAGTGCTGCTCCGGCACTTCTGTTTCCTCCACTAGTATTTACTGTCTGTGCTTTCGGAAAATAATAAGATTCGACAATAAAATTGTCGACTGTTAATTTTTTATAATCGGTTGTTACATAACTAGTAATATTAATCGCACCATCTCCAGTTATAGATGTTAATAATTTAACTCCTCCTTGCTTAAAAGGGATAACTGGATCGGCACCTCCTACCTTGTAGCCCCAGTTGCCATCTGCATCCTGAGCAAATGTCAGATTGCCAAAATTTTTATTTTGCTCAGGTTCGTCATGACGCTCAGATGCACCTACACATCAGCCTCACAGACACAACAAACACACTCGACTGAGCCGAGTGTCACACCCACCATATAAACTTAAAGATTTACGATGCCAGATACATCCTGTGCTCCGCTTTAACCTTATGCTGGTCCACTGTACAATAAATCATTGTGGTATTCGGACTGCTGTGTCCGGCCAAACACTGCACGTCCTGAAGTGGCATCCCCCGGTTGGCTGCATTGGTTAAAGCCGTGCGTCTGAATCTATGTGGATGCACTAACTTAACCCCAGCCCGTTCTCCCAATGTCCGCAGGATCTCTTCTATCCCACTTCTGGTCAGCCTGTTATACGGCACTTTGCAAGATACAAACAATGCCGGATCCGTATCTGCTCGCCCCAGCAAATATGTCTGCAGGTGATATGCGGCAGTAGCATTCAAATACACAGCTCTTTCTTTTCCACCCTTTCCGTGCACAATACAGCCGTTTTCTACAAAATCAATATCCGACCTATTAAGTGCTGCAACCTCTGATACCCTAGCCGCTGTGCTGTAAAGCACGTCTACCAGTGCTAAATCACGTTCCCTTTTACAACTACACCGGATCTTTTCCCGTTCCTCATCTGTGTATGGCTTCTTTATAGTCACATCATACTTAATCTGATCCAGCAGTTCTGCCGGGTTCTCCGATATGTATTTGCGACGTCGCAACCAGCCAAAGAATGTCCTGAACACAAGCCTCTTGTAATTCAGATATCGGTTGCTGAGATTCCGGCTATACTTCTGTCTGGCCAGATGCAACATCAGATCCTCATCTGTGATCTCTATGATTGGCTTCCGGATATCATCCAACAATATCCGGATATGCATACTATAGGTCTCAATCGTCCCTTTTGCTTTTCCGGCCACGATGAGAGCCTGAAAGAACTTCTTAGCATAATCCCAGTTATCATATACTTCTGTTGACAACTGGGTCTCTTCCCGAGTCACCTGATATCCTTCCAGACTTATTACCAGTGCTGACTTTAGTTCCTGCAGTTGTTCTGGATCCAGCTTGTCCGCCATTCTGTTCAGTACTTTTTCCACCACTTCCGTCTTCAAAATACCGCCTCCTTCCTGATACTGAAATCGTACCAAGTTGGAGGCGGTTTCCTCAACAAAATAAAAATTTTGAGGCACTAAATGAGAAGTTGGAAGTAGATAAGATTATTATGGATACAGTTCTTGTCACCT
>ENA-USUG01001739-USUG01001739.1-human-gut-metagenome-genome-assembly--contig:-NODE-1739-length-35332-cov-21.191207_pt1 | contig 35332 bp, 62 predicted proteins | sample MGYA00250059_ERZ773394 | MGnify/ENA primary metagenome ERZ773394 (study PRJEB29103, sample SAMN06111957) | human gut metagenome | biome: human gut; feature: ankylosing spondylitis patient; material... | reverse complement strand
CAGGTGGACATTTAATTTTAATAGTAGGAATCGATGGAGATACATTAAAAATATACGACCCTTATTTGTACTCAGGAAAATTCGAAACATCAACCAGAAGAGGAAAAGTAACAGTTTCAGAAAATACTGTATATTGTTCAATAGACAACTTTAGAAGATATGCAAACTATACTAGATTTTTTGCATATGCACATGATGAAAATGTACCAACAAACAATACAAAACCAGTAATAACAAATACATATACAAGATATGTTAAAGCAAATGGTGGATTAAACGTAAGATATTCTCCTAATGGAAAGAAAGTAGGAGCTATAGCAAACGGAACACAAGTAACAATATATTCAACAAATGGTAATTGGAGTGAAATAGGAACTAACAGATGGATTTGTAGCGATTATCTAACAAGTTATATGCCTAGCAAGAAAAAATCTACTACAACTAAATCTCGCAGATATACTACAGGAAAATACAAAGTAATATCTAATCTAAATGTAAGAACTGGAGCAGGAACAAAATATGCTAGAAAAAACTATAAACAATTATCTGCAAATGCTAGATTTCAAAATAAAAAACTAGGTGGAGAATATAACGGCTATAGAAAAGGTGTAGTATGCACAGTTACAAAAGTAAAATCTAATTGGCGGATTCACAAAAAGTGGATGGATCTGTTTAGATTATTGTAAAAAAATATAAAAATAGAGGCAGATTTTATTCTGCCTTTTCATTTAATAAATTTATTATTTCATCTAATTTTTCACATACATCATCAATATCTTTTATTGAATTAGGATATTCTCTTTTAGCTATGATAGAATCTAGTTTTTTATTTATTTCTTTTATTTCTTTTTCCATAAAAACACCTCCTTTTTGTAGTATATCAAATTAAAATTTGAAAAAATGTCGAAACTTGTCAATAAAGAAAAAAATATGATTTTGAACAAATTTTGAGGCATAAAACTATATGACTTAAAAATAAAAATGGCTTAAAATCAATTCTAATGCGACTTTTTAAAAAGGTATTGACAATTTTATTATAAAATTTTATTATAAAATGAAAGAAAGAGAATACTTGATATTATGTAAATTTTATGCTATAATAATTTGTATCATTATATATTTTTTAGGGAATATTATTAAATAGGTGATAATATGAAAAAAATATATGGTTATACAAAATTTAAAGGGAGGAGAATTTTTATGAAAAATAAGGTAAAAGAAAATATTTCAGTAAAAGATTTGTTAATTGAAGAAATAGAAGAAACAAGTAGTAATGACTGGAATGAATTATGCGATATATGTTCTTCTCTAATAAAAGAAGCTGGAATGACAGAAAAAGATATTGATAAAATTGTTGAAAAGGTTAAAAAAGGTAATGCATAAAGATGAGAGTTGTTGTAGATACAAACGTATTTATCAATGGTATCTTTAAACAAGATGAATTTTCGAAAGCTATATTTAATTTAAAAAGCTTAAATAAAATATCATTTGTTATGAATAAAGAAATGCAGAATGAATTATTGGTTACATTTGGAGATATTTTAATAGAAGCTATCAATAGAACAAAAGGCAAAGATAGCTTTAAGATTTTTCCATTGATGGCAGCATTATCAAAATGTTTGTGGCAAGTTGAAGAAATTGACCATATAATAAATACAGATTATTGCAAAGATGATTATTCAGATAATAAATTTGTAGATTGTTGTATCGATGGAGATGTAAAATATTTAATTACACAAGACCAACATATAAATAGCATTTCAAATGTATTAGAGAAAGAACATAATATTGAAGTTTTAAGTCCATTTCAATTTTATACAAAATATAAATCGAAACAAATATAAAAGAGAACTATCAATAGTTCTTTTCTAAAAGACAAAAGTCTTACTTATGAGTATCGTTTGTAAAGTTTGTGTTTGGGGCACAAAAAAGAGAGGAATAAGTTCTCTCAAAATGTTATTTATTTAATTGAATTGAAGTTCTGGGTATGAACTTCAATTTTTTCTTTTAAAAAATTAATCAATGAAAATGCCTAGCGTAAAACTAGGCATCATTTTTTATATTCAAAACTAAATCTAACAACTGACTAACTTCTAGAGCTTCCTCAGATTCTAATCCAAATTTTTTAATCCTTTTATACATTTCTTTTTTTAAATCTTCAATATCAAGTCTAGTATAAAACAAATCTTTAACATTAACATCTAATACTCTTGAAATCTTATATAAAGAAGATAAAGTAGGATTATATTTCTTATTATTTTCAAGTTCAGAAATATAACTTCTAGATAATCCAGTTTCTTTTGCTAATTGCCTTGCAGATATATTCTTTTTATTTCTAATTTCTTTAATTCTAAATACAAACATATAAAACCTCTAATATAGTATTAGAATATTTTATAATTTTTATTCGAAATTGAATAGTCTGTCGCTGACAGCGACATGTTTGTGTCGAAAGTCGCGGTCGATTTTTGTTGCCTTTTGTAAAAGGTTGTAATACAATCATAAAAAAGAGATAGCTCGACTGCAACTCGAAACTATCTCGGAAGATTGTATGTTATACATAATCAACTACATATAATATACAATCTAAAATTAAATTTGTCAAATTTTATGGAGGAATGTATGGAAGAATTAGAAGAAGTAGTAAAAGAATTAGATGAAAAAGTTTTAGAAAGCTATTATTGCATATGTAAATATTATAATGCAAATATAGGTTATATTAAATTATTTGTACTTAATTAACAATAAGTGTAAAAGTTGTTAAAATTTATTATAATAATTGACAAAAATAACGGAATGATATAATATTAAAACATAATTTTTGACAACTTTTTGACAACTTTTTAATGAAAAAATATAGTCAAATGAGAAAAAATAGACAACTAAATTGAACAATACAAAAGTTGTCAAATATATGAAACAAGCTGAAAAACACTAATATGCCTGCATAGCTCAGTTGGTAGAGTGCAGCCTTGGTAAGGAAAAAATCGAAAAACTTAAAAATCCCTTGTATGTAAGAATACAAGGGATTAATTTTTGAATTGACAACTTTATTGACAACTTTTTGCTATACTTTTGGAGATGTAATCATTTATTAATTTATCTGCATTTTCTCTTTCTTCATCCAGATGAGTATATACATCATAAACCATATCTGCAGAAGAATGCCCCATTAATTCTTGGGCTTTTTTTATTTTAACTCCTGCATAGTATAACATTGTACAATAAGAATGTCTTAATTGATAATAAGAAAATTTTATTTTATCATCTTCATTTTCTATATTTTTATTTAGAGCAGTTAGAAAAGAATCTAAATGAGTTTTTAAAGCTTGTTTTGTCAACATAGCATACTTATTAGTTTCTTTAGTAAAAACATATTCAATTTTATTCTCAGAACAATAAGCTAATCGTTCAGATAATAACTGTATTAAAAAATCTGGAATAGGAACTTTTCTGTTCTTTAAATTTTTAGTAGGCTTTTTTACAGGTTGATTTCTTGCAAGAGATACAGCTTTGTTAATATTTAAACGTTTATTACTTAAATCAATATCTCTTATAGTTAAAGCTACAGCTTCTTCTGGTCTCAAGCCACAATATCTAAGTAATAAAATAAACAAACCATATTTATGAGTTAAGGCTAAATTAAAAACTTTTAAGTCCTCAGATTGAGTTAGAGGCTTTCTTTCTGTTTTAGGAAATTTTGGAGAATTTATTCCTAAAGCAACATTTTTAGATATGACATCATTTATAACTGCATCATTTAAAATTCTTTTACATTCTGCTAAAGAACGTTTAGTTAAATCCGTGTATCCTTTTTTAGATAAATCAGTAACAATTTCTTTAATATGATGATTTTTCAAGTTTTTTAATTTTATATTTCCTATATACTCATTCAAATGATTAATTCTATTTTTAATGGAATCTTGTGTAGCAATTTCTCTAAGAGAACAATTTATTTCAAACCATTTTTCTGCATATTGCTTAAAAGTAATATTATTGTTATCAATTAGTATTCCATTATTACCTTTATATTTCAAATCGATATACTGATTGTATAAATCAGATGGTTCATTAGAATAGATGTATATAGGCTTACTATTTATTGTTACTTTTTTCATTAATCTTCCATCTTTTCTAACGGTATAATTCATATCTTTATATTTAGGCATAATTTCCTCCTTAAAAAATAAGATAAGTGTATTTCAACTTATCCTTAGTATATAAAACCATATTTATCTTTATAAAAATTAATTGCATTTTGCATATATTCAACTGTAACCTCAAAATAATCTGCTAAAGCATAAATTGTATTGATTCCGACTTAAAATTGCTCTGTGTAAATTCTCGAATGGAATAAGCACATAATAAGACCATTTCTTTGCACGATATTCTTGTTTGTCGATGAGAGCTTTATCAGTACAAGAAGCGGGGTAAGTAGCATCCATATAAAAGTGGCCTAATTCTTCTGCCAAAGTGCATTTTTCTTCGATATAGGTTCCTAACTTATCATAATTAAGTGCGATAGCATTTATTTTATCATAATTCAAATAAATACCATGACAATCTTCTATATACCAATCGTAGATTTTAATTTTTTCTTTATTGGCAATATCATATAAAGAATCTAAATTCATTAATTTTCTCCTTTTGATTTTTGTTCTTTTACAAATATGGCAAAATCTCTAATTTGTTTTTTTTGAGTATCTGTTAATCCGTCATAATCTTTTTTTGACATACCTATCATTGCTTCATTTAACACATCGTCTATTTTTTGACCTGGGTTTCTAACGTCGGTTTTACCTAATAAATAATCAGTAGAACAATTAAAGATTTCAGATAATTTATTTAAAATTTCGATAGATGGCATATTCTTATCATTTTCATAATTAGCAATATTAGAACGAGATGTATTAATCTTTTTAGCAAGTTCTTCTTGTGTTATTTGGTTATCTTGCCTAATTTTTTTTAAATTATTTCCGAAACTCATAAAAGCACTCCTTTCAAGTAAATTATAGCATTGTACTGTCAGTTTTGCAAACAATTACAAAAGAAAATCAAAAAATTTTAAAAAAAGTATTGACAGTCAAACAAACATAGAATATAATGTCAGCAGAACAAACAAAGAGAGGTGAAAAAAGTGAGAGAAAAACTTATAGAAATTAGAACAAAAAAAGGATATACACAAGAGCAAATGGCAAATGAATTAAAAGTAGCAAGAACAACATATACAGGGTATGAAAAAGGGAATGTTGCTCCATCCTTAGAAGTAGCTTTAAATATAAAAAAAATATTAAACTATAAAAAGGATGATATTTTTTTAAATTCTAATGTCAGTAGAACGAACAATAACAATTAAAATTTAATAAAAAAGGAAGACAAAAACTCTTGACAACTAAAAAGAAAATATGTAAAATATAGAAAAAGAAAGGAAGTGAAGAATATGGCGACAAACTTATGCAGTAGAAGTAGGGCTAAATATGTAAAAGTAAAAGATTTTGCAGAGCAATTTGCAATAAGCAAAGCACAAGCATATAGAATTTTAGACAAACCAGAGTTTAAAGAAGCAGTAATAAAAACAGGAGAAAAAGGAAAAGCAGTAAATTTAGACAAAGCATTTGAAATAATGCAACAGTATTTTAGATAGAAAGGAGGAACAAAAGATGAGTAAAAGAGAAAAAGCAATATACAAGAGAGCATATAAAAATGGCATTAGAGATGTAATAGCATTTATAGGAGTTGTAGGATATTTTACAGCTATTTTTATAGGATTTTTAATGAGATAAGGAGGAAGTATGGAAGAAGAAACATTAAAATTAATTAATGAAAAAATAAGAGAATTAATACAAGATGGAGAAGCAACGTCAATGGCAATGGGATTAATAAAAGTAATAAATAATCCGCTAAATTGCGAGTAAAGCGGACTATAAAAAATTATTTATTTAATTCTTTAACTTTGTTAAAGATAATTTCATAGCTTTGGGCAGCTAATTCGGCAGATTGAGGGTCTGCAAAAAACTTGTCATTATTATTGCCAATTAAAGCTACAATAATATCTTTAGCGATTTCAGCATTAGACATATTAATCACCTCACTTTCGAGGCAATTATAACACAAAAGAGAAAGAAAGTGAAAACAAATGGACAAGCTAGATAAATGCTACATATATCACATTATAACATTAGCAGAATTAAAATTAAGATTAAAGGAGTGTAAAAAATGTTTAAAACAATTAGAAATATTGAAAAAATAGACAAGTTAAACAAAAGAAATGTAGAACTTGCAAGACAAGTTAGAGACTTAAACAAAGAAAATTTAGCAGTACATAATGAAAACAAAGATTTAAGATTTGAAAATGAAGAACAAAAAGAATTAATAGACAGAATTAAAAGTCTAGTTAGTTGTAATAAATACAACAATGAAAAAGTAATTTTAGACAAAATGAAAGAATTAGTTGAGGACTACCAATCAAACAACTAATTCAAACAAAAAATACATATATAAATATTCTCATTAATTATATTAACATAATTTAATGAGAATTGCAAGGAGGAAAAATGAAAGAAAGATATTATCAATTAGATAATTTAATTTTAAGTTTAGATACATTAGAGAGTGAAACAACAGAAAAAGACATATTAGAAGATATACAAGCACTTAAATTTCAATACATAGACGAAAGAGACGAGCTAGAAAAAAGAGTTTCTGAAATGGAAGCAAAAGAACAAAGAGATTTAGAAAATGAATATTGGGCAAGCCAATTTTAGTTAGTGGGAGGTAAAAATAATGTTAAAAAGTTATGAAGAATTGAGGGAAATAGATGTTAGCAAATGGACAGAAAAAAGAGATAAAGCAGATTATTTGAATTGGGCAAAAGTTGTTGATTTATTACATGAAAACGGAGCAGAAAGAGTATATTTTGAACCAGTTGTAAATGAATTGACTGGAAGTAGTCTGTATATGACCGAAAAAGAATTTAAAGACAGTAAAGGAAATATAAATCAAGTATATGAAACAGCAGTAAGAATTGTAATAGATGATTTAGAGTTTATTCAAAGAGGACCTGTTACAAATGGTTCAAATCCAGTTAAAGACAACTCAATGTCTCAACAAAGATTATGGAATTGTCAAACTAGATTATTTGTTAAAGGTGTTGCAATAAGAACAGGACTAGGATTTGATTTATGGCTAAAAGATGAATTAAAAAGTGATAAAGATAATTGGGAAGATGATTTATCAAAACACGATATATTTAAAATTAAAGAAAGATGTCAACAAATATATACACAAAAATTAAAGCAAGGTTTATCAGTAAAAGAAATAGCAGAAAGACTTCACAAAACAGAAGATGAAATAAAAGCACTATTTAGTTATTTTGATACTTTAAGTAATTTTGAAAGAGACTTATCAAACATTGATACAAAGTCAAGATAGGAGTTATTACATAGGAGCTTCAGATACAAGTATGGTTGTAGGAAACTGGAAAACAAAAACATTCGAAAAATGGTGGTTAGAGAAGTTAGGACTAAATAAAAACAATTTTTCTACAGAAGCAACAAAAGCAGGGAATAACTATGAACATAAAATATTAGATGCATTAAATATTGAAGATTTAGAAAAGGACAAGCAAATAATAATAGAGAGATTAAGAGTTAATTTAGATGGAAATACAAATACTTGTATTTATGAAGTAAAAACACACAAGCTAGAAAAGATTTTTAAAGTATCAAAACAATACTGGAGACAAGCACAAGTAGAAATGTATGCAAGCAATATTCATAATTTATATATAGTTGCTTATAGTTTAGGACCAAAAGATTATATTAATTATTTTAATGAAATTGATAAAACAAGAATTGAAATGATACCAATTACATATGATGAAGATTTTATAAAAGAAGAATATTTACCTAAATTAGAAATACTAACAAATTGCTTAAAAAATGGGGTATTTCCATGGTAGGAACTGCAAACAAATAAAGAGGGGTTAATTATGAATTATAAAAAAATGTGGGAACATCTAAAACAAGATATAGAACAACAAGAAGAATTATCTATTGAAATAAGTATTAACAAATTATTAGAAAGAATGAAAAAAATAGAAGAATCAGAAAAATGTTACGAAAACAGTATCAACTTTTTATTTTAGGAGGCAATATGGTAGGAACTGCAAACAAATTAATAACTTACTTAATAGAACAAACAAAAGACAAACAATTTGAATTGAAAGAATTTAAAGAAAAAAGAAGTTTAAATGCTAATGCTTATTGCTGGGTATTATGTGACAAGATAGCAAAAGAATTATCAAAAGATGGAACTGTCACAACAAAAGAAATAGTTTACAAAGATGCAATAACGCAAATAGGTTCTTTTGAACCAATGATAATAGAAGAAAAAGCATTTGAAAATTTTGAAAGAATCTGGAGCAGACAAGGCCTAGGTTTTATAGTTCAAGAGGTTAGCAGAAAAGATAAATGTATAAGAGTAAATTGCTATTATGGAAGTTCAACATATAACACAAAAGAAATGAGCTTATTAATAAATTTATTAGTTGAATTAGCAGAAAGTTTGAATATAGAAACTAAATCAGAAAATGAAATAAATTCGTTATTAAGGAGTTGGGATAAAAGTGGTAATAAAAGATTTAAGTAAAAGCTTTAACCCTTATCCAAAGACAAAAAAAGAAAAGAAAAAAGAAGTTACAAAAATTAAAAAGAAAAGCAATAAATTAGCAAAATTAGAACGACAAAGAGACAAAGATATAGTCAAAGAAGGTATATGTGAATTTTGCAATATATATTCAAAACGATTAGATCCGCACGAAGTTTATGGTGGAAGCAACAGAAAAAGAAGTATACAACATAAATTTGTAAAATTAATATGTCCTGAATGTCATTCTAATGAAGCAATAATAAATCAATTAAGAATAGATACTCAAAAAGAATATGAAAAAAATCATACTCGAGAAGAGTTTATAAAATTAATAGGAAAAAGTTATTTATAAAAAATAGGAGGAAATTTTAATGAGTAATATTGTAGGATTGAACTTAGATATAGACGATAATTATTTAGCAGAGGCAATTAAAAATACTGTAATGACTGGGATTGTTGAATCAATAGATAAAGACAAGGTTGTAAGCGGCTTAGTAAATACAGTTTTAGAAACAAAAGTAGATAAAAATGGTTGTATAAGTAGTTATAGCCGTGACAACGAATATACTCTCTTAGAAGTATATGTAAACAAAATGATTAAAGACGTTGTGAAAGAAGAAATTAAAAAGTTAGTAGAAGAAAAAAGACCTAAAATGCAAGAAATTATTAGAAAAGAGTTAAATAAAAAAGCAACACTAGACAAATTTGTTGATGCATTTATTAGCAGCAATTTATCTAATTTAGATAATGATTGGAGAACTAATATAAGTATTGAATATGAAAAATCAAAAGAATATTAGACAACTAGGGTAATGACAAAATAAATCATTACCCTTCAATTATACAAAAGGAGAAAAACGACATGAAAGAAAGTATAGTTTTTTATAAAAGTTTCTATGAGGCAATAAAAAATATACCTCAAGAAGAACAATTAAAATTATATAATGCAATATTTGATTATTCATTTACAGAAAAAGAACCAAAAATTGAAGATGGAATTGCAAAGGCAATGTTTATATTAATAAAACCTAATATAGATAGCGCAAATGCTAGATACAAGGCAAGTGTAGAAAATGGAAAAAAAGGTGGAAGACCTAAAAAGGAAACCCAAGAAAAACCCGAGAAAAACCTAAACAAAACCCAAGAAGAAGCAAACAAAAACCTTAATGATAATGAAGATGATAATGTAGATGTAAATGAAGATGAGAATGTTAATTTAGATGATAATTATATATATATTAATTTATTAAAAAAATACAAAGAAAAAATCGAGCGAGAGCCAAATAGAAAAATTATTTTTATTGGAGAAATGAAACGAGAAAATGATTACATAAATTTATCTCAAAAAGAAAAAGAGTCGATATTTAATGAATTAATAAGTTTTAAAGATTACTGAAAGGAGAAAACAAATGAGAAGAAAAGATGTACAAAATAAAACAAGAGAGATATTGAGAACAGAACCTTATGCTAGAGAAAACGATGGCTATCTAATAAGACGAGTTATAGAAGAATTAGAACCAACTTTGTATAAAAACAGTTTTAAAACGATTATGGACAATCTTCAATTTTCAGGAATAAGCATTGAAAGTATAACAAGAGCGAGAAGAAAGTTTTTTGAAGATAGTCCAGAGTTAAAAATAGACAAAGCGGAAAAAGCAAGACGAGAAAAAGAGCAAGAATATTATTTAGAATATTCAAGACATATACCAAGAATTGATTAGAAAGGAGTTCGTTATGATTAAGAGGTTAAAAAATATAAAAATATCAAAAGAGTTTAAGATGAAATATCCCAGAACATTAAAGCTAATAAGTAAAATGGAATATTACTTAAGAAATAACAAATTTGAACAGCCAATAGTAATAAACAAAGACAATGTTTTAGTAGATGGATATACAAGCTACATAATAGCACAAATGCTAAATAAAAAATGGGTAAGAGTGAAAAGAGTATGAAGCAGTTAGTAGATATGCCAGGAATATGCAAATACTGCACAGGCTGTTTAAGACTAGAAGATGAAAATTTCAAAAGTAGATACAGATGCAAAGACTTTGAAGCTAATCAAATAAACTGGCAAGATTTAATGAGAGAGGAATTAAAGAAAAAGTGAATAGAATTGAAATACCATTTAGATTACCAAGCTTAAATCAATACATAAATGAGTGTAGAAAAAATAGATTTGCAGGTGCAAATATGAAGAAGAATATTGAAAGCGATATAGGATACTATATAAATTTATTACCTCAGTATAAAAGACCTATTAGAATCCATTTTCATTGGATAGAAGAGAATAAAAGAAGAGACTTAGACAACGTATGTTTTGCTAAAAAGTTTATATTAGATTCAATGGTAAAAGCAGGAAAACTTAAAGATGACAACAGAAACTATGTAAAGGGATTTACAGATACATTTGAATATGGCAAAGAATCAAAAGTTATTTTAGAGATTGAGGAGGAATAAAAAATGGCATTTGATTTAGATGATGAAGAAAACGAAGCTACAAGAATTGCAAATGGTGCAAGTAAAAAGAAGGGAGGACATATGGAAGATATTAAAAGATGTATAAGTAAAAAAGATTATTTAGAAAAAGTAGAAGATAGTATTGTAGGTTATGCTTTATATGTTTTAGATAAAATAAAAAAGAATGATTATGTGAGACTTATTACAGGAGATATAGTTAAAGTTGTAGGGATAAGAGAAAATAAAGTAAATAAAAAAGCTATATATTATAGTATATATGAACAAGATTGGTTTGATAACAGTGCAGTAGAAAATTTTTCAGACAATATAATGGACCTAATAAAAGATAAAGATATAGTTGAAATAGAATTATCAGAAGAATTTGTAGAAAGAAAAGATAAGAAGAAACTTATACAAATAGGAGATGTTTATACAAAAGAAACATTACAAAGAGATATTGATAACGGAATTATAACAAGAATTTTAACAATATTATCTTATAATCAATATATGGCTAATTGCTATAAAGTAGGAGGAGAAGATGAAACTAATTAAATTATTTAATAAAAAAGAAAAAACGGAAATGATTATAGAAGAAACATTACCAGATGTGCAACAAATAAAAGTTCCAGATTTAAAACAATATTTGTTAAATGGATATAAAGAAATAAGAGAAGTTAAGCAAGAAAATGAACAATTACAATTAAAGTTAGAAAAAGAATCCAAATACAAATTATTATATGATGGAGCATTAGTAACATTAGAAGAATTTAAAACAAGAGAAGAAGAAAATAAAGATAAAATAAATAAATTACAAACAAAACTGAATGAAAAACAAGAGGAATTATTTAAACTTAATGATTTATTAAACACTTATAAAATCAAACAATTAGAAGTAGATGAGCAATTAAGAAACACAGATAAATTAATTCAAAATAATATAGATCTTTCAATAATTAATTTTAAAGAAACAATAATAGACCTAATAAAAAATACAAAAGGAAATATAAGCAAAGACAAAGTATGTAATTTAATACAGAAAGCCAATAATCCAGAGTTATTAGGAGGAGAATAGATATGATAAGAATATTTTTTCAATATATATATTTATTAAATAAAATTAGAAAATCAAAAATGAAAGGATATGAAGGAATCCAAGTTCTTTCAATATACCCAATAAATAAAAAAAGATTAGAGGGAAATGGTTATTTTGTATATGAACCAAATTTATTTAGAAATTATTATGTGATAAGGTGGGTAGATTGGATATGTCAAAAATAAGAGATGATGTAGATTTAAAAGAACTTGAAAAGTATGGATTTGAGTTAGATGGTAATACATATAAGTATTTTATAGCAAAAAACAAATGTGTTTATGTATGTATTCATGACAGAAAAATAATAAGACCAGAATTACCAGTAATAACAAGTAGAATAAAAGCTATTTTTACATCTAAAAAGCCATACCAAAAATTAAGTGAAATAATGTATAGGTTAGACAAAGCTAATTTAGTTGTAAAGGAGTAAATATGAGCGAAGAAGAAAAAATGAAAATAGCAATAGATTTAGCAAAACAAGGAATAGACTTAGAAGACGTCGAGAAAATTTGTTTAGATTTAGCAAAATGGTTTAAACCTGTTATTGATTTAGCAGTAAAAAACAAAAAAATATTGGATAAGTATACAAGGAGTAAATAAGATATGAAAATAAGAAATTTAAAAATAACTTCAAAAATGGCTGATAAACATAAAAAAACAATGAATGCTTTGTATATTATTACTTACATATTGTTATTTCCATTTGTAATATTAGATTATTTATCAGATTTTCTAGAATGGTTATGCAATAAAATGTGTTATTTTAGAGCAGATATCGTATATACAACATTTAAAATTATATACAAGAAAGAAATTATAGTAGATATGCAAAAGAAAAAAGAGGAGTGATACATAGTGAAAGAAAATAGATTAAACAAGTTAAAAAAGTTTCTAAAAGAAAAATTCAAAAAGAGAATACAAGCGTTTGACACGAGAAATACAGAAGGAGATAGTATGGAAACAATATATAATGAGGATGGAATAACAGTTGATTATTGTTATTATTATGGATACATTGAAATATTTGGATTAACAGACGAAGAATATAAAGAATTAGAAAAAGAGAAAATCATATATTAGGAGGTGTTTTAAGTGAAAGAAAATAGTATAGAAAATTTACAAAATAAAAAATACTTTAGAAATATAGATGAGGCAATAAAAGTATATGAAAAATTTAGAAGATTTAAAGATAAAGGCTTTATAAAAAGCATAGACCCAGACTTTTTCTTTAATTTAACAGATATGTTTTTATCAGATTATAAAAGAGTATTGAAAATGAACGAAGTTCTATTAAAAGAGAATGAAAATTTGGAAAGTGAAAACAGTAGATTAAAAGTAATAAGATATAGCAGAGAATACGGAACAGAAAATATATATTTAATAACTAAAAGTGATTTAGTACAAATAGATATAAACAAATATATGATAGAAATAGAAGATGGAAAATTTGTGGATTTAAAGCAGATATATCAAGAGAATGAGAAATATAAAAGATTAGCTGAAATGAATTTAAAAAGTGCAGAAGAATTTAAAAATAATATATGTGAGCATAGATGTTTGTTAAAAAGTGAAAATAAAGAAAAAAAAGAATGTACTTTTAGAGAAGACGGAACAGAAGAATGCTTATGGCACTGTAGTAATTGTCATGATGAGTGGCTATTTTATGAAGGAACACCAGAGGAAAATAACTTAAAATATTGTCCACATTGTGGAGCTAAAGTAATTAAATACGAAAGTTATATAGAAACAGAAATTGAAATAGCAAATAAAATGGCAAAAGATTATTTAAAAGAAAGTGAGGAATAAATGAACGAAGAAAAAAAGAAAGCTTTAAAAGTAATAAATGCAAGAACGAAAAGATTGCTTGATGAGTTAGAAATAGAAAAAGAAGATATGTTAGATGAACCTCGAATAGCTTATTTAATGCAAGAAATAAGAGCGAATAAAACATTATTAAATATAATAGAAAAACTACAAAAAGAAAATGAAGAATTAAAATTTAAAGAAAGAAGGAGAATAATTGGAAAATATGGAGATACTGAAATTCACGATGTGATAAATAAAACCTTATCAAATGATTATATATCAGCCAAAAAAATAAAAGACAAGATAGAAGAATTAAAAATTAATCTAGTAAATATGCAAGGAGAAGAATTATTAATTTATGAAAGTAAGATAGATATTTTACAAGAATTACTAGGAGAAAGTGAGAATTAATTATGAATATTGAAAGATTAAAAAAAGAAATTGAACATCAAACTAGAAATGGTAGAACAGAAGTATATATAAGATTAGCAGATATAAAAGAGTTAGTAGAAGGCTTAGAAGGTACATATGGAAATAACAGGATGCTAATAGAAGCAGATTACATAGAAGAACTAATAGCAAAATATGAAGAAAAGCATAAAAACAGTTTTAAAGAAAGTTTAAAAGTAAAGAAACCTATTGAAAGTTGGGAAACAAAATTAACTGATTTTAATAAAAAAGGATTTACATTTGAACCTATAAAGGAGGAAAGATAAGATGAAAATGTATTGTAAAATAAAAAGACCAGACAATGCTAAATATCAAATAGAAGAAGGAACAAGAATAGTAGTCCAAGAAAAGATAGATGGAAGTAACACAGCAATATATAATGATAATGGAAAAATAAGATTATATAGCAGGACAAATGAATTAACGGGAGAAGATGGGCTAAATGGATTTGTTGAATATGTAAGAAAAAGAGAAAACAAAATATTAGAATATTTACCAAAAGGGTATGTATTATATGGTGAATGGTTAAATCAAGGCAAAATAAACTATAATTCATTAGCCAAACAAGGAAAGATAGAGCCATACTATGCTTTTGATTTAGTAAAAGAAATAATAAAAAGACCAACAGAAGATGAGGATTTTACAAGAATATTTGCAAGCATAGAAGAAATGAAAGAGATAGCAAGTAAAATAGGTTTTAAAACAGTACCAGAAATAGCAATTGAAAATTTAACGAGTTATGATGAATTAAAGAAAAAATATGTGGACAATCAAAAATCTGAATTGGAAGGTACTGATTGCATAAGAGAAGGAATAGTAGTAAAAACATTAGATGGAGAAAAAAGAATAAAAATAGTTGGAGACAAATTTCAAGAAGTAAAACATATAAAGAATTCGGAAACAAAAAGTCCATATGCATTTTTAGATAAATATATTACACCTATGAGAATATGTAAGTTTTTGACACAAATAGGAATAGAAAACCCAAAGTCAGAAGATTATAGGGAAATATTTAAGAAATTAGATATAATTGCTAATGATATTTTAGAAGAGGAAAAAGAACAAATATTAAAAGATATAGTAAGAATAATAAAAAAACAAACTGTTCCCAATATCAAAGAGTATGTAGAAAATAAGTAAAGGAAACGGAGTGATACAAATGACAAAGATATGTGAAACTTGTAAATATTTTAGAATTGGACAAGGAAAATACGGAACAGGATTATGTATTTCAGATAATTCAAAAAAGCATAATAAAGATTGTGTATTAAAAAGAGATACTTGTAAAAGTTGGGAAAGGAGAACAAATGAATAGAGAAAATCTAAAAGAATATAAACATAATCAACAATGGATAAAAGGTAGATTAGAATACATAGAAGAGTATAAAACAAATATAACAAACATAACAGCAGCATTGTCAGATATGCCAAATGGCAGTAAACAAGTGCAAGATAATATGGCAGAAAAATTAAGTATATTAATTGATACAATAAATGAATTATTAGAAAAAGTCGTAGAAGAAAGCAAAAAACAAAAGATGATATTAGAACAATTAGATAAACTTGGACAACCATATAAATTAATATTAGACAGTGTGTATATTAAAGGTAAATCATTAGTAAAAACAGCTAGTGAGATAGGTTATAATTATGAATATATGAGAAAGATGAATGGAATAGCATTAAATAAATTTGATAAATTATGTAATAAGGAACAAAAAGTTACTGAAAAGCACATATAAATTATGTTATATATATAATAGCAATAGTAGATAAGAAGTATTTATTATTGCAGAATTTTAAGAAGGTTCCTTAAATGTTAGAGTTAGTTTTATAAGCTAGCTCTATTTTTATGATATTAACAATGCTAGGTAATGTTAATATATGTTGTGTTTTTCATAATTAGCTCCTTAAAATATAGAATGTAGTATAAGAACTAACCTAGCAAGTTCTTTAATAAATTGTATGCAATGATAGATAGTTTAAATAAATATTATTGAATAGAGTTTATTAATAAAAGAGGAATGCATATGAAAAGAAAAGGAAGTTCTATAGCAGCAGAAATAGTTGCTGAATGGAGAAGAGAAGAATACTTTAAAAAAAGAATAAAACAAAATAAATGTATATTAGACTCTAAAAAGCAATGTAACATTTGCAAGTATAAAGAAGTTTGTGAAAATAATAATTCTAATACAATTGAGAATATTACAAGAATATAAAAAATAAAAATATTTTCGACACAAAACGACAAAAAAATTAATTATAATATGCTAACATATATTATATCAAATAAAAAAGGAGATGATTTATATGGCAAATTATACAACTATAACAAGTGATAAATCTAAGCGTACAGCATTAATTTTATGTGCTTGTGGAGGGTTTATAGGAATACATGATTATTATTTAGGAAAAATAGGAAGCGGATTAGTAAAGACCTGCACAGCGAATTTCTTTTGTTTAGGATGGATTAAAGATTTAATTCAGATAGCAGTAGGCAGCTATAAAGATAATGCAGGAGCACCAATAAGACAATAATAAAAATATTATAAAAGAAGCACTTTAATAAAGGTGCTTCTTTCTTTTGTACGAAAGGAATGAATTTAAATGTTAAAGATTATGCTATTAATTATATTAAGTCCATGTGTTTTGTTATGTGGAATACTTAGTGTAGTAATCATATATGCAATATTAAACAAAACTATAGAAATAAAAATGGAACATGGAAACACAGTAAATAATTTAAAGAATAATAGAGATGATAAATAATGTTAAAGAGTTGTCAATATTGTGGGAAGATACATGATAGTAAATATATATGTAAAGAAAAGCCAAACAGAAAGAAAGAAGTAACAGAAGCGGATAGGTTTAGGTGGACAAGTTTATGGCATAGAAAGAGAGAAGAAATAAAGAAGAGAGACTTGTATTTATGTCAGATATGCATTAGAGAATTATACAATACAGTAACAAAGTATAACATGAATGAACTAAGTGTACATCACAACATACCAATAAACGAAGACTATAATAGAAGATTAGATAATGACAACCTAATAACAGTATGCAGTTATCATCATGAGATGTGCGAGAACAGAGAGATACCACGAGAAATAGTACAAAAAATAATAGATGAGCAAGAAAAAAAGAATATCTAATCCCCCCTACCACGAAAGACAAAAAATAAAAATAAATTTTTACACCGACTGCATACCTCTGCTTAAAAAAAAATCCCACATCAGCACAAATTAATAATGTAAGAAAGGAGATGAACAATATGCCAACACCAACAAAACCATACAAGGTATTAACGACAGAAAAAAAGTCACATAGAACAAAAGCTGAATTAAAGATGAGAGAAGAAGGAGAGAAATCTTTAAGCACAGATATGGAACTAAAAGAAAGAAAAGAAGTAAAACAAAACAAAGTAGCACATAAAGAATTTAAAAGAATACAAAAAATACTAAAAAATATAGATAAAAATGATGCAATTTATGAAGCAGTTATAAATAGATATTGTTTGCTCCAAGCTGAGTGTTCAGATTTAGAAGAACGAAGAGAAGAATGCTACAATTTAATATCTAAATTAAGAGAAGAAGAAAATGAACTAATAGAGGAATTAAAAGAGAGAGACGACACAGAAGGATTATTAGATTACAAATTAGAATATGCTAAAACTCTTGCAAAAATGATAAAGTCTATGTTGTCAATAGACAAACAAGTACAAGTAAAAAGAAAAATGTTATTAGACATTGAAAAAGAAAATGTCATGACAATAGCATCGGCATTAAGAAGTATACCTAAAAAAGAGGATAAAGAAGCAGATAATCCACTTTTAAAAGTATTACGAGGTGAAGCATAATGTTATTAGAAAAAGCAAAAGAATATGCTCAAGATTGTATAAGTGGAAAAGAAATAACAACATTTGAAGTAAAAAAACAATGCGAATGGTTTTTAGAAGATTTAGAAAAACAAAACAATGACTATTATCCATATTATTTTGATACAAAAAAAATTGGAATAATTGAGGGCATTTTAAAATTATTGAATTTTGCAACTGGATTACATATTGTTGGCAAAAGTTTATACGAAGGTTTGGAAAATTTCCAAGCTTTTTTTATTGCTAATATTTTTGGATGGAGATACAAAACAGATGCTAAAAAGTATAGGTATAGAGAAGTTGATTTATTTATACCTAGAAAAAATACAAAAACATTTTTAGCAGCACTAATATTTATAATATTAATGCTGACTGAAGATAATTATTCAGAATTTTATTCAATATGTTTAGACAGAGACTTAGCAGGAGAAGTAAAAAAAGCAATAGCACAAATTTTAAATGTAAGTCCATTAGTTGGTCAATACTTTAATATTCCAAAAACATTAAGTGGAAGATTAGAATGCACATTGACACATAGTTTTTATCAACCAAGAACGGCAGAAGCAAATAGAAACAATTCGATAAAACCAAGTGCATTTATTGCAGATGAATTTGGAGCAATGAAAGATAATTCGAATGTTGAAGCAATGAAATCTGGTCAATTAAATATAAGAAATCCCTTGATGTTTAGATTAACATCTGCATATGCAGAAGATAAATCAATAATGTTAGGAGAACTTGACTACTTAAAAAAGATATACAAAGGCCTTGAAACAGATGAAAGATTATTTGCACTAGTATATTATGCAACAGAAGAGCATTTGTGGGATGATATTGGATTACAGATGGCAAATCCGTTAAGAGTTGAAGAAAATTATAACGAAATCCGAGATAACAGAAAAAAAGCATTAGCAAAGCCAGATGAAAGAGTTGAGTTTTTAACAAAACACATGAATTATTTCATGCCATCAAATTCTGGTGAAGAATTTATAACTTTAGATAAATTAAGATTATGTAAAAACACAAGAGGAGTATTTAATTGGGACGGAAAAGATGTATATGTAGGATTAGACTTAGCAATGACAAATGATAATACATCAGTTTCAATGGTAACAATAGAAGATGATATGATATTTGCAAAATCATGGGCTTTTATTCCTGCAGGAAGAATAGAAGAAAAGAACCGTAGAGAAAGAACTGACTATAGAAGATTTATAGAAGATGGAAGTTGTTTTGCTTGCGGAGAGGAAATTATATCATATAGTTTTGTTGAGAAATTTATTATGAACTTAGAAAAAGAATATGGAGTTCATATTGTTCAAATAGGCTATGATAGATATAACTGCATTTCTACAGCTAATAAACTTCAAGAAGCAGGATATGAGACAGTTGAAGTAAAACAACACTCAAGTGTTTTACATCAACCAACAAAATTCTTGCAAGAAAATATATTACAAAGAAAATTTAGCTACGACGGTGACAGATTATATGAAATAAATTTCCAAAATGCAAAATGTACAGAAGATACTAATTTAAATAAATATGTTAATAAGAAAAAATCTACTGGGAAAGTCGATATGGTTGTAAGTACAATTATAGCGACTTATTTATTGCAACAAAAGATATTAAATGAAGATAATTTTGTATGTCAAAGTTTTTAGGAGGTGAGAAAAGTGAAAATAAGAGATATTTTTAAAAAAAATATTAAAAATGAAACAAATGAAGAAACAATTATTGATGAAAATACAGTAAATGATGTAATACTAAAAGCTTTGATATCTGGAGAAGAAATTGACAGAGAAAAAGTATTAATGATACCTGCAGTTTCAAGTGCAGTAGGATTAATTTGTGATTCTTTTGCAATGATACCATTTAAGTTATACAAAAAAACAACAAAAGATGGAAAAAAACAAACATCAGAAGTAGAAGATGACAGAGTAAATATTATAAATTTAGATACAAAAGATACTTTAGATGGGTTTCAATTTAAAAAAGCAATTGTAGAAGATTATCTTTTGGGAAAAGGTGGGTATGCATACATTAATAAAAAAGGTAATAATTTTGTTGGATTAAATTATGTAGAAGAAAAGAAGGTCTTATTTGAAAGAAATACCGATGCAATATATAAAAAGTATTACATATTGATTGATGGAAAAAGCTATAAACCATATGATTTCATAAAATTGTTAAGAAATACAAAAAATGGTGCATATGGAACAGGATACACAAAAGAAATAAGCAAAAGCTTAGAAACAGCATATAAAAGAATAATATATGACTTGGATTTGATGAGAACAGGCGGAAATAAAAAAGGATTTTTAAAATCAAAAAACAAATTAGACAAAATAGGTATGGACTCGCTAAAAAAAGCATGGAATGATTATTATAATGGAAATTCTAGTTGTGTAATTTTAAATGATGGAATGGAATTTCAAGAAGCATCAAATACATCTGTTGAAAATCAGTTAAATGAAAAAAACAAAACATTTAGTGAAGAAGTAAAAGAAATATTTCATATAGGAAAAACAAATGAAGATTTTCTAAAAAATGCAATTATGCCAATTGCGACAGCATTTTGTACAGCTTTAAATAGAGACTTTTTACTTGAAAAAGAAAAGAAGTCTTATTATTTTGCACCAGATTATACAGAACTAATAAGATGTACTATAAAAGAAAGATATGAAGCATATAAAACTGCAATAGAATCTGGATTTAAAACAATAAATGAAGTTCGATATTTGGAAGGCGATGATGCACTTGAAGGTCTAGATTTAGTAAATTTAAGTTTGGGAAGTGTATTGTTTGACCCAAAAACAAAACAGATTTATACCCCAAATACCAATAAAATGGTAAAAATGGATGATGTAAATAAAGATAACAAGCAAATAGAAGAAAACAACAAGGAAAACATACAAAAAAGTAGTGAAGAAGCGGAGGGAGGTGAGCAAATTGAAGAATAAGTTTTATGAAATAAAAAACATAATACCAAACACGAGTGCTGACCTTTATTTTTATGGTGAAATAGTTACAGATGATACAGATTGGTGGACAGGCGAAAAGGACAATAATTTGATAGGCTTACAAAGTTTTAAAGAAGAATTAGACAACTTAGGAAATATATCAGATTTAAACATTTTTATGAACACACCAGGTGGAGAGGTCTTTGTTGCAACTACAATATGCAGTATGTTGCAAAGATTAAAAGATTCTGGAACTAAAATTCATACATACGTAGATGGATTGTGTGCTAGTGCAGGTACATTTATCTTAATGATGGGTGACGATGTAAATATTTATGAAAATTCAGTGATAATGATACACAAACCAATAAATATCTGTTATGGTAATGCATTAGATTTTCAAAAATGCATAGATGTTTTAAATACTATTGAAAACAGTACCATGATACCACTTTATATGAAAAAGGCAAAAGTTGATGAAGAAGAAATAAAAGAGTTGATAAATGCCGAAAGTTGGTTAGGTGCAAAAGAAGTAGATGATACATTTGATGTAAATTTAATAAAAGAACAAAAGCAAGTCGCCGCATGCACATCTAATCTGTTTAAAAATTACAAGAATGTACCAAAATCATTAAAAAATATGCTTAAAAAAGCAGATGAGCCAAAATTAGATTATTCTGATTTTGAAAAAAGATTATTTAATATAAAAAAATAATGAAAACAGCTATTAAGTTAGTTGTTTTTTTATTTTATAAAAATTTAAAAGAAGGAAGGTAAAAAACATGAATGAAAAGGAATTAATGGAAAAAAGAAACGATTTACAAGCGAAAATGGAGGAAATATTAAACAAGGCAAAAGTTGAAAACAGAGCTATGAATGATGAAGAAATAAAAAGCTTTGATGATGTAGAAAAAGAAATCAAAAATATTGATGCAACATTAGAAAGAAGTAAAAAAGTAAACAAAATGGAATGTAACAAAACAGAAGGCGAAAAAGAATTAACACAAGAAGAAGAAGATGTTAAAGCATTTGCAACATTCATAAGAAATTATGTAAGTGGTGTACCACAAAATTCTGAAACACAATTAACAAAAGGTGATAATGGAGTGATAATACCAAAAACAATAGCTCAAAAAGTTATTGATAAAGTTATTGAAATATCACCATTATATGCAAGTGCAACAAGATATGATGCAAAAGGAACATTAGCTGTACCAAAATATGATGATACAACAGATGATGTAACAGTTGCTTATGCTACAGAATTTGACGAATTAGTTTCTCATTCTGGGAAATTTGCTACAGTTGAATTAACAGGATTTTTAATTGGAGCATTAACAAAAATATCAAAATCATTACTAAATAACAATGATTTTAATTTAACAGATTATGTTGTAAATAAAATGGCTGAAAAATTCAAACTATTCTATGAAGGCGAAATGTTAAATGGGACAGACAGTAAAATTTCAGGTATTACTAAATCTTATGATTCAACAAATATGAAAGTAACATTAGCTGCAAAATCTTCTATAACTGCAGATGAATTAATAGATATTCAAGAAACTGTACCAGATGCTTTTCAAGCTAATGCTTATTGGATTATGAATAGGGACACAAGAAAGAAAATAAGAAAATTAAAAGATAGCGATGGAAACTACATTTTAAACAGAGCATTTAACGAAAAATGGGATTATGAATTATTAGGAAAACCTGTTTATTGTTCAGAAAAAGCTGAAAAATTAGGAACAGCATCAAAAGCTGTTATATTCTATGGAGACTTTTCAGGACTTGCTATAAAAGAAACAGAGTCTATGGAAATACAAATATTGTTAGAAAAATTTGCTACACAACACGCAATAGGTGTTGTTGGATACTCTGAATTAGATGCTAAAGTTGAAAATACACAAAAAATAGCAGTTGCAGTATCTGGTGCAACAGACCCAACAACTAAATAGACTTCCTAAAAAGGAGGACAAGCAATGAAAGTAAGTGAAATTACTGTAAAGGATATAACTAATTATTTGAGATTATCAGAAGTTAATGATGATGATAATAAAAATATTGAACTATTTTTAAATATTGCTAAAAATTATATTGAAAATTATACAGGAATACCACAAAAGTCCGAAAATGAAGAAGCGGAAACACTTGATACATATTCGGACTTTGTCATTGTTGTTTATGTATTATGCCAAGATATGTACGACAATAGAGTTATGTATGTTGATGGTAAAAATATAAATAATACTGTAAAAACTATTCTTGATATGCATACGAGGAATAACTTATGATAAACGCAGGCGATTATAATAAAAAAATATCTATATATCAAATTGAGGAAATAGAGGATAGTGATGGATTTGTTACAAAAAATGAAATTATTATCCTTAAACCTTTTTCTAAAGTAAAAACAACAAAAGGATATACTTTAATTGCAAATGGTTCTGATTTTGAAAAGGCGTATACTAATTTTACTATTAGATATTCAAAAAAAGTAGAAGACGCATACTACAGTTCTAATAGAGATGTATATGTAAAATATAAAGACAAAATCTATACTATTGAATATTTAAATAATGTAAATGAGGCAAATATTGAACTTGAAATGCAATGTAAAAGAGTGACTAAATAATGGCGAAATTTAAAGAAGAATTACCAAATGATTTAATAAAAGTGTTTCAAGAATTAGAACAAGATAGTGAAAAAATAATTGGTGAGATGACAAAAGCGGGAGCAGAAAAAGTATATAAAAATGTACTGAAAAATGTTCCAAAATCTTTTAGAGCCTCAAATATAATGAAATGTTTGAAAATAACTAAAGTATATAAAACGCCAAGCGATAAAGGAATAAACACTAAAGTTGGCTTTTACGGATATTTCAAGAATAAAAGAGGAGTAATAACACCAGCACCGCTTGTTGCAAATATTTTTGAACATGGCACATCAACAGTAAAAAAACAAACGTTTATGCGTAAATCTTTTAGAAAAGCAGAAATAGAGTCAGAAATGAAAAAAGTTCAAGAAAAATATTTGTCAAAGGAGTAATTATGGAAAGTGAAATAAAAAAGATTTTAAAATTAGATGTTCCAGTAGCACATTTAAAGTATAAAGGGAATAAAAAAACTTATGTTGTATGGACAATAATAGATGAAGAACCACTTTCTTCAAGTGATGATGAAATAACAGACAGCGAAGTAACTGTTGATATAGATATTTATAGTGATAGCAATTATTTAAAAATAATGAGTTCAATAAAAAATAAAATGAAAGAAAATGACTGGACATGGGATGGAGATAGTCAAGAATTTTTTGAAGAAGAAACAGGCTTATATCATAGAACATGTTCTTTTAAGAAAGGTAGGTATATAAATGGCTAGTATAGGACTAAGAACAGCAAAATATAATAAAATAGATTATACTACAAAAAAATATGCAGCGTTAGTAAAAGAATCAATAGTACCAGTTTTAGGAAGATTAATTGATGCAAAAATAACAGAAGATAAAAACAATACAACATTAAGAGCAGACGATATAATTGCAGAAAAAGATTATTCTTTCAAAGGTGGAACTGTAAACATAACTGTTGATGATGTTACAGATGAAGTATATGCTGATGTAAAAGGTTGTACAATAACTGAAAAAGAAGTTACAGACAATTCAGAAGATATAGCACCAGAAATCGGCTATGGACATATTGTTACCAAAATATATAAAAGTGTAAAAAGCTATAAAGTAGAGTTTTTACCACGTATACAAATAACAAAAATTACTGCTGATAGAAAAACAAAAGGTGAATCAATAGAATATAATACAGTTTCTATTGAAGCAACTGTATTAGAGTTAGAAGAAGAAATAAATGGAATGAAAGTTGGAGATTGGAAGAAATCTGAAACTTTTGAAACATTAGCTGAAGCACAAGCATATTTAGATGGTCTTTTAACACCATCTAAATAATTTAAATAAAAAGTAGACTATACTGAACCACAAAACGTTCAATCTAGTCTACTTTTAATTTTTAGGAGGTAAAAGATGATTGATACTATTAAATATATTGAATGCAAAAACATAAAATATCCTTTAGTATTTAATCTAAATGTAATAGAAAAAATACAAGATAAATATGGTTCTTATGAGAAATGGGGAGAAATGACAGATGGAAAAGAACGAGAAATAAATATAGGAGCATTAAAATTCGGAATTTTAGAAATGATTAATGAAGGAATAGATATTGAAAACGAAAATAATGAGGTTAAAAGAGAATTTGTAACTTCAAAACAAGTAGGAAGATTGATAACAGAATTAGGAATGAAGAATTTAACAGATAAAGTACAAGAAACAGTAATAGAATCAACAAAAAATGAAGAAGAAGAAAAAAACGTGTAATCCACGAGGATGAAGAATTTATTATTGATTTCTCGTGGATATTATTTGTTGGACATTGTTTATTAGGATTTAGAGAAAAAGAAGTAGGCAGAATGACTTTATCCAAATTTCTAAAACTATATAAACATTATAAAATTAATTATGATTTTAAATTAAATAAAATAACATATGCAGAATTAGATGAAAAGATTAATCATCAAGGAGAAATGTTTAGTGATGAATAAGATAGAAAAAGTAAAATGTCCTCAATGTGGACAAACTCTGATTTTTATAAAATACATTGATGGAGAAATTAAATGCACAAGATGCAAAAATAGAATACGAATACAAAAAGAAAAGAGCGAGGAACACGCACATACAGAGTTAGTGAAGTAGTTACCCAAAGCCTTTCTTTATTATATAGATTTTAATAAAGAAGGTGAAAAACATGGCAACAAGTTTTGGAGGTACAGTTAAATTAACTGGAGAAAGTGAATATAGAAAAGCATTAAGAGAGATTACTTCAAATCTAAGAGAAGTTTCAAGTGAACTTAAATTAACAAATACACAGTTTTCATCTGGAGATAAGACAGTAAAAGAAACTAAAACTGCCTACACAAATATGAATACTACTATACAAGAACAGAAAGAAAAAATTAGCAGTTTAAGAAGTGCATTATCAGAAGCAGAAAAAGAATATGGTTCAAATAATGAAAAAGTAAAAACTTTCAAAACACAACTTAACAATGCTGAAAATCAATTAATACAAATGGAAAATGCAACAGATAAAAGCAATAAAGAACTTAAAGAAATGAAAAACGGTTTTGATGATGCTGGTCAGGGAGCATTAAAATTTGGGGATTTGTTAAAAGCAAATGTTTTAAGCGATTTTATTACAAGTGGTTTGAAAGCAGTAGGAAATGGTATTAAACAAATTGGTTCTACGTTTTTAAGTGTTGGAAAGCAAGCATTAGATAGCTATGCAGATTATGAACAGCTTGTAGGTGGTGTAGAAACATTATTCAAAGATAATGCTGAAACAGTTGAAAATTATGCAAACAATGCATATAAAACCGCAGGATTATCTGCAAACGACTACATGGAAACAATAACAAGCTTTAGTGCTAGTTTGCTTCAATCATTGAATGGAGATACAGCTAAAGTAGCGGAAGTTGGAAATATGGCAGTAACAGACATGGCAGACAACGCAAACAAAATGGGAACAGATATGTCATTAATACAAAATGCTTATCAAGGATTTGCAAAACAAAATTATACGATGTTAGATAACTTGAAACTTGGATATGGTGGTACTAAATCAGAAATGCAAAGACTTTTGTCAGATGCACAAAAAATAACTGGTATTAAATATGATATTAATAATCTAAACGATGTATATCAAGCTATACATGTTATTCAAGGAAAACTAGATATAACAGGAACAACAGCAAAAGAAGCAAGTACGACAATTCAAGGTTCAGTTTCGGCTATGAAGTCTGCTTGGCAAAATATGCTAACAGGAATAGCAGATGACAATGCGGACTTTGAGGGGCTAGTTGGCAATTTAGTAGAAAGTATAGGTATAGCTGCAGAAAATATAATGCCAAGAGTAAAAATAATAATAGATGAAATAGCAGCATTATTACCACAATTAGCAGAAAAGATAATTGAACATTTACCAGAAATAATGGATGCTGGTTCAGAAATAATTACACAGTTAATTGATAGTTTAACAACGTTTGCTCCAGATATTGGATATTCAGCGTTTTATATAATAGAATCTTTATTAACAGGAATATTAAATAATTTACCTACAATTATGCAAGCTGGAATAGAATTATTAACAGAATTAATAAATGGCATTTCACAAACATTACCAAATTTAATTCCTGTAGCGATAAATTCATTAATAACATTAACAACAACAATTCTTGATAATATAGATTTAATAATCGACTCTGGAATAGAATTAATTTTAGCTTTAGCAGAAGGACTGATAAATGCTTTACCACAATTAATTGATAAAATACCAGTAATAATTGAAAAATTAATAATGACTATAACTAATAACTTACCAAAAATTGTTGAAATGGGTGTTACTTTAATTATAAAGTTAGCAGTAGGATTAATAAAAGCAATTCCACAATTAGTTAGCAAAATTCCTCAAATCATAAGTTCATTAGTTAGAGGATTCGCAAATTATTTTTCTAATATGCGAGATGTTGGTAAAAATCTTGTGACTGGAATTTGGGAAGGAATAAAAAATGCAAAAAATTGGTTGCTTGATAAAGCTAAAGAATGGTGTAGAAATATCTTAAATGGTATAAAAGGATTTTTTGGAATACATTCACCTTCAAAAGTGTTTAAAGATGAAATAGGAACAAATCTTGCTTTAGGTGTTGGAGAAGGATTTTCGGATACAATGAAAGCAGTGTCAAATGATATGTCTGCATCAATACCAAAAGAATTTGATGTTAATTCAACAGTAACAAAAGTAGATGCATCAAGTCAATTAACATTAGAAAATATAACAGGAGCTTTTGTAACAGCTGTTAAGAACTTAAATGCACAGGTAATAATTGATAAAGATGTTGCAGGTAGATTTGTAATTACATCAGTTAATAGTAAATTTGGAGAAGTTATGTAGAGGAGATGAGAGAAGTGAAAGTAAGACGTTTTATACTTGAAAATGAAAAAGGACAGCAATTTAGATTAGATAATTTAGATGAAGGATGTTTTCTTACATCTCCTTCTGAATTGGGATATTCTTATAATATTGATTTTGTACAATTAGAAAATGAATTTATTGAAAACAATAGAAAAATTCAACAAAAAAAACCAAAAGGAACATTATATTTTAAATCGTACGATAAAATTAAAGAATTTGGAGATTTTGTAGAGAGTTCCAAAAAATTAAAATGGTTATATATAATTCCATTTGAAAAAGAAGAAAAAACATATTACAGAGATGTTGTTATTGTGAAATTAGATAAAACCGAAAAGACAGGAAGATGGCTTGCATGTCCTGTTGAATTTGCAGTTTTGTCTTTGTGGTATGAACAAAATGAAACAATATTTAAAATCGAAACATATGAAGATGAAATGAGATATGATTACAGATGGAATAGTAGATACATAGATTATAATACAAGAGCAATACAATTTGATAACAAAGGCCATGTAGAAGCTCCAATACAAGTAGAAATTGATGGATTTGTGCAAAATCCAACTATTTCAATTTTAGTTGATGATGAAGAATATGCTAGTATAAAAGTTCCAATTACAATTAATGAATTTGAAAAGTTTTTGTATTCAAGCAAAACAGGTGAAATATATATACAAAAACAAAAAACAGATGGAACAAAAGAAAATTTATGGAAAAATGAATATATAGATATAACCAAACAAAATATTTTTAAATTACCAATTGGAGCTTCCGAAATAAGGTTAACAGCAGATGATGATATTCTAAATGCAAAATTAACTGTGTTGCCGCAATATAAGGTGGTGTAAAATATGTTAAAAGTAACATTTGATAATAAAGAATATGAATTAATTTACAATGAACAAAGTGGATTTTATGAAATAGAACTTGTTTCGCCCAAAATTGGTGGAATATATAATGCAGAAATAACATTTGCAGATTTACTAAAAAATATAGAAACATCAACGAAAAAAATTCAAATTTATGCAAAAGAAAAAAATACTAATGTATCAAAAGAAACATTAGTATATTTTTTGAGCAAAACAGATTTGGAAATAAAGGATATTATAGAATTCGAAAATTATGAATATGAAATAGATGAAGAAACAAATAAGAATACAGTATTCAATATAATGAAGAAAATAAATGCTGAAAATGGAGATATAGTTGTTTTACAAAGAAACGGAATTATAGATTACTTAGGAATAATAAAAGATATAGGAAATGAAAATGGAGAAGTAAAAAGAAAAGTTACATTAAAATATATATCTAATATTTTTGACAGAAAAATCATATTAGAAAATGAAAACTTAATAAGTGAAAGTGGAATAGAAGATTTTATTGCTAAAGAAATTAACAATAATTTCACTAATTCAGACGATACCTTGTTAAATATTAGCTGGTTAGATGTTGAAGTAAAAACACATACAAAAATAACAAAATCAGTAGATAATGACAATGGGATTTATAATTTTTATACATTTATAACAAACTGTAATCAAAACTATAACATCGTATTAGACTTTTCATATATAAATAAAAGAATAAAATTAACAATTTATAAACAAGAAAATGAAGTACAGCTAATAGATACAACAATTTCTGATATAAGTAACTATGTTGAAAAGTTCGAAACAAATATTATAGCAAAAGTTGTTGTAAAAACAGAAACAGATATACAAAAGTGGTATTTACTAAGTGATAGAACAACAACACAAGATAAAAATAATGAAAATAGAGCAATTGGAAATATTGAAACTATATATACATCTAAATCAGAAGATGCAAAACAAACAGCATTAGATAAATTTAAATCAAATACTTATAATCACTATATTTCATTTAAAATAAATAGAAACAGTAAATTATTCAATGTAGAGAAAATGAAAATAGGAACACCACTTAGTGTAAGAACAAATAATAATATAATATTAGACACTTATATTTCAGCTATTAAAGATGACGGAAATAATCTTGTCGAAATTACTTGCGGTAATATGAGAGTTGATTTTATAGATAAATTATTGAAAGAGAGGAATAAAGAATGATAAAAGGATTTAGATTTACAAATCAATTAGCAAATGCAGAAGTAGATGCAAGAATACATCAAGAGTTTTTAAACAAAAATGATGGTATTTTTTATGGAATGGATTTGAGCAAAACTAATAATTCAATAACAATTTCAGAAGGCTTGTGCGAAATTGCAGGAAGACCTGTTGCCGTCATAAACAACGAAACAGTAGCTGTTAGTACAGAGAGTTTATATTGTTTATTAATATTAGAAATTGATTTATCAAAAGATTCAACAAAAGATGTATTTAATCAAGCTACTTTTAAATTATTGACATCAAGCTCTAGTTATCCAACTGTTACACAGCAAGATATCAATAAATATAATAGTGAAAATAATTTATATCAACTAGAATTTGCAAGATTTAGAAGCGGAACAAGTGGAATAACAGATTTTAAAGATACAAGAAAATTTCTAAATTTTAATGGAATATATGCACAAATAAAATCAGATTGTGAAGCTATCATAAATCAAATTAAGCAAGAATTAAAAAGTGTAGAAGATGAAAGTGCTTATATGTTAAATAAAGTTGAAGTAACTAATGTAACTTTAGAGGGAACTCAAGGAGTAAAATTAAATGTTTATTTTAGAAAAACAGGACATATTGTTTATGTTAAAACAAATATAATTGTGCCTGCTAGCATTAGTGCAGGTTCACAAATATTTGCAATAGATGATGTTATTCCTGAATTTGCAAAAACTAATGAACATTTTGTTGAGACTGGTTTAAAACTATGTTGTTTTTCAGATTCTTATTCAAGTGAAAAGTTTAAAACGTCTATATATGTAACACCAGAACAAGAAAAGTATTATAGATTAGCTTATAGTTTTACTAGAAGCGATACAACACAAGATGTAACATTAGAAAGTTTTATGTCATACATAGTAGACGAAGAAGTAGTAACAGAAAATGATTATACATTAGGAGATGTTAATCTTGATGGAAAAGTTAACATAGATGACCAATTATTAATAATAGATTATATAATGAATGAAGTGTCGTTAACAGATAAACAGTTTAAAGCTGCAGACATGAACAAAGATGGAAAAGTTAGTTCAACAGATTATGGTATATTAGGAGATAAAATTGTTGAACAGTATTCACTTGGAGATATTAACACAGATGGTGTTGTAGACCAAAAAGACTTAGATTTATTAAGTGAGTATTTAAAAGGTAATATATCATTAACAAATGCTCAACAAAAATTAGCAGATGTAAATAAAGATGGTAAAATAGATACTGCAGATGTAAATAAATTAAATCAATATATTCTAAATGGTACTTCATTAGAATAGGAGGCATGTAATGTCAAAAATACAAGAAATTATACTAGAACCAACTAAAATAACAGTTGGTTCTACTTTTAAATTAAAAATAAAAACAATAAACTATTTAACATATAAAGAAATGAAAACAAAAACTTATAAATACTTTAAAGATTATAGATATAAAAACTTGAAAGGAGCTTAAAAATGGCTGAAACAAGTAAAAATAAAATATACTACAATAATGATGAAAATAGTATCGCTGATATTCTTGCAGATATGAAAAAACTTGCAGAGAGTGCCGACAATGCAATTGAGACCAAAGTTGATAAAGACTCAGGAAAAAAATTATCAACAAATGACTTTACAAATGAATATAAAAATAAATTAGATGAACTTAACAATTATGATGATACAAAAATAAAAGAAGAATTAGAAGAAGTTAAAGAAGAAAATACTAGACTAAAAGAAGATTTAAATGCATTACCAACAGTACAAGGAAACGGAGAATATGTAACATTAGACACAGCAGAATGCAGATTTAAAAAAATTAATATTGAAGGAAAAAGTGAGCAAGAAACAAGAAGTGGAAAAAATAAATTTAATCTTAATTATATAGAAAAATCAACTTCAAAAGTTGTAACAGATACAGGTGTTGATTTAATAAATTGTTGGGGAACTCAAACTTTTAATAATGAAAAGGTTCTTAAAACATTTAAACCAAATACTACGTATACAATGAAAGCCAAGATCAAGGTAATATCTAGACCTTCAACAATACCAGCATACAATCATAATAATGTTTTACTCTTATATAGGCCAAGTTCTAATACATTAGAAGCAGTAGGAATAAGTGTGATAGAGATGCCTAATAAAAATACAATTGGTTTAAATACTGAAACAACATGTATAACAACATTTACAACTCCTGCTGATTTAACTAATATAAAATTAATATCTTATACTTTTCATGGAAATAACGATGGTTCTTCTACATATACTGCTTTAGGAGAAATAGATTTAACAGAAATAATGTTAGTGGAAGGAACATATACTGATGAAACATTTCCTGAATATGAACAATATGGAGTTATGCCTAGTCCAGAGTTTCCAAGCAAAATAAAAAATGTTGGAGATAATATAAACATATTTAATAAAAATGCTAATGCAGTAATCTCAGGAATATCTAAAACAGTATTAGATACAGGGGTTAGAATTACTCAAGCTAAAGCTGGAAATTATAGATATGGGGCATTTAAAATCGGAGAAGATAACTTGTTAGGAAAGAAACTTGTATTAAGTACAAAAATGCAAGCAAGTGCTAACAATCAACCAAGAGTAGTTTTTTATTTTGGTAGCCCTACTGCGGCAGCAGTACAACAAATTGGTTCTGAACTAACAACATCAGGAAGTATGACAATAAATATTCCTAGTTCTTTTCCAGATGGTTGTGATAGAATATATCTTTTGTTTTATTCAAATAGAGAGGGTACAGGTAATGTAGGAGATTACGTTGATTATACTGACTTAAAACTAGAAGTAGGAAATAGACCTACACTATATAGTGATTACAATTGTGGTAATATACCAATAAAAGTACAAAATGAGAACTTATTAAGTTTAACAGAAGGAAAAGCAGATAGTGGTTCAGGTGTAACTGTAAAAGAATTAGAAGATGGAGGAATAAACATAACTGGAACTGTTTCAAGTGGTTCAAATTTTGTGTATATTTGGAAGCTAAAAAATATTATAAAGAAAAATCAATTGATAACATTGTCTAACGGAACAACTGGAATTACTGGTTTTCAAGTTTCATTGAGAGACTCATCAAAAAAAGTAATATCTGAAACTTGGACAAACAACGGAGCAAGTAAAAGTGCAACATTAACAACAGACGCATATTACTATCAAATTCAAATTAATAGTAATACAACTATCAATACAACAATATACCCACAAATTGTACAAGGGGCAACAACAAAACCATATATAAAACATCAAGAACAAACAAAAGTATTTCCACTTGCAGAAGGGCAAAAACTAATGAAAGGCGATTATTTGGCAGATGATGGAATACATCATCAAAGAAAGCAAATAGTGTTAAATGGGACAGAATATTGGGAATTAGAAACTTCTGGTTTCTTTTTGAATGAAAGTAAAAAAATTTTTAAAGATAGAGATATAACTAATTTTGATGGTTACTGCAATTATTTTAATGTTGAAAAAACATCCCAAGCTTGGACTACTAAAAATTATTGCGGTTGGTCTGCAACTGGTACATTTTGGATTAAAGAAGATTTTGAAATTGCTGATAATATTAATGATTTTAAAACTTGGTTAGCTTCTCAATATGAAAAAGGTACACCAGTAATAGTAGAATATGAACTATTAAATGAAATTATAGAACCATACACAGAACAACAAAAAATACAATGGGAACAAATAAAAAATACAAGAAGTTACGAAGGACAAACGAACATATTTAGCATAGATGAAACAAGTCCAATTTTTAATATTACAGCAAGAGCAAACTTAAATGAAATATTGAATAAGTTACAAGGAGAATAGTTATGTTAGATGAAAAATATATTGAAAAAATAGCAGAAATAGAACAACGTTCTAAATCTAACACAAAAAGACTTGATGAATACGATGGGCAAATAAAGAAATTACAAAATACATATACTATAATGGAAAAAATGGATTATAGAATGGGAAATGTAGAAAATAATGTATCTGAAATTAAAGAAGATATTCAAAAATCAAAAGAGCAAAAAGGAATGAAATGGGATAAATTAATTGATTATTTATTCTATGCAATTTTAGCATATGCTCTTTTTAAATTAGGTTTAAAATAATAATAGGAGGTGCAAAATGAAGAAAAACAAAAATAAAATATTAACAATGGCAACAGTTATATTAATAGCTGTTGCTTCTTTTATTGGAATATACGTAGAATACACAGAAACAGGGAAAATAGATAAAGATAAAGTAAATGAAGCAGTAGACACTATTGTGGATGCAATAAATACATATGAAATGACAGATGAGCAAGTAGAAGCTTTGCCAACAACAAAAGTGGTCGAACAGACAGAAGAACAAGAAAATGCAGTTGAGCAAGATGTTGAAAGTGAAGGCTTTGAATTGCAAGGACAAATAGCTTATGAAGGTGCTAAAGCAGAAACTTGGGATGTTGAACTTGGAGATTATAAAGGATTAACATATTATTCTCAACTAGACTCAAGATGGGCAAATAAACCATACACAAGTTGCAATAACGGTTCACAAACTATTGGCTCAAGTGGTTGTGCTCCAACATGTGCAAGTATGATTGTAACAGCAACAAAAGGAGCAATAACACCAGATACTATGTGTAGTTTATTTGTAAAATATGGTTATAGAAGTTCAAACAACGGAACATATTTAAGTGCTTTTAGAGCAGTAGCAGATGAGTTTGATATTGCTTACGAAGAAACATATAACTTAGATAGAGCAGTAGAATTATTAAAAAATAATCATTATGTAGCTGTTAGTTGTGCTAACGGCTTATTTACAACAGGTGGACATTTAATTTTAATAGTAGGAATCGATGGAGATACATTAAAAATATACGACCCTTATTTGTACTCAGGA
>ENA-USUG01001738-USUG01001738.1-human-gut-metagenome-genome-assembly--contig:-NODE-1738-length-35360-cov-6.457331_pt1 | contig 35360 bp, 32 predicted proteins | sample MGYA00250059_ERZ773394 | MGnify/ENA primary metagenome ERZ773394 (study PRJEB29103, sample SAMN06111957) | human gut metagenome | biome: human gut; feature: ankylosing spondylitis patient; material... | reverse complement strand
AAGAAAGTAGAGCGGAACGCCGCGCAGACCGTAAGGCTCAAAGAGACGCTGAACGCGCCCGCCCACGACGCCGCCCTCCTACTCCAAGACCCATGAGAAGGATACACAAAATTACATGACGGGCGGCGAAAATATCCTGCGCATCGACCGGCTCAAAGCCGACGCATCGGCCGACTTCCCCAAGGTGGCGGACGCCCGGAATTTCTGGACGGAGCATGAAACCGATCCCGGCGTGGAGACGCTGATCTTCCCCTGCGGCGGACGCCGCGACGCCACGGGAACCGTGGTGGAATCGAACAACGCCGCATTCTACTGGTCGCGCTCGATGTTCACGGGCGGGGACAACCAATATTCGAAGACGGCCACGACCTATGCTTCGGGACTGCTCTATTTCCGTCCGGCAGGCCGTTATACGTTCCAGTACGCTCCGGCTATCGGCACGGCCCAGGTTCATGCCGACACCGAGGACCTCGGCTACCGCAATCAGGCGATGCAGATCCGCTGCGTGAAAGAAAAATAAAAACCGGACCGGTCGGAGGGAGACGCCCCGAAGCGTCTCTCCCCGGCTCGCTCCGCTCACCGAAACGAAAATGAAAAAACTGCTCCTTTTAACCGCACTCTGCGCCGCCTGGTGCGCGCAGGCACAGAAGCCCAACATCGTGGGCCGGGTCACCTGCAAAGGGAAACCCGTCGCCGGAGTCGTCGTCTCGGACGGCGAACTGGTCGTCCGGACCGATTCCGACGGACGTTACGAAATGTCCTCCTCGAAACCCTGCGGATATGTGTTCATGTCCATCCCCGGAGGCTACGAAACGGCCGCCGACGGTCTGATCCCGCGCTTTTTCGGTTACACGACCCATTGCGACCTCGACGTGATCGATTTCCAACTCGAAAAACGCAGCAACGACAACTTCACGCTCTTCGTCTCGACCGACACCCATCTTCGGGGCGACCCCGAAGAACTCGACCTGCCGCAGTTCCGCAAATGGTACCTGCCCGACATCTCGCGTGAAATCGAGCGCACCAAAGGTCCGGTCTATTCGCTCCATCTGGGCGACATGACCACCGACATCATGTGGCACAAGAACGACTTCGCGCTGCGCAAGTACCTCGACGTGATGAAAACCTACCCTTCGCCCGTCTTCCACATCCCGGGCAACCACGACAACGAGCGGTTCGTCGATCCGGAGATTCCCGACGCGCAGTGGGACAGCATCGCACAACGCCCTTACCGCCAGATCATCGGTCCGAACTACTACTCGTTCAACCTCGGAAAGGTGCATTTCGTCATGCTCGACAACATCATCGTCCGCAAGGGAGCGCTCAAAAACGGCCGGCGCCCCTCCCGCAACGACTATCAGCTCGACGAACGCCAGCTCCGCTGGCTGGGCCGCGACCTGGAAACCGTAGGCAGCGGCACTCCGCTCGTCGTCTGCATGCACGTACCCGTCGCCGACTGGACGGGCATCGGCAGCGACGGCACCCCCGAATTTGCGGCCAAAGAGAGCCAGCAGACCATGTACGACCAGATCATGCCGCTGCTGGCGCGGTTCGACGACGTACGCTTCCTGACGGGGCACAACCACCGGTTCATCAACATCCCGCTGACCGACCGCATTTTCCAACACACGCTCGTCTCGGCGTCGGCCGTGTCGTGGAAGATCAACGGCCCCGAAAGCCGGCTGGTGAGCGAAGACGGCTCACCCGGCGGCTACCTGATCCTGCGTTACCGCGGCGCCCGCGCCGACTGGCAGTTCAAGCCCAACGGCTACCGGGCCGACCACAACCAGTTCCGTGTCTACGACCTGAACCGGGTTCCCGAGGAGTTCGGCGGCCAGCCGGGCAGCAACCGCTGTCTGATCAACGTCTACAACTGGGACGAACAATGGACGGTACGCGTGCGCGAGAACGGCCGCGACCTGAAAGTCGAGCAGGTGTGGGCCAAAGACCCGCTCTACATCCTGATCCGCCGCGATGCGCTGCCCACGCGCCCCACGGCTTTCCGCGCCGTGGCCAATCCGCACATGTTCGTGGTCGAAGCCTCGGCCCCGGACACGCCGCTCGAAGTGACCGTCACGGACCGTTTCGGCCGCAAATACCGCCAAACGGTCGAACGCCCCAAGCGATTCGACTGGCGGACGGAATGACGAGCCGGAGCGATCCGGACCCGATTTGTCCGAATAATTTGACATGACAAAAGAAATAATTCGTATCTTTACGGAAAATTACCGCAGATGGAGGTACTGAAACTGGACAACCGCAACACCACGCTCGTCGATAGCGTCGCCAGCGATTGTAGTAGATGTAGCCCAAGTATCAGCACCACCTAAAACTCTATCTGTTACTAAGATTCCATTGTCAGCACCCATAGCTATAGCTTCACGAAGAACATCTTCAGCCTTTGGAAGACCCATTGTAAGAACTGTAACTTCAGCGCCGTACTGATCTTTTAATCTAAGTGCAGCTTCAAGACCTGCTTTATCATCAGGGTTCATAATTGTAAGCATTGCACCTCTATCTAATGTACCATCTGGGTTAAATTTAACTCCACCCTTTGTATCAGGTACCTGTTTTACACAAACGATAATTTTCACGATTAGTACCTCCTATTATTTTAATAAGTTTGCAGAGATTACCATACGCTGAACTTCTGAAGTACCTTCGTAGATTTCTGTAATCTTAGCATCTCTCATCATTCTTTCAACGTCATATTCTCTGATATAACCATAACCACCATGTAACTGAACAGCCTTAGTTGTAACTTCCATTGCAACTTCTGCTGCGCATAATTTAGCCTGAGCAGCTTCAAAAGAGTATGTCTTCTGTGTAGCCTTAGCCATTGCTGCTTTGTAAACAAGCAACTTAGCAGCTTCTACCTTAGTAGCCATATCTGCTAACTGGAACTGTGTATTCTGGAACTGTCCGATTGATCTACCGAACTGTTTTCTTTCCTTAACATATTCAATTGTTGTTTCTAAAGCGCCTTCTGCAAGACCAAGAGCCTGTGCCGCAATACCAATACGTCCACCATCAAGTGTATGCATAGCGATATTGAAACCTTTACCCTTCTTACCAAGTAAGTTTTCAGCTGGGATACGGCAATCTTCAAAAATTAATTCATATGTTGCTGAACCACGGATACCCATTTTCTTTTCTTTTGTTCCGAATGTAAATCCAGGAGTTCCTTTTTCAACGATAAATGCTGAAATTTCTTTCATCATTCTACCACGTTTTTCAACTTTACCTGTTACGGCGATTACGATATAAACATCTGCGTACTTACCATTTGTAATAAAGCACTTAGAACCGTTTAATACCCATTCATTTGTAGCTTCATCAAAAACAGCCTTTGTCTGCTGTCCCTGAGCATCTGTACCTGCACCTGGTTCTGTAAGACCGAAAGCACCTAACTTTTCACCCTTTGCAAGTGGAACTACATATTTCTTTTTCTGTTCTTCTGTACCGAATGTCATAATAGGATCGATACAAAGTGATGTATGAGCTGATACGATAACACCTGTTGTACCACATACTTTTGATAATTCTTCAACACACATAGCATATGTTAAAGGATCACATCCCTGTCCGCCATATTCCTTAGGAACTGGAATACCAAGGAAACCATATTTTGCCATCTTTTCAACTGTCTCAACAGGGAACTGTTCATTTTCATCTGTTTCCTGTGCAAGAGGTTTAACTTCATTTTCAGCGAATTCTTTGAAAAGAGTTCTTGCCATTTCATGTTTTTTGCTTAAAGTAAAATCCATTTATCTTTCCTCCATATTTATTGTTTGCCCTAATTACTGAGCATCAACTGGTGTTTTTGTACGATCTGCGTTATAAACGTAGAATCCCTTACCTGATTTAACACCAAGGTTTCCACCTCTAACCATCTTACGGATTAATGGACATGCACGATATTTGCTGTCACCTGTTTCATTGTAAAGAACATCCATAATTGCAAGGCAGATATCTAAACCAACGAAATCTCCTAATTCAAGAGGTCCCATTGGGTGATTTGCACCAAGTTTCATTGCTGCATCAATGCCAGCGATGTCTGAAACACCTTCCATCTTAATGAAAGCAGCTTCGTTAATCATTGGGATTAAGATTCTGTTAACTACGAATCCGGCAGCTTCATTTACCTGTACAGGTGTCTTGCCGATTTTTTTTGAAATCTTGATGATTTCTTCTACTGTTTCGTCAGGTGTGTTAACGCCTGCGATAACTTCTACTAATTTCATTCTATCTGCAGGATTGAAGAAATGCATACCAATCATAGGACGTGTAAGACCATTTCCAATCTCTGTAATTGAAAGAGATGATGTGTTTGAAGCAAAGATACATTCAGGCTTACAAATCTTATCTAATTCGCCAAATGTTGTTTTCTTAACTTCCATATTTTCAAAAGCAGCTTCTACGATTAAATCGCAGTCAGCACATAAGTCTTCTTTAAGACCTGGTGTGATGCTTGCAAGAATACCATCAACCTGCTCCTGTGTCATTTTTTCTTTCTGTACAAGTCTTGCATAACCTTTAGCAATCTTGTCTTTTCCACCTTCAGCCCATTCCTGCTTGATGTCACATAATGCTACTGTGTATCCATCAACCTGAGCGAAAGCCTTAGCGATTCCCTGGCCCATTGTTCCGGCACCAATTACTCCTACCTTCATCTTTTTTCCTCCAAAAATACTTTTGCGAACTTGTCGCTTATTTATTCTGTAATAGATTAAACCATTACCTTAAATATGTGTGAAGAAATTCTTCCCACGGTTAAAACCGGAAAATCCGGTATTTAAAACAATATTAGCTGTGCCAAAGCACAATTACAAACTATTAGCAGTTCTTAAATGGAACAACTTTAAGTTTCTTTTCTTTATCCTTTTCAAGGAAGTTACCCATTCCGGCTTTCTGATCTTCTGTTTCGAAGCAGCTTCCGAATAATTTTTCTTCGATAACGATAGCATCATCCATAACTGCATCAAGTCCATCATTAATTGCCTTCTTGCAAGCTCTAACAGCGATAGGTGCATTCTTTGCAATACCTGCTGCTAACTTCTTTGCAGCATCCATAAGTTCTTCCTGTGGATATACTGCATTTACAAGACCGATTCTGTAAGCTTCGTCAGCCTTAATATTTCTTGCTGTATAAATCATCTGCTTAGCCATTCCAGGTCCAACGATTCTTGCAAGTCTCTGTGTTCCACCGAAACCTGGTGTAATTCCAAGACCTACTTCAGGCTGTCCGAAAATAGCGTTTTCTGAACAAATTCTAATATCACAACTCATTGAGATTTCGCATCCGCCACCTAAAGCGAATCCGTTAACTGCTGCGATTACTGGAATTTCTAATGTTTCAAGCTTTCTGAAAACATCATTACCTTTCTTACCAAAAGCTTCACCTTCTGATTTTGTAAGTGTTGACATTTCTCCAATATCAGCGCCTGCAACAAAAGATTTGTCTCCGGCACCTGTTAAAATAAGTGCTCTAGTTTCATTAACATCAATTGCTTCAATTGCTTCGTTTAATTCATCAAGAACCTGGCTATTTAATGCGTTAAGAGCCTTTGGACGATTGATTGTAAGAATTCCAACGAATCCTTCCTGTTCATATGTAATGAATTCCATTGTTTTTTCTCCTTAATAAAAATAACTTTTTAAGTATTGAAACTTAATTATAAAAAGTGTTTATTAACACCATAAAAGCTGGCAGTTTCACTACCAGCCCTGGTTATATTTAAAATTAGTCACGTTCAACGATTGTAGTACATCCCATTCCGCCACCGATACATAAAGTAGCAAGACCCTTCTTAGCGTCTCTCTTCTGCATTTCGTGAAGTAATGTTACAAGAATACGACAACCTGATGCACCTACCGGATGACCAAGAGCAATAGCACCACCGTTTACGTTTACTTTGCTCATATCGAATTTTAAGTCTCTAGCTACTGCTACTGACTGAGCTGCGAAAGCTTCGTTAGCTTCGATTAAGTCCATATCATCAATTGTCATGTTAGCTTTTGCTAATGCTTTCTTAGTTGAAGCTACAGGTCCAACACCCATAATTGATGGATCAACACCACCAAGTGCTCCTGTTACGAATGTAGCCATTGGCTTAACACCTAATTCCTTAGCTTTTTCTTCGCTCATAACTACAACTGCTGCTGCACCATCATTGATACCTGAAGCATTACCTGCTGTAACAACACCATCAGGCTTACCTGAACAACATCTTAACTTGCTAAGTGATTCAGCTGTTGTTCCAGCTCTTGGGCCTTCATCTGTATCTACGATAACTGTCTGTTTTCTCTGTTTTACTTCTACAGGAACGATTTCATCTTTGAATTTTCCTTCAGCCATAGCCTTTTCACATTTCTGCTGTGAGTTAGCTGAGAAAGCATCTAATTCTTCTCTTGTAAGTCCCCACTGATCAGCTACGTTTTCAGCTGTAATCATCATGTGGTAGTTATTGAATGCATCTGTTAATGCATCGTTAACCATTGTATCAACAACTGTTCCGTTGTTCATTCTGTAACCAAATCTAGCCTGTGGTAAAGCATATGGAGCCATTGACATGTTTTCCATACCACCTGCAACAACGATATCAGCATCTCCTGCCTGAATCATCTGTGCAGCCATGTTTACACAGTTAAGACCTGAACCACATACAACGTTAACTGTAACTGCTGGTGTTTCAATTGGAAGTCCTGCCTTAAGTGCTGCCTGACGTGCTACGTTCTGTCCAAGTCCTGCCTGGATAACACATCCCATATATACGTGATCAACCTGATCAGCTGGAACACCTGCTCTGTTAAGAGCTTCCTTAATAACAATAGATCCTAAAACTGGTGCTGGAGTTGTGCTTAATGCTCCACCCATTTTTCCAATAGCTGTACGGCATGCGCCTGCGATAACTACTTTCTTTGACATAATATAAATCCTCCGTGATTTTTTTGATATGTTAACAGGTTTTATGTATAATTTCACCTGCTTGCTCACATACTCTCATAATACCATTTTTACTATTTCACCGCAAGAAAAAACAGATGACTTTTCTGTTACAATTTTGTAAAATTCCCACTTCTAGTAATAATATTATTAAGATTGTTATAATTTTAACAAATTATAATATCTTTGTCTAGTACAATATAAAAAAAAATGGCGAAAACCGCCATTTTTTTATTTTATTAGTCATTTCATCACTTTTACTTAATTTTATACTTGTGTATAACCTGAAAAATCATCCTGATTAAAATTCTGGTTGTAATCCTGATTATATGTTGAATTATGTCTTTCTGCTCTAATCTGACATAATTTTACATAAAGTTCAACGTTAGTTAACTGAACATAAGGATTAACAAAGAATACTCCAGGTAAACCAAGTGCTAATGCACCTACAAAATTCCAAAGTATGAATGATAAGTCCAGTACAAATGCATTAAACTTATTTCCATCCATTAATTCCTTACTTATTGCAAAAGCTTCCTGTTTTGACATATTAGGATTCTCAGCCAACAAATATGGAATCATACTATATTCATACGCCTTGATAATTCCCGGTATTATAAACAACAGACTCCAAAGTGTTGTGTACAAACCCATGCAAAACATAATCTTAGCAGTGTTAAAATATCCATTTCTAAATGAATTTAATAATTCTCCCATTGGTGGATTAGTTGTTCTGTTTAAGATATACCATCTGTAACATCCAACCTGTAAAGGTGCTACTAAGAAAATGGAAATTAAAAGGCCAACAACCATTCCTACTGCTACAACAATTCCCAACATTGCCCATACTGATCCGGGTATATTCTTCAGTCGGTTGTAAATTCTAAGATATGTCTGATATTCTGAACCATACAATGAACTGTTTCCAATGTTCAATATTTCATCATTTGACCATTCATCATAACTTGAAACACCGGAAAAATCCTGATCAATTGACCAATCTGTTGACTGATTATTTGAAATTCTTCTTGTTATTGTGTTTGTTGCACCACCAAGAATAATTGTCAAAATAAGCGTTACTAAAACTGCCTTCCAATAGTTCCCGAAAAAAATCTTTTTAGCATTTGCTTTTAAATCTGCTCTATTCCACATACTCTATCCTATCTTTAATTATTTAATTTCGTAAATCCATCCTTCAGGAGCTTCAATTCTACCCATCTGAATTCCTGTTAATGTATCGTAAAGTTTCTTTGTTATAGGTCCCATTTCTTCCATTCCACTTGGGAAGCAGATTTCTTTGCCATGGTCATTAATCTTTCCTACAGGTGAGATTACTGCTGCTGTACCACAAAGGCCACATTCTGCGAAGTCTTTAACTTCATCAAAGTAAACTTCTCTTTCTTCAACTTTAAGTCCTAAATAATGTTCTGCAACATACATTAATGAACGTCTTGTAATTGATGGAAGAATACTGTTTGACTTAGGTGTAACTACTGTATTATCTTTTGTAACAAAAATAAAGTTAGCTCCACCTGTTTCTTCTACCTTAGTTCTTGTTGCTGCATCTAAGTACATATTTTCATCAAAACCTTCTGCGTGAGCTGTAACGATTGCATGTAAACTCATTGCATAGTTAAGACCTGCTTTAATATGACCTGTTCCGTGAGGTGCTGCTCTATCAAAATCACTTACCTTAATTGTGATAGGCTTAGCGCCACCCTTAAAGTAAGGTCCTACAGGTGTTGTAAATACTCTAAACTGATATTCTTCAGCCGGCTTTACACCTATAACTGATGAACTACCAAACATGTAAGGTCTAATATATAATGTAGCACCTGAACCATATGGTGGTACATAAGCTAAGTTAGCTTTTACTGTTTCTTCGATTGCTTTTACAAATCTATCCTGAGGGAAGACCGGCATTTCAAGTCTCTTAGCTGAATCTTCCATTCTCTTTGCATTTAAGTCAGGTCTGAACACTACTACACGTCCATCTTCTGTTGTGTAAGCTTTCATTCCTTCAAAACATGTCTGTGCATACTGTAATACACCTGCACATTCACTGATAACAACTGTTGCATCGTCAGTTAACTGACCGTCATCCCATTTACCATCTTTAAAGTTAGACACAAATCTCTTATCTGTCTGAACATAACCAAAACCTATATTGGCCCAATCAATATTTTTCTTGTCCATAATTCTATCCTCCGTGTGATATTTTTTTAGCCAGCATATCGAATAATAGGCTTTTCGTCCTTCACTCGGTCGCTTTCTCTAATATACTACTATTCTTCCAGCTTCGCAAGTACTCCGCTGTCATTAAGAACCTTAAGTGTATTTTTATATTCGCTGTAAATATTTACACTTATCTCTGTTCCATTTCTATAATTATAGTTGTCTCCACTATCAGTATAGTTAATATCTATACTATAATCATATTCGTCTTTTTTTATCTTTTTCACATTATTAAGGTCTTTAATAAGTGCCGCTACCAGTTTTTTGTTTAAATCTTTATCTGTACTGCTATATCCGCCTTTTTGCATATCCAGAATATAACAACTTGACAAATATTTAACCGGTATCTTTGTAATCATAGTCAAATCATTTACTACCAAATTCTTAACATTCTCTTCCTGACTAACCGGCACTTCACCTCTTCTATACTGTCTTGTGATTATTTTTCCGCTTTTAAGCTTATATTTGATAATTATTCCCGTAGGACTAATTGTATACTCATATTCATCTTCATCCGAAACAGAACCATAATCATCATCAGACTGTCGTGTCAGTGCATAAAAACCATGGTGTTTTTTAGCCTTGCACTTGTTAATAATTTCTTTATGCAATTCAAGAGTCTTCTTAATTCTTTTTGCGTCGCCTTGATATGAATTAACAATATCTTTGCCGTTAATAATAAAATACTCTCTGTCTGCTTCCTTTACAATAACACTCTCAACTTCTGACTCTTTAGGAATTGTAGTGTCATATCCAAGACCTCCGGTTGCAATAATCACTATAAAAATCCCTGTTGTAACAAAAACAACCAGACTTTCCACTAAGCTACTTTTAAACATTGACAATCCTCTGTGAAATGCCAAATGAAGTAAAATATTAGAAGCAAATATTCCAATAATAATTCCAACAACAAGCCAAATATAAGATGCCAAAACACTGCTGTAAATATTTCCAAGCTGTGACATTATAAAGCCAATGGCAAGTCCACATGTAAAGCATGTTAAAAACTTTATAATTATTTCAACAATTGCGAATGCAAATCCGTTCTGAGCTGTTTCAGCTTTTCTCTTTTTGCACAAATGATAACAAACGATTGTGACAACTATTATAAATCCAATCCACCATATTGTATGTAATGCCAAACCGTCTCCAAAAGCAGATGTAAAGAATGCCATAATTGGACAAAGTAACGTATAAAGTGATGACGGCAGGTCTTTTTGTCCAACTCCCGGTAAAATTTCTCCTGGATAATAGCTACATAAAAATACGGCTATAGGATAACACACGTTAATTGCCCCATAACAAATTATAACATCAATAGTTGTTCCACAACAAAGAGAGATGATTGCTATAAAACATATGTTGCCAATTAATACTAAGCACAATAAGCCTATTGTTGAAGCTCCGGCTATAAAAGCTTTATGTTCAAACGATAAAATCATACCTATTAAACCAATAACTATAACAGGCATCAATGTTGAAAATATAACTGAGGCAAACCTTGAAAAGAACAATGTTCTTCTGCTTACCGGAAAGCTGCCAAATAAGTCAACACATCTCTTATTATGCATGTACGAAAATGCAATTAATGATATTACAATTGAATATCCTATTGCAATTGCCGCAAACAAAGTGGACGGTATAAGCACTCCATAAGTCTGCATTCTGTCTACATAATAATTATACTTCCCATCTACAGGTATGCTGGTAATCATTATAAATATTTCTGCCAAAGGATAGGCTAGAAATAACAAAATCCAATATGCTATGGAAACTGAAAGATATTTTCTATTAGTCCATTTAAATAATGCTATTGCCTTAGATTTATTACTTAAGCTATTATTTTCCATATCCTGCGCCCTCCATTTCATTAATAAATACTTCCTCTAATGTGGAAGGCATAGTTTCTATAAACACAGGGTTTAAAGAATTAAGTTTTTCCATAATTTCGTCAATATCTCCTCGTGCCATTACGCTAAAGTAGTTTCCAACCTGACTTATAATCTGAACATTCATTTCTGTAAGTGTTTTTACACTTGGACTATTCTTAAAAGCCATCTGAATTTTATGTATTTTATTTTTAAGGCTATCTGTTTCCTCATTAGTCAAAAGTGAACCATCGTGCAACATTACAATTCGGTCACATATGTCATCAATCTCTCTTAAATTATGAGATGCAATAATACATGTCATATTTCTGTCTGTCACATCTTGAATAATAAGTGTCTTAAGCGTTTTTCTTATAAGTGGATCCAAACCGTCAAAAATTTCATCTAAGAACAAATATTTAGGTTTTGCTGCAAAAGCAAGAATAAGTGATGCCTGTCGCTGCATTCCTTTACTCATATTTATAATTTTCTTTTTTCTTTCAATTGGGAACATTTCACATAATTCTTCAAATCTCTGCTGGTCCCATGTGGAATAAATATTTTTCAATAATTTCCCCATATTCTCAACTGTGCTGTCGTTAAAGAAAAACGGATAATCCGCAATATAATAACAACGCTCTTTTATTTTATGATTATCGAATGCAGGCTCTCCATCTATTATAACCTGGCCCTCATCTGGTTCATAAACACCTGATAATGTCCTTAATAACGTACTCTTTCCACTTCCATTACTACCTGCCAATCCAAAAATTGTGCCTTCACTAATAGAACAATTCATTCTATTTAGGGCTACATTTGAATCAAATTTTTTAGTCAAATTCTTAATTTCTATCATTCTATGTCTACTCCCTCTATTATCTGTTCTATCATATTCACTATTTCTTCTTTTGTGACACCTTTTTTATACGCTTTCTTCAAAGCTATTTTCAGTTCCTGCCTTGCGGCAATTTTTTCAGCCTCATCCTGACACAACTTATCTGATACAAAACTTCCACGTCCAACTGTAGAATATATATACCCATCAGCTTCAAGCATCTTATATGCTTTCGACACTGTGTTAGGATTAATTCCAAGCTCTGTTGCCAAAACACGCACAGGTGGTAATTTTGTATTGCTTTTTAACACTCCAAGAGATGCCAGTCTTACAACATCATCGTAAAGTTGCTGATATACCGGCGTTCTTGATTGAAAATTAACAGTAAGCATATTCTTTCCCCTTCACTATAATTGTACTACTACAACTAATACAATTATTATAGTATCTGCAACAGGAAAAAAAGTCAAGTGAATACTACTTGAAATTAGGACGCGTACCTCAAAAAACGAAGTTTTTTAAATATCGGAGTACATCTACCACAAATTCAATCATATATTGTACAAAATCAGTTGGATTTTAGATGTGTGTTCCCTGCAAATATGACTTTTGAAATTTTGCAATAAATAAGGAGTACTACCAATTGGTCATACTCCTTATTTATTGCAAATCGCCCATAAAAGTTTAATAGCTATATGTTTGTCTTCAAACTTTTATGAGCGATTTTTTAATTTCTTAATTTTTTGAAGTTCTACTGCAACCTTTCTAGCAATTCGATTATTGTGTCAACACTGTAGAAGTTGTCTTCATTTCTATCGTCATATGGAATATCGATGTCGAAGTGGTCTTCAAGTCTTGCTATTAACTCCATTAATTGTTTTGATTCTAAAAATTCTGCTATGCTCATGTCTTCATCGTCCGGGTCTAACAGTGGATTGATGTCGCATAAAATTTCTACTATATCATTTCTCATAACTAACTCCTCCTGAAATACTTATTTAGAAATTTAATACTGTTCATACATAGGATAAAAATATAACTTTCATATCTGTTTTCTGTCAGGTTTGTTTTGTTTTATTTATATTATTTTTCATCTGACTTTATATCTGATTATTCTGCCAACTTTTATCCTTGTATCATATTTACCATATTATGACCTACTGTTCAATATCTTTACACCATCTTTCTAAAAAAACTTCTTCCGTAACAATTTCCACACCTAATTGTTTGGCTTTTTTGTTTTTAGAAGATGCTGACATTGCATCATTGTTTATAAGATAATTAGTCTTAGCTGAAACTGAGCCTGTAACCTTTCCGCCATGCTTTTCAATATACGACTTTAGTTCATTACGGTTAGCAAAATGTTCCACTGAACCTGTTATTACAAAAGTCAAACCATCCATGTTCTGAGGAGTTGTATTTTCTTCCGGTTCTGCAATATTTACTTCTTTAAGAAGATTATCAAGTTTTTTGATATTGTCTTCGTCTGCAAAATACTGACAGAACTTCTCTGCCATTATTTCACCTATACCATCTATTTCAATCAACTCTTCAACACTTGCATTTCTTATTTTTTCAATGTTATTGTTAAACGCCTTGCAAATAAGCTTGGCATTGGCTGAACCAATATTTGGAATACCCAAGCTATAAATCAACGCTGAAAGTTCAACATTTCTGGCTTTTTCCACTGAATCCATAAGATTATCATATGATTTCTGTCCAAATCCTGGTGTTGCAACTATTTCTTCATAATATCTGTCCAAATGGAAAATATCTGCAAATTCCTTAATGTAGCCCGCGTCAATAAACTTCTCCAAAGTTTCCTCTGATAATCCGTCAATGTTCATTCCGTTTCTTGACACAAACAAAGTAAATAACTTAACGTGTTTAGCCGGACACTGGCTGTTAGGGCAATAAAGTGTCTTTATTCCATTCTCTGCCTTCACTTCAGTTGCATGACCACATACAGGGCATTCCTTAGGCAAATCATCTATTCCGCTCTTTGTTAGATTCTCTGAAATCTGTGGAATAATCATATTAGCCTTGTAAACTTTAATTCTGTCACCGGAGCCAAGTTCTAATTCTTCCATAATACTAATATTGTGCACACTTGCCCTGCTTACTGTTGTTCCTTCAAGTTCAACCGGTTCAAAAACTGCTACAGGATTAATAAGCCCTGTTCGACTTGGACTCCATTCAATATATTTAAGCGTAGTTTCTGCCTGTTCATCTTCCCATTTAAAAGCAATTCCGTTTCGTGGAAACTTGGCTGTAGTTCCAAGTGACAAACCATATTCAATATCATCAAACATAAGAACCAATCCGTCAGAAGGATAATCGTAAGTCTGAATTTTTTCAGCAAAATATTTTACTGCATCCTCCATTGAATTTCTTGTTACAACCCTGTACTCAACAACTTGAAATCCCTGACTTTCCATCCATTTGTACTGTTGCTCAATTGAATTGCCAAAGTCCACATCATCTGCATTAATAAGTGCAAACGCTACAAAATTAACATTTCGCTCTGCCGTAACCTGACTATTTAACTGGCGCACTGAACCTGAGCACAAATTTCTAGGATTCTTGTACTTAGAATCTGCATCTTCAATCTCTCTGTTAATCTGTTCAAAGTCAGAATATTTAATTATTGCTTCCCCTCTAAGAGTAAGTCTGCCCTTATAAGGTATTGAAATCGGTATATTCTTAAATGTTTTGGCATTGTTTGTTATTACTTCTCCAACCAATCCGTTGCCACGTGTTACAGCCTTTACAAGTTCTCCATTTTCATAAGTAAGAACAACTGTCAAGCCGTCCATTTTCCAAGACAAAAGACACTTTCTGTCTCCTGCAAAATCTGCCAATGCTCCAACTTCTTTAGTCTTATCAAGGGAAAGCATAGGGCTGTTGTGCTGCTCCTTTGGCAACTGACTGACAACCTGATAACCTACGTTAACTGTAGGGCTGTTAGACAACACCATGCCTGTTTCTTTCTCTAAGCCAACCAATTCATCATACAACTTATCATATTCAAAGTTAGTCATTATCTCATTGGCTTCCTGATAATATGCCTTGTTAGCTTTATTCAATAATTCTACAAGATCTTTAATTCTTTCTGACTTATCCATTATATCCACCTAACCTAAAATTAATTTTCTATAATTTTATTCTTTAATCTTTTTGAGCCTTTGTTAAAATCAATTAAAATTTCTCATTAATTCTTTTAATTCACTGTCGGTGACCTTTCTATATTGTCCCACAGGAAGATTACCCAATTCAATGTTCATTATTCTTATTCTTTTCAACTTCTGAACATTATATCCAAGCTCTCCGCACATTCTTCTAATCTGTCTATTTAACCCTTGAGTTAAAACAATATTAAAAACATGCTTCTTCACCTTAGCTACCTTACACGGTCTTGTTACCTGATCAAGAATCCGTACACCTGTTGACATTTTCTTAATAAAATCGTCTGTTACCGGCTTATCAACTGTAACAACATACTCTTTCTCGTGATAATTTGAGCCTTTCAATATGTTATTAACAATTGAACCGTCGTTAGTCAAAAGTATTAACCCCTGAGAGTTCTTATCCAACCTTCCAATAGGGTAAATTCTCTTATCAAAATTAATAAAATCCACTATGTTGTCCGGGTTATTTAAATCTGTGGTGCATTCAATTCCAACAGGTTTATTTAGTGCTATAAGAATCTGTTCTTCTTCTCTTGAAATATTCTTACCTTTAACCATTATACTATCATTGATGGTCACTTTTTGTCCCATCACTGCAGTTTTTCCGTTAACTTTTACAACGCCCTGCTCCACAAGTCTGTCTGCTTCCCTTCTGGAACAATATCCTGCATCACTTAAAAATTTATTCAATCTAATCTGTTCGTCCGCTGACTTTTTTTCTTTTAATCTAATATTTTGTTCCATTTTTACACCAATTCAATATTTTATAATTGTTCATTTTTAATTGATTGTTTTCAAACATATTAAGTAGTTAAACAATTTTTATATTTTATATGTTTTTATTTTGCCACAATAACAAGCAGGCTTCCACTTTCCACTGAAATTCTGACTTTTTCACCAATAAAAGAATTACTTACGGCTGTAGGATTGTCCATTGTCAAAATTACATTCTCTGCCTGATATTTTCCACCTTTTATTGTAACACCTTTAGCGTCCCCTCCAAAAGCAAAAACAGACAAATCTGCTCCGTCTTTTCCTTTTATTTCCAGTGTATCATTTGTAATCATAAAATAAACGTGATTTTTGTCTGTCATTTTGATTTTCACATTTTGCTTAGATGCCCAAAGCATTGTCTGAAAATTTGCCACCGTATGATCTATTCGTCCACCTGTGCCACCAAAAATCTCTATTTCATTGTAACCTGATTCTACGGCTCTTTCCACTGATAGCATCATGTCCGTGTCATCTTTTTCGACCTTGTGAACCTCTATGTTTTTTCCATCGGGTACGTAGCCTAAAGAATCAAAATCTCCTAAAATAAAATCCGGCTGTATTCCCAACTTTTCAAGAGTAGCAAGTCCACCGTCTGCCGCTATAACATATTCATCTTTTCCTTTAGAAAAGTTGGTGCCGGAATTATCTCCGGCACCAACTATATAACATTTCTTATTCAACTATTAATCTCCTTAAGACCTTGGTCTTATTTAATTCTTGCCTCAGCTGTTGTTGTAGGTGCTTCTGTAGGCTTAGCTGTTGTAGCCTTCTGAGTAACTGTAGGCTTAGTTGTGGCAGCCTGTTTAGTTGCCTGTGTTGTCTTCTGTTCCTGCTTAGCAGTTGCCGGCTGTGTAGTTGCCTGAGTAGCTTTCTGAGCTGCTGTAGTTGTTTCCTCTGTTTTTCCTGTGAGAGCATCAAGGAACTTCTTTAAGTTAGCATCTGACTTTTCAGCCTCCAAAAGTTCTTTCTGAACATCTGAAATTAATTTCTGAACGTCAGCATCTTTTGAAACCTTTGAAATATAATCTTTTATTTCATCACTCCACTTATTATGAATGTAAACATTTCCTGTTTTTGCATCTCTAATTACATAATATGTTGTAAGGCTTGGTACTTTAGTTGAAATGTTCTTGTATTCTGTCTGGTAGTATGCGTAAACAACATAAGTGTTGTCATAAGGACCATTCTTTGTATAACATTCAACTTCTGAATAGCTTGTAATGTACTTCTTCTGTGCTACATCACTTTCGCTAAGGTCTCCAATATTGTCAACGTATCTTGCAAGAATATCTAATCTCTTCTGTGAATCTTCAACTAAATATGCGTTAAGATAATTGTTTACAACGTCAGTAATTTCATCATATTTGTCATCTTCAAGTGGATTCTCCACATTGCTCTTCTTACTAGCTGATGAAGACTTGCCTGCAAGCTTGCTAATTGCAAAAACTGCTCCCACTACAACTACAACTGCCAAAACAATGGCAATGATAATGTCAAATCTTATCTGTTTTCTTTTCTTTTTTTTCTTCTTATTTTTTTTGTTTTTATTAGATGGCTCTTTAGACTCCACGTGATACGCTGCCGCTTCTTCAAGCATCTGGTCTATTTCTGAACTTGTTAACTTCTTCTCTTCAGTTTCCACTTTAATTCTCCTTACCCTATATTTAATCTTTTCTTTTTGTACTCAAAAATAATTCCCCATTAGTTTATCAAATATCATTTATAAATTCAACTTTAGTTTTAAGACAACTATAAACTTGCAATAAACTAACTGACATTTTCAATGATATTTACTATGATATATTTTAAATTTAATTGCACTGACATTGTTCTACATATCTTCTTATTGATACCTTAGTCCATTTAATGTATAATTAGGGAGTTGTACCTGTAGTATAATGGATAGAACGTCGTCCTCCGGAGACGAAAATGCGGGTTCGATTCCCGCCAGGTGCGTATTTGTCATAAGGAGGGACCCAACATAGTTGGGAGGATTCCTTATGACTTTAGCAGACGCCACGAACGAAGTTCGTTTTAAATGCGTCTGCCACCCGTAAAGATAAGGAGGGAATAGGCGTAGTTGGGAGGATTCCTTATGACTTTAGCAGACGCCACGACACGTAATTAGACATAATACAAAAAAGCTGCACTCCAACAACCATTGTGTGTTGCCAAAGCCACAGCTTTTTCATTTCCGAAGTTGTTTTCTAATAAACTTAAATGTTAAGACACCTAAATCCTGACTACACGAATATTCGCATATTATTAAGCTTACACTCCACTTTTATACTTATATCCGAGTGTGTTCCAATGTCTTCCACATCTGTATAACCACAGATTCAATAAGCCATTTTCCAACATAATCCTAGTATATTATCTCTTCCAGTTCTCTCTTATATTGATAAACATGGTTAGACAATACATCTATGGAATCAACTTCTCTTTCATTTACTTCTTCCACCATCAGATTCATTTCTTCCACAGACATCTGTTCTCCCAAAATTAATATCACTTCGTGGACTGAACTTGGAATAATGTAGAAATCACTGTTGTGTTCTCTTGCAAATTCCTTTAAAACTCCCGGATATGTAATGCATGCAGCGCCAAAATTGCGTGATGTATTAGTCAGCACATACATATCCATTTCTGCCTGTGCTCGCATTTTATCAACTTCTTCTTTTATCATTTGGCGAACATTATCAATACTAAATTCACCATAACTGATTTCTTCTGAAATTAATCCGTCCTCGTCATCATCTTCTGATGTAACCTGCCCCAAAACGATTTCAGATATAATATCTTCCATCTTCTTAATTTCAGGCGGGTATTCCTTCCAAGTATTCGTTATTGCCGTTCTTCTTAACTCTTCCTTACTAATCCCCCACTTTTCAACATAAGCATTCTGAATTGCTATTGTCCCCTGCTCCTTCTCATTGCCCATAATCGAAACGAAAAACACAATTGCCATATCCAAAAATTTAAAATGTGGCATTGTTTTTAACGCCTGTCTGTTCATTTCGTAATTAACAAGCTTATAATAGATTTTGTCCTTTACTTTCGAAAAATCAGAAAACTGATTCACATCAAAAGTAAATCTTTTTGTACCTTCAGAATAAATCATAAAGATTTCTCTGCCTATGTTTTCGATACTTCTTCCTTTCTTATAATCCAAATAATAATCTCTCAGGTAAATTGTCGGTGTAGCCAACTGTCCCTCTTTAAAAATGCTTATAGTCTTTCTTCGAACATTGTTATTCTTAGTAACCGTTCTTACAACTGTTCTCACGTCATCAAAAGACTCTCTTGCTATATCTTCTACTTCCCACTTTACCTGTTCTATAAACTGTTCGTATGTCATGAATGTATCCCCCTGACATTATGCGACATTATAGAATATGTAGTCGATGTATTCATTATAAAATTCCACTATATGTTTTTCAAGTGTCAAATTGTTTGTATAACTAATATTTATTGTCTGTAGATATAGTAAGGTATAAAAAACTCAACTTCTCATTTTTTAGATTACACCGGAAACAGAAATTTATAACTCAGATTATACTTAAAGCAGAAATTTTTCGCTCAGATTACACTCATAACAGAAACTTATAACATAAACAAAAAAAGAAAAAGTGCCGCACTAAACGACACTTAATCCTTTAACTCTTATCTATTTCTAATGGCCTCAATTGGTCTCTTTGATGCAATTTTGTAAACCGGTATGAAACTTGCCACTGCCGCAACTCCAATACTAATTACAAGTAAAAGTAGTATCTGTCTTGGTCCAAAATTAAGTATTGTAATAAGTATTCCTGCTTCTTTTCTAAACATACCGTTGATTATTGCTGTTGCCACACCTGTTCCAATTGTTGAAAGAACAAAGTTAATCATTGCAATAATAAAACTTTCTAAGAAGAAAATTCTAAATACATCATTGCTTCTTGCGCCGATTGCTCTAAGAATTCCGATTTCCTGCTTCTTATATGAAATACTTGTTGCAATAAAGTTAGATAACATAATCATTGCAAATACTGCAAAACCAATACCAATGTATAAGAATACCTTTGACATTACTTTCAAAACTTCATTAACTGTGTCCAGTTCAAAAGTTACTGAGTTTTCAATCTGATATTTCATATTGCCCTGTTCTGTGTAGCAATATTTTACAAGTTTTTCAATATCTGCCTTGTTTGTTGGCATTGTTGCAACTGCATATGAATATTCGCCCTTGCCTTCAGTCCATTTTAAATTATAAAGGCTGTCAGGAAGTACATAAAGGTCTGAATATTTATCTGCTTTTCCATCTGCATTTAGCACACCAACTACCTTAACTCCATTAATTGATTTATCTTCATCATCAATATAATAATCCAATGTGTACTGGCTGTCTTTCAAAATCTTCAACGCTTCTTTTTTACTGTAAGAATAGCCTTCTTCATCATTTTTTGATAATGCATTGATATCTATGATAATCTCATTATCAGCAAGTTTAGTCTTTTCACCATCGACCCATGTTACATCTTTTGTATCAATTTCACTTAATGACGCAATTCTTGAAGAATCAATATATGTATCATCACTTGACACGTACATATAGTTAGTAATTAACTGTACATAATTAGGATATTCTTCCTTAATGCTGTTAAGCATTCCCTCGCTTACAAAAATATCGCAAGCCAAACTGTACTGTTGAATATGTGCCAGTTCCTGACTTAAAGCAAAATCAGTCAAATTCTGTGCTGATGTTTTGCCCTTGCTATCTTCTGAAATAGACTTATACCTATCCATATCAACCTTTGTATCAACAATACCTACTATGGTAAATTCCTTCTTGTCAATTTTAAGTTTCTTGCCAACTAAGTCATTGTAATATTTTATTTCAGACTTTGTACCATCTTCTGAAATATATCCTGCTTTGGCATATGTTTCATAAACATAAGAACTAATTGCTATTTCATTGTTGTCTTTTGGCAATTTCCCTGCAACAATTTTATAGCCCATTTCTTTAATTTTAGATTCTGTCAAATTAGCATAGCCTGAAAAATCTGTTGCATAATGGCACATATCACCATTCTTTGTTAATTCAACTTCCTTATTATAATTAGGTAAAACCATATCCTGATTTGTAACAACAACTCCTGTAAAATCAAGTCCTGTATCTTTATTTAACTTTGTTATTTCGTCTTCTCTAATGCTGTTGCCGTAATCGCTCCAGTATGCGTTCATTCCTGAACCGATTTTTAATGACTTAATAACTGACGCATAAGTTATGTTCGTATCTTTAATTGAATTAGTGCATGTTTTAATGTGATTGTAGTTTCCAAAAGTATCTGCCAAAGCAAATAATGAAAATGCAACAAATGAAAGTAAAATTGTAACTACAAGTCTGATTTTCTTATGTTTTAAACCACTTGCCCCTATTTTGAAAGCATTCTTCAAAGGTAATTTAGACTTAATAAGTTTAAAATCGCCTTTCTTATGAACAATATCTTCCTCGTTAGTCTGCTGGAAACTTCCCCTGTCTGCTTTTTTAATTACAGCCTTTAAGTCTTTTCCAATACCGTCAATATACTGATTTATTCTTTCTCTATCTTCTTCTGTTAAATGGTATCCTGACTTAATAGTCATTGTGTCATTTTCAAAACTAATACCATTATTAAGTTCTTCACCCTGTTTTTCATACCCAACCTTACGAGTAACATCATCAATTACATTTCCATCTGCAAGTTCGATAATTCTGTCACCAAACTGCTCTGCAAACTCCCTGTCATGAGATACTACTATTACAAGTTTATCCTTAGATAAATTCTTAAGTGTTTCAAATACCTGTCTTCCTGTGTTAGAATCAAGTGCTCCTGTTGGCTCATCTGCCATAATTATTTCAGGCTGTTTTACAAGTGCTCTTGCAATTGCAACTCTCTGTTTCTGACCACCTGAAAGTTCGTTAGGTTTTCTGTCACCAAAGCCCTCCAAATCAACCTGTTTTAAAATTCTATTAATTTCTTCATCTGTAGCCTTCTTTCCCTGAAGCTCAATTGCCAAAGCAATATTAGCTCCTACTGAAAATTCTTCTAATACATTGTATTCCTGAAAAATAAATCCTACATATGTATTACGATATGAATCAAAATGACTCTGTTTAAAGTCTTTAGATGAAACTCCCTTAATAATAATTTCACCTTCATCATATTTATCAAGTCCACCTAAAAGGTTTAATAATGTAGATTTACCACTACCTGATTTTCCTAAAAGAAAAACCAAACCCTTTTCAGGGAACTTAATAGACACGTCATTTAAAGCTGTTACAGACACACCCTTTTTGGTCTTATAAACCTTTTTCAAATTTCTTGTCTCTAGCATAGTTTTCTCCCCTACTCTCTATTTTGTTTTCATTGTACTATTGCAACTAGTACAATTAATACAATTCAAGTTATATCATACGGATTGTATTAAGTCAACACATTTTTTTATCAACTTTGAGTCAAAAAAAGAGACTGTACCATTTTAGTACAATCTCTTCTAATTTCAGTCTTTATTTTTCTTTGCTTATTTTCACTATAAGCAACCACTCCAATATTGTCAGAACCACAAAAGTTTCTAGTACTCATTGGCACCTGTGTTTTCGTTCTTAACGATTTTTACAATTCTACTTGTTCCAAGTCTGTCAGCGCCAAGCTCAATGAACTTTTCTGCGTCTTCTAATGAACTGATTCCACCTGCTGCCTTAATCTTTGTTCCGTTAGAAATATTGTCTGCAAAAATTTTTACAACATGAAATGTTGCTCCCTCTGTTGAGAAACCTGTTGAAGTCTTAATGAAATCTGCCTTTGACATTGATACTACATTAGTAACCTTAGCGATTTCTTCATCAGTTAATAAACAAGTTTCAACGATTACCTTAAGTAATCTGCCGTCACAAGCTTCTTTTATCTTGTTGATTTCGCAGAAAATGTCATCCCATCTTCCTTCTTTAGCCCATCCAATATTAATAACCATATCGATTTCCGCTGCGCCTTCTTTAACTGCCTGTGCTGCTTCTGCACATTTGATTTCTGTAGTATTATATCCATTAGGGAAACCAATAACTGTACAGATTGCAATCTTGCCGTCCACATAATCGGCAGCCTGTTTTACAAATGATGGTGGAATACAAACTGATGCTGTTTCATATTTGATTCCGTCATCACAAATCTCCTTAATCTGCTCCCAAGTAGATTCAGGTTTTAATAATGTATGATCCACCTTGCTTAAAATTTCTTTAATTTCCATTATAATTCCTCCGTCTAAAAAATCTTTGATTCCCGTTCAAAAATTTAATTCCCGCTTCTTTAATTATAACAAAAATATCAACATTATCAATTAATATCGCGTCTAATTTTAAACATGTTTCTGCACCGGCTTTAATAATTACTTTGTAATTTTAACTGTTTTCTTTGAACTATACACTCCATAAACTTTCGCTCCAGATACTTTTTTATAAGCTCTCATTCTGAAATAATATTTCTTTTTATTTTTAAGTTTTGTAATTGTTTTTGTTTTCAAAGAAGACTTGGCTGTTGTTGTCTTTGCCTTCTTAAAAGACTTATTTGTGCCATACTGGATTTCGTAACCGGATATTCCCGATACCTTTTTCCAACCCAATTTGACTTTTTTGCCTTTAATATTGGTTGCCTTTGTAAGACTTACTTTCTTTGGAACTATTTTAAATATTTTTGTAATCGTGCCACTATAATTGCCTTTAAAAACAATCTTTACAGTGCCATTTCCAACCTTTTTGTTAGATGAATATATTATATTATAATTCTGAGTTGAAATTACCTGCCCGTTGCTGTCTTTTACTGTAACTGTAGGTTTAAAGGCTTTTCCTGTATATTCATATTTTGTTTTTGAAATTGTTATCTGACTAATTTTTGCTATGTCTGTTGTTTTAATGTGACCACAGGTTTTACATTTATATGTAGCTTTTCCATTTATTGTGGTTGTTGATTTTGACACTAATTGATAAAATTCATACTGATGTCCTGTAATACTGCAAGGTCTTGAAAGCAAAATATTAACATCCATTCCACTTCCCACGCCATCTACCGTGCCTGACTCAGTATATTGCCAAATATCATATTCTTTGTTGTATTCACTTGTGTTATTATATCTTGCAACCCATTTTCCCCAATTATCAAATCTTGAATCAGTAAGTCTATTGGTCCACCAATAATAGTTAGAATAAACACCAACATTATAGCCGGCATTTTTTACAATATTGCAAAAAATTTCAGCCATATCCCCATACTGCTTAGTAGTCATTCCAACCTGAGATTTGTCCTCTATATCGTAATAAACAGACATTGTAGGTTTAGCTCCGGCTTCTTCAATCATTCTAAGAACGTGTTCTGCCTCACTTCTAGCCATATCTTCTAAAGTCTTTTCTTTGTCATTGTCAACTGCATATGAATACAAATAAACTCCATATTGAATGCCATTGTCCTCACAACCTTTTACATTCTGCACAAACTTTATGTCATCCTGATTTCTTTCATCATTTCCATATCCACATCTAAGCAAAGCAAAACTAATCCCTGCCGCCTTAACCTTTGCCCAATCAATGTCACCGTTGTGATAACTTACATCAATTCCTTTAGCTATTGCACCTTTTATTTCATTGCCATTTCCATCATAAAAAATTCCATTGGCTGATGACCATGGTGTAGCACCGCTTACCTGAACAGAAAAAGTGCAAATGCAAAGTCCTATAACTGCTGCTTTTTTAACAATATTCCTTAATTGACTCATTTTTCACCTCCGTGCTTCTAACACACTATTTTCCCAATTTCTACATATTTTTTTAGAATCATACTAACATAATTATAATTATTTGTAGCTAATTATAACACAGAAAAATCCCCATACCAACACTAAGTCGATATGGGGATTTCTTTATTTTGTTAAGATGTTATCCTTCAATAGCAATGAACTTTTCTTTTTCTTCGATTGGTTCTTTGTTCTTAGGTATTTCGAAGGTTAAAATACCATTCTCATACTTTGGATGAACCTGTTCTGCTGTAACATGTTCACCAACATAAAAGCTTCTGCTCATACTTCCTGCATAACGTTCACGTCTTACATACTTACCTTCCTTGTTCTTCTCATCCTTGTCAAGACCTTTGGCTGCATTAATTGTTAATGTACCATTTTCAAGTTTAATCTTGATTTCATCCTTCTTAAATCCCGGAAGATCAACTGCAACCTGATATCCGTCATCAGTTTCCTTAACATCAGTTTTCATTAGGTTCTTTGCATGTTTTCCATACAATTCCTTGTCTACATCAGGTAATGTAGGGAATGAAAAATCGTCCATAAAATCATCAAATAAGTTTTCTCCAAAAATACTAGGCATCATCATAAGTCATATCTCCTTTCGTCTAATAGATATAAATTTTGTAATTGCACTATCGGAGAAATCCGAGGTGTTGATTATCTGAACTAACGAATTTGATTTAGATTTTAAAGCTTGAATCTTTAATTATTTCTTTAAATCTTTATCTCTTCCTTCGTTCTGACTATGTTATAGTCCTTTTTGTTAGCACTGTCAAGAGGTGAGTGCTAATTTTTTTAATTTTTTTTATTTCAAACTTGTTTGCTCCTATTTTTATGTATGGTATACTTATGGTGTTTTGAATTAAGTAGTAATTAATATCTTGATGTTAATTGCAAAAATTTTTATTAAATATTTTAATGGATTTTTTATTTCGGAGGTTTTATGAAACATTCTAATTTTGATAAAACTCTTACTTTGTTTTTGACCTTTCTAAAAATCGGTGCCTTTACCTTTGGTGGTGGTTACGCTATGGTGGCCCTTTTGGAAAGTGAGTTTATATATAAGAAGAAATGGATTGAAAAAGATGATTTTCTTAATATGATTGCAATTGCTGAATCCACGCCCGGTCCTATGGCAGTTAACAGTGCCACCTATATTGGATATCATGTTGCAGGATTTTACGGAGCTACTGCTGCAACCCTTGCAGTATGCATTCCTTCTTTCATTGTAATTTATTGTATTTCATTATTTTTTAATCAATTTTTAAGTCTACATTATATTACCTGTGCTTTTAAAGGCATTCAAGTTTGCGTGGTTTATTTAATACTTACTGCAGGTATTCGAATGTTAAAGAATTTGGAGAGGAATCTGTTTAATACTTTGATTATTTTAATTGTTGCAATTATTATGGTTATTTTTTCCATTACAGCAACTTCTTTTTCATCAATTTATTATATTTTGATTTGCGGGGGCGTTGGCGTGATAGTATATTTCTTTAAGAAAAACATTCAGCGATAGTTAATAACTTTAACTTTACAAATAATTTTTACTATTTGAAATAGTTCTTTTTTAGTTAACAGGAGTTTAAAATGATTTATTTAAAGCTTTTTATCAATTTTCTTATAATAGGAACATTATCTTTCGGAGGCGGTTACGGAATGATTTCTTTAATGAGGGAAATCGTGTTATCCAACCATTGGCTTTCTGAGGATATGTTCATGAGTTTTGTTGCAGTTGCCGAGTCAACTCCGGGACCTCTTGCAGTTAATCTTGCAACTTTTGTTGGCTCCTCTCAGGGCGGTTTTCCTGGTGCTTTTTTTGCAACTCTTGGTGTAGTTCTGCCTGCTTTTATTATTCTTCTTTTAATTGCGGCAGTTTTAAAAAATCTAATGAAATATTCCGGTACCAAAGCTTTTCTGTCCGGCGTACGACCTTGTGTTGTTGCAATGATTCTTGCAACTGCTGTAATAATGGGACTTTCAACTTTGTTTAATTTCGAAAGTTTAGGTCATGGTTTTTCAATTAATTACAGCTTTGTTTTGATATTTGTGATTTTGATAGCTGTTCACTTTTTAAGCAAACATTTTTTCAAAAAAACTTTGACACCTATTTTAATGATTTTGTTTTCCGCTGTGCTTGGAATTGTTTTTTGCTAAATTAACTTATTAATTATTTTTATGTTTTTATCTTAATTGCTTATTTTTCCTTTAAATACTCATTGACTTTACAATCTCACAACGTTACAATTTTTTTGTAAAAAATATACTTAAAGGGAAAAAATTATGAAAGCAAATTTTAAAAATTTTTTATTGCTTACAGCCAGTACTTTGATTATGGCTGTTGGTATTTACTTCTTTAAATTCGCCAACAACTTTACTTTTGGTGGTATTACAGGTTTTGCAGTTTTGGTTGCAAAGTTCACTCCTCTTTCAGCCAGTGATTTTTCTTTTGTAGCCAACATTCTGTTACTTGTAGTGGGATGGATTATTCTTGGCAAAAGTTTTGCTGCAAAAACAGCTTACAGCACAATTCTTTTGTCTGTGACTCTGTCATTGTTTGAACGTGTTTATCCAATGAGCCATCCTTTAACTAATGAACCTTTGCTTGAGCTTATTTTTGCAATTCTTTTACCTGCACTTGGCTCAGCAATCCTTTTCAATATTGGTGCATCAAGTGGTGGTACGGATGTTATCGCAATGGTTCTTAAGAAATACACAAGTGTTGATATTGGTCGTGGACTTATGATTTCCGATGTTCTATTTACGCTTTGCGCCTTTTTCGTATTTGATGTAAAAACAGGACTTTACTCATTGCTTGGTTTGATTATGCGTTCTGCACTTATTGACAACTTTATTGAAAGTTTGAACCGCTCAAAATACTTTCATGTGGTTTGCTCCGATCCTAAGCCAATATGCAATTTTATTGAAAAAAACCTTGTCCGTGGAGCCACAATCGTAAACGCCAAAGGCTCATTTACCGGCGACAACAAATACATAATCCTTACAGTTTTAAGTCCGTCTCAGGCAGTAAAACTTAGAAACTTCATAAAAGAAAACTCACCTGGAGCCTTCCTATTGATTTCAAATACAAGCGAAATCATTGGAAAGGGATTCCATTCAGTATAGATTTATCAAAAAAAGCTCCCTCCTAAATTGCAAGTTCCAATTTAACCTGCATTTAGAAGGAAGCTTTTTTTATTTTTTAATATATTTATTTTTCCAAAATATCTTCTTTCCAACCTCTTATTTGTTGTTCTTACGAATGTTTGCTCTCTTTCTAAGAGTTGGATCTAAGATTTTCTTTCTAATTCTTAAGTTTTCTGGTGTGATTTCAAGTAATTCATCAGTATCAATGAATTCCAACGCCTGCTCAAGACTTAATACTTTCTTTGGTACTAATCTTAAAGCTTCATCTGAGCTTGAAGTTCTTGTGTTTGAAAGATGTTTTGTTTTACAAACGTTTACTTCAATATCTTCAGCACGACCTGTCTGACCAACAATCATACCTGAATATACTTTTTCGCCAGGTCCAATGAATAATGTTCCTCTTTCCTGTGCATTAAATAATCCATAAGTAATTGCTTCACCGGCTTCAAAAGCGATAAGTGAACCCTGTTTTCTGTACTGAATTTCTCCCTTAAATGGACCGTAATCATCAAATACAGTATTCATAATACCATTACCCTTTGTATCTGTCATAAACTGACCTCTGTATCCGATTAATCCTCTTGAAGGAATTGAAAACTCAAGTCTTGTAAATCCACCGTTAATTGGTGCCATTCCCTGAAGTTCACCTTTTCTGTTACTTAATTTTTCAATGATTGCACCTGAAAATTCATCAGGAACATCAATGTAACAGATTTCCATAGGCTCTAATTTCTTACCTCTTTCGTCTTCTTTGTAAATAACTTCTGCCTTACTTACAGCAAATTCGTATCCTTCTCTTCTCATGTTTTCAATAAGAACTGAAAGGTGAAGTTCTCCACGTCCTGAAACCTTAAATGAATCCATGTTTTCAGTTTCTTCTACTCTTAAACTTACGTCAGTATTTAATTCTCTCATAAGTCTTTCACGAAGATGACGTGATGTGACGAATTTTCCTTCCTGACCTGCAAGAGGACTGTCATTTACCATAAAGTTCATAGAAATTGTAGGCTCTGAAATCTTCTGAAAAGGAATTGCAACAGGATTTTCAGGAGAACAAATTGTATCTCCAATATGAATGTCTGTAATACCTGAAATAGCAACAATAGCACCTACTGTAGCTTCCTGAACTTCTACTTTATTTAAACCATCAAACTCATAAAGCTTGCTGATTTTAACTCTCTTCTGTTTGTCAGGTTCATGGTGGTTAACCAAAACAACATCCTGATTAACTTTTAATTTACCATTGTCAATCTTACCAACACCGATACGTCCAACATATTCGTTGTAATCGATTGTACTGATAAGAACCTGAGTATCTGCATTCTCATCTCCTTCAGGAGCTGGAATGTAGTCAATAATTGTTTCAAATAATGGCTGCATACTATCTGATTCGTCATCCATATTTAACTTAGCAAATCCCTGCTTAGCTGATGCGAAAACAAATGGGCAGTCAAGCTGTTCTTCATTAGCATCTAACTCAATAAATAATTCTAATACTTCGTCAATAACTTCTTCTGGTCTTGCTTCCGGTCTGTCAATCTTGTTAATACAAACAATAACAGGAAGGTTAAGTTCCAAAGCTTTCTTTAGAACGAAACGTGTCTGTGGCATTGCACCTTCAAATGCATCTACTACTAAAACTACGCCGTTAACCATCTTAAGTACACGCTCTACTTCTCCACCAAAATCAGCATGTCCCGGTGTATCAATAATATTAATTTTTGTATTCTTATAAGTAACAGCAGTGTTCTTTGAAAGAATTGTAATACCTCTTTCTCTTTCAATATCATTAGAGTCCATTACTCTTTCAGCAACTTCCTGATTTTCACGGAATACACCACTCTGTTTTAATAATTCATCTACCAATGTTGTTTTACCATGGTCTACATGGGCAATAATGGCAATATTTCTTACGTCTTCTCTAATCATTTCTTCTCTTTCCTATTAAATAATCATAAAATACTTGTTTATAGCTTCACAAATGTTCATTCTATCACATAGATGATATCTTTTCAATAAAATTATTTTTCTTTCACCTCTTCTCTGTACTCCCTGTCTTCTTCATCCTCAAAAACAGCTTTCCCTCCTGTGGCATCTGTTACTTTCGTATTAAATTCATTATATTCATCTTTTTTCATTAAAATGCTTAAAACAACATTCTGACCGTATTCTTCCTGAGCATCCGTAATTCCCATCTGCCCCATAATGTACTTAATCTTTCCTATACTATTATAATCCACCGTAAGTTTAAAACTTATACCTTCACAAACTTTCTGAATAACCGAATTTCTAATACCTTCCTTGGATGACTGGCCGTAAGCCCTGACAAGACCGCCTGTTCCAAGGAGAGTTCCACCAAAATATCGTGTCACCACTATCAAAGTATTATGCAAATTCTCATTTAGCAATGTTTCCAAAATAGGTTTTCCCGCTGTGCCCTGTGGCTCGCCGTCATCACTAAATCTCTGAATTTCATTGTTACTTCCTATTACAAATGCAAAACAATTGTGCCTTGCATCCCAGTATTTCTTTTTTATCTTTTCAATATATTGTAATGCCTCTTCTTCTGTATCTATTGGCAAAACAGTGGCAATAAATCTGGACTTCTTCTCAACAATTTCGCCCTGACCGCCTTCTTTTATTATAAATTTTTCCAATTCTATCCCTTTCTTGTTTGTTGTGTAGAGAAGAAAAACAACAAAAGCACGCTTTCATTTTAATTGTCCCCCCCAACCAAACGCGTTGTATATAGAATAACATAAGTATCAATTTTTTTGAAGATTCTGTGTCTTACATTTTCTGCGACATTTTTCCCCTTTATTAAATTACTGCATTTTGTTATAATCTAAAAGAATAGGAGGTTTGCCAATGAATTTTGAATATAAAGAAACAATAGACAAACAACGTGAACTTGTTTCATTACAAAAGAAGGTTGTTTCTAAGTCCTTGGTTTCTGCACTTAAAGTATTTCTTTACATTATGTGCCTTGCCATTGTTACCGGAGGTTTTTTCGGACTTGGTGTTATACACGGCATTATTAAAAGTGCTCCTTCCGTGGAAAATATTTCTATTGTTCCATCGTCATATTCAACAACAGTTTATGACACCAATAATAAGCAGATTGCTAAGCTTATCACTTCCGGCTCTAACCGTATTAAGGCTGATTTGAAAGATATTCCGGAACATTTAAGATGGGCTTTTATTGATACTGAGGATGCACGTTTTTATGAACATAACGGTATTGACATTCAGGGTATCGGTCGTGCGGCTTTTATAGCACTTACTACCCTTAATCCGTCAGAAGGTGCCAGTACCATTACACAGCAGGTTCTAAAGAACAACGTATTTACAAGCTGGACTGAAGAAGATTCCCTTACTTCTTCTCTTAAAAGAAAGATTCAGGAACAGTACCTTGCCGTTCAGCTTGAAAAAGTTACCAAAAAGGACGTTATACTTGAAACATATCTTAACACTATTAACTTAGGTTCAAATACCCTTGGTGTTAAGGCTGCTTCACTTAGATATTTTAATAAGGATGTTAGTAAGATTACAGTTTCTGAGGCAGGCGTTATTGCTGCCATAACTCAGAACCCGTCACTTTATAATCCTATTACTAATCCTGACGAAAATGCCAAACGTAGAAAAAAGATTCTCACTAACATGAAAGATGCTGGGCATATTACTCAAGAACAGTATGACGAAGCCATGAGTGATAATGTTTATGCCCGTATAAAAAAAGTTAACAACAAGCTTACAAAAAGCGATGATCAGGTATATTCTTATTTTGTCGATGAGGTTGTAAAGCAGGTTCTTTCAGACCTTCAGGAACAGAAAGGCTATACTTATACTCAGGCTTACAATGCCGTATACAGCGGTGGTTTAAAGATTTATACTACTCAGGATTCTGATATTCAAAAAATATGTGATAAGGAATTGTCTGACTCAGCCAACTATCCTTACGCTATTAAATACTCAATTAACTGGGCATGGTCAGTTCAAAATCCTGACGGTTCAGTTGACAATTACAGTGAAAAAGATATTTTGAATTATCATAGAAATTCTTTGAAGGAATCAAGTTTTAAATTGATTTTTAGTTCTAAAGAAGAAGCAAAAGCTTGTGTTAAGGCATACAAAATGCACCTTATGAACAAGTATTACAAAAAAGGAATTGATAAGGATAAAGGCTACGCCGAATACGAAAATCTTTATTACAATCCTCAGCCACAGGTTTCATTTACTGTAATGGACCAGTACACAGGCTATGTTAAAGCCGTTGTTGGTGGTCGTGGAAAGAAGAATGTTAGTCTTTCTCTTAACCGAGCTACAGACTCAACAAGACAGCCCGGTTCAACATTTAAAATTTTATCAGCTTACGCACCTGCCATTGATACTATGGGTTACACACTTACCACTACTATCGTGGATGAGCCTTTCAGTTATTCTAACGGAAGAGCTGTTAAGAACTGGTACAGTGGTTATCGTGGCAAAGTTACAGTAAGAAAGGCAATTGCTGATTCTATGAATATTTGTGCTGTAAAAACACTTACAGATATTACACCACAGCTTGGATATGATTATCTTTGCAATTTTGGTATTACTACTTTAGTTGATAACCGTGTTGAAAAAAATGGTTCTGTTTCATCTGACATTCAGCAGGCTTTGGCACTTGGTGGTATTACAGACGGTGTTACTAACTTAGAAATGACTGCTGCATATGCAACAATCGCAAATCAGGGAACTTATACAAGACCTGTTTTTTATTCACAGGTTATAGATAGCAATGGACGTGTCCTTCTTGATAACACTACTCCTACTACACATACTGTTTTGAAAGCTTCTACTGCAAGCCTTCTTACACAGGGTATGACAAGCGTTATTACAGAAGGTACAGGTACAAGTGCTAAACTTGATGGCAAAATGCCCGTATCTGGTAAAACCGGTACAACATCAAGTGAATATGACCTTTGGTTCTGTGGATATACACCATATCTTACAGCATCAATTTGGACAGGTTATGATGAAAACGTATCTCTTAGCGGTGACCAGGCGTATCACGAAAGACTCTGGGCTAAGATAATGAATCAAATTGACTCAGTCAAGAAATACAAAGCTAAAAGTTTTAAAATGAGTAAAGATGTTAAGAAATATGATATCTGCTCTTCTTCAGGAAAAGTTGCAATTAAAGGAGTTTGTCCTACATCAAAATCAGAGTATTTTGCCAAGGGTACACAGCCTGCAAAATGTACTTATCATTCAGCTTTTTCAAAAAAGAGTTCAAGCTATTCAAACAGTTCAAGTTCATCCGGAAGTTCAAGTAGTTCCGAATCAAATGGCTCTGGCTCAAAATCCGGTAGCTCAAGCTCTGGCAATTCAAAGTCAGGTTCTAATAGTTCAAAATCAAGTTCAAGTAGAACCGATTCAGGAAGTTCTAAAACAAGCAAATCAAGTTCAGGATCATCAAGTTCTAAGGACTCCGGTAAAACTTCAGGAAAATAGCTAAGCATTTATAGTTTGTTATTATAAGAACTTTATATATACAATTTAATATGTACGACTTTTTGAAAGCAGGATTCTCTGATGAGGGTTCTGCTTTTTTATTGCAATTCTTCGCCTTGCGCATTATCTTGTAGGGGGATTACATAGAATTTCTTGTTTTTTCTGATTATATTGTAATCCTACTTTCTATCAACATTTGTTTAATCTAAAAAAATCCCCCGAAAAGAATATATTCACTAATATTCTCTCCGAAGGATTCCTTTGTAATCTTATTCCTTAATTATGCATTCTTTAGGAAAGCTTTATAGCACTTGTATGTTTCATAAATATCAGCCTTGCTTGTTACTTCCCAAGGTGCGTGCATGTTTAATACTGCAACGCCACAATCAATTACTTCCATGCCATAAAGTGACATAATATAAGCGATTGTTCCGCCACCACCTGCGTCAACTTTTCCAAGCTCTGACATTTGAAAATGTACGTTATGATTATCCATTATATTTCTTAATACTGCAAGATATTCAGCATTAGCATCATTTGAACCTGACTTTCCTCTTGAACCTGTAAACTTGTTAAATACAACGCCTGAACCTAGGAATGATGAGCTATTATTTTTGAACACATCAGAATATAATGGATCAAAAGCTGCGTTAACATCTGATGACAACATTCTTGAATGCGCTAGACATCTCTTAAGTTTAAGTTCGTTGTAATCACCATTAAGATTTAACAATTCTGCTACTGTATTTTCAAAGAATTTTGACTGCATTCCTGTAGCACCTACACTACCAATTTCTTCTTTATCTACTAATAAACAACATGCTGTCTTGTCAATCTTGTCCGTTTCAAGCATTGCCGCTAACGAAGTATAAGCACATACCTTGTCATCCTGACCGTATGCCATAATCATACTTCTGTCAAATCCCATTTCTCTTGCTCTTCCTGCCGGAACCACTTCTAATTCTGCTGACATAAAATCTTCTTCTTCCATTTCATAGGTGTTTTTTAAAATACCTATAATTCCTTCTTTTACAGCATCTTTTTCTTTGTCTTCAAGTGGAATGCTTCCAACAAGAATATCAAGGTTTTCGCCTTCAATAACTTTAGCTGCATTCTTTTCCATCTGCTGTCCTGCAAGATGAATTAAAAGGTCGGTTACACAAAATACAGGGTCGGTATCTTTTTCACCAATGTTAACTTCAACCTTTGTTCCGTCTTTCTTAACTACAACGCCATGAATTGCAAGTGGAAGTGTAACCCACTGATACTTCTTAATTCCGCCATAGTAATGTGTATCAAGGTATGCCATATTGTTACTTTCATATAGTGGATTCTGCTTAATGTCCATTCTAGGTGAATCAATATGTGCTCCCAAAATATTCATTCCCTGTTCCATTGGAATCTTTCCAATGTTAAAAAGTGCTACTGTCTTATTCATACAAACAGCATAAACTTTGTCTCCCTGTTTTAAAGGCTGGCCTTTTTCAATTACTTCTTCTAAAGACTTGTAGCCTTTCTCCCTTGCCTGTCTTACAGTTTCCTTAACACATTCTCTTTCTGTTTTACAGTCTGACAGGAAATCAATATAGTTAGAATTTAATTCTTCCAACTCACTTATTTCTCTCTTGCCATAAGTATTCCATGCATTCTTTCTTTCCATGATAACTCATTCCCTTCTATATTTAATCTTGTACAAAATTAATTTCTGCTAAATTCTTCAAATTCAATGCCTTCATTTCTTTCCAAAAGAAGTTTAATTGACCACTGGTTTGTAAATAATACTAATGGATTGCCCTTCATATCCTTTACTCTCTTGGCATCGCTTGGACATTTAACATTATTTAAATCTATTGTTGTATCTTTTACCCATCTGATGTGTCCATAAGGCAATGGCTCCAATCTCACATCACAGCCATATTCGTTTTCCATTCTATACTTCAAAACGTCAAACTGAAGTGTACCTACAACACCTACAATAATTTCTGACTATGGGGCAGCGGACATTGGAGCGGGACTCGCTGTTGTTCTCTCAATCGGTTATTTCTGCGGCCGACTACGAAACT
>ENA-USUG01001712-USUG01001712.1-human-gut-metagenome-genome-assembly--contig:-NODE-1712-length-35823-cov-21.494741_pt1 | contig 35823 bp, 29 predicted proteins | sample MGYA00250059_ERZ773394 | MGnify/ENA primary metagenome ERZ773394 (study PRJEB29103, sample SAMN06111957) | human gut metagenome | biome: human gut; feature: ankylosing spondylitis patient; material... | reverse complement strand
GCGCTCAGGCCGCCGTAGACGTTCGCCGGGAAGAACTTCACGACCTTCAGGCCGTGGGACATCGCGGCCATGATCTCGGTCGGCGTGACGCAGCCCGGGGTGATGGCGACGTTGTTCTCCACGCACCAGCTCACGACCTCCTCGCTGTAGCCCGGGGAGACGATGAACTTTGCGCCGCAGGCGACGGCCTTCTTGCACTGCTCGAGTGTGATGACCGTGCCCGCGCCCACGAGCATATCGGGGCATTCCTTGGCGACTGCCGCGATGGAGTCGGCTGCCGCCGCCGTGCGGAACGTGATCTCCATCACGTCCACGCCGCCCGCAAGCAGCGCCTTAGCAGTCGGCACCGCATCTGCCGCGTCGTCAAGCACGACGACGGGCACCACTGCCGCGTTATAGAGTCTTTCTAATGCTGTCATATTTTTTACCTCCCGCCCTTGCGGGCAAACAAGTGGAATAATTACAGGTGATTGACCGGATAGCGAGGAGTTCTCCCTTCCAGTACGTCCACAACGTTCTGCGCCGCCTTGGTCTTGAGCTCCGTTACGCCCTCCGCCGTGGAGTAGGCCGTATGATCGGTCAGCACAACATTGTCAAGCTGGCAGAAGGGCGACTGCGCGCCGAGCGGTTCGTGATTATGCGTATCAAGCCCCGCCGCAAGAATGCGGTGTCCGCGCAGCGCGTCGAGCAGATCCTCGTCCTTGACGAGCGGACCGCGGCTGACGTTGATGAGGATCGCCGTCGGCTTCATCAGTGCAAGCGTCTCCTTGCAGATCATGCCGTTTGTCTCAGCATTGGCGTGCAGATGGAGGGAGATGATATCGGAAATGCGGAACAGCTCCTCCTTTTCCACCTTGCGCACGCCGATCTCAGCCAACTGCTCGGCGCTGATATAGGGATCGTATGCCACGACCTCGGCAAAACCGAAGCCGCTGACCTTGCGGATCAGCGCGCGCGCGATGCGTCCTGCGCCGATGACACCGAGCGTTTTGCCCTTCAGCCGGAAGCTGTCTGCCTGAATGTTCCATTCCCCCTCGCGGACCTCGCGGTCGCGCAGTGGGATATGACGCAGACAGGAAAGCATCAGCGCCAGCGCATGGTCGGAAACATCCTCCATGCAGTAATCGGGAACATTGGTGACCTGAATGCCTGCGGCGGTCGCCGCATCCAGATCGACATTCTCAAAACCGACACCGTAGCGGCTGATGACCTTGCATTTTCTCAACCCTGCAACCGCCTCGGCGGTCATAGGTGCAAGGTCAAGCAGTACGGCGTCCGCATCCGCACACTGCGCGGCGATATCCGCAGCGCTTTCGCAGTGGCAGAGCTTCAGCTCTGCACCGGCCTTTTCCAGAATGGCGCGCTCGATCTCATAGCTCGCATGGCGCTCATCGCTGACACAAACAAGATATTTTGCCATTGCTTCCCCCCGCCTTTACTTGACAAGATAGCCGCCGTCAACGGGGATGACCGCACCATTGAGATAGTCGGAGGCGTGGGAGGAAAGGAAGATGGCCGTGCCCTTCATGTCGTCCGGCGTGCCCCAGCGGTGTGCGGGGATACGGTCAGTAATTTCCTGATAACGGGGATTGCTGGGGTCAGTCAGGGCTGTGTTCATCTCAGTATCCATATAGCCGGGAGCAATGCAGTTGACGGTAATGCCCTTACCCGCTAGTTCATTGCACAGCGCCTTGCTGAACTGTGCCACGCCGCCCTTGGAGGCTGCATACGCCGGAACGGTAAAGCCGCCGAAGAAGCTGAGCATGGAGGCGATGTTGACGATCTTGCCGTAGGGCTGCTCCTTCTTGAGGAACTCGCGCGCTGCCATCTGACTGAGGTCAAATGGTGCGGTGAGGTTGACCTCGATCACGTCGTTCCAGTCTTCAAGCGGAAAATCGGGGCTGGGATAGCGGCGCTGGATGCCGGCGGCATTGATGATAATGTCGAGTCCGCCGAGCAGCGCGACCGCCTTCTCAAAGCCGGCCTTGCGCTCCTCCGCGCTGGCGAGATCCGCCTTCACGCCCTGGCAGGAATAGCCCTTGGCGCGGAAGTCGGCCGCGACCTGCTCGACCTTATCGCTCGAGCCGAAGATAACGACGGAAGCACCCGCTTCCATCAGGCCCTCGGCCATGCCGTGGCCGAGACCGCGGGTACCGCCGGTCACGATGGCCCGGCTGCCCGTCAGATCAAATAAATTCGTCATGGAAATTCTCCTTCTTTATCAAATCAGCGTGCGGAATTGAAGTTCTCAAGCGCTGGGTCCAGCACGGCGAGGTTATAGCTGCGGCTGGAGTGGCTGTGCGCGGCAAGCACCCACAGATAGGAGTTGCGCGTGCCGGGGCTCGCGACCGTCGGGTGATAGCCCACGGGGGCCTCCACCATCGTGCCGGAATGCACCGTATGCGTCACGATGTCCTCCACCTCACCGCTCTTGAGATAGCTGATATGAAAGCCGAAGTGCGGCAGCGGCATACCGAAGTAGCAGTAGACCTCTTCAAGATCCTTTTCGTGCTGGTGCGGAGGCCAGCTGGTCCATGCGCCCTCGCCGCCCCATGTAAGGCCGCAGATCAGGCGGGACGCCTCATCCTTGTCTGACAGCGTCATCATGACCTCGCGCTGACCGATGCCCTCGCCATGGATCTGATGGATGTCGCCGACCGGCTGGGAGAGGTCGAAGCTGCGGAAGAACGCATGACCGATACCCTCATACACTGCACCGGCAATGTAGAAGATGCAGTCCTCCAGCGCGGTAATAGTCACGCTGTCGCCGCCCGGGATATAAAAGGCGTCAAACTGCTTCATCGTCTCGTTCAGCACGGCATGACCGGAGAGCTTCGCTGCGCCCTCAATGAGCACGGGATGCATCTCAAGCTTGCCGGAGGAGAGCGTATAGCTCTCACCCTTGGGCAGGTTTAGACGATAAATGTATTCCTCGCGGCATTCGCTCTTATCCGGCGTGATGACCGCGTGGAAGCCGGGTTCCTCAGGAGACTGGACGCTCCACGTCTCCATACGGGCCTTGTTTTCAAGATTACGCATTATAAAGCCTCCTTACAGCAGAAATGTACTAAGTGCGGGAATAAATACGACCAGGAAGAAGAAGCCGACATAGCCGATGAAGAACGGCCACTGTCCGTGGACGATCTTGCCCATCGACAGCTTAGTGACGGAGGCGGCGGAGAAAATATTGACCGCGACCGGCGGAGTCATGGTGCCGACCACATTGGCGATGGAAACGATCATACCGAAGTGAATCACATTGACGCCCAGCGCCTGTGCCACCGGCCAGAGCACGGGAACGAGCAGGACCGCCGTGGCAATGCCCTCGAGGAAAGTGCCGAAGATCAGCAGGATGACAGCCACCACCAGACAGTACATCGTGGCGGACAGATGCATACCGACAACGAAATCAACAAGCTGCGTGGAAATGCCGGCGTAGGCGAAAAGCCACGCAAACGCGGTAGAGGTCGCGATGATGAAGAGCGTCATCGCCGAGCTTTTGGCGGAATCAACGAAGATATCAAACAGATCAGACCACTTCAGCTCGCGGTAGATGAACATGCCCGCGATGAAGGACCACACGACCGCGATGGCAGAGGACTCCGTCGCGGTGAGCAGGCCGGAGTAAATGCCGCCGAGGATGATGATGGGCAGCATCAGCGCGGGGATGGCCTTGAGGAAGCTGATGCAGAATTCCTTGAGGTTGAAGTGGATCTCATCTTTCGGCCACTGCTCCTTGTGTGCAAGGACAATGACCACGATCATCAGAACGATCATGATGCCGATGCCGATGCCCATACCGGACTTGAACATATCGCCGACGGAGGCGCCGGTGATCGTTGCGTAAACGACCATGATGATACTCGGCGGGATGATGGGGCCGAGGCCGCCGGAAACGACCAGAAGGCCGGCCGTGCGGTCGCCGGGATAGCCCATGCGGACCATGTCGCCGTAGAGCATCGTGCCGATGGCGACGACTGTTGCGGGCGCGGAGCCGGAGAGTGCGGCGAAGAACGCGCAGGCCAGCACCAGCGTCAGCGCCATGCCGCCGCGCACGCCGCCGATGATGGAGCGTGCAAACTCGCAGATGCGGCGGGAGATACCGCCTCTGGTCATCAGGTTGCCCGAGAGGACGAAGAACGCGATGGCCATGATGGAGGTGGAGTCCAGACCGCCGAAAATACGCTGGGCGACGGTGTTGATGGAAACGGTGATATCAGGGCTTCCGGCAATGGCGGCCATCGTGGACACGCCGAGCGACAGCGCGATGGGGACGCCGAGGATCAGAAGCAGCGCAAAGCCGCCGAACATCAGTAATGCTGTCATGCTTCTACCTCCTCTTTCATCTCGTCTTCAGGCTTGTTGAAGTGAACGAACATGCTGACAAGCTCACCTGCCTGCACCACGGCGATCAGGCCGAAGCCGAGCACCAGCGAAAAATACGGAACGGACATCGGGATGCCGAGACCCGGAGAGGTCTGGCCGATCGCCGCCTGCTTGAGCACCATGGCGAAGCTCGCCTTGGTCATGATCGCGGCAAACGCGACCACAATGATCTGGGAGATGATGACGATCACCTTCTTGACCTTGCCCTTGAGCTTGTCCACAACGCCCTTGATGGCGATCTGCGTGCCGTCACGCAGGCCGAGCTCCGTGCCGAGCAGGACCATGTAGGCCATGGAATACTTTGCCGCCTCTTCAAAGCCGGAGACCGGGATCTTAAAGATATTGCGGTTGACCACCTGGCAGAAAATGGCGACGACCATGATGACAAACGCGATCACGATGATCCATTTCTCCAGGCGCTGCAATGCGTGCAGTACTTTTTTCATGTTTAGTCCTCCTGAACTGCGCTTTATACTTTTTTCATGCGTTTCAAAGGAAACGGGAGCCGCCGATCGCGGCTGCTCCCGTTTTTCTTATGTGCGGTTCGTGTTGCTGTCGATCCGTCGCTCTCAGTTGGCGACGCTTGCGATCGCCTCGTCAACGGCAGCCTGCCACTCGGGGTCGAAGGTGAAGCCCTTCTCCTCGGCCTTGGCCTGATAGGCGGCCTGCAGCTCGGCAACGTCGATATCATAGAAGTTCACGCCCAGATCCTTGAGCTTGGCGATGGCATCATCATTGGCCTCATTGAGCAGATTACGCTCATACTCGACGCCCTCCTGAACGGCGGCAAGGAACGGCTCGCGAAGATCCTCCGGGATCTTGTTCCACGCATCGTCGCTCATGCAGAGGACGATGTAAACGAAGGCGTGCTGGGTGAAGGTGACGTTCTTGGTGACCTCATAATAGCCGGAGTTGAGGCAGTTGGCCGTTGCGTTCTCGCAGGCATCGATCGTGCCCTGCTGCAGCGCGGTGAAAACGTCGTTGTAGTTCATGGCAACGGGCATGGCGCCGAAGGATTCGAACGCTGCCTGGTGATACTTGTTCTCCATGGTGCGGATGGTCACGCCCTTGAAGTCGGCCATGGTCTGGATGGGCTTGGTGGAGAAGGTGTTGCGGAAGCCGGACTCCTCAAAGCCGATGATGTGCAGGCCGAGCGCCTCAGCCTTTTCCTTGATGAGATCGCCGAGCTTGCCGTCAACGGCAGCGTGCGCCTCATCGGCGTTCTTCCAGAGGTAAGCCTGGTCAAGGATGCCCATCTCGGGGATGAAGTTGGTCAGCACGGAGTTCGCGCAGGTGGCGATATCCAGGCTGTTGTCCATCGCGAGCTCGACCGTGTCGCGCTCGCCGCCGAGGGAACCGCCGGCGAGAACCTCGATCTGGATGCGGCCGTCGGTCGCCTCGCTGACGAGCTCGGCGATCTTCTTACCGCCCTGAACAAAGGGAGCGGTCTCGGGGTCGACGAAGTGCATCTTAAGCGTAATGGTGTCCTGAGAGTCCTTGTCGGAATCGTCCGTTCCGGCGGCGTCGTCCTTCTTGTCGCCGCAGGCAACAAGGGAAAGCACCATCACAAGGGCAAGAAGCATTGCAATAAACTTTTTCATGATCTTTCTCCTCTTCTTTTTATTGGTTGGTGGATGGCTTTGTGCTGTTGTCTGATGTATTTTGCAAATTCAGAATACATCAGACAACTCCGTTCGTCAATAGTTAATATTTAGTTCACAATGTTTTCTGTATTTCGTCCGATTTCTTTGCGCTTTTTTTAGTTATTTTGCAAAAACGCACAGAAATTTCGTTAGGCATACGAAATCTCTGTGCGTTAGTTGTGTGATGACTCAAGGTATGGTGCGCTTTCAGCGCTTCGCCGCGCAGTTATCCCGAGAATGGACCATGGAATTGCGGCTGGTATTCAGGTGCGCGATCATGCTGTACTTTGCCCCCTCCGGGTCATGGCGGCGGATAGCGTCGACGATGCGCTGGTGTTCCATGCCGCTCTGGGAGCGGTGCTCATCGTTCGTCACCGTGATCACAACGCCGATCGCCGAGGCGATGATCGGGATGAGATTGGGCAGCACATGGTTTCCGCTGCATTCGGCAAGATACTGGTGGAACTTTGCGTCGGCGGCGGAATAATCCTCCTCCGCTTCGATCAGGCGCGTCGCCTCATCGCAGTATGCCTGCATCTGGTCGATCTGCTCGGGCGTTGCGCCGCGCGCAACGATCGCGCAGGTCTCCGGCTCAAGCATCAATCGAATATCCTGCAGGTCGAGCGCGAGATTCTCCGAGCCCTCTTCCATCATAAACGTCAGTCCGAGCGGGTCTTCCGGCACGCCGTTCTTCTCCGAGACAAACGTGCCCGCGCCCTGCCGCGCCGTTAAAATATTGCGGGCAACAAGGCGCTTGATCGCCTCGCGCAGCGTGCTGCGGCCCACGCCCAGCTCGCGCGCCAGATCATACTCGTTCGGCAGCTTGTCACCGGCCTTCATATCGCGGTCCAAAATGACCTGAATGATCTGATCGACTGCAAGATCGACGCGCGATTTTCCCCCAACCGCTTTTTTCATACTCTGCCTTCTTTCCTGTATCGATTGTTTATTTGGTCTAGAGTATAATATGTCTGATGTATTTTGGCAAGTTCTTTTTTCTGCCGAGCGGATCCGGGGCTTCCACTTGTTAGAACGTACACTCATCGGGCGCACCAACAAAGCAGGCGACCCTGCAGAGCTGTGGTCTGCATAGCATTGTCGACCCACGACTACACAATACTACACCTAACCTTACCTGTGTAGTATTGTGTAGTCGTACTCTTTCGCTTTAAGTTATGGCCGCGCCCTATCGGATATACGGACCAAATCTTGAAGTCTCGTGAGACTTCAAGATGTTTACGAGATATCCCTCGGCTATCTCATGTGCCGCACCGTCAAGGAAGGGCTGCCCCCCGAGATGCTGCAAAAGATTCTTGGCCACGCCGATTATTCCACCACGGCAAACATCTATACCCATATCGACGCCGAAACGCTGGTATCCGCTGTTACAGACGCGTTACTAACAAGGCAAGAAAAGGGCAAAAAGAAAAAGCCTTGAAACCGTTGAGTTTCAAGGCTTTTCTCTGGTGCGCGGTACAGGACTCGAACCTGTGACCCCATGCACGTCAAGCATGTGCTCTACCAGCTGAGCTAACCGCGCGAATCGAACAGTGATATACTACTATATCCGCATTCTTTTGTCAACACCTTTTTTCAAAAAGCGCGGATTTTTTCTTCCCCTCGTGAAGAGACTGTTTATAGCATACGCTAAGAGCTCGCTGATGTAAAGAGGGGAAAATAGCAGAAATTCGCCGCCGTTTTTCATCTATTTTTCTGCGGGCACATTTCTTGTCAAGCCGCCGTACGTTCTATATAATAGGCATATATTATGTGTAAATTGAAAATGGGGTGCTTTTTACGATGGGACAAATCGGTTTTGATAATGACAAATACCTTGCCATGCAGTCCGCGCATATCCGCGAGCGCATCAGCAAGTTCGGCGGCAAGCTGTACCTCGAGTTCGGCGGCAAGCTCTTTGACGATTTTCACGCCTCGCGCGTGCTGCCCGGCTTCCAGCCCGACAGCAAGATCCGCATGCTTCAGCAGTTGCGCGACGACGCGGAGATCGTCATCGCGGTCAACGCGAACGACATTGAAAAGAACAAGGTGCGCGGCGACCTCGGCATCACCTATGATGACGACTGCCTGCGCCTGATTGACGCGTTCCGCTCGCTGGGGCTTTATGTCGGCGGCGTGTGCATCACGCAGTACGCGGGGCAGAACGCGGCGGATGCCTTCATCAAGCGTCTCAATACGCTTGGCGTTCGCAATTACCGCCACTATCCCATCGCGGGCTATCCTTCCGACGTCGCCCACATCGTGAGCGACGAGGGCTTTGGCCGTAACGAGTATATCGAGACGACGCACTCGCTCATCGTCGTCACCGCGCCGGGCCCCGGCAGCGGCAAGATGGCGACGTGCCTCTCCCAGCTCTACCATGAGCACAAACACGGCGTAAGCGCGGGCTACGCCAAGTTTGAGACCTTCCCCATCTGGAACCTGCCGCTCAAGCACCCCGTGAACCTCGCCTACGAGGCCGCGACCGCGGACCTTGACGACGTGAACATGATCGACCCGTTCCACCTCGAGGCCTACGGCGAGACGACCGTGAACTATAACCGCGACGTGGAGATCTTCCCCGTCCTGCGCGCAATCTTCGAGCGCATCTCCGGCAAGTGCCCCTACCAGTCCCCCACCGACATGGGCGTCAACATGGCGGGCAACTGCATCATCGACGATGAGGTCTGCCGACAGGCCTCGCGCATGGAAATTCTGCGCCGCTACTACACCGCGCAGGTCGACGTCGCGCGCGGCATTGCTGACGCCTGCCAGCTCAGAAAGCTCGAGCTCGTCATGCAGCAGGCGGATGTGACGCCCGACCTCTGCCCCGCTGTGGCCGCGGCCAAGCAGAAGGCCGAGGAGACCGGCGCGCCCGCGGGCGCGATGGTGCTGCCCGACGGCCGCGTCGTCACGGGCAAGACCTCTTCCCTTCTCGGCGCTTCGGCGGCGCTGCTGCTCAACGCGCTCAAGGCCATGGCGGGCATCCGCAGCGACATGAACCTCATCTCGAATCAGGTCATTGAGCCGATCTCAGCGCTCAAGATCCAGTCGCTCGGCCACCACAACCCGCGCCTGCACTCTGACGAGGTGCTCATCGCGCTGGCGATCTCGGCGCTGACGAACCCCCTCGCCGACATGGCAAGAGCCCAGCTCGGCACGCTCCGCGGCTGCGATGCGCACTTCTCCGTCATCATCTCGGAGGAGGACATCAAGCTCTACAAGCGCCTCGGCATTCACGTCAGCTGCGAGCCGAAGTATGAATCCAAGCGTCTTTATCACAAATAATTCGGAGAAAGCAACATCATGTCTAACGAAAAGAATCTTCCCTACGCCGTCGTCTGCGGCGGCGTGAATATCGACATCGGCGCGCACTCTTTCGCGCCGCTGCGCGCGAAGGACTCGAACCCCGGCAAGGTTGAGCTGAGCCTCGGCGGCGTGGGACGCAACATCGCGCACAACATGCGCCTGCTCGGCGTACCGACGTATCTCCTGACCGCTGTGGGCGGCGATTCGCGCGCGAGTCAGGTCGAGCAGAGCTGCCGCGACCTTGGCATCGACCTTTCGCACGCGCTGCACGTGCCGGATGGCCGCACCTCGACCTATGTCTTCGTCGGCGACAGCGACGGTGATATGGCCATTGCGGTCTCCGATATGGAAATTTGCAAAAAGCTGACGCCGGACTACTTCGCGTCGCAGCTCGACCTCCTGAACGGCGCTGCCGCCGTGGTCGTCGACGCGAACCTGCCGCGCGAGTCCATCGCGTACCTTGTCGAGCACTGCGCCGCACCGCTTTTCGTCGATCCGGTATCCACCGTCAAGGCGGAAAAGCTCCAGGGCTTACTCAGTCATGTCCACACGCTCAAGCCCAACCGCATCGAAGCAGAGCTCCTCTCCGGCGTGAAGATCACGGATGACGCCACGCTCTATCAGGCCGCGCAGGCGCTTCTCAATCAGGGCGTGCAGCGCGTGTTCCTGTCGCTCGGCGGCGACGGTGTGTTTGCCGCACAGCAGGGCGAGACGCATTTGGAGTCCATCTGCAAGGCCGAGATGCGCAACGCCACCGGCGCGGGCGACGCGATGATGGCGTCCCTCGTCTGGTCGTTTCTCGCGGGCCGCGACCTTGTCGAAAGCTGCGCCGCCGGCACCGCTGCCGCGGCCATCGCAGTCGAGAGCGAAGAGACCATCAACCCGAACATGAGCGCCGAGGCCGTTCTGGCCCGCGCCGCGAAGTAAATTTCTACGACAAAAAAGAACCGTCCAATCGGACGGTTCTTTTTTTGCTTATTTTCTCAAATCCAGCAACATCGCGACGTGGCGATAGAGGCTTCTCTTGACCGCGGGGGTCATACAGGCCTCCTTGATGGGCATGGCGAGCTTCTTGAGCTCCTGCTCGGCGCTTGCGACCACCTCTTCGTCAGAAGCGCCGCTGTCGATCAGCTTCGCCGTCTCCTCCAGCATCACCGGATGGGGCGCGACCGCGCCCGCGGCCAGACGCGCGGGGCGATTGCCGCCGCAGCGGAGCGCGAAGTTGATGATCGGGAAGTCGATCGTCGTGCGCATCGCGTACTTATAAAAGCCGCTGCGCTCGCCCTCTTCCGCCGCGGGGACGAAAAAGCGCGTGACGAGGATGGGCAGGTGCTCGTGGCAGGCAAGGCCGTTGGCCACGCTGTGGCGCTCGATGAGGGACTTTAGGTCGGTGCGGTGCGTCTCGCCGTCTTCGATGTACTCGACCTCCGCCTCGTAGGCGATGAGCGCGGTGGCGACGTCGGAATAATAGATCGCGCGGCAGACCGGCGAGTTCGGGATCTGGTGGCAAAGGCTGCCGCCGGTCTTGAAGCAGTAGGCAAGACCGCTGCGCCACAGGTGCGGCTGGTTGAAGTAGATGCAGCGGCGGTCCTGCATGATGTTGCCGCCGACGGTGGCGATGTTGCGGATCTGCGGGGATGCCGTCAGCGACGCCGCCTGCGCGATGGCCGCATAGCGGCTGTTCAGAAGCTCGCTCTCGGCAAGCTCGGTGAGCGTCATCGTCGCGCCGATGATGAGCTCGCCGTCCTTTTCCTCCAAAACGTGCAGCTCCGGAATTTTCTTCAGGAAGACGAAATCCTTGTCATCGCGCACCTCGTTTTTCAGCAGCGGCATGATGTCTGTGCCGCCGCCGATGTAGGTCGGGTGCTCGGCGGAGACGACGTCGTGTAAGCTCGATAAAACTTGTTCGCTCATTTCACATTCCCCCTCTCGGTCGGCAGGATGGCAAATTTGTCGCACAGCGGCAGGCTGTTGATCTCAATGCCGCTTGCCCGGCGCACCGCGTTCACGATGGCCGGCGCCACGGGCACCGTGGCAAGCTCGCCGACGCTCTTCGCACCGTGCGGGCCGTAGGGGTCGTGGCTCGAGACCATGTCGACATACGTGCGCGGCATGTCGCCCATCTGCGGGATGCGGTAGTGCAGAAAATCGGTCGACAGCGTGCGGCGCGAGCGCGGGTTGATCTCCATGCGCTCATAGAGCGCGTAGCCCACGCCCTGCGCGATGCCGCCTTCAAGCTGACCGGCGACGGTCAGGCGGTTGATGGGCGTGCCGACATCCACGACCTCGATGATGTCCATGAGGCGGATGGCGTTGAGCTTCTTGTGGTATTCCGCCTTGACAAAACAGACGGAGAACGGATTCGGGCAGGCCAAAGCCTTGTAGGTACCCGCGCCGATGGGCACGCTGCCCTTGGGGTCGAACAGGATCTTGCGCGCGGCGTCTTTAAAGCTCAGCTCGAGCTCCTCGCCGCCGCTGATATAGTAGCGGTGGTCCTTTTCCTTGACCGTGCAGCCGTCGTAAATGACCTTGAGCTGCTCGACCATCTTCTTTTTCAGATCGTCGCAGGCGAGCTTGACGGCGTTGCCGCAGATAAACGTCTGGCTCGAGCCGAACGTGCCGGTGTTATACGGCGTTAGACCCGTGTCCGCCGCGGTGATCTGCACGCTGGAGAGGGGGATACCGAGGCATTCCGCCGCGATCTGGCTCTCCATCGTCTCGCTGCCCTGACCGATATCGGCAGAGCCGACGAGAAGATGCACGGACGCGTCGGCGTTGAGCATGACGACCGCGCCGCTCAGGCCCTCCTTCGAGGACGGACCGGAGCCGTGGCAGCTGAACGAGATGCCCCAGGCCTGACGGATATTTTCGTCGTCGATCAGGGGCTCTTTCTCGTCGATCTCCTTCTGGATCTGCTGGCAGCGGCGCGCGCAGTCCTCAATGCCGTTGCTGCTGACGGGGATGCTCGCGCAGGGGAAGCACTTGCCCACCTGCACGTGGTTCATCAGGCGGAATTCGACGGGGTCCATATCGAGCTTCTGCGCGAGGCGGTCCATCAGAATTTCGCGGCCGAACGTGAGCTGCGTGTTGCCGTAGCCACGGAACGCGCCGCCCGTCACGTGGTTCGTGAAGACGCTCAGGCCGGTAAACGAGTAGTTCGGCACGTTGTACTGCAATTTACGCGCGGCGGCGGCCACGACCGTCGGCGTGTGCGTGGTGTAGGGGCCGGCGTTCAGGCGGAACGTCGTATCAAAGAGCTGCAGCTTGCCGTTTTTGTCCGCGCCGATGCGCAGATCGACATCAGAGGCGTGGCGCACGACGGAGTAGAAGTCCTCCTCGCGCGAATAGAGCAGCTTCACGGGGCGCTTGATCTTGCGCGAGATGAGCGCCGCGGCGTGCTGGGCGTGCAGCTGCTGGCGCGCGCCGAAGCCTGCGCCGACAAGCGGCTTGATGATGTGCACGTCCACTTCCTTGAGGCCGAAAAGCTCGGCCAGAATGCGGCGCTCCTGGAACACCGTCTGCGAGCAGCTGTAGATCGTCATGTGCTCGCCGTCGCTGAAGTCGCAGATGCAGCAGGTCAGCTCGATCATCGTGTGCTGCATCGGCGGCGTGACAAAATGGTCTTCGAGAATGATGACGGACTTTTCCTCGCCCACAGCGATGTCGCCCTGCGACACCTCGCGCCGCTGGACGACGTTCGTGTCGGAAAGGTGCGGCTGCATCGCGGGCGCATTATCCGCGAGCGCGGCCTTGACGTCGAGGATCGGCATAAGGTTCTCGTATTCGACCTTCACTGCCTCGGCAGCGGCGCGGGCGGCCTCCTCCGTCTCCGCGGCGACGACGGCCACGCGGTCGCCGATGGTCAGCGGCTCGGTCGTCAGCACCTTTTCATCCGCCATCAGAAGCGGAGAGGGCGGGTTGCCCGAGCAGTTGAAGTAGGCCTGCGGGGCCTCCTCCGGCAGGGCGCAGCCGAGAAAACCGGGTACCTTTTCCGCCTCGCTCACATCGATGCTCAAAACCTTGGCATGGGAATACGGGCAGCGCACGAGCGCGGCGTAGGCCATGTTGGGGAGCTCTAAATCGTCGGTATACTTGCCGCGACCCAGCGCCTTATCCATGGACTCAAGGCGCGGCGTGGCGTGGTTGATAATGTCGAAATGATGCTGCTCCATCACTGCTGTGCCCCCTTTCCGTTCGCGTACTGGTCAATGACCTTGGAAGCCGCGACGATGGCCTCCTCGATCTTCGTGTAGCCCGTGCAGCGGCAGAGGTTGCCGGACATGGCGGCGTGGATCTCCTCGCGCGTGGGATGGGAGTTGCGGTCGAGCAGCGCCTTGGCCGCCATGATCATTCCGGGCGTGCAGTAGCCGCACTGGATGGCGCCGGCGTCGATAAACGCCTGCTGCAGTGGGTGCGGCTCGTCGGCGGTGCCGATGCCCTCGATGGTCTCGACCGTGCTGCCGTCCGCCTCGATGGCGAACACACAGCACGAGTTGACCGCGCGGCCATCCATGATGACCGTACAGGCGCCGCATTCGCCAAGGTCACAGCCCTTCTTCGCGCCCGTCAGGTGCGCGCGCTCGCGCAGCACGTGCAGAAGCGTCTCCTGCGGCTCCACCGTGAACGCACGGCTCTCGCCGTTGAGCGTCAGGTGAATCGTGTGGTTGTTTTCAAGCATGATGTTCTATCTCCTGTGCAGAATTTGCTGTTTGTTCCGTATTGGCCTTATTCTCCCGTTTCAGACGCTCCGTGAGCTGCGACAGATACTGCTCGTCGACCGGAGAATAGGCGTCGCGCAGCAGCATTTTCGACTGCTGTAAGTAAACAGACACGTCTTTATTCAAATATCGTCCAAAAACAGCCTGAATGTCCGGTGAATCCTGCATTTGCAGGCTGATTTGTGCAAACATGCGGTTCAGCAAGCCCACTTCGTAGCAGCTACCGAGCCGCTGGGCATAATCGTCCGCCTTGATGAAAAGGCTCAGCGCCTTGCGGTACTCGCCCTGCTCAAAGCAGAGGTAGCCGTAGTAGGCGAACGCGATACCGCGCCCCCACATCAGCTCCACCTTGTTGAACTGGTCGACTGCCTGCGAGAGGTATTCGTCCGCGCTTTCAAGGTCGCCCGCATCCAGCGCGGCCTGACCGGCGTAGGTGTAAAACGTCGCGATGCCGCCGGTGAGAAAGTTTTCCGTGCAGATGGAGATGGCGCGCGTGTAGTACTGCATCGCCTCGCCATAGTGCATACGGTTGCGTTCCACCTCGCCGAGCCACGCGTACGACGCCGCGAGGTTGAAGAGGTACTTGTCCTTTTCGCCCGAGCGCTCGAAAATCTCGATCGCCTGCGTGAGCGAGGCGTAGCCCTCCTCGATGCGGCCCGACATGATGGAGCACAGACCCGACAGGCGCATCCAGATGGCGCGCTCTTCGGCTTTGCCGTCCTCGCCAAGCACGGCGAACGCCTTTTCGACGACCTCGTGCATCTGTTTGGTCTCGTAGCGGTCGATGTAGATGCAGATGAGCTGGCGGTAGGCCTTGATCATGTTGTTGCGGCACTGCTCGCTGTCCGAGTCGCGGTTGAGCTCGATGAGCGTGCGGATGTATGGCTCGCCCTGCGAATACTCCACCTTGCGGATGTGGAAGCGGCCCATCATGTGGTAGTAATCCGACAGGAAACCGTGCTTGTCGCTCTCGTCGAATTTGCCCTGATTGGCCTGCACCTTCGTTTGGATGTCCTTGAGGATGCGAAGGATGCCGGCTCTGTCCGACGAATCAAGCCGAAGGTCGTTTTCTGCGTCCGTCGGCAGCGTCTCCCCGCCGAGCACCGGATAATATTCGTGGGACAGGTTTAAATAGTTGTAAACGTACTCGACGTAATACTTGAGGTATTTGCGCTCATTGCCCGCGCGCCTGCTGTGGTACATGAGCTTGGTATAAAGCGCGTTGTCCGCGCTCGTGCCGCTGAGCCTGCGCTCGAGGCAGCAGGAGATCTTTTCGTGCAGGATGCGCCGCTTGGTGAGCGAAAGCTCGCCGTAAACATACTCGAGAATTTTCTGGTGGCTGAACTGGAAGGCGACGCTCTCGGCGCGGATGACCTCGCGGATGAGCTTTTTGTCGATGAGCTTTTCCAAAATCGTGATGAGCTCGTACTCCTCTTTTCCCGAGAGCGATCGCATCATGTCGAACGATGCGCCGTCGAAGAAGAACGAGAGCAGATCAAGAATGCTGCGCTCTTCCGACGGCAGCGACATGATGCGGATGCGGATCGTGTCGCGCATGTTCGGCGTGATGTCGGCCACCGAGCCGTTGAACTTGAGGTTGTTGACCGTTTCGATGATGAAAAAGGGGTTGCCCTCAGTCTCGCGGAAGAGCTGCTGGCGCAGCGCGGGCGTGGAAAAGCGCTCCGGCAGCAGGAGGTCGGCAAGCTGTCCCGTCTCGTCCACAGAAAAGCGCGGCAGCTGGAGCTCCGACAGAAAGCGCGCAGCCTTCATCTCCTCCAAAAAGCTGCCCACATACTGGTGCCGCTCGTCGCGGACGCCGAAAAGGAACAGGATGCGGTGGTTTTTGTCCGAGGTCAGGATATCGCGGATCAGCGAGATCGACACGCTGTCCGCCCACTGGAGATCGTCAAAGTAGAAGATCATCCGCTGCGCGTGCGACAGGCGCATCAGCGCGTAGGTGATCGCGCGCAGGTTGCTGCTGCCGCTCTCGGTCGTGATGTCGTCCTGGTCGATGGCTTTTTCCAGGTCGACCTGCCAGAGATACGGGAACGCGCGCGAAACCGCCGCACGGAAGAGCGTCGCGTCTGCGCCGCTCGCGCGATTTTTAAGGTCGCGCCCCAGCTGCTCGAAGATGTTCTGCCAGGGCTTTAAGACGTAGTTCTCCTCGGCGCGGTAGCAACAGGTCTGATAGATCGCCGCCTGCGTTTTCCCCAGTGAGGAGAGCACCGTTTGAAAGAGCTGCGTCTTGCCGATGCCGGCCTCGCCGGTCACGGCAAGGCTGATCGCGCCGCGGCCCCCGGAAAATTGCAGGATGTCGTCTACGAGCTTCCCGCGCTCCTCCTCGCGGCCCATGAACGGGCCGCTGTCCTTTTCGCTCTCCGGCGAGGTGATGCTCTCCTTCTGCGAGAGCACGTGCAGCACGCTCTTGTTGCGCTCCTGCCGGATGTTCTGCACGAGAGCTGTGATCTCTTTGCTCGGCGACTGGAACAGCTCTTCGGAAAGCAGCTTTTCCAGCCTGTCGTACAGCGCCACTGCCGAGGAATACTCGCCTCGTGCGCGGTAAATTTCAATTAAATAGACATAGCCGAACTCATCAAACTCGTCGAGCGCCATGAGCTTCTGGCATTCCAGCTCGCAGTCCTTGTAGCGCTCGTCCTGAAACGCCGCGACGATGGACTCCTTGAGCCGCTCCTGCAGCAGCCCTCGATAGTGCTGGCGGTTGTTGAGCAGCCATTCGTTGTAGTATTCGTTGTCCTTGAGATAAAAGTTTTCGAGAAAGTCGCCCGCGTAAAAGCTGAAATCCGTCAGATTTTTGTCGTTAAAGCGGTCGATGTCCAGATCGATCCTGATCTCAGGGTTGATCTGAATGACATTTTTCGACGCGCCGACAAGAAAATCGCGACCGAACTCGCGCCGGATCACATAGATGGCGTTGCGCATGTTGGACTGCACCTTGTGCTCGTCCGCACTGTCGCCCCAGATGATGTCGGCGAGCTTGGGGCGAAAGGTCTCCTTTTCGACAAGAAGGTAGTACACCAGTGCCTCGGCCTGCTTGAACGGCAGGTTGACCTGTTTCCCGTTGAGCAGGATCCGTCCTGAGCCAAGAAGTTCGGCTGTAATCTTTTGCATCAGACTTTCTCCTTTCTTTTCCAAAAGTTGGATGCTTGCCTCTGCCCTCTCCAAAAAAGAGCGACGTATTGATTACAGTATAATGGCCGTTTTCGGCAGAAGCAAGCGTTTAATTCGCGTCGAATCCATTCAACTTTTGTGCATCATGCCCCAAAGCGACCGGTACGCGGGAACGCACCGGTCGCTTTGGGTTGTGTGGAGAAGAGGGATGCTTACAGCTCGCCGACCGCTGCTTCCACAGCGTTCAGCAGCTCGTCAGACTCGATGAGGCTAATCGTAGCCTTGGACTGGTTGCCCATGTAGATATCTTCTTTCTGGAACTTGATCAGCTCGTTGACCTTCTCGTAAGCAATGGACGTGCCCTTGCCGAGGTTGAACTGGCCCAACTCATCCTGGGTAATCCAGATACCGCGGGAAGCGAGCAGCAACTCGATGCCGAGGATCTTCTCGAGGTTCTTGATCACGAGCTTGGCCTTGCGGGCGGCCCAGGGTGCCATGGAGACGTGGTCTTCCTGGTTGGCCTTGGTCGGGATGGTGTCGCAGACGGAGGGGAACGCCAGCGTCTTGTTCTCAGACGCGAGGGCAGAGGTGGAGCAGCAAATGATGTTGTAGCCGTAGTTCAGGCCGATGGGCTCGCCGGCGAGTGCCAGAGGCAGACCGTAGCTGATGGTAGGATCGCACATCGTGAAGCAGCGGCGGTCGGATACGTTGCCGATCTCGACGAGGGACATCGTCAGGATATCCATCGCGAAGCCGGTGGGCTCGCCGTGGAAGTTGCCGCCGGAGAGGAACTCGTAGTGACCGTCGCCCTTGGGGAAGATCAGCGGGTTATCGGTTGCGGCGTTGATCTCGACCTCGACGAGGTGCTTGACATAGTCAAGGTTCTCGCGGCAGACGCCCTGCACCTGTGGCATGCAGCGGAAGCAGTAGTTATCCTGCACGCGCTCCTGATAGTGCGGATGCATGATGTCGTGCTCGAGGTGGACCTTGCGGGCGTCCTCGGTGACGCGGGTGGAACCCTCGACGAGCTTCATCACGTTGGCAGCGGCCTTGATCTGGCCGGCGTAGGGGCGGGCCTCCTGGATGCGCTTGTCAAACGCTCGGGTCTCGCCGCGGATGGCTTCAAGAGACAGCGCGGTCGTGATCTCGGAGAGCTTGTACAGGCGCTCGGCATCGTGCACGTTCAGGCACGCCATACCGGCGAACATCGTGGTGCCGTTGAGCAGGGCCAGGCAGTCCTTGGCCTTGAGCTGGAACTCGACGGGGGTAATGCCGGCCTTTTTCAGCGCTTCCTGTGCGGGCATGCGCTCGCCCTGATAGAAGGCCTCGGCCTGGGGCACGCCGATGAGAACGGAGACGATGTGAGCCATGGGGGCAAGGTCGCCGCAGGCGCCCACGCTGCCCTGCCAGGGCACGACGGGATGCACACCCTTGTTGAGCAACTCGACAAGGCGCTCAACGACGACCGGACGCAGGCCGGAAACGCCGCGGCAGAAGGCGTTCAGGCGGACGCACATGGCCGCGCGGACCACTTCCTCGGGAGCCGGATCACCGACGCCGCCGCAGTGGGACAGAACGGTGCGATACTGATGCAGATCGCTCTCTTCGATCGTGACCTTGTGATCCTTGTGCTTGCCAAGGCCGGTGTTGAAGCCGTAAACGGCGGGCGCGTCATCGCGCATCCATTCACTCTCCATGTAGTTGCGGACTTCGGCGATATGTGCCATGCAGTCCTTGTCGATCTCGACCTGATAACCGTTGCGGGCAACGTTGACGACGTCTTCGATGGAAAGATCCACGCCGTTGAGAATAACCTTGTTCATTTGCTTTCTCCTTTTTCTCAATTCTTTGTTGGAGTCAGGGGGAACTCGCGCTCCCCCTGCTCAAATTAACAGCTTACGGGATGATGTCTTCCTTGGCCTGCTCGGGGGTGATGCGAGTGATGGTCCAGCCGGTCCAGATGCAGATCAGCGAGACGATGGGGCAGAGCATGGAGAAGAACATGTAGGGCGCATAGGCCGCGGTGGCGCAGCCGAGCGTTGCGAGGATATAAACACCGTCAGTACTCCAGGGGCAGAACGGCGCGCAGATCGTGCCGACGTCCTCAAGGATACGGGACAGGTTCTTGGGGTGCAGACCGCGCTCACGGAAAGCCTCGCGGAACATACGGCCGGGAAGCACGATCGCGACATACTGCGCGGCGGTGGCGAAGTTGGTGAAGAGCGTGGCGAAGATGGCGGTGGTCATCATGGCCTTGTCGCTCTTGGCCTTGCTGAGGATCTTTTCGATGATGGCGTGGACAGCGCCGGTGGTCTCGACCACACCGGCAAACGCTAGGGCGATCAGGATCAGGGCAACGGTATCGAGCATGCTGGAGAGGCCGCCGCGGTTAACGAGACGGTTGATCTCGGCAACGCCGGTATCCATGCTCACACCGGTGTACATGGAGGCGAGGATGGTTGCGAGGCTTGCCTTCTGGAAGATGGCCGCGAAGATGCCGCCGAGAGCGGAGACGCCGATCAGGCCGGGGATGGCGGGCACCTTGAAGATGACCATGAGCAGAACGCACAGCGGGGGAATGAACATCACAGGGCTGATGGTGAAGAACTCCTTGAGCGTGCCCATGTAGAGGTCAATCGTCTCCATGCTGGCCGTACCCTTGACGACCGTGAAGCCCATGATGGCGTAGATGATCAGGGAAATAATGATGGACGGGCCTGCGGTAACGACCATGTGCTTGACGTGGGTGAACACCGTGGTACCGGCCATGGCAGGAGCGAGGTTCGTGGTATCGGACAGAGGGCTCATCTTATCGCCGAAGTAAGCGCCGGAGATGATCGCGCCGACCGTCATGCCGAGGGGAACCTGAAGCGCGGTGCCGACGCCGACCAGCGCCACACCGACGGTGCCCATCGTCGTCCAGGAAGAACCCGTGAAGGTCGAAACCATAACGCACAGGGCACAGGCGGCGAAGAGGAAGATTTTCGGGGACAGCCAGGTCAGGCCGTAGTAAATCATTGTGGGGATGATGCCGCCGAGCATCCAGGTGCCGACGACCATGCCGATGATGAGCATGATGAGGATGGCGGGGGCGGAGGCCTTGATAGTCTCGCTCATGCCCTTTTCCATTTCATCCCAGGTAAAGCCGCTCGAAACGCCCGCAATGGCGGCGACGATCGTGGCGATGACCAGAGGGATGTGTGCCGAGGTGCCGAGCACGTTGATGCCGCAGAGGATCAGCGCAAACACACAGATAAAAACGACAAGCGCTTTTCCGAAGCCAACGGTCTTTTTTGTTCCTGTTGCAGAGTTCATTTTCTATTCCTCCCAAAAAATGTAATGGTATTCGTTATGGGGACTTTGCTTTCTTGCGGTAATGTTGTGAGGGTTCCATGGCTTATGACTCGCACCTCCCAGCGCTCGGCTGCCTTTTATCCCTTTCGCGGAACTTTAACGCGGCAGCAGTATCATTGACACAACGCAACTGTAAGCATCAAAAATCAAAAAATCGTCAAATTTTTTGTAAAATCGATTTGACGCTTAAAATTTTTTTGACACAGCCTGTCGAAATGCGTTCTTCTTGACGCTCCTTTGACGGTTGTGGTTCATTATAGGGTATCAATAAAGGGTTTTGCCGCCGCATTTTGCGGCTGCATTCGTCCCGATAAACATTCTGGGAGAATCCATTATGAACTATCAATACATCGGCAAGAGCACGCCTGTCAACAATTCCCGTGCCAAGGCCAGCGGCCTTCTGCGCTACGCAGGGGACATGAAGCTGCCGAACATGCTGCACATGAAGCTCGTGCTCAGCCCTGTTGCCCACGGGATCGTCAAAGCGATCGACTCCTCCGCCGCACTTGCGATGCCAGGCGTTGCCACGGTATTGTCGTTTGAAAATACGGTGGACACCAAATACAATCGCGGTCGCGTTCGCATCAGCGAGGATGTCATGGACCAGGAAACGCTCTTCAGCCGTCACGTCCGTTTTGTCGGCGACCGCGTGGCTGCCGTGCTGGCCGATTCGCCGGAGATCGCCGCTGCCGCGGCGGAGAAGATCAAGCTCGAGATTGAAGAGCTTCCCGCCGTTTTCACTGTTGAAGATGCGATGAAAGAGGGCGCGCCGCAGCTGCACGAGGGTGGCAACACCGTCACGCTGCCCGAGAGCGGCTTTGGCGGAAAATACTCCGACGCGCAGGGCGAGGAGTTCATCCACCGCTCGCAGACGCAGCGCATCACGCACATCGCCATGGAAACGCACTGCGCCGTGGCAGACTATAACCCCGGCACCGACCGCATGACCGTCTGGTCTCCCACACAGTCGACATTTGGCGTGCGCTCGTGTGTTGCAGCGCTGCTTGGAATGCCGATGAGCCATGTGCGCGCCATCAAAACGCCGATGGGCGGCTCGTTCGGCTGCAAGCAGGAGATGATCCTGGAACCGCTAGCCGCCGTCGGCGCAAAAATGACGGGACGCCCCGTCAAGCTTCAGCTCGACCGGCGCGAGACCATCCTCTGCACTGTGCTGCGTCATCCCATCAAAAGTGAAATTCGCGCCAAATTCGACAAACGCCATATTCTCAAAGCGCTCGACCTGACCGCTGAGCTCGACGCGGGCGGTTATCAGGGTGTTTCGCCGGATTACATGGGATCCATGTTCAAAAAGCTCTCCTGGGTCTACGGCGTGGAGGATGTGGAGTATCACGCGACCTCCACCTGCACCAACACGCCCATGTCCGGCAGCTACCGTGGTTGGGGCGGCCCAGAGACCGCGTTCATCATGGAAAACATGATGAACGCCGCCGCGCAGAAATTCCGCTGTGACCCGCTCGAGTTGCGGCTCAAAAACGTGCTGCCGCCCGACGCGATCAGCAAGATCGGCAACTTCCCGCTTGGCGATGTACGCCTTGAGGATGTGCTGCGCCTTGGCAGTGAACGTTTCCGCTGGTCCGAGCGCCGCGCCGCCGCGCAGGCGCAGGATCGAAGCAGCCGCTATCTCAAGGGCGTCGGCCTCGCCGTGTCCACCCATACCTCAGGCTACTATCCTCGCCGTCTTGACTGGTGCACCGTCACGGCCAAGTTTGAAGAGGACGGCTCGGCGAGCTTCAACTGCAACATCCACGACCATGGCTGCGGCACGGTTGCCGCGCTGAAGAATATTGCCGCAGAAGAACTCTCCATCCCACCTGACAGCATTGATTTCCCTGAGGGCGACACGGCATACAATGCGCTCGATAATGGCTGCTACACCAGCCGCACAATTTATGTCACCGGCCGTGCCGTGTTGGAAACGGCGCAGAAGCTCAAATCTCTGCTGCTGGAAAATGCCGCACGTCTCATGGTATGCAGTGCCGGAGACCTCGCCTGTCAAAACGGTGAGATCTTTGTCACCGCTGATCCCTCTCGCCGGAAAACCTACCGTGATGTTATCTGCTATGCCGCCGACCAGTACGGCAGCAGCGGCGCAATTTTCGTTTCCCACACTTACCAGCCCTCGTCCAACCCCGGCCCTGCCGCTGCTCACTTCGCCGAGGTCGAGGTCGACACACTCACTGGGCTCTGCCGCCTGACGGCATTCACCGCCGCGCACGACGTTGGCAAGGCCATCAATCCCGAACTCTGCCGCGGGCAGGTCGGCAGCGCCTTGCAGCAGGGCATGGGGCTTGTCTTTTGCGAGCAGGTCAAAATCGACCCGAAGACCGGCCAGCCGCTCAACGCCACCCTGCAGCGCTATCACGTGGCACGCGCGTGCGACTTCCCGCACATTGAGACGGTGCTTGTCGAAAACGGCAGCCCCGAAGGGCCTTACGGCGCCAAGTCCATCGGCGAATCCTGCTTTGTGCCGGTCGCGCCGGCGCTGCTTGCCGCCGTCAATGATGCACTGCAAACCGATCTGACCACCCTGCCGCTGACGCCGGAGAAGATCATCCGCGCCGTGCAGGAAAAACGCAAGGAGGCGTCGCTGTGATGGAAATTCGTTTTTACTTAAACGGGAAAGAAACCGTTGTGAACGCCCCGCCGGAGCGCCTGCTTGTCGACGTGCTGCGCGAAGATCTGCATCTGACGGGCACGAAGCGCGGCTGCGGCGAGGGCGAGTGCGGCACCTGCACGGTGCTGCTCGACGATAAGGCCGTCCACTCCTGCATGACGATGATCGCGCAGGTGAACGGACACCGCGTCATCACATCCGAGGGTGTCGAATCCGACCCTCGCATCGCACCCATCATCCCCGCTTTTGTGAACAACATGGCCATTCAGTGCGGCTACTGCACGCCCGGCATGGTGATGAGCGCCGCGGGCCTGCTGCTCCACAATCCCGACCCTACCGAAGATGAGATCCGCACCGCGATCTCCGGCAACATCTGCCGGTGCAGCTGCTATGAGCAGATCCTGCGCGCCATCCGGCAGGCCGCGCGCGACATGAAGGAGGCGGCCAAATGAACTTCTTTCAGCCAACAAACCGTGAAGAACTTGCCTCTGCCCTCGCGTCCCTCTCCGGCGGCTCCATTGTCGCCGGGTGCACGGACTTTTGGGCCCAACGCAACGGAAAGGTCTGGCACGCGGACGCCATTTTGAGCCTGACGGAGATGCAGGAGCTCAAGAATATCGAATGGAACGGCGATACCCTCGCCGTCGGCGCAGTGTGTGTACATTCACAGGTCGCACAGTCCCCCGTTGTGCGGCAGTATTTTCCCGCACTCGCCATGGCGTGCAGCCAGGTCGGCTGCGCGCAGATCCGCAACCGCGGCACGCTCGGCGGCAGCATCGGCACCTCTTCCCCCGCGGGCGACGTCTACCCGCCCCTGCTCGCGCTCTGCGGCGCGGCCGAGGTGATGAACAGCCGCGGCGCGGTGCGCACCATCCCCGCACGCGAGCTCGTGCTCGGCAAGGGCAAGACCGCGCTCGCGAGCGACGAGGCCATTCTGCGCTTTCTCCTCCCCCTGCCCGCCGAACGTGAGATCAGCGCGTTCGACAAGATCGGTGAACGGCACCATGTCACGATCTCCAAGATCAACCTCGCCGTCAGCGCGGTTGTCGAAAACGGCTGCATTCAGAGCGCGCGCGCTGCACTCGGCGCGGTCGCGCCGCATGCCTACCTTTCAGAAGACGCCGCGGCGTTCCTTGGGGAAAAGCCGCTCACGGCGGAGACCGGTGCCGCGCTCGGCGACCTGCTCTCTTCCGAGGTCGAGCGCGTCATCGCGGGGCGCGGCTCCATGCCCTACAAGCGCGAGGCCGTCCGTGGCCTTGCACAGGACGTGTTCGCCCGTCTGATCGCGCTGGCGCAGGAGCGCGGCCTATGAAAAAAGAGATCCGCATCGACGAGCTCCGCGTCATGATGCTCGACGCGCTCACGCTGCGCGGCATCGGCAGCGAGGACGCCGATTTCATCGTCGATGATTTTCTGGATGCTGAGCTCGAGGGCCACAAGACCCACGGCGTCTCCAAATTCCTGACCCTCGACATCGGTCTTTCAGGCCGCGAGAGCGGCATTGAAATTGTGAGACAAACCGACGGCCACGCCAAGATCGACGGCCACCGCGAGCTCGGCCACATCGCCGCGCGGCAGGCTGCCGCGTTCAGCGTAGAGCTCGCCAAGGAATATGGCGTCGGCCTTGTCGCGCTGACCAACGTCAGCCGCTATGCCCGCCTTGTCCCCTATTCCCGCCTGATCGCCGAGCGCGGCTGCATCGGCATCGTCACGAACAACGGTGGTCCCGCGCACGTGGTTCCGTTTGGCGGCAGCGCGCCGATGTTCGGCACAAATCCGCTTTCCTTCGGCTTCCCGCAGGGCGAAAAGCCCCCCCTCCTCTTTGACTTTGCCACCGCGCAGGGCGTGTGGGGCGAGCTGCGGCAGGCCATTGTCGAGGAGCGTTCCCTCCCCGAGAGGACTTTTCTCGATGCTGCCGGCGCTTTCACCACCGATCCACAGCGCGTGCAGGGCGTGCTCCCCTTTGGCGGGGCGCGCGGCGCGGCACTGTGCATGGCGCTCGAAATTCTGACCGGCGCGTTCGTCGGCGCAAAGATGGGCGGCGAGATCCGCGATGAATACGACCTCGGCTACCTGTTCTGCGCCCTGTCGCCGGAAATGTTTTCTTCCGCAGACGATTTCATCGCGCAGACATCGACGCTGGCCGAGGCTGTACGCACCAGCGCACCCGCCGCAGGAAATGCACAGGTCTTCGTCCCCGGCGAACGTTCCGCCCAGCGCCGCAGCGAGCAGCTTGCGCGCGGCACGGTCGAACTTGAAGCCGACGTTTACGACCGCATCCGTGCGATGAGCCGTTCACGCGATGGCGGCTACAAAAATTCCCGCAGTATGAACTGAGATACCTCTCTTTTCATAAAGAGAAACAGCATGAGGCAGCGGGCACTGCTTCGTGCTGTTTTTTGCGCAAAAAACGGGTCGCTGAGGTATCAGCGGCCCGCCCTTCGCCTTTTCACTTTTCAATGAGATAGCTGCCGCTGTCCGTCGCCTCCGTCACGATGGGGACGAACTCGACGTCGTAGGCCTTCATCGCCTCGGCGACGCTCTCGAGCTGGTCTGCCGTGACCTTGACGTACACGCGGTCGAACTTTTCCGTAAGCTCACTCATCACGATGCCGGACTTCTCTTCGCTGCCTGCAAGTGCGATGTCCGCGTCCACGCTGACGGAGAGCTTGCCCTTGTAGCCAGCCTGCTCAAGCGCGGTGTGGATGTCGTCGGCGAGCAGCGCAAGCGCCTCCTGCTGCGTCATGGTGCGCTCGTCCGTCTTGATGCGGCTCATGCGCCCCTCGCGCGGGTAGTGGAAATCGTCGAGCAGCAGCTCGTCAAAGCCCATCTTGCCGCATTCCGTGACGATATCGGTCACATACTGCCGCGCCGCCTGCTTTTCGGGTGCGAGCCAGTGCGTGCTGTTCGTATCGTACCAGACAAAGCCCGTCAGCTGGCACACGGCGGCGTCCGTCATGTGCTTGTAGGCATACAGGCTGTCGTGGAGCGTGCTGATGCGCCCGATCGTGTAATAGTCCGAGTCGACAAGGCCCTGAATGGCCGTGTCCGATGCGCTGCCGCCAGCCACCGCGCCGCAGTCGATCGCGCCCTGCACTTTGGAATTATAGTAGAGCTTGCCGCTCGCGTCCTTGAGCTCGACCGCCACGGCGTTCACGTCCTTATCAAGGCCATCGAGCGCTGCCTGCCAATCGCTGCCGAGCGCGTCCGCACCCAGCTCGACTGCGTAGGTATCCTTGATGACAGGCTTTTGCACCGTGATCTCAAGGTCGTCCTGCTTCTTATCGTCGCCGCTGTCGCCGTCATTTACGCTATCGTCCTGTGGGGTCTTCTTTATCCAGGGGAACTCAAAGCGGACCGAGCCGTCCGCATCGTATACCATATAGCGCTGCGCAAACAAAAAGCCGCACGCCAGCAGCAAAATGACCACCAGCACCACGGCCAGCACGCCTCTGCCGCGCCTGCGCCCGCGATAACCGGTATAGCCCTTCGTTCCGCTCGTTCTTCTTGCCATTGTCTGCATCCGCCTCCTTTTTCTTGTGCAACAGTTTACCTTTTGAGAGCAAAAAAATCAACAAAAACCTTTCGGTTTTTGTTGATTTTCCGCTTTTGTATGCTTTAGCCCTCGATAGCGTCCATCAGCGCGACGCGTCGGGCGTGACGGCCGCCTTCAAACGCGGTGGAGAGGAACGTCTCGACCATGGCCGCGGCCAGCTTCGGGCCCGTGAAGCCCGCACCGATGGCCATCATGTTGGCGTTGTTGTGCTGGCGGCAGAGCTGCGCTTCAAGCGTATCGGCGCAGTGCGCGCAGCGGATGCCCTTGACCTTGTTCGCCGCGATAGAGATACCGATGCCCGTCGTGCACACGACGATACCGTACTCGCACTCCCCGCTCGCGACGGCGCGCGCGGCGGCCTCGCCGAAAATGGGATAGTCGCAGCTCTCGGTGGAATAGGTGCCGCAGTCCTTGACCTCGTGGCCCAGGCCCTCCAGCTGCTTTTTGATGTCTTCCTTCATGGCGTATCCGCCGTGGTCACAGCCCAATGCGATCTTCATAGTGTTTCTCCTTTTGTCAGTCAGATTTTGTGAAAGACCGGTTTTTTCTTTTCAAACGTGCACACATAGTTGAGGCCGCAGCTCTTTAAGAGCTCCTGCGTCTCGCGGGCGCGCATGCCGACGAATTCCGGCGTATGCGCGTCGGTACCGATGGTGATGATCTCGCCGCCGAGCTCGTGATAGAGCCTCAGCCATTTTTGATCCGGCAGCGGCGTGTTGCCGCGGTTGACGTTGCATTCGATGCCGCAGCCGTTTTCAATGAGCGCGCGAAACACCTGCGCCACCTCGTCCTCAAAACCGTCGAAACTCATGTGCATACCGTGGTTTTCGTTCATGTAGCGAAGAGGCAGCGTCAGGTGGCCGAGCACGGAGAACTTCCCCCACTTGGCCATCTCCAGAATGAGCGTTAAATAGTCCGCGATCTGCTCGCGCGCCTCCTGCTCCGTGGCCTCGGGCATGAAGTAGAGGTCGTTCCAATCGTACTTTTCCGACAGCTGATGCTGCGAGCCGATGACAAAGTCGAGCTCCGGCAGGCGGGAAAGCAGCTCGTCTGCGTAGGCAAAGTCGCGCATCGCCTCGCCGAGCTCGATGCCGCGGCGGACGATGATCTTCCCGTCCGCCGCCTGGTCGGCGCGCGCAAAGGTCTCTTTACGATTCGAAAAATCGTGTTCCCAGTGCGCCGTCTCCCTCGGGCGGAACAGGTCCACATGGTCGGTCAGGCACATTTCCTGCAAACCCTGCGCGATGCCCGCGCACACCATGTCTTCCACCGGCGTTTTCGAGTCGAACGAAAGCGAACAGTGGGTGTGATAATCGGATAAATACATCTTCTATTCGTTACAGCTTGAACTTTCCGAAAAAGCTCTTGTGTTCCTCATAATTCTTCTCGCCGAGCGACTCGCTGAACTTCTTGAGCGCTTCCTTCTGCTCGCGGTTCAGGTTGCGCGGCGTCTCGATATACACGGTGACGTACTGGTCGCCGCGGCCGCGGCCGTTGAGGCCGGGGATGCCCTTGCCTTTCAGGCGGAACGTTGTGCCGCTCTGCGTGCCCTCGGGGATGGTGTACTTCACCTTGCCGTCGATCGTCGGGATCTCAAGCTCCGCGCCGAGCACCGCCTGCGTGAACGTGATGGGCGCTTCGCACAGGACGCTCGTGCCCTCGCGGCGGAAGATCTCGTGCGGACGCACGGACACAACGATCAGAAGGTCGCCCGCGGGGCCGCCGTTCTTGCCCGCGTTGCCCTGCGCGCGCAGCGAAATGGTCTGCCCGTTGTCGATGCCCGCAGGAATGCTGACCTTGATGGTCTTGCGGTGGCGGATCATGCCCTTGCCGCCGCACTTGGGGCAGGGCTGATGAATGATCTTACCCTTGCCTCCGCAGCGCTGGCAGGGTGCCGACGTCGACATATAGCCCAGCGGCGTCTGGCGGCGCTGCTGGATCACGCCGCTGCCGCGGCAGTCAGGACATACCTCGGCGGTCGTGCCCTTGGCGCAGCCCGAGCCGCGGCAGTCAGGACACTGCTCGATGCGGTCGATGCTGACTTCCTTCTCGCAGCCGAAAGCCGCCTCTTCAAAGCTGATGTTCACGCTCGTGCGCAGGCTTTCGCCGCGCTGGGGCGCGTTGGGGTTCGCGCGCGCGCCGCCGAAGCCCCCGCCGAAGAAGCTGCCGAAGATATCGCCGAGGTCGCCAAAGTCGAACCCGCCCGCGCCGTAGGCGCCGCCACCGGCGGCGCCTGCGCCGTAATTCGGGTCAACGCCCGCAAAGCCGAACTGGTCGTAGCGCGCCTTCTTGTCTGGGTCGCTCAAAACCTCGTTCGCCTCGTTGATCTCCTTGAACTTCTCCTCGGCTTCCTTGTCGCCGGGGTTCATGTCGGGATGATACTTGCGCGCGAGCTTTTTGTATGCTTTTTTGATCTCTTCTTCCGAAGCGCCCTTGGAAACGCCGAGCACCTCGTAATAGTCTCTTTTATTTTCAGCCATAGACTACGCTCCTAAAAACGCCGCAATCGGGGGCAGTATAAACTGTCCCCGCTGCGTCGATCGGTTTCAAATTACTTTTTGTTGTTGTCGTCGTCATCCACGACCTTGTAGTCAGCATCATAATACTGCTGACCGTTCGGGCCGGTCTGCGCGCCGCCGTTCTGGTCGCCCATGTCAGGACCGGCCTGTGCGCCGCCCTGCGGGTTCGCCTGCTGATAGAGCTTCTCGCTCATCTGGTAGAACATCTGCGTGAGCTCTTCGGTCGCGCTCTTGATGGCGTCGGTATCGTCGCCCTTGAGGACTTCCTTCAGCTTGTCGATACCGCTCTGGACCTTGGCCTTCTCGTCCGCGGGGATCTTGTCGCCCACTTCGCCGAGGGTCTTCTCGCTCTGGTAGACCATCTGGTCGGCCTGGTTGCGGACTTCGACCTTTTCCTTGATCTTGGCGTCCTCAGCGGCGTACTGCTCGGCGTCCTTGACGGCCTTTTCGATATCCTCCTTGCTCATGTTGGAGGAGGAGGTGATGGTGATGTGCTGCTCGGTGCCGGTGCCGAGGTCCTTCGCGCTGACGTTCACGATGCCGTTGGCGTCGATATCGAACGTGACCTCGATCTGAGGCACGCCGCGGCGGGCCGGAGCGATGCCATCGAGGTGGAAGCGGCCGAGGCTCTTGTTGGCAGCGGCCATCTCACGCTCGCCCTGCAGAACGTTGACTTCAACGCTCGTCTGGTTATCGGCAGCGGTGGAGAAGATCTGGCTCTTCTTCACGGGGATGGTGGTGTTGCGGTCGATGAGCTTGGTGCAAACGCCGCCCATGGTCTCAATGCCGAGGGACAGCGGGGTGACGTCGAGCAGCAGCAGGCCCTTGACATCGCCGGTCAGAACGCCCGCCTGAAGAGCAGCGCCCATGGCGACGCACTCATCGGGGTTGATGCCCTTGAAGCCTTCCTTGCCGGTGAGCTTCTTGACCATTTCCTGCACGGCGGGGATACGGCTGGAGCCGCCGACCATCAGGACCTTGTGGATGTCGTTGCCGGTGAGGCCCGCATCGCTGAGCGCCTGACGGACAGGGCCGGCAGTGGCTTCGACCAGGTGCGCGGTCAGCTCGTTGAACTTAGCGCGCGTGAGGGTCAGGTCGAGGTGCTTCGGGCCGGTGGCGTCAGCGGTGATATACGGGAGGTTGATGTTGGTGGAGGTCACGCCGGAGAGCTCGATCTTGGCCTTCTCGGCAGCTTCCTTCAAGCGCTGCATGGCGACCTTGTCGCCGCTGAGGTCGACGCCGTCGGTACGCTTGAACTCGCTGACCATCCACTTCATGATGCACTCATCGAAGTCGTCGCCGCCGAGGCGGTTGTTGCCCGCGGTGGCCAGAACCTCAATAACGCCGTCGTCGATATCGAGGATGGAGACATCGAACGTGCCGCCGCCGAGGTCGTAAACCATGACCTTCTGGCTCTGCTCCTTGTCGACGCCGTAGGCGAGGGCCGCGGCCGTCGGCTCGTTGATGATACGCTTGACCTCGAGGCCGGCGATCTTACCGGCGTCCTTGGTCGCCTGACGCTGCGCATCGGTGAAGTAAGCGGGAACGGTGATGACGGCTTCGCTCACGGGGCCGCCGAGGTAAGCCTCAGCGTCGCTCTTGAGCTTCTGCAGGATCATCGCGCTGATCTCCTGCGGGGTATACTTCTTGCCATCGACTTCGACTTTATAATCAGAACCCATCTCACGCTTGATCGAAGAGATCGTGCGGTCGGGGTTGGTGATGGCCTGACGCTTTGCGACCTGGCCGACCATACGCTCGCCGGTCTTACTGAACGCGACAACGGACGGGGTGGTGCGGTTGCCTTCGGCGTTGGGGATGACGACGGCTTCGCCGCCTTCCATCACTGCTACACAAGAGTTGGTAGTACCAAGGTCAATACCGATAACTTTAGACATAATGTTGTCCTCCTAAGATCTATCTTAATTTTTTTGTTAACGAAATAAATTTATCATTTCGCGCTTCCGCGCGGAATTTGCACTTTAATTGGCCACTTTTACAATGGCAAATCGCAGCACCTTATCGCCCAGCGTGAAGCCCTGCTGGAGCACCTCGACCACGGTGTTTTCCCCGTAGTTCTCGTCTTCCACATGCATCACGGCGTTGTGCTTTTCAGGGTCAAAGGGCTTTCCGGCGGCGTCCATCGTTTCAACGCCCAGCTTTTTGAGGCTCTCTTTGAACTGGTTGAACACCATCTCAAGGCCCTTACGGTGGGGCGACTCCTCGTCGCCATACTGGGCAAGGCCACGCTCGAGGTTATCGTAAACGCCCAGCAGCGCCTTGATCGTGTCGATCTTCGCGTCGGCGTAAAGGCTTTCCTTTTCCTTCGCGGTGCGCTTGCGGTAGTTGTCGTACTCGGCGGCAAGGCGCAGGTATTTGTCCTGCTCGTCGGCAAGCGACTTGGCAAGGCCTTCCATCTTCTCCATCTGCTCGCGCGTGACGGTGAAGGTCTCGGGCTCCGCGCTCTTCTCAGCGGCCTTATCAGCCTTGGCGGTCTCTGCGGTCTTAGCCGCTTCGTCTGCTGCGGGCTGCTGCGCCGTGTTCTTTTCCGGCGTGCTCTCCGCCGCGTTCTGCTTGTCTTTCTTACCCATTTCTTACTCCTTATCTTCTTCCCTGGGCGGAAGCTCGTTCTTGCCGAACATCCGCGTCAGGCTGTCTGCAAAATAACTCAGCCGCGCCGTCACGGTGGCGTAGTCCATTCTGGTGGGACCCACCACACCGACGAGGCCGCGCATCCCGTCGCCGATATCGTAGCTGGCGACGACCACGCTCGTTTCCTTGAGCGCCTCGTTCACGTTTTCCGGCCCGATCAGGATCTTGAGCGGCGCGCCGTCATCCGGCACGGGAAGCTCTTCCTTGTTATCCACAAGGAATGTCACGAGATCGTGCGCCTTGTCGACATCGCGGTACTCAGGCATTTTCAAGATCTGGCTCGCGCCCGCGGTCTCCACATTGCGCTGCGCGCTCTGCTCGAGCACACCGATCGCATATTCGACCGCTTTGGACACCACTAAAAACAGCTCGGGCGAAAGCTGCTCGGAAAGGCTCATCAGCCTTGCACTCATCTCATCGGCGCTCCGGCCGGTGAAGTGCGTGTTCAAAAGCTCCTTGACGTCCGCAAGCCGCTGGCTGTCGAACGGGAGGTCCGAGCGCTGGAGCTGGCTCTTCACGCGGTTATCCTCGCCCATCACCACGACGATGAAACTCATTTCATCGACCGCGATGAGCTCGAAGCGCTTAACGCTCGCCTCGCGCCGTCCGCCCGTCACGCTGTACACGGGGTAATTGACGATGCTCGACACCATCTGCCCCGCCTTGGCGATCACGCTGTCCGTGCCGCTGAGCTTGGACTTTAGCTGCTCGTTGATCTCCTCCGCTTCTGTTTCGGAGACCTCGCGCTTTTCCATCAGCTCGTTGACGTACAAGCGGTAACCTTTCGGCGACGGCACGCGTCCGGCGGACGTGTGCGGCTGCTCAAGGTAGCCCATTTCGACCAGGTCCGCAAGCTCGTTGCGGATGGTCGCGGAGCTCACCGAACCGCCCATCTCCTCGGCCAGCGCCTTGGAGCCGACCGGCTCAGCCGCGGCGATGTAATCCTCGACAACGCGCTTGAGAATCTGCTTTTTGCGCTCGGTCAAGTCCATACGCCGCGCTCCTTTCGTAGCTTTAGCACTCCTTTCCCTTGAGTGCTAAACGCAGTGTACCACCGACATTTCCCATTGTCAATAGGACGCAGTGTAAACAGTTTGTGAACTACGCAAAAGTCAGGCCAAGGCCTGCCTTTTGAAGCGTTTTCACTCCGCTCTGTGCCTCGCCTACGGCTCGACACTCGCTGCGCGAGAAGAGTTTTTTGGCACGCACACGCCCCAGGGCGGCTTCTCTTGCTGCTCTGCGGCAATTCACTTTCTGTCGCGCCAAAAAAGATTTAACATTATTTGCCGCCGTGCGCGGCAGTCCTGGGCAGCCGTTGGCAGCTTCGCTGCCTTACGGATGCCGCGTACCCCTTGTGGGTAAAAGTCTGCGACGCTTTTCCATTTCACGGCAGCTTCGCAGAATTCCGTGCCCGCAGGCACGGAAAAATTAAAATCGTAAATCGCCGCGACCGGCGCGTGGCGATTTACACTTCTCACGGAGCGGAGTGTGCGCGCCTTTGGCGCGTGCATGCAGCGCAGTGCAAACCTTCTCCAAAAGCGGCAGCGCCGCTTTTGGAAGAATAAAAAAAGAGGAACGCTTTCCCCCGCCTCCTAATAAGAAAACATGAGCAAGTCCAGTAAAATCAATGTTTTCAGAGGCAAGGAACACGATGTGAAGTCAAAAATTTAATACTGGCAGGACAAAGGGTGCTGATATGAAATGTCAGCACCCTTTTCCTGTCCCAAACGCCATAGGTTACACAAACCTGTGGCGTTTTTTATGCCCTGCCGAGGGTGCATGAAACTGTATGAATACGGGTGGAAAATCCCCTGTTTTTTCGCCTGTGGGCGGCGAAAGTGAAACTGCCCATATTCTTTCCCTCATGGGAGACGGGGTGGTGATACAGGGGCGCAAAACCACCGAAACGAACACTTTTCAAAACCAACGGAAGGAGGTATCCAACATGGCGGTATTCCGCATTGAGAAAACCCGCGACTACACGGTGATGTCCAACCATCACCTGCGGGACAAGTCGCTTTCGCTGAAAGCGAAGGGCCTTCTCTCCCTCATGCTCTCCCTGCCGGAGGAATGGGACTATACCACCAAGGGGCTGGCTCGGATCTGCAAAGATGGCGTTGACAGCATCTGCGCCGGAGTGCGGGAGCTGGAGGAACACGGCTATGTGATCCGCCAGCGGGTTCGCAACGCAAACGGTCAGCTCGGCGCCATCGAGTACACGATCCTGGAGCAGCCCAGACCGCCGGAACCTAAACCGGGAAAACCTGAACGGGAAAATCCAGTCTTGGATAATCCTGAACAGGCTTCCCCTGTCTTGGGAGACCCTGAACAGGAAAACCCCGCACAATTAAATACTAAAGAATCAAGTAAAGATAAATCAAAAAAAGATTTATCAAGTACGGAAGGATCAAATCCTATCCTATCAAGCCCCCAACCCCCCAGGGGCTCGGATAGGGCCGGACGGGATTGGATGCGGGAGCGAGAGAGCTATCGGGAATTGATTTTGGAGAACATCGAGTATGACATCCTCATACAGAATGAGCGCCTGGACCGTGACCGGCTGGATGAACTTGTGGAGCTCATGGTGGACACGGTTTGCTCCCATCGGGAGATGATCCGCATTGCCGGGGACGACTATCCGGCGGAGGTGGTCAAATCCCGGTTCCTGAAGCTGAACAGTTCCCATATCGAGTATGTGCTGGACCGTATGCGGGAGAACACCACCTATGTCCGTAACATCAAGAAATATCTGCTGGCTGCCCTGTATAACGCTCCGGCCACCATCGACAGCTACTACACTTCCCTGGTGAGCCACGATATGTACGGCAGTGGAGAACGGAGGTGATGTGAGTGCAGGAAGAAATCACGCAGAGGACGGTATCCCTCTCGGTGGAGGCCGGCAAGATGACGGCGGACCTGCTCCAAAAGGCCGTGAAAAAGGTGCTGGAGGAGATGCAGAAGAAGCCCTCCCAGCGCACCCTCCACCAAGGGAAACAGACCCTGCACCAGCTCAAACAGCATGGGGCCTCCCTGACCAACATCGAGATCACGGAGCAGAACATCAAGGCGTTTTCGGCGGTGGCGAAGAAGTATGACATCGACTATGCCCTGAAGAAGGACCCCACCACCGACCCACCGCACTACTATGTGTTCTTCAAGGCGAAGGACAAGGACCAGCTTCAGCCGGCCTTCAAAGAGTTCACCGCCATGACCCTGAACCGGGAGAAGCGCCCCACCATCCGGGAGCGGCTGGCCCAGGCCCAGGAACAGACCAAGGCCAAACACCGGGAACGGGAGAAGGTCAAGACCAAGGACCGGGAGGTGGCGCGATGACCGATAAGGTGAAAAAGCTGGTGCTGCTCAACCTCCCGTATCTCATCTTCGTGTATCTTTTTGACAAGCTCTGCCAGGGGGTGCGGCTTTCCCCTGGGGCGGCCGCCTCGGAGAAGCTGCTCCACATCGGGCAGGGCTTTTCGGCGGCCTTTGCCAGCCTGGCGCCCAGCTTCCATCTGCTGGACCTGTGCGTGGGCGCCGCCGGCGCGGTGCTGATCCGGCTGGCGGTCTACTCCAAGGGCAAGAACGCGAAGAAATACCGCCGGGGGATCGAGTACGGGAGCGCCCGCTGGGGCACCCCGGCCGACATCGCCCCCTATGTGGACCCGGACTTTTCCCAGAATGTCCTTCTCACCCAGACGGAGCGGATCACCATGTCGAGCCGCCCGAAAGAGCCCAAGTACGCAAGAAATAAAAATATCCTGGTCATCGGCGGTTCCGGCTCAGGCAAAACGCGGTTTTTCGTCAAGCCCAACCTGCTCCAGTGCCATTCCTCGTATGTGGTCACGGACCCGAATGGTAATTTACAATAAGGATAAAGGGAGCGCGCACCCTCAAGAAAGGAGGTTACACCCCATGAAGAAACAGCCGG